>Ga0335074_10009155_pt1 | contig 13801 bp, 14 predicted proteins | sample Lox_Sample_23_FD_206715 | JGI IMG/M metagenome (GOLD analysis project Ga0335074, IMG submission 206715) | Soil microbial communities from Loxahatchee National Wildlife Refuge, Florida, United States - Lox_Sample_2.3 | ecosystem: Environmental > Terrestrial > Soil > Wetlands | place: USA...
CGGGGGGCGCCGCTGTCGGCGAGCACGTCGGAGAACGACGTCGCGCTCAGCCCGCGCGAACCGAACAGCGCGGCAGCGCTGCAGATCATGCTCGCCCGGCTGCTGCTGGCCATGCATCTCATTCCTTGACTATGACGGTCGTCATAGTGCAGGCTTAGGCCGTCACTATGACGGCCATCATAAAGCCCGCGGAGGACCCATGCCCATGATCGATGCCTACGCGGCAGCTGGGACGTTCGCCGATAAGCACCAACTGGCCATGAACCTCGCGGCCGCCGTCATGACGATCGAGCAAGTTCCCGACATCCCGATGTTCCGCAAGAACACCGCGGCGTTCGTGCACGAGCTCCCGCCTGACTGCCTGTCCAATGTCGACGGCGACAGCACCTATGTCCGCGTGCAGGTGCTGACCAACTCCGGCGCGCTGGACCGCGGCAAGCAACTAGCCGTCGTGCGCCAGCTCACTGACATCATCGCCGCGGCAGCCGGCGACCCAACCCTGGCTGACCGCACCTGGGTGCTGCTCACCGAGGCGCCCGAAGGCGGATGGGGACTGGGCGGCCACGCGCACACCAACGCCGAACTCGTCAGCGCGGCTCGTGCCCAGATCGCGGATCTGTCGAAAAACTCCCCAGGCACATAACGGCCAGCGCCGCGGCCGGGGCCAGCTCGCACAGCCACGCGCCATCGCCGAAAGACGGCAGACGGACTGGCCGAGCCCTCCGCAAAGCGTGCCCGTGTCGGGCATCCGTAACGTTGCCGGAACGCTTCCAGCAAAGATCAGGACGTCACCGCCGGCTAGCCGCCCGGCGGAGCATCTCGTCGAGTTCGGGGTCGGGCCCGATCGCGCGGACCTCTTGCGCGCAGCGGCAGGCGATGGCGATCTTGGCAGCCCACTCCAGGGCCTCCTCGCGCGTGGGCACCTCGACGACCATGAGTCCGCCGATGGCCTCAGGGAACGGGCCGTCGGTGACCGTCCCGTCGGTGGCCACGATGCTCGCCGGCTCGTCCTCGAGTCCGCCAGTGCAGACAAGCACACCGGCGCTCACGGCCTCCTGGACCACCGCGTGCGCGTCCTTGGCCACGGCGGACATGTCCTCGCCGGGGATGTGATCCATCGCGTGCGCACCGAACGAGATCAGGTACGTCGTCATCCAATGACTCCTTTGTCCCGGCGACCTGCCCCGGCCGCCTGTTAAGACGTAGACGAACGACTCGCCCCGGATCCACCGCTCCTCCAGAAGATATTTCTCACGAGACCTCCGCCGTCGAGTGCAGGGTGTTTCCGCGGAAACGCGGTTCCCGGCCGACTTCGCCGTAAATGGCCAGGTTGCGGTCAGGTTGCCGTGGGGCCCGGGGCTCATCACAATCCAGGTGTGGACGACGAGGACCGGATCCGGCTGAACCGCACGTGGTGGGACGAGCGGGTGCCGATCCACCTGGCGGGCGAGTTCTATGACATCGGCGGGTTGCTGGCGGGCGGTTAGTGTCCTGAGTCGTTAATTCACCGTTAGCTGTTAGGCTTGGCGGATGCTGAGTCTGGGACTGGTGCCGCTGGGCCTGGCCGCGGCTGGGGTGCGTGCCCGGTGGCCGGGATGAGCTGGTCAGCGGATGAGGTATTGCGGGCGTCTGCGGCCTGGGTCTCTGTGTGGTTCCCGCCGGATTCTGTTCACGTGGACCTGGGCTGGCTGGAGTTCTACGTCGCCGGCGGGGCGGCGACGGTGATGCGGGTCGCGCCCGGGGATATGACTGCGGCGGAGCTGGCCGGCAGGGTCGTGGGCGAGTTCCGGGGCCGGCACGTGGCTGAGGCCTTGTGGGCCGTGGGCCCCGGGTACTCGCCGGAAGGCACCGGCCAGGCGCTGCTGGACCTGGGGGCGAGCGTGAACCGCACGATCGACATCTGCGCGTACCCGCTGGACGGCCCTGTCCCGGACTGGCCGCTGCCCGGGGCGGTCACCGCGCGGCCGGTCCGCACCAGGGAAGACGTCGCCCGCTACGAGCGGGTCAGCTGTGCGGCCTGGGGGTACCCGCCGCCGTCTGACGCTGATATCGACCGGGCGTTCGCCGGCCTGGCGCCGGGCTGTTTCGTCGGGTACTGGAACGAGACGCCGTCGGGCGCCGGCGGCTACACGCTCGCCGGCGAGGCTGCCCGGCTGTGGGGAGCCGCCGTAGTGCCCGCGTTCCGGGGCCGCGGGATCTACCGGGCCCTGGTCCGGGCCCGGCTGGCGCATGCGGCGGCCCGGGGGGCGACGCTCGCGCTGGTCCACGCCGAGCCGGCGTCCTCGCCGATCCTGCGGCGGCTCGGCTTCGGGGTCTACGGGCAGCGGCGCGTGCTCGCGTTCGCTCCGGACGCCGCCGGCCGGCCTGGCGTCCCGGGCTGCTGACCCGGGCTGCTGACCCGGCGGCAGCAGGCGGCTGGGGTCTGCAGGATCTCACCGGCGGTCTTGGCCCACACGAACGGCCCCGGGTTCTAGTTCCACTCGCTGGTCCACGTGCGGATGCCGGTCTCCAGCTCGGTGACGCCGCGGTGCGCTGAGCGGCGCAGTCCGGTTGGTGAGCTCGGCGAACCAGCGCCCGGCGAGGTTCATCCAGCTGGAGCTGGCCAGGCCGAAGGCGGCGGACAGGCTGGTGGTGCCGTTGCGGACGCAGTCGCGGGTCATCCGCGCCGGCGGGCTCACGGAGAGGCCGGCGACGTCGCGGACCTTGTCGATGAGCGGCGGGCCGGCGGCAGCTTCCAGGTCTCCACGATGGGCGGCTTGAGGCCGGACGCCCGCCAGATCCGGGCGACCGCAGACTGGGACATGCCCTGCGACCTGGCCATCGACCGGGTCGACCAGTGCGTGTCCCCGCCCGCCGGGGTCTGCTCCAGCGTCGCCGTGATGACCCGCCCGGCCTGCTCGTCGCTGATGAGCCGGGGACGGCCCGGCCGCGGCTCGTCAGTCAGCCCCTCCAGCCGCCTTTCCAGGAACCGGCCCCGCCACTTCGACACCATGTCCCGGGAAACACCCAGCTCAGCGGCCACGCCGCCGATCGTCCCGCCCTCCGCGCAGGCCAGGATGATCCGCGACCTGCCGGCCAGCGCCTGGCCAGTCTTCCCCCGCCGCGACCACGCCGTCAGCGTCAGGCGCTCGTCATCGGCCAGCTCAAGCGGCACCAACTTCGGACTCGGCACCGCCAAAGCCTACCAGCTAAGGCCGAACTATTGACTCGGAACACTAGGTGAACGCGGGCATGACCTCGGTGGCGAACAGCTCCGCGGACTGCTGGACCTCGGCGAACGCCATGTCGCCGAAGGCGAGTTCGATCGCGATGTAGTTGATGCCGCCGACGTCCCGGTGGTGCGCCACCCAGTCACGAGCACCGGAAGCGTCACCCGCGTAGAAGTGCCCGGTCGCGTGCACGCCCTCGAAGGTGGACGCGGGCAGGACCGGCGGGTGCGGCACGTCGTAGCGCTTCCACAGCGACTCGAAGTTGCCCACGAACCCGGTGAACGCGCGGTTGGCGATCTTCATCGCCTCGCCGGCGGTCGGCGCGAGGACGACGGACCTGGTGATCCCGAGCGGCGGCAGGTCGGCGGGGGACCGCCCCAGCGACGACCACTCCGCGCGGTACGCGTCGGTCAGCGGCCGCACCGCCGGCGACGGCACCAGCGCCATCATCGGCATGCCAAGCCGGGCGCACCACAGGGCGCGGTCCAGCGTCCGCGTTCCGTACCACAGCGGCACCGGGTCCTGCACCGGCCCGGTCACCACCGGCGCGTTCGTGATGTCGTAGAACTTCCCGTGGAAGTCCACACAGCCCGCGCCGGACAGTCCCATCCGCAGCACCTCGAACGCCTCGTCGAACCGCTCCGGCGTCTCGGACCCGGGCACCCCGTGGAACCCGGTCTCAATCGGGGAGATGCCGCGGCCGACGCCGAGGTCGAGCCGCCCGCCGGTGAGCTGGTCCAGCGTGCACGCCTCCTCGATGATCCGCATCGGGTGGTACAGCGGCAGGATGGAGATCAGCGTGCCGAGCCTGATCGAGGACGTGCGCTGCGAGGCCGCCGCCAGCATCAGGTGCGGGGAGGGGGTGATGCCCAGCGGGGTGCCGTGATGTTCGGCCATGTGGTAGGCGTAGTAACCCAGCCGGTCGTACTCCGAGATCAGCGACAGCCGCTCGGCCAGTTGCGTCGCGGCCGGCCTGCCTGAGGCGTCGTTGTGGTCGAAGACCCCGAAGCGCATCGTCGGCCCCTCCCGGGAGTATGTGTTAGCTGACGGCGGCTAGAGCCGCCACGGGCCCGTTCCGGATCAATGCTCTTAAATTCCACCCTGACCAGCAACCACGACTTCCACAAGCGTGTCAGTCCCTTTTTATCCGGAACGTACGCGTGGCTCCGCCTCTCGCCCCGTGCCACTAGAGTCGTGGGGTGCCAAGGGTCCGGGGTCGATGGCGCCCGCGAGCAGCCGTGACGTGCGCCGCCGTCGCGGTCGCCGCCGTGCTCGCCGGCTGCACCTCGGGCTCCGCCCCGTCGGCCGCGTCGCTCAGCCCGTCGGCTGTCACCCGCCACCCGTCTGCCCCGGCCGCGCCGTCGCGGAGTCCTTCGGCGCCGACCGGGCCCTACGGCGCCTGCGTGGCGCGCGTGTACGGGCGGCTCACCCTGGCGCAGCGGGTCGGCGAGCTGTTCCTCGTCGGCGTCACCAGCGACATCGCCGGGCCGCAGACGACCGCGGCGGTGAGCACCTACCACTTCGGATCGCTGCTGCTCAATCCGACCGCCGAGGGCGTCACGGCGCTGGCCGCCGCGACGGCGCACATGCAGTCGCTCGCCGCCGCCAACGACGGCGTGCGGTTCTTCATCGCCGCCAACCAGGAGGGCGGCGAGATCCAGCAGCTGACCGGGCCCGGCTTCGCCACGATGCCGTCGGCGCTGACCCAGGGCACGTGGCCGGCGGCCACGCTGCGCTCGGTGGCGGCCGGCTGGGGGAGTGAGCTGAAGGCGGCCGGGGTGAACCTCAACCTGGCGCCGGTGATGGACGTGGTTCCGGCCGCCACCGCGAGCCAGAACGCGCCGGTCGGGGCGCTGGACCGGGAGTTCGGCTATACGCCGGCGGGCAACGGCGCGCACGGCGCGGCGTTCATCGCCGGGATGGGGTCGGCCGGGGTGGCGACGGCGGCGAAGCACTTCCCCGGGCTGGGCCAGGTGACGGGCAACACCGACTTCACCGCCGACGTCGTGGACACGGTCACCGGGCCGTCGTCTTCCGACCTGGGGTCGTTCCGCGCGGCGGTGGCGGCGGGAGTGCCGTTCGTCATGGTGGCGGAGGCCACGTACACGCAGATCGACGCGTCGGAACTCGCCGTGTTCTCGCCGGCGGTCATGCGGCTGCTGCGGTCTGGTTCGGCGCCGGGGCTCGGGTTCGGCGGTGTGATCATGTCCGACGACATCGGCGACGCGATCGCGGTGCAGTCGATCCCGGTGGGGACGCGCGCGATCTCGTTCCTGACCGCGGGCGGCGACATGATCACCTCTCAGTCGCTGCCGCCGGCGGAGACGATGGCGGCGGCGGTGCTGGCGAAGGCGTCATCGTCCGCGTCGTTCCGGGCGGTGGTGGACGCCGGCGCGCAGCGGATCCTGGCCGCGAAGCAGGCCTACGGCCTGCTGCCGTGCTGACCTCGGGCAGGTGATGACCCGGGTATTTGCCTGGGTCGAAGGCCGGGCGGATGGCGTTAACGTGGTGGTGTGCGCAGGGTTGTGCTGTTCGCCGCCGGGTTGGTCGCGGCGCTGGGAGTGGCGGGATGCGCGGCGCAACCGGTCAGCGCGCCAGGCGGGACCGTGCCGGCGTGCACGGCCTCCGCTTACCGGGCGATCCAGCGCCACGAGGTTGTCACCGCGGTGCCCGCCGAATGCCGCGGGCTCAGCAAGGCGCAAGTCAGCCAGGCGGCGACGACGGCGATCCAACTGGCCGCGGACATCGGTCCCAAATCCCACTGGCGGAGGCGGGTAACGGCGGACATACCGTGGGTGAAGGCGCTGCTGACCTGGCCCGTTCCGGTCATCCAGGTGCCCAGCGCCGGCGTCGGCACCGGGGGGAGCCCACCCGGATCGCTGCTCGGCGCGGGGAGCGAGGCGGGGGTGCGGATCGCGGCCCTGCTCGCCTGGCTGCTGACCGCGGCCAGCGGAGGGTACATGCTGATCCGCTGGTGGCGCGCTGGCGGGCGGCTGCGGCGGACGGCCGCGGCGGTGCCGCCGGTCGTGGTGCTTGGGCATGCCGGGCTTGCCCTGCTGGGGCTGGGGCTGTGGGCGGTCTTCGCGGCGACCGGGTGGGCGGCGGTGGCCTGGGTAGCCGTCGGCGTGCTGACCCCGGTCGCCGGGCTTGGCATGGCCGTGCTGCTGATCGGGCTGCCGAGCCCGCGGCGAGTGGCCGCCCCCGCCGCGCGGGGACGATCAGGGGGCGGACCGCCAGCCCTGGTCATCACACTGCACGCGCTGTTCGCGGTGACCGTGCTTGTGCTGGTGATCACGGCGGCGGTCGGCGCCGGATGACTCACTTGTCCCACCGTGGCGCGAATGCCTCAGCGGACCTGACATCCTGTAAGCGTGAGTGACGAACAGGAGCGCCCGCTTGGCGCGCGGATAGCCAAGCTGTGGCGGGCCGCCGACATCCGCGGTGTTCCGCTGCGGACGATCGTCGCCGCGGTCGTCGTCGTCATCGTCTTCTACCTGTCCGGCAAGCTGATCTACCGGCTGCGTGACGTCTTCCTGCTCATGCTTGTCGCCGGGTTCGTCGCGCTGCTCCTCAATCCGCTGGTGCTCGTGCTCCAGCGCTACGTGGTGCGCCGCCGCGGGTTCGCCGTCGGCATCGTGACACTGATCGCGCTGCTGGTGTTCATTGGGCTCGCCTACGAGTTCGGCAACCCGCTGGTCAACGGGATCACGGACCTGGCGAACAAGCTGCCGTCCTACGTCGCCAGTGCGCAGAGCGGCCGCGGCTGGATAGGGCACCTCGCGACGAAGTACCACGTCCAGCACTGGGTGTCGCAGAACGCGCCCAAGCTGGTCACCTACGCCCAGGACCTGACCCAGCCGGTGCTCTCGATCGGCAAGGCCGCCTTGTCGCTGCTGATCGAGTTGCTGACGATCTTCATTCTCGTGCTGCTCTTGCTGCTCGAAGGACCGCGGCTGCGCCGGGGTTTCCTCGGCCTGCTGTCGCCTAAGTCGGCGACAGAGGTGACCGCGATCGCCGGCGAGGTCAACCGCGCGGTCCTCGGCTACATGCTCGGGAACTTCCTGACCTCGGTCATCTGCGGGCTGGTCGTGTTCGTCACGCTGATGACGGTCGGCGTGCCGTTCGCCCCGCTGTGGGCGATATGGGTGGCGCTCGTCGACTTCCTGCCGATGATCGGCGGCGCGCTGGCCGGCATTCCCACGGTGCTGTTCGCCCTCACGCACTCGCTCACCGCGGGCATCGTCACGCTGGTGGTGTTCCTCATCTACACCCAGGTCGAAAACCACATCCTGAACCCGATCATCATGAGCAAGACGGTGCGCATCAGCCCGCTGCTCGTGCTGCTCGCGGTGCTGATTGGCGCGTCCCTGGGATCGCTGGTCGGCGGGGTGTTCGGCGGCTTCGTCGCGGCGCTGATCGCGATCCCGTCGGCCGGGGCCTTCCAGGTCATCGTCCGCGAGGCGTGGCGCCTGTCCGGGCCGCCGGTCCGCGACGTGCCGGACGCGGTCGGCAAGGATACCGAACCCATCGCGGGCACGGCCGAGGCCGAAGCCGAGACCGAGCCGCCAACCGACGCGGAGTCTGCGGCGGTTCCCGTCAACCAGCGCGACTGAACCTGCCCGCGGCCTGGCTGACCTGGGCTGTTGCTACCGTGATCCTGGAGGCGCCTGAGGCATTAGCGACGCGGGGGCGCGTCAGGGCCTGCGGACGCCTGCGGGGGAGGCGGTCAGCGTGGTCACCGGCGGGAAGGCGTACGTGGTGCGGGACGCCGACCCGGGCACGGACTCCGGCGAGGTGGCGCGCGTCTACCCGTACACGCTCAGCGGGCTGACGCAAGCGCTGGACGAGGCGCGTTTCCGCAGCTACGGCGGACGGCCGCAACTGCTGGCCGTGATCGCGGGGGCGGAGAGCAAGGTGATCCGCCGGTACGAGCAGGGCAAGGAAGTGCCGGTTACGCCGTTACTGCCGGCTTACCACCGGCCGTAGTGGACTATCTCGTCGAGCGCCCGCCGCCTCGACCGGAGGTTGCGCGCCGCGGGCTCCGCGTCGTAGCCGATCGCGATCGCGCCGATCGGCTCCTGGTCATCCGGCACCCCGAACGCGGCGCGGAACTTCGGCACCGCCGGCGGCACGATCCCGAAGTACACCGCGCCGAGCCCTTCGTCCACCACCGTCTGCAGGATCAGCAGCGCGGCCATCCCCGTGTCGATGTGCCAGAACGGCACCGGCCAGCGCGCCTCGTCCCGGTCCGTCCAGCCCTTGTCGGGCTCGGCGTACCTGTCCAGGTAAACCCGCTTGCACGACATCGGCACGATGACCAGCGGCGCGGTCTGCGCCGATTCGTGCACCGCCTCGCCCCCCAGCGCCCAGAACTTCGGCAGTTCCTCCCCGGTCAGCACCAGAAACGACTGCCCCTGGGAGAACCCCGCCGACGGCCCGCGGACCGCGTTGCCGAGGATCCGGTCGAGCGACGCCTGCGGGACCGGGTCGCTGGTGAAGGTGCGCACCATGTGGCGGCGCTGCACGACGTCTTGGAACTCCATGAAGGCTGACCCTAGCGCGGAGCCGCGTGACCAGCGGCCGGAGGGTGGAGCACACTGGTGGTATGGCCGAAGAGACCGACCCCTGCGCCGTCGCCCACGGCGCCGCCCCGTCCGCCACGACCACCGCCACCGCCACCGCGAGCTCCCCGGCGGGGGAACCCGCCGCCGACCGCACGCTGGTCGCGGTGTTCGCCTCCCCGGTCGCCGCCTTCCTGCTGCGCTACGGGGCGGACGCCGGGTACCGCGGCCTGCTCGTCGAGCCGGATCCCGACCGCGCCGCCGGCGCGGCGATGTCGGGCTTCCAGGTGCTGCCGCAGGTGCCTGAAGACCTGGACGGAGCGGACGTGGTGGTCACCGACCACCACCGCGGCGAACTCGGCGTGGTGCTCCGCGACGCCCTCGCGACCAAGGCCCGCTGGATCGGCGTGATGGGCAACCCCCGGCACCCGGGCCCGCACATCCCGGCGCTCGAGGCCCTCGGCGTGGCGCCGGGCGACATCGCCCGGGTGCACCGCCCGATCGGCCTGAACATCGGCTCCCGCATCCCGCCCGAGATCGCTATCAGCACCCTGGCGGGCCTCATCGCCGACCGCAATTCCCGCCCCGGCGGTTTCTTCCATTAATTTCCCGAACGGCCCCGGCCGACTGCCGTCCCGCACCGTGTCTGTCCTCAGCCGTTCCCGCACGGCGGGCGGTACGGCAGTTCCGGCATGTACTGCGCCCACTCGGCTCGGGTGATGGGCTCGCCCGTGACGGCGCACACATACGCCGCCGCCGCGGCCGGCGTGGCCATCCACAGCCGGGTCGTGTCGTCCTGGCTGCCCGCGGCGAGCGTGGTGCCGTCCGGGCTGAAGGCGACGGAGAACACCGTATCCGCGGGGCCGGTCAATGACCCGATCTTGACCGGCGCGGCCGGATTCGCGATGTTCCACAGCCCTATCGTCTTGTCGCCGTCGGCGGTGGCGAGAGTACGGCCGTCCGGGCTGAACGCGACGTCGTAAACGATCCCGACCGGTCCGCTCAGCACGCTGAGCAGGCGGGGCCTGCCCGGGTGGGTCACGTCCCACAGCCGGACGTCGCCGTCTTCGCCCGACGCGGCCAGAAGGCGCCCGCCGGGGCTGAACGTCACCTGGTAGACGGCGTCGGCGAGCCTCGTCAGCGGCTGGCCGAGCTGCCGCGGGCGGGCCGGGTCGCTGATGTCCCAGAGGCGGACCGTTCCGTCGGCCGCGGCGGTGGCGAGAAGGTGGTCATCGGGGCTGAACGCGACCGCGAACACGTCACGGTAGGCGACTGGGCCGGTGGTGTCGGCCGGGAAGACAGCCAGCGGTGTCGTCCGGGCGAAATCGGCCGTGTCCCACAGTTCGACGGTGCCGCCGGTGCTGCCGGCCGCCATGAGCCGGCCGGTCGCATCGAAGGCCACGTACTGGATCGCGGAGTTCAGGGCCGTCGCCGGCGCGGGAAGCGGGACCGGGTGCCGGGGATCCCGCACGTCCCAGATCAGCACGCCGCCCTTGTCGCCGCCCGCCGCCAGCCGCCCGCCCGGCCCGTAAGCCACCGTTCCGTCCAGGCCGCTGGCCGCGGTCAGCGGCGGCCCCAGCGGAGCGGGCCGGTCGTGGCTGGCCGGATCCCACAACTGGACCGCGCCCTGTCCGCTCGGCGGGGCGCTGCCCGCCGCCAGGACGTCCGCCTCTGGGCTGAACGCGACGGTGAACACGGACGAGCCCGCCGGCCCGGCGAGCACCGGGCCGGGAAGCGTCCACTGCTGCGCGACATCGTCCGCGTCGCCGGTCACGAGCGTGTCGCCGCCCGCTCCGTAGGCGACGGCGGAGACCGGTACCGGATGGGGCAGCGTGGTGGTGAGCACCCCGCCCGGCAGGCTCCACACATAGGCGTTGTCGTCAGCGCTGCCCGCCGCGATGGCGTTCCCGGCGGGGCTGAAGGCCAGCGAATATATCCAGCTGCGCGCTCCGGACAGTGACGGCAGCGGGGCGGCGGTCCGCCCGCCGCCGGCCAGCGTCCATAGCCAGATCCTGCTGTCGTTGCCGGCCACGGCGAGCGTGTGGCTGTCTGGGCTGAACGCGATCGTGTTGATGCCGTTGGCGGGCCCGTCGAGGACCGCCGTCGCCGCCGGGTGCGCGGCGTCTTTCGCCAGGTCCCACAGGCGCACGTGCCCGTTGGCCCCGCCGGCCGCGAGCATCGTGCCGTCCGGGCTGAACGCGACCGCGGCTACCTGGCCGGTGCCCGCTTCCAGCGGGGCGCCGCGCGGCGACGGATGCCGCGGATCGGCCGTGTCCCACAGGTACACACGGCCGCTGGCCCCTGCCGTGGCCAGCGTGTGGCCATCGGGACTGTAGGCGACTGTGTTCATGGCCGCTCCGGGCACGGCCGGGATCGTGCCCGCGAGGACCGGCCGGCGCGGGTCAGCGGTGTTCCATAGCGATACCGTTCCGCCCGCGCTGATGGCCAGGAGACTCCCGGCCGGGCTGAACGCGAGAGCGGACACCGGCCCCGGCAACGGTGGCGGCGCCGCGAGGAGCAGTGGATGCCCGGGCCGTGCCAGGCTCCACAACCGCACGGTCCCGTCGTCGGCGCCGGTCGCCAGCAAGGCGCCGCCCTGGCCAAGCGCGACCGCGAGCATTTCGGTGCCGGCCGGCCCGAGCATGCGGGTCGCGGGCGGCTCCGCCGTGGAGTCGAGGAGGCTGGAGATCGCCTCGGCGGTCGGCGAGACCCGGTAGGCGGCCAGCGACAGTTGCATCGCCAGGGCGATGTCGGTGGTCCTGAGCTCCTCGGCGTCGGTCGCGAGCTGCCCGGAGATGGCGGCGTCACGCTGGCTGGAGGCGGTGGTCTTCTGCTGGTAGGCGACGACGGCGAGCGTCCCCGCCGCCAGGAACAGCGCCGCGAGCGCGCCGACGAAGACCCGCAGCCGCCGGGTCTGACGGCGGGCGGATCTTTCCGCCGCGAGCCGCTGCCGCACGCTGGTGTCGAGGAACTCGCGCTCCAGGACGTTCAGGTCGTCACCGTGGCCGGGCAGGGTGGCCCACTCCTCGGCGGCCGCCAGGCGGCCGCCGCTGTACAGGGCGCCCGGATCTTGGCCGGCCTCCCGCCATATCTCCGCGGCGGCCGTGAGCTGGCGATGGGTGCGGGCGCCGCTGCCGTCGCTGTCGATCCACTGCCGCAGCCGCGGCCAGGCATGGAGCAGGGCCTCGTGGGCGATCTCCACGTCATCGGCCCCGGCGGTGATGAGGCGCTTTTCGATGAACGCGTCGAGCACCGGCTGGACACCGGCCCGCAGTTGCGGCAATTCGCTCCTCGGCACGCGTCGCCTCGTGCTGGCCGTGTTGTCGGACACGTGCACGAGGCGGGTGAAAATCCGGCGGGCCATTTCCTGCTGGCTGGAAGTGAGCCCGGCGTACACCTCTTCGGCGCTGGCGGCGACCGCTCCGCTGATGCCGCCGGTGTCGCGGTAGTGCGCGACCGTCAGCCGCCCTTCGCCGCTGCGCTCCCAGGTGGCCAGCAAGGCGTGCGACAGCAGCGGCAGGGCGCCCGCTTCGTGCGCCGCCGGCGGTTCGGGGCGATTGGCGGCGGGAGCGAGGTCGCGCAGCAGCACTTCGACGAGGCCGTCTTCGAAGTCGAGCCCTGCCCGCCTGGCCGGCCCGGTGATCGCGCTGCGCAGTTCTTCTTCCGTCATCGGCCCGACGAGCACCTGACGGCTCTGCAGCGCCGTCACCAGTTCCGGATATCGGAGGGCGCGGGAGTAAAAGTCGGCCCGGAATCCGATGACGACGAGCGCCGCGGGCTCGCGGTCGCGGTCGGTCGCCGCGCACAGTGCCCTGATGAAGGCGAGGCGCTCGGTTTCGTCCTGGCAGGATGTGAAGGTCTCCTCGAACTGGTCCACCACGATGACGACGCGCTGGTCCGGAGCGCCGCCGTCGCCTGGGGCGCCGTCGGCGACCGCGGCCAGCCGCCCGGCGAGTTCGCGGGCCGGCCTGGCACCGGGTGTCAGCAGGATGAGCGGCCAGCCGGCGGAGCCCGGTATGCCGAGCGTGCCGGAGCGCAGTTCCGGGATCAGGCCGGCGCGCAGCAGCGACGACTTGCCGGAACCCGAGGGACCCACCACGGCCAGCAGGCCACCGTGCCGGTAGCAGTCGCGGAACTTCTCGAGCAGAGCATCGGTCAGTTGCCTGCGGCCGTAGAACCACTCGGCGTCCTCGGGCTGGAAGCTCTTGAGCCCGCGGTACGGAACCGGCGCGTCCGCCGGGCGCCTGCCCGGCGCCCGGCGGACGCGCCCAAGCGCCTCGAGCCATTTCTGGATCTCCGCCGGGTCGCTGACGCCGCAGACCGACAGGATCCTGGCGAGTTGATCGGGCGGTTTCAGCGGCGGCACGTGACGGCCGGAGAAATATCCCCCGATAGTGGCCGACGGCACGCCCAGTTTCCGCGCCACGTCACGAACGGTCAGCCCGGCGCTCTCGCGCAGCAGGGTCAGCGCGGCCGCGAACTCCTGCCGCGTCCTGATCTGGTCGGGATCGGCCATTTTCCCTCCCATGAGGGGATTCCCCACGCCTGGCCCAACGCCTATCGGCCGCCTACGTGCGCCGAATGTGAATTACTAGTCAGTGGGCAGCTCGATGCTTACCATCGGTGAGTATGAAGCAATACTGGCTTATTAAATTGCCGGCGTTGGTCTGGATCCTCATATTCGTAGTCGTGTATATAGTGATCAAGGCTCCGTCGGATGCCGTGTGGATTATCGGCTTGCCACTGCGCATAATTGCCGGGATCGGCAACTTCTTCATAGGCCTCGCCCGCGGCTACGGTGCTCCCTAGCGCCGCAGGTAGCATCGCGGGGTGGATCACGACATCAGCGTGCGGGCCGCCGCTCCCGCCGACTATGACCGCATCGCCGCCGTCATCGACGACTGGTGGGGCCGGCCGGTGCAATACAACCTCCCACGGCTGTTCCTCGACCACTTCTGCGACACCAGCTTCGTCGCCGAAGCCGGCCCCGATCTCGCGGGCTTTCTCATCGGCTTCCTGTCCGCGTCGCAC
>Ga0335074_10009156_pt1 | contig 13801 bp, 10 predicted proteins | sample Lox_Sample_23_FD_206715 | JGI IMG/M metagenome (GOLD analysis project Ga0335074, IMG submission 206715) | Soil microbial communities from Loxahatchee National Wildlife Refuge, Florida, United States - Lox_Sample_2.3 | ecosystem: Environmental > Terrestrial > Soil > Wetlands | place: USA...
CGCAGATCGTCGTCACGGTAGCGTGTACCGGTTCCACACCCCAGAGCCTGTACAAGGTTTGCGAGTTCCTGGTTCTGCTCGAGCTTTCCAGTCGCCGCACTTGCCACGTTGAGAATCTTGCCACGCAGGGGCAGCACGGCCTGTGTCGCGCGGTCCCGCGCCTGTTTCGCCGACCCCCCCGCCGAATCGCCTTCGACAAGAAAGATCTCCGTACCGCTCGCGCTGCCGATGCTGCAATCTGCGAGTTTGCCGGGCAGCCTAAGTTTGCGTGTGGCCGCCTTTCGAGAAACCTCCCGCATCTGCTTGCGGCGCAGGCGTTCCTCGGCTTGATCAACAACGAAGGCGAGCAGGCGATCGGCTTCCAGGGGGCTCTCCGCCAGCCAGTGGTCGAAATGATCGCGCACCACGTTTTCGACGAGCCGCTGCGCATCGGGTGTCGAAAGCTTTTCCTTGGTCTGACCTTGAAACTCTGGCTCACGGATGAAGATCGAGAGCACGGCGCGCGCGGTCGACATGACATCTTCGGGAGCGACGAGCGCCGTCTTACGATTGTTGGACCGCTCGCCATGTGTGCGCAGCGCTTTCGTCAACCCGTTGCGGAAACCCTGCTCATGCGTGCCGCCCTGCGGTGTGGGAATGGTGTTGCAATAGGAGTGGAGGGACGAATCCAGGTCGGGCACCCAGGCCACGGCCCATTCCACGGCGCCCCTGGCGTCGCGATTCTCGGTTCGGCCGGAGAAGCTGCGCGGCGTAACCGTCTCATGACCTTCGATTTCCGAATTCAGGAAATCGAGTATGCCGCCCGGAAATTTGAGCGTGTCTTCGACTGGGATGCCGCTATCGGCTTTGAGAAGATCCGGCGCGCAGGTCCAGCGGATCTCAACTCCGCGGTGCAGATAAGCCTTCGACCGACCCATGCGGTAGAGCGCGTTGGGCGAGAAGTGCACCGATTTCCCGAATATCTCAGTGTCAGGCTTGAAGGACACCACGGTGCCCCTGCGATTCGCCGCGCCGGCATCCTTCAATTTTCCGACGGGGTGACCGCGTTCGAATCGCATTTTCCAGGCATGGCGTTCCCGAAAAACTTCGACGTCCATCCATTCAGAAAGGGCGTTGACGACCGATGCTCCCACGCCGTGCAGGCCGCCGGCCGTATCGTAAACCTTGCCGCCGAACTTTCCGCCGGCATGCAGCATCGTCATGATGACTTCCAGGGCGGATTTGTTCTTGAACTTCGGATGGGGGTCGACGGGAATTCCACGTCCATTGTCGCGCACCGTCAGAACATCTCCGGATTTCAGCTCCAGCTCGATGCGCGTGGCAAAACCGGCCACTGCCTCGTCCATCGCATTGTCCAGTATCTCGGCGGCCAGGTGATGCAGCGCGCGTTCGTCGGTACCTCCGACATACATGCCAGGCCGCCGGCGAACCGCCTCGAGTCCTTCGAGAACTTCAATATCTTTTGCTGTGTAGCCTCTGGTCCCTTGAGGCGCGGCGTCGAAGAGATCGGAAGAATCGGTCATGGCAGCTACGTGATTCGTCAACACCAAATTAACCACATAATGGGCGCGCCGGCACCGCCGCGATAACGTCCTCTAAGCAAATCTTAGGAGTGCCTCCCTAGCATCTGCCGGAATCGCGACAGTCGGACGCAACGGGACGCATTCTTGGGATACGGACAGACACTTCGTGTGCGCCGGCGCGCGGATGTCCGGGTGCTGAAGGCGCAACTCGATCTCGTCGTTGAAACTGCCCTGCAGGCACGGTTCACAGCACCCCTTGTTGCTCTCGGCATGGCGCTGGTTGCGACCGATCCGGTTGGCATGTTCGGCCATCGCCCTCTCCGCATGGCAGCAGTGTTACCGGTCGCCATGGCGATTTTGGGCCTTGTCGCATCGCATGCCGGCAGAATGTATCAGCAGGACGTTACTCACCGGCTGCAGGCGGATCGCGTAGAGGCCTGGTTTCCCCGCTTTCTGTTCCTGCAGGTTGTAACCAGTGCTACCTGGGGACTGATACCCTGGATGCTGTGGGAGCCGCAGAGCACATTGAACCATGCCTTTCTGGCCGGCTGCGTATCCTGCGTTATGGCCGAGCAGGTGATGAGCCGCGCCAGCCATCTCGATTTCCTTGTTGCCGCCATTGTTCCGCTCCTTGTGGTCTCCTGTCTCAGATTTGTGATCGACGGCACACCGCTTGATCTCGTGATCGCCATCGGGTTGCCGGCCATAGCGGGGTATTTCTTAACAGCGGGGCGTCGTCTGACCCATCGCCTCGATGAGGAATCGCGGCTGCGCTTCGAAGTTGAAGATCTTGCACGCGAACTCGAGCAGGCGCGAGATGAGGCGCTGCGCAAGCGATTCGAAGCGGAAACGGCGAACGCCTCGAAAACCTCATTCCTTGCCAATATGAGTCACGAGCTGCGCACCCCGCTCAACGCGATTCTGGGCTTCTCGGAAATCATTCAGAAAGAATGTTTCGGCCCGGCAGGTTCGCCGCGCTATGCCGAATATGCGAGCGATATCCATTCCTCCGGCGCGCATTTGCTCAGCCTCATAAACGATCTTCTCGACGTCGCCAAGATCGAAGCCGGCAAGATGGAGATCGAGCCGCAGGCGCTCGACGTTCAGTACACCTTGGATGCGGCTCTGAAGATCATCAGCGCGAAATCGCGCGAGCGAGGGCAACAATTGGTTATCCGGATCGAAGCCGACGCCCCGCCGCTGTATGCAGACGAAAGGGCCTTGAAGCAGATCCTGCTCAATCTCGTGTCCAACGCCGTCAAGTTCACGCCCGAAGGCGGGCGTATCGTGGTTGCCGCGTCGCGCTCGGCGCAGGGCGATTTCCAGATCATGGTGGAGGACAATGGTCCCGGCATCGCCCGTGACAAGCTGGAACGCATCTTTATGCCCTTCAATCAGGTTGATAATCGCTACGACCGACGCGGGGGGACCGGTCTCGGGCTCACGCTCGTGCGTGGCCTCGCCGAACTGCATGGCGGATTCGCCTGGATCGAAAGCGATATCGGCAAGGGCTGCCGCGCTTACGTCGTGCTCCCGACAAAACCCGCCACTGTCGCCCCCGCTTCTGCTGCTGCCGGCGCGATCGCGTGAAGGCAGCTTACCGGTCGCTTAGACGCTGTAGTACATCTTGAATTCGATCGGGTGGGGCGTGTGCTCTAAGGCGTAGACCTCGCTCATTTTGAGTTCGATGAAGCTGTCGATGAAATCGTCGGAGAAGACCTGGCCCTTCTTGAGGAAGGCGCGATTGGCGTCGAGGCATTCAAGTGCCTGGCGTAACGAGCCGCATACAGTCGGCACGTCCTTCAATTCCTCAGGCGGCAGGGCGTAGAGGTCTTTGTCCATGGGATCGCCCGGATGAATCTTGTTTTCGATTCCATCGAGGCCGGCCATGAGTAGCGCCGCATAGGCGAGGTAAGGGTTGGAACCGGGATCCGGAAAGCGTACTTCGACTCGCTTTGCATTCGGGCTCGAAGCAAAAGGTATGCGGCATGCCGCCGACCGGTTGCGCGAGGAATAGGCGAGCAAGACAGGCGCCTCGAAACCGGGTATCAACCGCTTGTAGGAGTTGGTCAGCGAATTGGTGAATGCGTTGACAGCGCGCGCATGCCGGATGATGCCACCGATATAATAAAGGCAGGTATCGGAGAGATCGGCATAGCCTGAGCCTGCAAACAACGGTTTTCCGCCGCGCCAGATCGACTGATGGACATGCATGCCCGAGCCGTTGTCGCCATAAACTGGTTTGGGCATGAAGGTCGCGGATTTGCCGTAAGCAGCGGCAACCTGGTGGATCACATATTTGTAGATTTGCATGGCGTCGGCGCAGCGCGTCAGCGTCTTGAACTTGAAGCCCAGTTCGTGCTGCGCACCGGCCACTTCATGATGATGCTTTTCCGGTTCGATGCCAAGATCACCCATTACTGCCAGCATTTCGCTGCGCATGTCCTGCGCGGAATCAACGGGAGGAACCGGAAAATATCCGCCCTTGACCGGCGGACGGTGACCCAGGTTTCCCGATTCATATTCGGTCCCCGTGTTGTAGGAACCTTCGACGGTATCTAGGTAATAGAATGCCTTGTTCATTGTGCTGTCGAATCGCACGTCGTCGAAGATAAAGAACTCCGCCTCGGGGCCGAAATAGGCCGTGTCTCCGATTCCCGAGGAGGCCATGTATTTTTCCGCTGCCTTGGCGATCGAACGCGGACAGCGCGCGTAGCGCTGTCCGGTGGTGGGCTCGATCACATCGCAGAGGAGTGCGAGCGTGGTCTGCGCGAAGAAAGGATCGACGATCGCCGTGCCGCAATCGGGCAGGAGCGTCATGTCGGACTCGTTGATCGCCTTCCATCCGGCGATCGAAGAGCCGTCGAACATCATCCCTTCCGTCAGGAAGTCCTCGTCTACCATGGAAAGATCAAAGGTAATGTGCTGCCATTTGCCACGCGGGTCGGTGAAACGAAGGTCAACAAATTTGACCTCTTTCTCCCGGATGAGCTTGAGAACCGTTTCTGCATTGGACATGGTGACCGCTCCTCGATGTTTGCTGCGGGCCGCCGGCCCGCGGTTGTGTCCTAAATGGCGTCTGTGCCTGTTTCGCCCGTCCGGATGCGAATGGCTTGCTCCACATCGAATACGAAGATCTTTCCGTCGCCGATTCGGCCCGTCCGCGCCGCCTTCTGAATGGCATCGAGCGCCGCCTCCAGACGCTGCTCCGGCACGACGATCTCTATTTTCACCTTGGGCAGAAAATCCACGACATATTCGGCGCCTCGATAGAGCTCTGCATGGCCTTTTTGGCGCCCGAACCCTCTCGCTTCGACGACTGTTATCCCCTCGATGCCGATTTCCTGCAGGGCATCTTTTACCTCGTCGAGCTTGAACGGCTTGATGATGGCTTCGATCTTCTTCAACGGCGTTCTCCCAGACCCATCATTCCGTCTCTTATGTCCGGAAACCAGTCCCCGCCGCGCGCCCGCACACTTATCCACACGCCTTTTGCCGCGCTTCAGCAGGCGCTCGCATGCCGCTCAGTTTCTGGAACCTGCGATTTTCCTTGGCGACGCGGGACCTTCACGTTTAAGTCCGCTCCCGTGTCCGCGCTTCGATGATAATGGCTGAGCGCCGCTTCAATCCAGTCTTTGCGGAACTGCCGACAACGATCTTTACGGTCATGTCGGCGCTCGCGGCCGAATGCGGCGCAGTCAATCTTGGCCAGGGGTTTCCTGACGAGGATGGGCCGCTTGCGATTCGCGAAGCGGCGGCAGCGGCTCTTCGGGACGGACCGAATCAATATCCACCGACTCGCGGGCTGCCGGCGCTCCGCGCCGCGATCGCGGCGCACGCGCACCGATTCTACGGATTCAACTTCGATGCGGAACGCAACGTGCTCGTCACCTCGGGGGGCACCGAAGCGCTGACCGCGAGCATTCTCGCGCTGGCCGGGCAGGGCGGGGAGGTCGTGCTTGTCGAGCCCGCCTATGATTCGTATCGCCCCATTGCGCTTGCCGCCGGCGCCAGGGTGCGCACGATAAAGCTTGCGCCGCCCCACTGGCGGCTCGAACCCGACGCGCTCGCGGCGGTGATAACGGCAGAAACTCGCGCGCTTGTGCTGAATACGCCGCTCAATCCGATCGGCCGCGTCTTTGACCGGGAGGAGTTGGCGGGCGTAGCGCGGGTGCTCGCCGATTCAAATGCGGTCGCGATCTGCGACGAGGTTTATGAACACCTTGTTTTCGATGGCCGACTGCATCTGCCCCTTATGGGCTTCCCCGGCATGGGGGATCGGACTGTTCGGGTCGGTTCGGCGGGCAAGATGTTCTCGCTAACGGGATGGAAAGTGGGCTGGGTAACCGGGCCGGCGGCGCTTATCGATGTCATCGCGAAAACCCATCAGTTCCTGACTTTCACCACGCCTCCGGCCCTCCAGCATGGCACCGGCTATGCGCTGATGAACGAGATGGCGTTCACGCTTGGCTTGACGGTGGCGCTTCAGAACAATCGCGACCTGCTAGCAGGAAGACTCGCGCGCCTGGGCTTCGATGTTCTGCCATGCGAGGGCACGTATTTTCTCACGGCCAATATTCGCGGGCTGACGAACGAGCGCGATGATGCCTTCTGTCGGCGACTTGTGCGCGAGGCCGGTGTCGCGTTGATTCCCCTCAGCGCGTTTTTCGAAAATGGCGAGCCCGACCATCTCGTGCGTTTTGCTTTTTGCAAGAAGCGCACTCTACTGGAGGAAGCGCTCGGCAGGCTTGAACGCTATTTTGGTGGCAGTGACGGCGCGAGATCGCTTGCAACGTGACTCACGAAATCCTCACCATCGCGGAAATGTACGCCGCGGACCGGTTTGCGGCAGAAAACGGTGTTCCGTCTCTTGATCTGATGGAAAACGCGGGGCGTTCCGTCGTGGATGAAATCGTCCGGCGATGGTCGCCGCGTCCGGCGGTGGTGCTTTGCGGACCGGGAAACAATGGCGGCGACGGCTTCGTCGCGGCGCGCCACCTTCTGGCGCGGGGCTGGCCCGTCCGCCTCGCTCTTCTTGGCGACCGTGATCGTCTAAACGGCGACTCTGCTGCCATGGCAGCGCGCTGGACGGGTGCGGTCGGCGATCTGTCGCGAGATTCGCTGCAGGGCGCGGAACTGGTCGTGGACGCGATTTTCGGCGCGGGCCTTGCGCGGGCGCTTGATGGCGTGGCGCGCGATGTGGTGCTGGCGCTCAATGATTCCAAAGCGGTGGTGGTCGCAGTGGATGTGCCAAGCGGGTTGCACGGCGATCTGGCTCGTCCGCTTGATGGGCTCGATGGCGTTGCTGTTCAAGCCGATCTGACTGTCACTTTCTTCCGCAAGAAACCTGCACACGTGCTGATGCCGGGCCGGCTTTGGTGTGGGGGAACCATTGTTGCCGACATCGGAATTCCGGCCGCTGTGCTTGACGGCATCCGTCCCCGCATTTTCGAGAACGGTCCGGCGTTATGGAGCGCCGGCTTTCCTTGGCCGCAGCCCCTCGGACACAAATATGCCCGCGGTCACGCGGTCGTCGTCAGCGGTCCGGCTCATGCCACCGGCGCCGCACGTATGGCTGCGCGAGCGGCGCTGCGGGCAGGGGCTGGCCTTGTGAGCGTTGCCAGCCCGCCGGATGCCGTTCCCGTCAACGCGACCGCACTGACCGCAGTGATGGTGAAGCCATTCTCGGGCGCTGCCGGCCTCGCACGACTGCTTGAGGATGCGAGGCTGAACACGGTCGTCATCGGACCCGGCTGCGGCGTGGGGCGCCAAACGCAGGAGCTCGTGGCGGCCGTTCTCGCGAGCCGCGCGGCGGCGGTCCTCGATGCCGATGCGCTGACCTCGTTTTCCGAGGATCCGAATGCTCTGTTCCTGCAATTGCGAGAATCTGGCGTGCTCACGCCGCATGTAGGGGAATTCGACCGGATATGCCCTGGTTTGCTTGATCGGGCGACAACGCGCATCGAAGCGGCGCGCGAGGCGGCGGCTGTCGCGAAATGCTCGTTGCTCTTGAAAGGTCCCGATACGGTCGTGGCGGCGGTGGACGGTCGTGTGGCGGTGAACACCGATGCGCCGCCCGATCTCGCGACTGCCGGTGCGGGCGATGTGCTTTCCGGCATTATCGGAGGCCTGCTCGCACAGGGCATGAATTCATTCGAGGCCGCAACCGCCGGCGCATGGCTTCACGGCGACGCAGCCCGGCGGTTTGGCCCCGGATTGATCGCCGAAGACCTGCCGGACCTGCTTCCCGCCGTACTCGTTTCGCTTCGGGAGAGACGCGATGAATGAACCGGCTATCCGCCGCGCCGAAATTGCGGACGTACCGGCGCTTCTCGAGATTTATAATCACTACATCGTCAACACGCATATCACGTTCGATCTTGAGCCGCACACGCTCGACCAGCGACTCGCCTGGTTTGCCACCTTCGGAGATGCCGGCCGTTACCAGTGTTTCGTTGCGGAACATGGAGGCCGCGCGATCGGTTGGGCGTCGTCTGCGCCGTTCAAAGAAAGAGCCGCTTATCAAACCTCTGTTGAAACCAGCATTTATCTCGCGCCTGGCGAAATCGGCCGCGGCATCGGATTTCGCCTCTATCAGGCGCTTTTTGATGCCCTCGAACGGGTGGATGTGCATCGCGCTTACGGCGGTATTTCCCTGCCCAACGAGACTTCCATAGGTTTGCACAAGCGGATGAGGTTCGTGCTTGTCGGCACGTATCGCGAGGTTGGCTACAAGTTCGGTCGGTTCTGGGACGTCGCCATATATGAGCGGCCTGTGAAGCAATGACGGGCCGGCTGTTCACTTGTGTTGCAGCGCTCGCGGTATGGGGATTCGGTGTAGCCTTTGCGCCGGTCGGCGTCGCACCATGGACCAGCCGCTGGAATGACGGCGCCGAGGATTGCGCAGCGCATCCACAACCGCCTCTCGAGGTCCATGAATACGACAGGCGGACTTTCGTCCTGCGCGAAAATCTGTGCGCAACCTGGGAGGCGCCCTTTCTTTATCTGCTCATCGGAGATCGGCAGGCGCTTCTGATCGATACGGGTGACGTCGCCGATCCGCGTAGAATGCCGCTCGCCCGAACCGTCGTCGACCTCGTTTCGCGCTACGGGCGGCCCGGTCTGCACCTCCTCGTGGTCCACACCCATCGGCACCTCGATCACAGGGCAGGCGACGGGCAGTTCGCGCATCTGCCGAACACGACGCTCGTTGGCTACGATTTGCAGAGCGTCCAGCGTTACTATCGCTTTGCTCACTGGCCCGACGATACATCGAGCCTGGATCTCGGAAACCGTGTCATCGACGTAATTCCGGCGCCGGGGCACAACGAGACCGAACTCGTCTTCTACGACCGCGCCACAGGGCTGGTGATATCGGGAGATTTCATGCTGGCCGGCCGTCTGCTCATTGACGATCCGGCTGCAGAACTGGCCAGCGCGCGTCGCGTCGCAGATTTCGTCCGCGACAGGCCGGTGAGCGCAGTTCTCGGCGGGCATATCGAACTTGCCGCGAACGGCGAACCGTTTGCCTGGCAATCCACATTTCACCCCGACGAACACGTCTTGCAGATGGAGAAGCGCGACCTGCTTGCCCTGCCGTCCGCACTCGCAAGCTTCAACGGATTCTATACCAGGACCGGCAATTTCATATTCATTGATTCACTCCGCATCCTTCTTGGCATGATCGCCGCCATCCTGGCAGGGCTGGTCCTGCTGATTGGCGGCGGGATTTTCTGGCTGCGCGGCCGACGACGTCGTGCGGCCAAACCCCTAGCCACCTCCGAATCCGCCTGATATACGGCGCGGTCCGGTCGTTCACAGCATGGCGCCGGGGCCCCGAGCGCGGGCGTGGTGGAATCGGCAGACACGCGAGATTTAGGTTCTCGTGACGAAAGTCGTGGGGGTTCAAGTCCCTCCGCCCGCACCAGCAACGGGTACGAGCGCAGGGATCTTTCCGATGGAAGTTACACAGACCATATCCGAAGGCTTGCACCGCGAATTCCGGATCGTTATCGGCGCCGACGACCTCGACGCGCGCCTTACCGACCGTCTCAGCGAGATGCAGTCGAGCATGCATCTCAAAGGATTCCGGCCGGGCAAAGCCCCCGTGTCCTATCTCAAGAAGACGTTTGGCAAGCGCGTGATGAACGAGATCGTCGAGCAGGCGGTTTCGGAGACGAGCCAGAAGGCGGTTGCCGACCACGCGCTCAAGCCAGCATTCCCCCCTCAGGTGGATTACGTCACGCCGATGGAGGAGGTGGTCGGAGGAAAGACCAATCTCGAATTTACCGTCCGCGTCGACCTTATGCCGGAATTCGATCTCGCCGACATTACGAGCCTGCAGGTCCAGAAGCTGGTCGCGGACGTGACCGACCCCGAGGTCGACTCAGCCCTTGAGCGGCTAGCCGAGCAGGCGCGCACCTATTCGCTCCGGCCCGAAGGTGAACCGGCACAAGAAAAGGATGCGGTCACCATCGATTTCGTCGGTCGTGTCAATGGAGAGGAGTTCACGGGCGGCAAGGCAGAAGATTTCAATCTTGTCCTTGGCTCCGGGCAGCTGATCGCCGGCTTCGAGGAACAGCTCGTGGGCGCGAAGGCTGGCGAAGAGCGTTTGGTTAACGTGACGTTTCCGGCCGACTATCCCGATGTGAAGCTGGCAGCCCAGCCCGCCGAATTCACCGTGCAGGTAAAGGAAGTGAAGGCACCCGACCCACTGTCGCTTGATAACGATCTGGCGCAAAAGCTGGGAGTTCCATCGCTTGGCACCTTGCGTGACCGGGTTCGCGATCAATTGAAGCTCGATTTCAACCGCGCGAGCCGGATGCATCTGAAGCGGCGCCTTCTTGACGCGCTCGATAGTCGGCACTCCTTCCCGCTGCCGGAAGCCATGGTTGGGCGCGAGTTCGACATGATCTGGGAGCAGGTCCAGGCCGAGCTGAAGCGCGAAGGACGGACGGCTGCCGACGAGGGCAAGACCGAGGAGGAACTGCGCGACGAATATCGGAAAATCGCCGAGCGGCGCGTCCGGCTTGGTCTCGTACTTGCGCGCATAGGCGAACAGAACGGTATCACCGTGTCGCCCGACGAGCTTCAACGGGCGATAATGACACGGGCGCGTCAGTATCAGGGACACGAACAGGAAGCATTCAATTTTTACAGTTCGAATCCGCAGGCGCAGGCGGAAATCCGCGCTCCGATCTTCGAGGAAAAGGTCGTAGATTTCATTGCGGAACTTGCCCAGATATCTGAACGGAAAGTCGATCGCGAAATATTGTTCCTCGATCCCGACGAGGCGGAGGCAAAGTTAAAGGCCGCCGAAGAGGCTGCGGCTTAGGGTTCGTGGACTTTGGGCGGATGCCGGGGCGCGCCACTTGGACGGCGGGTCAAGGGGTGGAATCCGCGCCGAAACAATACAATCTGAGTGGATTGGACTCTGGTTTCGAAGGAATGGCCGGATGAAAGACGTACGTGACACCTACATGAATACGCTCGTGCCCATGGTGGTCGAACAGACCGCGCGGGGAGAGCGCGCCTATGACATCTATTCGCGCCTGTTGAAGGAACGGATTATTTTCATTACCGGGCCGATCGAGGATTACGGCGCAAGCCTCATCACCGCGCAATTGCTCTTTCTCGAGGCCGAAAACCCGAAGAAAGAAATTGCCATGTATATCAATTCTCCGGGAGGCGTGGTCACCTCGGGTCTCGCCATCTATGACACAATGCAATATGTCCGGCCGGCCATTCAGACCCTGTGCGTCGGACAGGCTGCGTCCACGGCTTCGCTTCTCCTTTGCGCTGGCGAGAAGGGCGCGCGAGCCTGCCTGCCGAATTCACGCATCCTCGTTCACCAGCCTTCTGCGTCTTTCTACGGGCAGGCGGCTGATATTGCACGGCACGCCGAGGAAGCTCTCAAGCTGAAGCGCCGGCTCAACGATATCTATGTGAAGCACACGGGCCAGCCGCTGGATGCGGTTGAAAAAGCCCTGGATCGGGATACCTATATGACGGCGGAAGAGTCGAAATCCTTCGGGCTTGTGGACAAGGTTTTGGCCAGCCGTCCGGAGAGCGGCGAGGCCGGATGATCCCAGCAAAAAGGGGGGCAGCTTCGCAAATGATGGGATTTAAACAATCCTTGATCCTGCTCTGCCTATCGTGGTCGAATGATCACGGCAAGGGGTTGGCAGAGTCTGGCGCGGTTCATGCATGTCATGATATCGCGAAACCCCTTGTGACGGGTTCATAGCGGTGCGCCGTTCGAAGCCAGGCAGGTGCATGTCTAGGGAGTGCCGATGAGCAAAACAGGCAGCGGCGAGACGAAGAATACGCTCTACTGCTCTTTTTGCGGTAAGAGCCAGCATGAGGTGCGCAAGCTCATTGCCGGGCCAACCGTCTTCATCTGTGACGAATGTGTCGAACTGTGTATGGAGATCATCCGGGAAGAGAACAAGACTTCCTTCCTGAAATCGCGTGATGGTGTCCCGTCTCCGGGCGAGATATTCAAGGTTCTCGACGATTATGTCGTCGGTCAGCATCATGCAAAAAAGGTGCTGTCGGTCGCTGTGCATAATCACTACAAACGGATCAACGCGACCGGAAAGAACAGCGACGTCGAACTCGCAAAATCGAATATTCTTCTGATCGGTCCGACGGGCTGTGGCAAGACGCTGCTCGCACAGACGCTGGCGCGCATTCTCGATGTGCCGTTCACGATGGCCGATGCCACGACACTCACTGAGGCTGGCTATGTCGGCGAGGATGTGGAGAACATCATCCTCAAGCTCCTGCAGAACGCTGACTACAATGTGGAGCGGGCGCAGCGCGGCATCGTCTATATCGATGAAGTCGATAAGATCAGCCGCAAGTCGGACAACCCCTCGATCACCCGCGACGTGTCGGGTGAAGGCGTGCAGCAGGCATTGCTCAAGATCATGGAAGGCACGGTCGCGAGCGTACCGCCCCAGGGTGGGCGCAAGCATCCGCAGCAGGAATTCCTGCAGGTGGACACGACCAATATTCTGTTCATCTGCGGTGGAGCGTTCGCAGGGCTGGAAAAGATCATTTCCTCGCGCACGCATGGCACCTCGATGGGCTTCGGCGCCGTAGTCAGGGCCGCGGATGAGCGCGGGACGGGCGAAGTTTTGCGTGAAGTCGAGCCTGAGGACTTGCTTAAATTCGGCCTCATTCCGGAATTCATCGGGCGTTTGCCCGTCATCGCCACGCTGGGCGATCTGAGTGAAAGCGCGCTGATTGAGATTCTCACGCGTCCGAAGAATGCGCTGGCGAAACAGTATCAGCGGATGTTCGAGATGGAGGGTGTAAAGCTCAGGTTCCAGGAGGAGGCGCTGCACGCCATCTCCCGGCGGGCGATTCAGCGCAAGACCGGTGCGCGGGGGCTGCGCTCCATCATGGAAGGCATTCTGCTCGAAACAATGTTCGAGCTTCCGACTCTGAACGGGGTCCAGGAGGTGGTCATCACCTCCGATGTGGTGGATGGCCGGTCCCGGCCGCTCTACACCTATTCCGACAAGGGGCAGGCGCGCGAATCCAACGCGTCCTGAGCCGCGGTGGCCGAAACCGGAACAGCCACAATCCTTAGTGGCTGACGCCACGTATCTTGAAAGCGCGGCAGGGGGAAACCACTTTCGATTCCGGCAGAACCGGCCCTTTAGGCGGTTCCTATTGTTGGCCACCGTTCGCCTTCGGGGTACGGTTGCCTGAACGCCCGACCCGTCAGGTGAGTCGGGCAGGGAGAAATTGATGTCCGAATCCGATGCCGTAATGTCCAAGCCCGAGTCTGGCGGCCTACTGGCGCCGGTGCTTCCGCTGCGGGATATCGTCGTATTTCCCCACATGATTGTTCCCCTCTTCGTTGGCCGCGAAAAATCCGTTCGGGCGCTCGAAGAGGTGATGAGCGAGGAAAAACAGATCCTTCTGTTAACCCAGAAGAATGCGGGTGACGATGATCCGAATCCCGACGCGCTGCATAGCGTGGGTACGATGGCAACCGTGCTTCAGTTGCTCAAGCTGCCTGATCAGACGGTGCGCGTTCTCGTTGAAGGGAAGTCGCGAGCGCGCGTGACCTCATTTTCGCCTCGGACGGATTTTTTCCAGGCCAAGATCGAGCGCCTCACCGATCACGGTGGAGACGTGAAAGAGACCGAAGCGCTGATACGAACGGTCAAAACCAATTTCGAAAACTACATCAAACTCAATAAGAAGATCCCGGCAGAAACGCTTGCCTCGCTCGCACAGATCGATGACCCGGCCAAGCTGAG
>Ga0335074_10009157_pt1 | contig 13801 bp, 7 predicted proteins | sample Lox_Sample_23_FD_206715 | JGI IMG/M metagenome (GOLD analysis project Ga0335074, IMG submission 206715) | Soil microbial communities from Loxahatchee National Wildlife Refuge, Florida, United States - Lox_Sample_2.3 | ecosystem: Environmental > Terrestrial > Soil > Wetlands | place: USA: Florida...
AGCCGGTTGCTTGACAAATCGATAGGGCCCCTGGCCTCGCCTCGGGCTGTTACCGATACGGTTCCAAATGCTTCCGGCCAAGGCAATGTGCTGGTATTTACCACGCTGTCCTCCGCCAACGGCGTGACGTGCTCGAACGAGCAGCTCCTCAATACCAGTCTAAACGGCCCAGCCAGTGAGCCAGCGGACATTCCGCGCGGTCCGCAGTGAGGAGCCGCGGCACGTGCAAGCTGCGGCTGGCGTAGGTCAGTTTGGTGGGGCAGACCATCGTTTCGCGTGGTCTGCCATTTCTCAGGTGTTAGGAAGACGGCCGGAAAACGATTCGTCCCCACGGCTAGCGGTCAAACAGCAGCGCAAACTAACCCACTACCGCGTTTCCCGCGACGCCCTCAAAGGGAGGAACCTATCAATTCCGAGCGGCGCACCGCCATATGGGATAGAAACTCCGGGGAAAGAAACTCCGCCGAAAAAGATGGACTAATTCAGGCTTGCAGCCGTTTTCTGGACACGAGGAAAACTATCGCCAGTACGCAAACCAGATCGAAGACCAGAAGAGCTGCGGAGTCAGGCTCCGGCGTGGCCACTGGTCCGTTCACGACCAGGAATTCCTGGGAAGCATTTTCCCCCTGGGCGTTCTGCGCGGAAGGTGTGAATACATCCACATTGGTACCCACGTATCCGCCTAAAACAGACGCGAAGGCGTCGTTGATCAAGTTCGCTGTCCCGCTGCCTCCGGTCGTCTGGCCATCGAAAATATCCCAGATGGCGAACGAATATTCAGTCTGGACGGGCGAATTTGGATTGTCAACATTCTGGCTCGCCAGCAGTTGATTAGCTAGCCATGCGACCGCGTCGTAATCCTGCTGAGCCGTGAAGGTCTTACCGGCAGCAAAATGGCTTGGGTCGCCATTAGGGTCTGTGTACTCTACACTCCCAAACTTCTCGCTTCCGTTCAAGCTGGCTGCGTTCGTCTCGGTCGCACTCCAGGGAGAATCCAGATACGACTCGGTGTTGTAATCGTCGCAAATAACGTACCCGGAATAGATCTGCTGGCCATTTTGGCTGATAGTGCCCTGGTATGGGCTGACGTACACGCCGCCCGCAGTGGCGCCGTCGCCTACACCAGTGAGTTCCATGGTGTATTGCGCGTAGCCGGCAGAAGCGAACGCAAGCAGAGTCGCGATGCCCAAGCAGCGGATTTGTTTGGCCCGGCTTTCCATTCAGTTCTTAGGCGGCAAACGATACACGCCACCCTCCCTGAAAGTGTAGAGTTATTACAAACGTATGTCAACTGTACGAAAGGGCAATTTTGCGGAGAAAATCAACAAAAAGGTCAGGCGCCGAAATTAGGCTCTGGCGCGGCGTCGGCGGACAAGAAGAACAATACCCAAGGCGGATAGAAGGTCAATGCCCAGAATCGCTGCGGAGGCTGGTTCCGGCGTAGGCACCAACGCCGTGTTCGGGTTGTTACCGTTGCCCACAACTAGGAATTCCTGGGAGAGGTTAGATCCAATGCCCGCTTTCGGCGCAGGCGTGAAAACCGTCACGTTCGTATAAATATCTGCGGGGTTCTCAATGGCGGCAAAGGCCTGTGCGATCAGCCCATCCGGCCCCGTCGCCCCTCCGTCCGGGTCGGTCGTGTCGCCATCCATTATGTCCCAGATTGCGAAGGAAATATTGGTCTGTGCGGTTGGGTCATCGGCGTTCGAACTATCCACCAAGTCGTTGGCAAGCCACGCTACTGCGTCGTAATTCTGCTGTACCGTATAGCCCGATTTCGACGTCGTGAACAGCTCGCTCCCGTCCAGATTGGCAGCATTGGTCGCGCTCGCGTTCCACACGTCTCCTACATACGATTCATCGCTGAAGTCGTCGCAAATTACGTAGCCACTATAAAGGGCGGGGCTGTTTGGCGCGCCACCGGAGCCTGAGTAGGCGCCGTTCCAAATGGAGCCCTGGTACGGGCTGACGTAGACGCCGTCCGCGTTAGCCCCATTGCCGACGCCCCAGAGGTCCATCGTGTACTGTGCGAACCCGGAAGAAGCAAATACCAGAAAACCGGCGATGGCCAAATACCGAATCTGTTTAATCATGTATCCCGTCTCTCCCATGCCCGACCGCTCAGGACGACGCCAAACGGTCCAGCCTGATTCACACCAACACGCAAACGAACCCCAAGCCCAGTCAGAGCCTGGGTCCGCTCGTACCCTCAAAGTATGCGCCCTGCCGCCCCGGCCGTCAATGGGACCAAAGGGCAATGAAGTCCCATTTTTTCAAATAAAACCGCTAGTACTAACCACAGCAGTGCCAGCACGCCCTGGTGCTTGCTGATATCGTAGAAACACAGAAACAATATAAAAGACGAGCAGATCGCGCGGGCCAGCCTTTCATGAAAATCAAAGCCTTCAAAATCAATCAACTGCCTTGGATCGTCCCCATTTCGATCGTTCCCATTATGCTGCTGTTGCTAGCCGGCTGTTCCAGCGATCCCAACAAAGAGAAGCGCGCCTACCTGAATAGCGGTGATAAGTATTATCAGCGCGGAAAGTATCAAGAGGCGGTGATTCAATTTCGGAACGCCATCCAAATCGACCCCAGGTTTGGCGACGCCCACTGGCATTTGGCCCGCGCCTACGTCAGGTTGGGTAACTCCGAGGCCGCCTTCCGTGAGTTGACCGAGACGGTGAGCCTGGAACCAAAGAACCAGGACGCCCGGCTGGAATTGGCAGGTTTGCTTCTGGCCCGCCGCCAGTACGACGATGCGGAAGCGGCGGTGCGGGAGGTTTTAAAGATCGCGCCCAACAATGCGCGCGCACACGCCCTGCTGGGCGAGAGGTACCTGGCGGCGCACGACCGCGAAAAAGCTGTTCAGGAACTAAGGAAAGCCGTTGACGACGATCCGAAGCGGGTCGAAGGCTACGTTGCGTTAGGGGCGGCGTATTTGGCAGCGGGCCAGACTGCCGAGGGGGAGGCGGCGTACGAGAAGGCCGTCGAGGTCAATCCCAGGTCCGTCCAAGCCCATGTGGCCTTAGGCGAATTCTGGTTCGCGCAACGCAAAATGGCGGACGCCGAGGCTGAAATGCGAACCGCCGCCGGGCTGGATCCCCACGCGGTGCTACCCCGGCTCCTTCTGGCCCGCATTCTGGTGGCGGCGAATCGGCCGGACGATGCGGAAAAACTTTACACCGAGTTGAAGAAGGTAGCGCCGGACGATCCGCGGGCGTATCAGGCGCTTGCATTCTTTTACTTATCCAGCGGGCAAAAAGACAAAGCGGCCGCCGAGTTCCAGTCGCTGCTGAAGTCGAAGCCCAAGGACGCCGCTGTCAAGGCGAATCTGATTGCCATCTTGATTGACCTGAAGCGTATGCCGGAAGCGCAGGCTCTCAACCAGGAAGTTCTGCGCCAGAATCCGGGCGATCCGCAGGCTCTCTTGTCGCAGGGCAGGCTGCTCATGGCGGAAGGCAAGTATCAGGAGGCCGCCGCGGCTTTGCAGATGGCCATCAAATCCGAGCCGAATTGCGCACGCTGCTATTTCGTTCTGGGCTCCGCCCAGGCGGCTCTGGGCCTCAACGATTTGGCCAAAGTCTCCCTGGCGCGTGCCCGTCAACTGGCTCCGCAAATGTCCGGCGCAACCGCCGTTTTGGCCCATCTGGATGTGAACGCCGGCGAGTACGACGACGCTTTGCAACTGGCTGGCAGTGCTTTGCAGGCCAATCCCGATCTGGTGTCCGCCTACGTGACGGAAGCGCGCGCCTTGATTTCGAAAGGAGAGCTGCCCAAAGCAGAAGGAGATCTGGAGGAGGCCCTCAAACGCGATAGCGCCAATCTCCCGGCCGTGGCCACTTTACTAAACCTCTACACGCGCCAGGGGAAGACCCAGGCAGCCGCGGTACGGATTTCGAAACTCGTGGAGGCGAACCCTCAAAACGCGGGCCTGCACGTGCTGTTGGGAGTGGCCTATCTCACTCTGAAGGACTACGACAAGTCGGAGGCCAATGTAAAACAGGCGCTCGCGCTCGATCCAAAAGCGAAGGACGCGTACACGCTGTGGGGCAACATCGATCTGGCCCGCGGCGCGTTCGAACAGGCCAAGACGCATTTCCGCGCCGCCATTGAGGCCAACCCCAGCGGCCTGATCAATTACCTGGCTCTGGCAACCCTGTACGAAAAGGACGGGAACTGGGAAGAAGCCAAAAAGCTCTGCGAAAAAGCGCGAGAGGTAGACAATACTTCGCCCGTAGTGGCAAACCACTTGGCCAGTCTTTACCTCGATCACGGCGGCGATATCAATGTCGCGGTATCGCTCGCCCAAGTGGCCAAGCAGAAGATGCCGGGATCTCCCGCCACCACCGATACGCTGGGATGGGCTTACTACAAACTGGGATCCACCAAAGCGGCGCTTGCCGAGTTGACCGAATCCGCCCGGGAAGCTCCCCGCGTCCCCGAATATCAATACCATCTGGGAATGGCATACCTGGCGGATAAACGCCCCGATTTGGCCCGCCAGTCGCTGCAGGCGGCGCTCTCGATCGATCCGCGCTTTCCCGACGCCACCAACGCCAGAGCGGCCCTGGAAAAGGTGTCTAAACAGCCGGGCGGCCGGCCGTGAAGAAATGACTCATAAGGCTGCGGCGGTTGCCGGCATGAATGGACCCAACGCGGCCGCCTCCGCCATGTTATGCTGAATCGCGGAATGTTCAGCCGCCAATACCGAAAGGTCAAAGTAATCTTCGGGCTGAGCGACCTGCTGCTCGCGTCCCTTGCTTTTCTAGCCGCTTACCAGACCCGCTTCCTGTTGAACTCCACGGGTCTTTTCTATTGGGTCTTCTACATCGATTTCCCCAAAGCGGCGTTATTGCTGATTCTTTCGGGAGTCTGCTGGGTGGCGATCGGCTACTGGCTGAATATCTACCAGAAGCTGGATTCCGCTCACCCGCGCACCGTGCTGCGGGACACTTTCCGGCAGTGCGCGCTGGGCGCCATGGCTCTGGTGATCGGGGAGTTCCTGTTGCGCCTCGATCTGAGCCGCTTCTTTGTCCTGTTCTTCGCCGCCTACGCCTGGGTGTTCCTGTGTCTGTTCCGGATGAATGCCGGGCGGGTGATCAGCGCTTTGCACACCGAGTTCGGAAAGGCGCATTTCATCGTCGTGGTCGGATCCGGCGAGCATGCCCGCCGATTAGGAGAAGCCCTTGAGAAATCGTCGGACTACGGCATCCGCCTGCTGGGGTTCCTGGATGAGGAGCCCGGCGAGGTGCAGTTGTCGCGCATATATAATTGCTATGCCTTTCCCCAATTGCCCGGCTTACTCCGCCAGCACGTCGTCGACGAAGTGATCTTCGCCGTGGATAGCAGCCGGCTGGGTCAACTGGAAGATATTTTCCTGCTCTGTGATGAGCAGGGCGTGCGCACGCGTGTGGTTATGAACTTCTTCCCGCACGTAAATAGTAAAGTTTACCTGGACCAGTTGGACGCTCTGCCCCTGCTGACCTTCTCCGCGGCTCCGCATGATGAAATCCGCTTGATGGCCAAACGCGCCATCGATGTGGTGCTGGCGGCCGCCGCCCTGGTTTTATTGCTCCCGTTTATGGCCGTGATCGCCCTGTTAATCCGTCTGACTTCGCCGGGTCCCGTCATCTTCCGGCATAAGCGCTGCGGGCTAAACGGTCGGCGGTTCACTTTCTACAAGTTCCGCTCCATGTGCGACGGCGCCGAGGAACTGAAATCTTCCCTGATGCACTTAAACCGGAAGTCCACCGCCTTCAAAATACCGAACGATCCGCGGTTGACGCGCGTAGGAAGGTTCCTGCGCAAGTTCTCGATTGATGAGTGGCCGCAGTTGTGGAACGTGCTCAAGGGTGACATGTCGCTGGTGGGACCGCGTCCCGCGGTTCCCGAAGAGGTCGATCTCTATCAGGCATGGCAGCGCCGCCGCCTGCGTATTCGGCCAGGACTCACCTGCCTGTGGACCCTCTCCGGGCGCGATAATCTCGACTTCGACACCTGGATGAAGCTGGATATGCAGTACATTGACAACTGGTCGCTGGCGCTCGACTGGAAGATCCTGCTGCGTACCATCCCACGCGTGCTGACCGGACGTGGAGCCCACTAAGTTATGGCCGTGTTGTGGGAGTCTCCCCGGCCCGCACGGATTGAGTCATCTATCCCACCTTATTTCATACGGATACGCGCCCGCTAACAATTAATGACTAGACTAACGAACAAAATCCCTCCATAATGCCGATGAAGGTATTGAGGTCGTTTAGGTGTTCCCTGTAGAGGATACGGAAGCTGTCTCGGGAGCCGCTTTCGCGCCGCGGCCGCGCGGGCGCCGGAAAGCCGCTCAACGCAGCTCGGGAGCGTTGCTGACGGCTGCCGCCGTATTAAGTTGCGCCTGCGGAACGCATCTCTCGAGAAAGGCGTTGACCAGCGTCGCCGAAGTGCGGCAGCTCTCCGCCCGGCAGGCCAGGCTCGGCATCCCGGCTCGAATCAGAGGCATCGTTACCTACGCCGATATCGTATCCAGCTATTGTTTTGTTCAAGATGTAACCGGAGGGATCCGCGTGGCGCTGGCTCCAGGGCAGACTCCGCCAGACGCTGGTTGGCGGGTTGACGTAACCGGTCCGGTCTCATCCGGCGGAAACACGCCCGCCGTTATGGAAGGGCGCATATCTCCGATTAGACCCGAAGGCTGGCCGCCGACGCTTGCTTTTTCCGCGTCGCAATTGCGAGATCCGCAATACCAGTACCGGCGAGTCAGGCTGACTGGCGTGGTGCAATCAGTGTCGTCGGAGCGGCCCGGCACCGTCACGCTCGAAGTCCGGGTGGGTTCGGCGACACTGGTAGCCACGGTGCCGGCGTCCTCCATGGTGGTAAACGACGAGTTTACGGATTCGGATGTCGCCGTCAATGGCGTGCTGGACGAAACGCCGGTCCCTGGCGCCAGTGGCAACTCGGCGGCGCTCTGGGTGTCCGATGCCGGTTCGATTGAACACTTGCATTACGCACCGAAGCTGGTTCAATTGCCGGTGAGCGCCATCCGCTCGCTTTCGGCGCTGGACCCGGCCCATATCCCGCCGCATAGAGTGCGGGTTCGAGGAAATTTGCGGGAATTGCCGCCTGGAAATCCTGTGCTTGCGGACCAAACCGGACAGATCGCCGTTCATCTGGAGCAGACTACGCCTGACCCGGAGGCGCGCTTGAGCGATCTGGCAGGATTCCTGCGGTGGGAGCAGGGGCGGCTAGTCCTGGACCATATCGTTCCGGTGGCAGCCGTCGAAGGCGCAGCCCTTGGGCTGGTGCCCGCGCCCGGCTCGACGATCACTACCGCCCGCCAAGTCCATACTTTGCCTCAAGCAGTCGCGCAACGCGGCTATCCGGTTCATCTGCGCGCCATCGTCACCTTCTTCGATCCTTTCAATCATTTGCTTTTTGTCCAGGACCGGACGGACGGAGTGTATGTCGGTCCGGATGACGCGCAGCCTGTAAAGCTGCGGGCCGGCGACGAAGTGGAGCTTACCGGCGCAACCACGGCGGATTTTGCGCCGGATGTCATGAAGGCTCACATCCGGATCTTGGGACATGCGGGCCTGCCCGCGGCCCGTCCGGCGAATCTTGGAAACGCGGCTTGGGGGCGCGAGGACAGCCGTTGGATCGAATTGGGTGGCATTATCCAGCATGTGGTCCAAGAGAAGGGCGACGCCCTGGTTACGCTGGCGTGGGGCCGCAGTCTCTTTAAGGCCCACGTGCTCGCGCCTGCCTCGTCTTTGGTGGGGTTGATCGATGCCGAAGTGAAGGTGCGTGGAGTTTGCGGCGCGCTCTTCAATGGCCGGCGGCAGATGCTCGGCATTCAGATGTTTGTGCCTGGCGCCGAATGCATCCGCGTGCTGCGCGCCCCCGCCGACCCTTCCTCTTTGTCTCCTACCGCGATTGCTCAACTCATGCAATTCTCGGGAGCGCGCGACCTGGGACATCGCGTGCGGCTGCGGGCGACGGTAACCTACTCCAGTCTGACCGGGCCGACCTGGGTACGGGATTCGACCGGCGGCATCATGGTCCGGGATCATGATGCCCAGGCTCTGGCGGCCGGCGATTTGGTGGAAGTAACAGGCTTTCCGGAAATCGAGGGCTTCAGCCCGGTATTGCGTGGGGCGCACATCAAACGGCTACGCTCTGGAGCTCCACCTGCATCACGGCTCATCACCGCGCGGGACGCTTTGAAAGGCGAGTTTGATAGCCAACTCGTGCGCATCGAGGGCAAATTGATCGACAGCCTGCAACAGCCCGCCGAGCAGGTTTTGGCGGTGTCCTCCGGCGACGCGGTTTTCACCGCGCATCTCAGTGGCGGCTCGCGCGTGGACGCTTTGGAACCCGGTACGCAATTACTTTTGACCGGCATCTGCGCGGTGGACACCCAACAGTCTCAGGACCTGATTGCGCCTCGTAGCTTCCGCCTGCTGCTGCGTTCGGCCTCGGACGTGGAAATCCTGAGCCGTCCGCCCTGGCTCACGGCCGGCCGGGTTGCGCCGGTGCTGGCGGGAGCCGCGTTGTTGATCGCCGCCGCGCTGGCTTGGGTCGGCTTACTGCGCCGCCGGGTGCGCGCGCAAACCTCCGCGTTGCGCGCCCAGACCATACAGTTGCAAGCCGCTCACGAGAAGACCCGCGACGCCCTATCGAAGGCGCGCGAAGCCGAAGCCTTGGATGAAGATAGCAACCGCATTCTCGAAGGAATCGCGCGCGACGCGCCGGTGGAATCGATCGTGGACCGTATCGCCGAGTCTGTGGCATCCCATTGTCAGGGCGCCGCGTGCGCCATCCTGTTGGACCAGCCGGCCGGCTCCCGCGTCTGTGTAGTCCCGGCCATGCCGGGCGCCTGGGTGCAGGCCCTCGAAGGTATCCGGGTTCGGTCTGTTTCGTTCCGGGGCGAATTCCAGCGCGTTAGAGACTTTTCCGCGGACCCGGCGTGGGCCGCGTTCATCGATTCGCAGCCAGCGCGCTTCCGCAAGTGCTGCGCGGCGCCCATCGTGGTGGATGGCACAACCGTGGGGGCCATTACCGCGTTTTTCCGCGACGAAAAAGCTTTGTCCGATCCGGCAGCCAGTTCGCTAGGATTGTGGTGCAACATGGCTACCTTGGCTCTGGAGCGGCGCCGGCTGCACGATGAGCTGTCACACCGCGCCCAGCATGACGATTTGACCGGATTGCCCAACCGGGCCCTGCTTTACGAGAGATTGCAGAGGGAAATCGAACGCGCCAGACGCGGCGGCACTCTCTTAGGCGTGCTTTACATCGATCTCGATGGCTTTAAGGAAATCAATGATACCTACGGCCATAATACCGGGGATGCCGTCCTCCAGGAAACTGCCAAACGGATGAGCCGGAGCGTACGCCGCGGTGACACGGTGGCGCGTATTGGCGGCGACGAATTTGTCGTGCTTTTGCCGTCTCTCAACCGCCGAGAAGACGCGCTGCAGACCGCGCATAAACTCAAGGCCGCCTTGGGTGACTCGATCATTTCCCAGGGCCTGCGCGTTTCCGTGAGCGCCTGCTTCGGAATCGGCGTCTGGCCGCTGGATGGAGATCAGGCCGACGCGGTTTTGCGGTTTGCCGACGCGCAGATGTATGTCCAAAAGAGACGCCGCGCGCCACACCCGGTTTCCGAAGACCTGGTTTCCAGCCCCTCTTAGGGCAAAGGGCGCATTTCTCGCGCCGCCATTAGAAGGCGCGAAACCGCTGCTCCAAGCGGCGCGCGGCGCCCGTTTTGCGCGATTTCGGGCGACCCGCGTTCTACACGCCGTGCGCTCCCTCGATTACAATCGTGACTGATGGGTCGATACATATTGTCCGTCGCGGTGGCTCTCTGGTCAGTGTCGGTAGCCCCCGCGCAACCGCCACAAGCCTCACACCCGCCCAGTCCGCCTCCCGCCGCCTCGCCGTCTGGCGAAAAGGCGAAGGAGGAAAAGAAGCCGCCGGAAGAGAAGACTTCCGTGACCCAGCACACCATCCGCATCGGCGGCCAGGAGGTGAAATACACCGCCACCGCGGGAACCCTGCTGCTCAAGAAAGAAGACGGCACACCCACGGCCAGCATCTTCTACATCGCTTACCTCAAGGACGATGTTCCGGACGAAGCCAAGCGGCCTTTGACGTTCGCCTTCAACGGCGGTCCTGGTTCGTCCTCGGTATGGCTGCAAATGGGCGCGCTCGGTCCCAAGCGCGTGGCCATGGATCCCGAAGGTAATGCGCTGCCCCCGCCTTACAAACTGGTGGATAACGAGTATTCGATTTTAGATCTCACCGACCTGGTCTTCATCGATCCGGTCTCGACCGGGTTCAGCCGCGCCATTCCCGAACAAGACGCCAGGAATTTTCATGGCATAAAGGGCGATCTGGAATCGGTGGCCGATTTCATCCGCCTCTACACTACACGCAGTGCCCGCTGGACGTCGCCGAAGTTTCTGGCGGGCGAGAGCTACGGCACTACGCGCGCGGCGAATCTGTCGGGATACTTGCAGACTCACATGGGCTATGCGCTCAACGGTGTGATTCTCATCTCCACCGTGCTGAACTTTGAGACGATTTCATTCGACCGCGGTAACGATCTTCCTTACATCCTTTTCTTACCGACTTACACGGCCACGGCCTGGTATCACAAGAAGCTGCCGCCGGATCTGATGACGAGCCAGGCCAAGGCTCTCCAGGAAAGCGAACAATTCGCCTCGCATGAATACGCCCTGGCGCTGCTCAAAGGCGATTCCATCACCAAAGAGGAACGCTCGCAAATCGCGCAGAAGGTGGCGCGGCTCACTGGGCTTTCGCCCAAGTACGTCGACGAAAGCAATCTGCGGGTGCCCATTTTTCGTTTCACCAAGGAGTTGTTGCTCGATGAGCGCCGCACAGTCGGCCGTTACGACAGCCGGCTGGAAGGCATCGATTCCGATCCCACCAGTTCTTCGCCGGAGTACGATCCGAGCTACGCCAGCGTGTATGCGCCATTCACCGCCGCGTGGAATGAGTATGTGCGCAGCGAGTTGAAGTGGGATACCGACATGCCCTATGAGATTCTCACCGGACGCGTGCAGCCGTGGAAGTGGGACGATTACGATAACCGTTACGTCAACGTGTCGGAAAGCCTGCGCTCGGCCATGACCCAGAACCGCAGCCTGCGCGTGTTTGTGGCCAACGGGCATTACGATCTGGCCACGCCATTCTTCGCCACCGAATACACTTTCGACCACCTGGGTCTAGATCCGGTGCTGCGCGATCATGTAAGTATGGATTTCTTCGAAGCCGGCCATATGATGTACACTTACAAACCCTCTTTAGAGAGACTTAAGGCCGACTTAGCGAGATTTATTCCATCCGCGCTGCCTTAGTAAGCGCACTTTATATAACTAACACCGCCTTGCCCATTACTTTGCGCTCGGCCAACTCACGCAAACCCAGAGGCGCCTCTTCCAGACGGAATTTCCGGCCTGCTACGGGTTGAATCTGCCCGCCCAGATACATGGCGGTGAGTACTTCATGCGTGTGCGCAAGGAATTCCGGGTGTTGACTTACGTACTGTCCCCAATGCACGCCCACGATCGAAATATCTTTAAGTAGGATGCGATTGGCGGGCGCGCTGGGAATGCGTCCGCTGGCAAAACCGATCACCAGGATGCGTCCCTCGGGCGCCATCCATTTCATGGATAAGTCGAAGATGTCCCCCCCCACCGGATCATAGACTACGTCGGCGCCGCATCCGCCGGTGATCTCCTTCACGCGATCGGGCCAGCCCGGGTCCGTGTAAGACAACGCGTGATCGGCGCCTTGCGCCAGACAGAAATCCAGCTTCGCTTGGCTTCCGGCGGTGGCGATTACCTGCGCGCCGTAAGCCTTTCCGATCTGAACCGCTGACATTCCCACGCCGCTCGCGCCCGCATGCACCAGCAGCCACTCGCGATGCGCCAGGCCTGCCCGGCGATGCAGCGCAAAATACGATGTGTGGTAGACAATGGGCATTGCCGCGGCTTCCGGGAAATCCATTCCGGCGATGATGTGGAAGGTGCGGTTGGCTTCCGCCAGCGAGTACTCGGCGAATGCGCCACTATGGGTGATGGCCGCCACCGGATCGCCCGGAAATACATGCTTCACTTCCGATCCCACCGCGTCTACCACGCCCGATACTTCCGCGCCCGGAGTGAATGGAAACGGCGGCCGCACCTGATACTTCCCTTGAATTTGCAGGATGTCGAAAAAATTCAGCGCCGCCGCATAATTGCGGATGCGCACTTCATGCGGCTGGGGTTCCGGTACGGGAATCTCCTCGAGCGTCATCTGCTCCGGTTCTGAAAACGCGTGAACTCGCCAGGCTTTCATGCGAACGAAACCGTAACACAAAGCGCCCGCTCCCGGCGCACCGCATCATCTGCTGTTCGCGCAGCGCGCGCGCGATGCCGGCGCCAACAGGGCGCGGCTCGGATTCGGGCGTCTCAACGATTGGGACTGGGGGCATGTGCACGCGAGAGTGATTTGCCGCGATCCTGCGGGATCGAACGTGATTTGCTGCTTTTGTGCGCACGGCGCGTTGCCATCAAGATTGGCTTCGGAACTCGAAGGGCAGCACTGCCCGCAAAGCGTTGCCGGACCGGAACGCCAGGTACGCTGAGTGCCATCGAACATCTCCTTTTCTTTAAAAAAAAATCTTTGAAAACGGCGTAAGTTTGTTTATAATTCGCTGATGTAAGGGAACGTCAGTTCCCGGCACTGGCTGGAGGGAAATACCTGAGAATCCTGCGACTCGCAATCGTCCTTGCTGCGTTCTGCGTCGCCGCGCAAGCGATCGATTGCTCCAAGCTCCCCACCAAATTCAACGGGAGCGAATATCCAACGGGCGATTTCTTTACCAATTTTCAGAACGCCTGCTATGCTATCCCGCTGTCGCCCAACGCTACGGTCAAGAGCGATGTGAATGACACGTTCTGGGCCTTTTATTACAAGGTCAACCCGCGCTACCAACTCGTCATGGTGGGGAGTTTTCCGAATGCGCGATTCTTTTCCGTCTCCGCCTACGATGACCATTATCAGCTTTCGCAAGCGATTGCCGACTACAGCATCGTCCCGCTGACATCCGCCTATATAAACCCTTACCAGCCCGGCGTGCCTTGGACTCCGGGCCAAATGTATGCTGTGCCCTTAGGCTTCGAGGGAACCCCAGGACAGCAGGAAACCGGCTGTCAGATGAATGACTATAATGCCTCCGTCAATGCCTTGGACGGCTCGCTGCGTCATCAGGGGATGAACTGGAACACCGATCCGGGTGTCTTTCAGCGGTATCCCACGCAGCCGCTGCACGTGGTCGACACGCCCCAGCATACCAACCCGCCCAGGGCCGGATACGTGATGATCCGCGCTTACGTGGACGGAACCGCGGGCGACCCGCCAGACGCTCCCAGCGTGATAGTGCGCGACGTAGCCACCGGCTGCGCGTATCCCGCGGCGTACGCGCTCAATACCCTACAGGTAATCTCCCAGGGCGATCAGGGCAATTGGATGGACCAGGTGCAGCTTAGCGCGCACAGTCAGTACGATGAAAACTATCTGCCGTGGCTGTGCTATGCGACTGATTCGCGAAACCAGGTAATTTGGCAGCGGAATGGCCAGGCGGTAAAACTTCCGGATACGTTCGGCACTTACCTCAAAGCCCTGTTTCCCGACGACCTGCCGGCCACGCTGGCCGCGGCGGGTGAAGTGATGCGGATCCGTTTGCGGGTCCCCACTGTGCCGCCGACACCTTGTACCAACGGCTGTTCGCGCTCGGGAA
>Ga0335074_10009158_pt1 | contig 13801 bp, 16 predicted proteins | sample Lox_Sample_23_FD_206715 | JGI IMG/M metagenome (GOLD analysis project Ga0335074, IMG submission 206715) | Soil microbial communities from Loxahatchee National Wildlife Refuge, Florida, United States - Lox_Sample_2.3 | ecosystem: Environmental > Terrestrial > Soil > Wetlands | place: USA...
CCAGCGAGCGGGAATGGGGTGCGCGACACGAGTGTAGGGATCTGGGGTTAGTGCAGGTTGCGGTTCTAATCTGGAAGTGGTTAAACTTCCAGATCGGAGGAGCCGATGACCGAGCCGTCGTTGCAGGAGCTGGAGGAGCAGCGGGCCGGGCTGCTGGCGAGGCTGGCCGCCACGGGTGACCTGCGGCCGGGCAGCATCAACGCCACCTACCGCAGGTGCGGCAAGCCGAATTGCGCGTGCGCGCAGCCGGGTCATCCCGGCCACGGGCCGCGGTGGCTGTGGACCCGGTCGGCCGGGGGCAGGACCCGCACCCGCCAGCTGTCGCCGGGCGAGCTGGACAAGGTCCGCGCGGAGCTGGCGGCCTATAAGGAGTTCGCTGCGCTGAGCGAGCAGATCGTGGAGGTGAGCGAAGCGATCTGCGAGGCCCGGCCGGTCCCCGCCGCCGGGCAGGCCCCTGATCCGCAGGGGCAAAAAAAGGGCTCCGCGATCAGCTCGCCGCCCGGCTCGCGGCGGAGGCGGCCGCCGAGATAGCGGCCCTGGCCGCCGAGGCAGCGCGATCGCTGGGTGCCGGCAGCGGGCTGGAGGCGGTCGAGCTGGCGATCCGCACCGCGATGCTCAAGCTGGGCGGCCGGCTGCTGGAAGGCCTGCTCGGCATCGACGCCGGCCACCGCGGCCCGCGGGCCGGCTGCGGGAACGGGCACCAGGCGCAGTTCATCTCCTACCGGGCCAAGACCATCGACACCGTGGTCGGGCCCGTGCAGCTGACCCGGGCCTGGTATCACTGCGCCGCCTGCCGGCACGGCGTGGCTCCCAGGGACGCCGAACTCGGCGTCCGGCACGCGTCGCTGTCACCCGGCCTGCGCAGAATGATCGCCCGGGCGGCGGCAGCGGTGCCGTTCGCCAAGGCCGCCGGCCTGCTGGGCGAGCTGGCCGGCATCGAGCTGACCGTCAAGCGCACCGAGCGGTCGGCCGAGGCCGACGGCCGCGCCGCAGCCCGGGCCATCAGCGCGGAGGCGGACGCGATCCGCGCCCGGCGGGTGGTCTTGCTGCCGCCCGCCGGGCCCCTGTCCGACAAGCTGTATATCGCCGTCGACGGCACCGGCGTCCCGGTCGTCGCCCGCGAAGCAGAGGGCCGGCGCGGGAAGGCAGACGACGGCAAGGCCCGCACCCGCGAGATCAAGATGGCCTGCCTGTTCACCCAGACCAGGCTCAATGAGGACGGCAAGCCGGTCCGGGACCCGGCTTCCACCACCTGCCTGGCCACCTTCGAACCCGCCGACCGGTTCGGTCAGCTCGCGGACGCCGAAGCCCGCCGCCGCGGCATCGAGCACATCCGCCAGCCTGTCGTCCTCGGCGACGGAGCAGTCTGGATCTGGAACATCGCCGACCAGCACTTCCCCGCCGCGACCCAGATCGTCGATCTCTACCACGCCCGCGAGCACCTGCACGAGCTGGCCAACCTGGCCGGACGGCTGCTCGTCGGCCACCGCGACGACTGGCTCGCCACCCGGCTGGAAGAGCTCGACGCCGGTGACATCGACGCAATCCTCGCCGCCGGACGCGACCTGGAATTCACCGGCTCCCTTGCCGGCGAGCGGGACAAAGCCCTGGCCTACTTCGAGCACAACGCCCACCGGATGCGCTACCAGCACTTCAAGTCGCTGGGAATGTTCGTCGGCTCCGGCGTGGTCGAAGCCGGCTGCAAGTCCCTCGGCCAGCGCCTGAAACTATCCGGCATGCGCTGGACCCTCGCCGGAGCGACCGGTATCGCCACCCTGCGCTGCCTGGACACCAGCAACCGCTGGGACCAGATCTGGCAGCGCCCCCACAGCCAGACGGCACCAGCTGACCTCACCGGCCTCGCGAGCTGATCTTGCTACCTACAAAATTGGCGCACACCCGCGGGAATGGGCCTTCAAGCCGGTCGCTGCAGGAGTGCCAGCAGCTACCTGCAACTTGCGGAACTGCCATGTCGACTTACCTGGTTCCTGGCCCCTTCGGTCGCGCCGGGAACCAGCTGGTCTCTTCATTACGGTAGACAAGCACCGGGTAGTCCGGCGGGCTGTCCATGTGCAATACCTCGCGGATGCCGCGCGCGAGGGTGTCCGGTTCCGCCAGCTCGTAGAGCAATGCGTTCAGTCCTTCTGCATGCCAGGTGACTGTCCGGTTCCGCCAGCTGGCGCGGACGACGGGCATAGCGCCTTCCAGGCTGACGTCTGCTGGCTTGAGTAGGACTTCGCCAGTCAGTCCTGCTTCCTCGAGGCTTTCGACAAGGTCGTCGGCCGAGGCGGTGGTGTCGAAGAACAGCAGATCGCAGATGAGCTCGGCGCAGTCGGGCGCGGAGAAAGGGTAAATGGACCAAGGTGCCATGATCGGTGAGCGCGCGGCGGTGTCGCCGCTGTAACCCTTGATGTGGTGCATCACCTTGTCGATGCCCGCGCGCTTGAGAGCCTGCTGTCGAGTAATCGTCATGACCCGGTTTCCTTCCGCCGGGTTGTCCTTCCAAGTACTAGCGACGACCGGGAGGGAGGCTGCGAAGAGAGCGCGGCCCTGCGGCAGTTTCATGCCATGACAGCCGTTCCGCCTGGCCAGCTGGAGCAGATCGTTCAGCGGCTGGAGGTCTGTCCGGTAGGGTTCGTCCAGCTGTACCAACCTGCTGTCGCCGATGCTGTTTGGCAGCACGCCGCCGCGCATGATCGCATCGACGGCCGCCTGCATCCGCTCTATCTGCCTCCGCTCCGCCCGCGGCTTGGCTTTGACCTCGTGCAGCAAGCGCCTGCCGTCGGCAGTGAATTCGGTGAGGTCAGCAATCCGCAGACAGTTCGTGAGGTCGTGGTGAAGCGCGAAGTGCCCTCTTGATTCCCAGAGCTCATTGATGGCCCCAAGCTCGTACGGCAGTCCCGTTTTGCCATACATCGGTCCCGGTGAGGCGTTGCGGCAGAGGGCCAAGATGATTCGTCGGTCATAGCCAAAGCAGGTCCAGGCGAAGCCGTCACCGACTGTCCGGATCTGACGTGCCAACCGCTCGAACACAAAACTTTCAAGCTGCCAGGCTGGCAACTGTGACGCGCCGCCGCTCACGCTCGGCGGTGGAGGCACATCGCCGGGCGGTTTCTTGCCATCCGCGAAGCGCTTGATCACTCGCGAGCATTGCGCCCGCCGTTCCTCGACTTCATACAAGCGAGCGAAGAGTTCGCGCTGGAACTCGTAACAGTCTTCCGGTGTCTTGCACTCACGCAGCCAGGTGATCAGCTGCGTGATGAGCGGCACAGCGGCTTTCTGTGCCGGGTGGTTCAATACGGCAGGAGCCTCAGCCTCGCTGAGTGATCGGATTGACTGGCCGGGCTTGATAGTCACTGCGTAGTCCGTTAGTTCAAGGATGACCAGGACTCAGTCACAGTAGTCGCAGCGGCCAGATGTCGGCAGCACGGTGAAATGAGCCGGGCAGAGAGCCTCACGGACGGGTTTCTCAGGTATCTTCCGGGCCCGCCGTTGTGCCTCGGCAACTGTCAGGGCAGGCTGCCCACCGTCGGCGGGCAGGTCCGCTGCGTACTTCTGATAACACAGCAGCCGATGCTGGGCGGCGTAGTACTCGATATCGTGGCTGGTACTGTCGGCGACGGACTTCGGAGCGCGCGCATAACCCTGGCCGATGGTTCCGTCCTGATGGACACACAGAGACGTAAGCGGAGGCTCGCCGTTAGCCTTGGCCAGAGCAGCGACTTGCTCAAGCAGCTTGCCGATCCAGTTCGTGAGGAGCACGCGCGTACGGACTCCGGAGCGTTCCTGAACACATTCGCTGAGTTCGCGGTACGTGATGTAGGCGTGGTACTTCCGGGCCGTGGCGAGCAACTCGATATAGGCCAGTGGCACCCATCCCGCCATTGCCTCTGCGAACCGGACCGGCGAGCCGTCCGCTATACGGTATGTCCCGGGCAGGTGACTACCTGTGCTCATGTCACTCCTATCGGCGAGCAGGAGTCTGGGCAGGCGAGGGTCCTCACCGGCGCAGGCTCTATTATCTGAGTCCTCAGCTCCGCTCTCGAAGCCAGATCCGCGCCCACGCCTTACGGCCTGAGAGACTTTGGTGCATGCCTCCCGAACCTGATGCCCACTAGCAGTACTTCATCGGCGGCATCGACGATCGCGGCCAGCCCGTACCGATGTCATTTGACGTCCTTGAGGGGATCGCCTCGGAGTGGGTCAGCCTGCTTCCCGACGACATAAGCAAGAGCGGCCCGGCTTCACTGCTCCGCATGGCGCGCAGCCTGTTAGCTCACTCTTGGTTTGACTACGAATTCATGGCTGTGGCATACCTGCTGGGCTTGCAGGCAATGGAGGCAGCGTTCCGCGTTCTGTACCCACGCGACGACAAGGTGCCGTTCCGGAAGCTCGTCAGGCACGCGCGCCAGCAGGGCATTTTGCCTGCTGAGGTTGCTGATCTTGCTAACACAGGGGTTGAGCCGCGCAATTCCTTCTCGCACCCCGAAACCAGTAAGCTCTCTCGGTCGGGATGGCAGCACCCGTACTCGAGAACAGCCATCGTCTGGTGACGCTCCTGCTGACAGCCGCCGCGTTGGCCAAAAACTCTGCCTGTGAGAGCACAGACGTACCGTGACCCTACGCCGCTTAGCACCCGTCACCCTCTTCCCAATGTGCCCGCATGGTTGCGGTACTGCGGCGCGAGGTTCTAGCGCGGGCGGCCGACTCTGGAGGTGCCGCTGCCGGGACACGCTAGGAGTCGCCAGGTAACGCCTGGGCAAGCTCGCCGTAACGGCGGCGGTCCTAGAGTGCCTGCCCTTCGGCAACCAGCTCGTACCGTAGCTTCTCGAACATTCCGCCACTATGTCACCGAGACGGCCTAGGCGCGCCCGATTCGCAGCGCGACTATCAGTAATGGCCCAGTCCGTTATGGAGGCCGGTGTCCAGGCGTTGGCGTCAGCCGCATCCCTGCTGCCTCCGCTGCCGGGCCGGGCGACTTCAGCTCCCAGGCCAAGCAAGCATTCATAACCACGACAATCCCGCATCCCCGACACTACGGACCAGCGGCTGTTAGACATTCTGAGCATCGAAACTGAGCCGCCGAACGGGGAGAGATCCAAGGTGAATATGGATCTCATCCACGTCGTAGGGCTACCATTCCGGGTTGAACCTTCCCGCGAGCTCTCCGAGCCGATCCAGATGGCGATCGCCTGATCCACCGAACGTCAGGTCCAGCCGTGCGCCGAGCCGGAGCGTCAGCCGTTCGGTTTCCTGCTGGTCAGGCCATTCATCGAGATCCTCCATCAACAGCACCCGCGGCTCGATAGCAACGGGCGTGTCGAAGTCCTGGCCTGGCTCCGGCCATCCCGCACCAAGATTTCCGAGGACTGCTCCAGCCGTATCTGCGGCGGCAAGAATCACGCGGAACGGTCCCGCCACGTGGTATCGATCCACTATCTGCCGCTGGAGCTCGAATGCCGCCAGTGTCCAGTTCAGACATTTGCGCAGATAGAAGACACGAACCCGGTCTCCCGACCGCTGTTCCCACTCCCGACCGCCAGAGCGCCCCAAAAACGCCTCCACGCCGCCATGCCAATGTACTGCGTAGAAGCTCATCCATTGGCCGGCGTCGGCAACGGTGAACCCGACGTAGCCACTTGAGGTGCCACGCACGCGGCCGTGAGGCGGCTGACTACCCCCGCTGGGCACCGCCAAGGCTCTCGGGATAATCGCGTCCGGCTTCTCTGCCGGCACTGCTTGAGCTGCCGGCCGACCCGGCAGTACAACGACCCTTATCGTTGGCTGTACGGCCAAGGTAGCGAGCCCGCCCGCCGCGAACTCCTTGTCTGGCGTAGTCCGAGTCATACCCAGAGCCGACTGCTCGTGCTCCCAGCACATCTCCTGCGTATCGTCCACAGTTCGCTCGCATTCCTGATCGGCCGCGTGCGCCTTTCGCGCACTCAGCAGCCTAGACATGAGCACTGACAGCGCTGAGGGCATGCCTAGACGGGCGATGTCGGTTATGGCATGATCGGCCTGAACGCGCTAAGAGACTAGGGGGGAGAAATGGGCATCGATCCTTATAAAAAGATTCGGCCAGAGGTGCTACCAGCCGACTCAGAGGTCTCAAGACTGATCAGCCGTCACAATCGCGCCGTCAGTGCCGCTGACAGAATGGAAGGGCTAATGGCGGACTGGACGGCCGGCAGTCTGCCCAGCCTCTCTGTCGATGAGGTCTCCGGGACTCGTGATGACATAGCCCGTGAGCGAAAGATAGCCGAGCAGACCGCCGATGAACTCGACCGACGCGGCTACGACCCGCGTGACCATCGCTCGGGACGACGTCTGTAATCTGATCAACAGGGGTTCCAGTAGCTGTTGTTGCTCTATCGTGCGCTCATGGTGTTAGAGCCCCGTCCTCGAGGATTCCTCTACCGACAACGTTAGCCAGGACGACGCGTCGTCAATCGGCATCGAGTGGCGTGCGCCCATTTATCCGCGAACTAAAGCGCTCGCTTACATTATCCCTGCAAGACCGGAACCTAACACTGAGGCGAGAATCCCGCGCGTGTCACAAATTAAGGTTATCGTAATCGCGTTGACCTCCATCAGTGTTCTGTTTGCGATTGGCTCGCCATGAACCTCCGATGAACACTTGAGCCAGGGAGTCGATTTTAGCTATGCCCAGTTACGAAATGATACACATCGAAGGCGTCATTTTCAGTAATGCACCCCAGACTGGGGCTCTAGTTGTTTATTGCCCGAAGAAATATAGGGGTAAGAATGCGCAGGTAGCACTGAACGCTAAGATCTTTGGGGACCAAGTGGAGGTCCAGGTCATTGAGCGCCGTGTAAATGGTAGTAAGCAGTACGTTGCAGCATTCCCAAGCCTGCCCGCTGGCACACATCAAGTAGGCATTTCGATGGTACGCGGGAGCGCCCGTAGGTTCAGTGTGTTTCCCGGCAGTGTTGCCGAAGTTGATTATAGGTGATTCATTTGGTCCTCTATTCTACATCTGCTGCCTTGCACGTTTGTCAGCGCCCAGGTTGCTGAAATAGCTGCGTGCGGACGATGAGTCCACACCCGCGTTACCAACAAGGTGCTCAAGGCGCTTCTCGTGAAGGAAGATCACCACGGCCGGCGCGACGGTACTCACCCCATCGGCGGGGCCGGGCCGCCCTTGCGCGGACCTTGTCCTGGTCGATGTCCCGCACGCCAAGCGCGAAGTGCGCGCCGCCGCGGCCGACCGAGCCGGATGCAGATGCCACAGAATCCCCGCGCGGCTGGCAAGCAGGGTGTCGCCGCCGACGCCCAGCGCTGGCCAATGCCCGCTCGCGCGTCGCCCACGCCGGCTGGCCAGTGACGCTGCGCCCTTATGGCCGGGCCACCGCGACGTAGCGCATGGACTGGCCGTAAGAGCATGGGCGCCTGCCACAGCACGATCTCGCTCACCTCGGTCCACGGGGCAGCCGATCACGCGACTGCGACCGACCCGACGACCCGCCCAGTCACGCCTCGGGCATCGACCCGCAGGGCAAACCCGGCGGCTCGCGATGCTCGCAGCGAACGTCAGCGCGCCCGTGCCGAAGAACTTGGCCGTCATCATCCGCAGCGCCAGCGATACGGACGCTGCTCTATGCTCCTCTGCCGGGCTTCGGCAGGAAGGCAGCGCTGGCCCACCGCTGTCCTGAGGGCTTACGATCCGGTGAATTTCGGCGTCATGGACGAGCGTGCCTTCGACGGCCTTGCGGCCCTGGGTTGCCCCGTGAGCCGCGGACGTGGCGAGACTCTGCGTTATCTCGACCGTGTTCGTGAACTCCGTGACCACGTTCGCGAAGCTCATCCGGGCATTACCTCGAGAAACATCGACCAGGCGCTTTGGGTGCTCGGAAAGGATGCGTCAGCCGATACTGTCGGCTGACGTCGGTCGCGGCTCACAACGACATGTTCTGCTGAAGAAGGGTGCAGCGCCCTTACGTCTCCGTTGCCGCCTTGAACTTGACGGTCAACTCAGCAGGCACTCGGCCACGGCTGCTGACTTCGATGCCTTGTTCCTTCGCCCATTCGCGGACTTCAGAGGGACGCGGCCCTGATCCGGCGGGTCGCCGTCCTGGCTGGCGCCCTGCCCGCTTAGCCGAACCGGCTAGCTTCCGCCCCGCAGCGACGTACGGTTCCAGCGCGGTCCGGAGTTCAGCTGCGTGAGCTGCGCTTAGGTCGATCTCGTAATCTGTGCCATCCAGGCCGAATCGAACCGAGCCTTCCGCGTCTCCGCCGTCGATGTCATCGACGAAGAGCGTCTGTATCTTCTGCGCCACGGGCGCTCCGTTCCGGGGGGGATCGAGGACTAGGCTAGCTGGGCATTGTGGACCCAGCGGCGTCGGTTAGGTTCACGGGACCATTCGACGACAAACCTTACCCAATAGCAACCAGTATCCTCCAGCCCGGTGCTGTCTGATAACGACGGAGACGACCTTATGACGGCAGAAGTGCCCCTGAGCCAGGATCAGCGCACCGCCCTTCAGCTCATCTATGACCGATTCCGAGCGCGAGGCGCCTGGACAACCTTCGGGGACGTCGATCGGCAGCTGCGTCGCCTCGGCCTTAACTCAGACACTGTCATCCAGTCGCTTGCCGGGAGCTTGCTTCTGCCGTTTGACATTAGCCGATTGCGGCCGATCACACGTGACGAGCTGAAGCTCAGCCTGAGAGCGATCAACCTATGTCAAGGTGGCCAGGAAGACATTGATTCGTTCCTGCGGCTGCTTCCTTGGCTGGCAGAAAAAGAACTCGAATTTAACCCCGATGACGCGCATCCTGAAGCGGACCTACGTGTGAAAATGAGCGAGATCCGGGAATTCCTGGAGCTTCCCCACGACTCGGCAGGCCCGATCGATAGGCTGCGCCAGCTTATAAGCCTCCAGCGTTGGGGATGGTCGGGCGGAGAAATTCAGCCCGGTGACTGGTTCATCCAGGTCGATCGGGGCATTTTTCGATTCGCGAATGTCTCGACCCTCGATGATTATCTGGAAGCGATGAACAAGTGGGAAGAGGAGGGGCGCCAACCTTACGCCACAGTTCCCGACGAACTTATCGATCCAGCTTATGCCTTCGCTGTTGAAGGGCCTTCTGCCGACCGGCCAACCGATACCTATGTGCCACAGGACACGGTAGCCGCCATCCAGGAGGCTGCGCCGCAGTCCTTCTGGAACTGCGGCAAGCTGCTTCGGCTGATCGACGAGCTAAACGAGGACTATGCCAGTGACCGTACCTACTCGGCTCATGCCATCCTACGAGCTATCCTTGATCACGTACCGCCTGTTCTAGGCTTCCGAGATTTCAATGCCGTGGCAAACAATTACGACTGGTCTCAGACTGACAAGAAGTACATGAAGCGCTTGCTGGCGTTCAAGGACCAGGCCGACGACGTACTCCACCGACAAATCTCAGCGAGATCAGACCTGTTGACCATAGAGGACATGCCGCAGCGAGTCTGCATCATCCATCTCTTGCAGGAGTGCACAGACAAGCTCTTATAGGTTTACGTCGGACACCACTGCGGGTGCCGCGACCTCAAATTAGCGATACCTCGGCAGGCGTGGAGCCATCCTTCGGAAAGATTCGGCCGGTCCGCTCCGTAACCTCTCCCAATGCAACCAGCTAGGCGGCTGGCTTATCGGCGGCAGGATCATCGTCTGTGCTCAGATCTACTCGCCATGGCTCCTTGCCGTAGAGCTGTTCTGCGAGTTCCTTCGGAGACAGGCCGCTCAGCCGCTCCACCTCTCGTGCAATTCCTTTGTTCAAAGACTCAACCATCCGCACGGTCGCACAAGGAGTCTCGCTGGCACCGCACGTGCATTTGCCATCGCCCGTCGGCTCGTGACCAAGCACGACTTCGACCAGCACGGCCTTCCACTTCTGGCGGCTCTGAAATGCCATTTGCATTCGGTATTCAGACTCGCTTGCGCTGCGACGAGCATGTTCGAACCACGTTCGCAGCCGTTGCTCGTGATCTCTGTGACGCTCGATGGTCCGCTCTGGGTCTTCATCAGCGACCTCATGGTGCGCTTGGCATGACGGGCACCACCGGGGCGGCTCAGAGTGCTGACCGTCGCCGTACATGAAACGCAGCTCGCAGCATTCGCACGTTCGGTAGCGAGGAGCGTTGCCCAGGGGTGTCGACGCTGGCGGTTCGCTGCGGCGACGTTCCAGGTCCCTCCAACCGTGCCGATCGCATTCCTCACGGATCAACATCTCCTGCCGCGGCGTGAGCTGTGCGATCCCGCGGCGGACAGGAAGCCCTAGCACCCCAGCGATCTCTATGACGGTAGACAGCCTGACACCGAGCTCGCGGCCAAGTTCGAAGACTCGCTTTCGCTGCTTCACTACCAGTCACCCGCCTTGCTAGCGCCGTAAAAGAGGGACTTCAGTCGTTGGATGCCATGATCGCTTGCCCGGTCCACGCTGGCCGTCCCGCGCGTGTCGCTCGAACGAGCGTTCGGCTAGAAGATTATCAGCTGCGGGGCGTAGAACGAATCAGCGACGACACGCCCAGCTCGCTGCGCTCGTTTCTGGATCTCGGCCAGAGGCGGCATCTCCCGAAGGGCGCTGCGCCGACGGCCATGGTTATCACCCGCCTGCAGGCTCGCCCTCCCGCCGTGGACAAGACCGGGCGGCACAGGCTTGGGAACCAAGGATCTTGAGGCTGAATGAGTAAGCGCTAGGAGTAGCCCGAAGACCTTGCCCGCACTTACTATTCTGTGGCGGCTAATGTACCGGCGGAGACGATGTGAGCGAGCTGACGCGGCTGGAGATCGGCACCATCGTCCTGGAGTGGAGTCCGTGGACCGCCTGGCAGGATGTGCTGGTCGACAACCGCGGCGGACTTGGCATCTCAATCCCAAATCGCACGCCGGGTGTCTACGAAGTCAAGTATGCCGATCATCAAGGCGCCGAGCGCATCCACATCGGCATGTCCGGGGATCTGCGCATGCGTGTCCGGCAGGGCCTTGTCAAAGGCGCGACGCCGCATTCGACCGGTCGGCGGATACGCCAGCAAGAGGACGTCTCCCGGTTGGCGATCAGATGGGCGGTGACCGACCGGCCCGCCGCAGCCGAGGAGGAACTCCACCGACGCCACCGCGCGCAGTTCGGTGCACTGCCCAGGTACACCCTATTGACGTGAGTGCGGCCGCCATCACCCGGCGCCGATGGGTGCTCCCGCCTATTGACCAAACGGGCCTGTTCGCCATCAGCTCAGGCAGTTCCGGATGAGTTCTTCGGGACACTGATCAATCGACACGTGGTACCGGTTCACGCCCTCATACTCTGCCTCAGCCTGCTCAGCCAGATCGAGCACAACTTCGGCCGACGCGAAACGGACCGTCTCCACCGCGGGCGGCAGCCGTATGAAGGCGAAGACCGAGAAACAACCGAGTTCACGGCTGATGTCAGCCAGCGCCCTGACACGCTCTGGCTTGGCGCCGAACTTTCCCTCCGGCGTCCTGGTCCCCTTGACCTGCACGAGGACACGGGTGTCGCCCGACCGTGCCAGCAGATCGGCGAACGGGCAGTTGCCGAGCGACGTATTGAGGTTGGTGACGGTGAAGCCCTGCGCCTGCAGCTTCGCCGCCGCGATTTCCTCTGCCAGCTTGCCGGTCTCGCGGCGCCGCTCGTACAGACTTTCCACCGGTGCGTTGTCCCATCAATACGACGGATTAGCGGCGTGGTCAGAAAGGCATTTGGATCATCGGAGATAGTCACCATGCCCGGCACGGTAGCTCCGGCAGCGTTACCACGAGCTTACCGAGGTGTTGCCTCAGCTCGGCGTCAGGAGTTTGACGGTGCCTCGTGCCGGGCCGAGCAGGCCCTGGAGGGCCTCCGGAACGCCGTCGACAAGCGAGATTGCTAGTCCAGCCGCTCAGTCGAAGAAGTCGTCCAGATCACCGGTCCGGCTGAACTGGTGCACCATGGCGAACGGCATAGTGATCTCCTCGGGAGTGATGCGGGCCAGAGCATCATCACATCAGGCATCAGCCAGAGCGACTGGCTCGAACTGCTGGGCCAGGCAGGCTACCGCCGGATCATGCTCCTGGAACTGGAGGCCCCAGACATACTGGCCCATCCCGAGCTTGCCGAGGCAATCGACTACTTCGTTCAGGCGCAGGACCAGTACGTCCGCGGGGAGTGGCGTCTGACTGTTGAAAGCCTGCGCCAGTGCCTCGCCTCGCTTGTCGGCAAGAAAGCAGACGACGAGGAGCAGGAGGCTGAGGTGCAAGACGCCTTCCGAGCTGCCCGCAGAGAGTCGCGAGAAACGAAGCTTGGCTACGAGCCGCGTCTCGAACTCGTCCGCCAGGCCGCGAAGTTCCTCTGCGATCTGGGCGCCCACCCCGAAGTCGCCGAAACTCGGCGCCATCACGCTTACGGTGCATTGATGATGGTCGGCGGCCTGCTACAGGCAATAAGCCGGTCGTGAATGTTTCGGTTTACTGCTAGCGGAGGTCACCGAGATCCCTCAGCATCGGCCTGCCGTTATCCGGGCTGCGTCCGCGGGTAATGCCGACGTGCTTATCAAGTGCGTGAAACTCATCCGAGCCGATGTGGCGGATCATCGTCTCGCGGGCGACCTCGCGGAGATGGTTCATCTCAGCCTCGGCACGGCCGTCGACTGCCGTCAGCTCCCGTGCGAAGACGAACACGCTGCCGCCGCCGTGCAAGGCGATGCGGCCAACTTCGGCGTGCACGCCGCCGACCGTAATGTCTGCCGCATCTGGGCTTCTCAGCACGACCTCGAACTTTACGGTGTGCGTCTGCGGCTCGGGAGTATAGAAACTGACGGTCTTGCCCTTGTTCAGACGCCTGATCGGATACGGGTCAGCCTGAACGCTTGACACCGGGACCGTGACCGTGACCGCGTGCAACCATCCGGGCGTGAACGGCGCCGGGGCATCCCAGCGGTTCAGCATCCGATCCACCTCGCGGGGAAGGCCCCGGCGCTGTGCTTCCTCCTCGGTATAGGCCCAGCGCCACGTGCCGGGCTCGCGCCGCAGTGTCGCCGACTCGTGCAGAGTCAGCTTCTGCCTGCCCATCAGATCACGCGGGCCAACAAAGACGTCATCGTGCTTCGGCCTGCCGACAACCGACCACACAGTAGACCGGGGACCGTCCGCAGACCCGAGCGCGAACCGCAGAGTGCCTCCAACCGGAAGCCTCGGAGCGGCAGGAACCGGCTCTCTCATGGAGAGAGGGTACTTCCCGCTGCGCGTCTGGACCGTGCTGCGCTCCGTCGGCTGGCGGGCGCATTCCAGAGCGTTCCCGCGCGCTGATGGATCGGCAGCGAAATCAGGTGACTGTTGTGTACGCGCCAGAGGATCATGATGGCCGTGAACGAGACGCGCTGGAAGGGCATCTGGTGGCTCGCTGGCAATCCAGACGCTACTGAGCCCGGGGTGCTGTACCAGGCAGGTAACGGTTCGCTGCGCCTTGAGTTGATCGGTGGTTTCGACAGCGGCGACGGCACGACACGAGGTGGCGGAGTTCTCGCAGGCATCGATACGGGCGCTCCATTCCCAGTGCTCCACGGGCAGTGTGGTGCAGAGCGCTTCACGCTGCTGGACTCACTCGTGACGCATGCTTCCGGATCGTTGTTCGGTCGTGTCAGCGAGCAGACGCTCAGTCCGCTTCGCGGCCTGCGTGGCATGCACCTTGCGGATCCGGCCGAGCCTGTATTCAGTGCCCTGCGCATGCAGCTGGAGTACCTACTTGGATGGACCGGGCAGTCCACTATGCATCAGGCGATGACATTTGAGGATCACCGATGGA
>Ga0335074_10009159_pt1 | contig 13800 bp, 12 predicted proteins | sample Lox_Sample_23_FD_206715 | JGI IMG/M metagenome (GOLD analysis project Ga0335074, IMG submission 206715) | Soil microbial communities from Loxahatchee National Wildlife Refuge, Florida, United States - Lox_Sample_2.3 | ecosystem: Environmental > Terrestrial > Soil > Wetlands | place: USA...
GGCGTAACGGACGGGCCCAGGACGACCGCCGCAGCGCGCCTGCCGCGTCCGGGCCACAGAAGCGCCGCCGCCCCGACGATGGTGTACAGCACCGGCCGGACGCCCCGGCGCCCGCCCGCTCCCGTCGGCGTTCGAGCGACAGCGCGGAGTGGGACAGTAGCCAGTGGGAGCAGCTCTCCGACGTCGACTACTGGGCCGAGCTGGCGTCGCAGAAGCCGATGACCTCAGAGACGCAGCCGACGCCGTCGCGCCCCGCCGCGCAGCGGGGCAGCACGTCCCCGGGGCCCGCCCAGGACCTGGAGCCCGAGACGATGGCGGTGCGCGGCCCGGCACCGGGCGCGCCTCCGCGGCGGGATCCCGTCACCGGGCTTCCTGTGTGGGGGCCTCAGGCCGCCGACTCCGAGCTGACGGTCGCCGGGGGCAGAGCGGACTTTGCCCCCGCACCGGTTCCCTCTGACCAGTTGCAGGACCGCCGGCGCCCCGCGGCGGCGTCGAACGGCGACCGGGCCAGCAAACACCACCGCCGGCCGCCGGGCAGCCAGAACGGCGACCGGGGCCAGAACGGCGACCGGGGCCAGAACGGCGACCGGGGCCAGAAAGGCCGCCCGCTGCCTTCCGCGCCGACCAGGGATGGTGGCCAGCGTTTCCTCGACGCCCCCGGCCGGGACCCGGGCCGCTACCTGGATGTCGGCCCGGCCAGCCTTCCGATGCCGGCGATCCGCGACATCCCGCCCGCCCGGCAAGGCCGGCCACGCGAGATGCCCGCGGCCCCGCCCGCCGCTGTCGCCCCGCCGGCGGCCCAGGCTCCGCCCGCCCGCAGGCAGCGTCCGGTTCCTCTCGACGACGACCCGCTGACGAGCCCGTCGTTCCCGGCGGTCCAGGCCTCGGACAGCAGGTCGTACCGCAACCGCAGGTCCGACACGCCACCGAGCGGCTCCCCCGCCCCGGCGCCGTACCCTGCCGCCGCGCCGCAGCGCCCGAGCTACGACCCGCCCACCGCGCAATACCCGGGCTCGCAGTATTCGGCGCCTCAGTACCCCACGGCCCCGTATCCGGAGGCGCAGTACCCGGAGGCGCAGTACCCGACTGCCCAGTACCCCACGGCCCCGGCACCCCAGCGCTCCGGCCAGCATTCGGCGCCTCAGTACCCCAGAGACGACGGCCGCAGCAACTCGGGTGGCCACCGGACTGACCCGACTGATCCCCTGACCAGCCGGAACCCCTACCCTGCGCCGCCCGCGAACGGATCGGCCGTCCCTGCCGCGCAGCCCGCTCGCGGGCCGGTGACCCCGGCGTCGGGCAACCCCTACGGCAGCTATGTGACGCACGAGAGCCCGCAAGCCCCGGCTTCCGGCTACAACGGCTACCCGACGGCCCCGGTCAATGGCAATGGGCAGCCGTACCCGGCACCCGCGGCACCGGGCGCGGGGCAGAACGGGAATGGCTACTGGCACCAGCCGGACCAGGCCGGGCCGCAGCAACCCGATTACCGGAACGGTTACGGACAGCACGGCCAGGCGGAATATCCGGCCGACGGCTATCCGGCCGGACCTGATAACCCGGCGGGATATGTAGCAGATGACCCGTACGGGAGCGATGGATACGGCGGTTACCCAGAGTACGGAGCGGCCGGACGCTGACCTTCCGCCCCGCGGGCGGGCTTGACAAGGTGGGCCTGCCCGCACCGACAATGTGCCGACCCCGCAAGGCAGGTGAGATGCAGGACGGCACGCATGACCATGTACGCAGTTACCACTTGCACCGGCTCGCGACGGCGCTCGACACCGTTGGCTTTCACGCCACGGTGAAAACCAGCTACCCGGCCGCCCTGCACGTAGCCGTGCCCGGCGCCTCGATGCTCGCCGAGAGCATCGACTGCACCCCGGGTACCGATGACCATGGGCGCCTCTGCTGGTACTACCGCTGGTCGTGGGGCGAGGTGCTGCACGACGCCGAGGACCCACCGGGCGCAGCTGCGAAAATCGCAGAGGTGCTGGCCGCGCGGTAACCGCACATGGAAGCGCCCCGGGAGCCGAGAACGGTCCCCGGGGCGCTACGTGGTGCCTGTTAGCGGATAAGCCCCGCCAGCAGGCCGCCGTACTGATCCTCGCTGGAGCTACGCGGCGGCGAAGCAACCCTGAGGTTCGGCGCGGACTGACGCCGCACGGTGCTCACCTTCGAGCGCGCGGCCTTGGCCTTGCCATTGCCGTTCGGCTTCGGCCGGGCGGCGGAGGTGCTGGTGTGCGCCCTCACCGTCGAGCGCTTGGCCGCGGTCTTGGACCGGGTGGCGGTGGTCTTCGGCCGAGACGCGGTCGCCGGCTTGGCGGTCCTCGTCGAGCGGGCCGTGCTGGCGGACTTCGCCGCAGACGACCTGGCGGTCGTGCTCGCGGGCTTGGCGGTGCGCCTCGCCTTGGCGGCGGCGGTCCGGGCAGCGGTGGTCCGGCCAGCCGTGGTCCGGGCCTTGGCCGTGGTCCGGGCCTTGGCGGTTGTCCGGGCCTTGGCGGTGCCGGTCGGCCTCGCCGAGGAGCGTGACTTGGTCGCGCTGGACTTCCGCGTCGCCGCAGGCATGGCCTTGGCGGTCGACATCGTCTTCGCGGCCGCGGTCAGCGACTTCGCAGCGGTGGTCATGGCCTTCGTCGCGGTGTTCATCGCCTGCATGGCGGTGGACATCGTCTTAGCGGAGGACGTGGCCTTGGTGGCCGCGGCCGTCATCTTGGTGGCGGCCGACGTGACCTTGGTGGCCGCGGACGAGACTGTCCGGGCCGCAACCTGCGCTGACGGTGTGGTCTTGCTGGCCGTCGTGCGCTTGGCCCTGGTCACGGTCGTCCTGGTGGTGGCCCTCTTCTTCGGACGGCTCGCGGTACGCTTCGGCGCGGTGCGCTTCGGCGTGCTGCCGCTCGTCGACCGGGTGCGGGCGCTCGCCGAGGTGCGGCGGGCGGCCGTACGGGCCGTGGTTCGTGCAGGCACTGATCTTCCCCCCGTCTAGATCAATTACGGGAGTCCTATTCCACGCCTGCCAGTGATTTACACACCGAGAGCCGTTCTACCTGCAGAACAATGGCCCCAAGCCGATGAAATAGCCGCTAATTCCCCCGCTCGGAAGCGCGCACGCGGACATGGCCGGGGCGGGGCGGACAACACCAGACCGACAGGTCCCCCCCTAACCTCTGCGCGCCGAGAGTGGCTCGTCGCGCAGACTCCCTTGGTCGACCGCAGGTGCGAGCGGTCTCCCCCAGGCGTGTTGCTCGCCCCGCCCCGGTTGGGGAAAGCCAACCGCGTTCCGGCGCCCGCCGCCATCCCCGAACTCCGGGATGCGTGCCCGGCAACGGCGGACCTAGAATGCCCGCTACCGCACGCGACTTTCAGGCGAAGGCGCCTTCGGACGGCGCAGACCAACGCTGACGTGCAGGACACCCCGCGGGCAGGACGGTGATGGCGCTCGAATCGACTCCGGCGACCGCGCACGTCACGACCCCCGAAGGACGCGTGATCACGATTCCCGACGGCAGCCGTGTTGTGTTCGGCCGTGGCCCCGACGCGGACCTGGTGATCCCGGCCGGGCGCGGTCTCTCCCGCAGGGCGGGCGCGATCAGCGCGGCAGCGGGCGGCGCCTGGGTTGCCAACCTCAGCTACACCCACGCGCTGTACGCGGAGGGTCACGGGTACCGGGTCCGGCTGCCTCGCATGGACACGCCCGGTGAGCCGTCGGCGGGCTGGTTCGTGCGCGAGGGAACGGCGCTGATCGGCTCCCGGGCGATGCTCGAGGAGGGACAGCCGCTGCGCCTCGTGGTCGCGGTCGCCGCCGCGGCCGACGACGATGACGGCACGCCGGCGCCGTCCAGCGGCGATCCGACCCTGCTGCCGCTGTACCTCGACCCGAATACCAAGCTCTTCCTCGTCGCGCTGATGTGGTGCCGTCCCTGGCTGATCGACCCGGCGCGGAGCATGCCGCTCCCCCGGACGCCGGAGATCGCCCGGGCGGCGCTCGAGGTCACCGACGCGCACCACGAGATCGAGTGCTTCGACAGCGACCCGGCGTTCCGCGACCGCCTGTCGGCGCGGGTTGGGGAGCACATCAAGGTGCTGCGCCGCAAGATCGTCGAGCGGGGCCTGGTGCGCCCGGGCATCCGGCTGTCCGACGAGGTGGCGGTCGGTGCGCTGATCGACACCGGGATCGTCGCCGCGGCCGACCTCGCCCGGCTCAGCGACCCAGGGTGGTGTTCCCGCCAGGAAGACCTGTGGTGGACCTAGCTCATGTGGATGCACGTGATCCGGCCGGCCGTGGTTAGCCAGCCGGAGGGCCCTGCCCACCCGGCGGCGGGCGGGAGCCCCCAGGACCCCCAGACCCCCCGGGCCCCCTGGGCCCGCCGGAAGGGACCGGCTCGCTGGCGTGCACGATGAAGCTCGCCGTGGCCCGTGCGCCGTGCGCGGTGACCACGACGCGGTACGTGCCGGGCGGCAGGCCGCCGCGGAAGAACTCGTGGTCCTGGTTGATGGCGTAGTTGAACGTCCCGGCCTCGTCCACGATCGGATGCATCGGGGAGACCCGCCCCGACAGCGCCACCGTCACCGGCTGACCGGGCGTCCAGCCCTCGCCGTGCAGCACGAACACCGTGTCGCTGTCGCCGAACGCCTGGTACATCGCGATCTGTGGCCGCCCGGCCTGCCGCGCCGACAGCGACGCCTGCGACGCCGGTACCAGAATCGTGTTGGTCGGCGGCGGAGGTAGCGGTTGCTGGTTGCTGCCCGCGACCGTGAACCCGATCGCCGTGCCGGCGCCGAGCAGGACCGCGGCGGCGAGGGTCGACCAGATGGCCAGGTAGGCCCGCTGGCGTCGCGTTCTGGCCCGTCCAGACGGCGGCCGGTGCCTGCTGGACGGCGCCGGCGCACGGTCGGGTGCGCCGAGCGCGGGCTGTGAGCCGAACGTCACCTCGTCTCCGGAACCGGGCGCCGAGCCCGGATCGGCATCCCCGATGTCGCTGGCCGGCGGCTTGGGGTCGCGCCGGTACTCCGCGATCAGCGCCAGCGCCGGGCCCGGCAGCGCCGACGACGCGAGGCTCTGCCCGGCGTCGGAGAGGCTGATGTCCGGCGCCAGGTGGGCAAGGACGGCCGCGGAGGTCGGGCGCTTGCGCGGGTCGCGCTCGAGGCACGGCCGGACGATCTCGGCAAGTTCCGGCGGCAGGCCGGTCAGGTCCGGCGGCTCGGTCGCGAGCCGCACCAGCAGGTCCATGACGGTCTCGCCCTGGTACGGGGCGTGCCCGGTCGCGGCGAACAGCATCGTCGCGCCCAGAGAGAACACGTCACTGGCCACCGTTGCCTGGCGGGTATCCCTGGCCTGCTCCGGCGCCATATAAGCCGGCGTGCCCACCGCACCGCGGGTCACGGTGAGCTGGATCCGCTCCGCGGCCCTGGCCACGCCGAAGTCGATGACCCGCGGCCCGTCCGGGGAGACCAGCACGTTGGAGGGCTTGAGGTCGCGGTGGACTAACCCGGCGCTGTGGATCGATTCCAGTGCCTCGGCGCAGCCAGCCCCCAGCCACCGGACCGCGGGTACCGGCAGTGGCCCGCAGGCCCGCACCAGCGTGCTCAGCGACGGCGCCGGAACGTACGCCGTGGCCAGCCACGGCACGTCGGCCTCTGAGTCGGCCGCGACGACGGCGGCGGTGAAGGCGCCGCTGACCCGGCGCGCCGCGGCCACCTCCTGGGCGAAGCGGGCGCGGAAATCCGGCTCCTCCGCGAGCTCGAGTTTGATCGTCTTGACGGCGACCAGGCGGCCCGCGGCCGAGAGGCCGAGGTAGACCTGCCCCATCGCGCCGGCGCCGAGCCGGCCGATCAGGGTGTAGCCGCCAATCTGCTCCGGGTCCCACCGGCGCAGCGGCTCGGTCAGCACAGGCTGTGGCAATCCAGTCCCTCCCGGTAGGGGAGGTTAGCCCCTTAGGTGCCGGCTGGCCAGGTTTTCCGCACACGCCGCGCGCCCGGCACGCGGCCCGGCGCACGGCCGTTGCGGTGCGGGATGGCTTAGCCTGTTTGCGGCCCGAGACCCGCAGGACCCCAAGGACGCGCCGACGATGCCGATTGCCGAGATCACCCGCGCCGAGACCAGCGAGCGTGCCCGGCTGCTCCGCGTGGACTCCTACGACGTCGCGCTGGACCTGACCAGGGGAAACGAGGTATTCGGGTCGGTCAGTGTGATCCGGTTCGGCTGCCGCGAGCCGGGCGCGGCCAGCTACGTCGACCTGATAGCGGACACCGTCCACGAAATCACGCTGAACGGCGCTCCGCTCGACGTGACCGCGGCGGCCGGTGGGGATGGCCGGATCACGCTCCCGGCGCTCGCCGCCGAGAACGTGCTGCGGGTGGTCGCCGACTGCCGCTACTGCGCCGACGGCACCGGACTGCATCGGGCGGTCGACCCGGCCGACGGCAAGGTCTACACGTACACGAAGTTCGAGCCCGCGTACGCCCGCCGGGTCTACGCCAACTTTGAGCAGCCGGACCTGAAGGCGTCGTTCACGTTCCACGTCACCGCGCCGGCGCACTGGACCGTGCTGTCCAACCAGCCGGCGGCCGAACCGGTGCCGGGCGAGAGCGGGGCGTCCAGCGTGTGGCGCTTCCCGCCGACGCCGCCGATCTCGAGCTACCTCAGCGCCGTCGCCGCGGGCGAGTACCGGCTGGTACAGGCGTCGCACACCACGCCGCGGGGCCAGATGGTGCCGCTCGGCCTGGCCTGCCGCGCGTCGCTCGCCAGCCACCTGGACGCCGACGAGATCTTCGCGATCACCCGGCAAGGTCTGGACTTCTATACCGGCCTGTTCCAGGGCGACTTCCCGTTCGCCAAGTACGACCAGGTATTCGTGCCCGACTACAGCGTGGGCGCCACCGAGAACGTCGGCTGCGTGGTCATCTCGGACGAACTGCTGTTCCGGTCCCGGGTCACCAGCGCGCTGCACGAGCTGCGGGCCATGGTCATCCTGCACGAGATGGCGCACATGTGGTTCGGCAACCTGGTGACGATGAAGTGGTGGGACGACCTGTGGCTGAACGAGTCGTTCGCGGAGTTCTGTGGCACCCTGGCCAGCGCCGAGGCGACCCGGTTCGTCGACGCCTGGACCACGTTCTGCGCGGGCCGCAAAACCTGGGGTTACATGCAAGACCGGCTGCCGTCGACGCATCCGGTCGCGGCGGATGTGCCCACGCTGACGCAGGCCGTGGCGAACTTCGACGGGATCAGCTACGCAAAGGGCGCTTCGGTGCTCCGGCAGCTGCTCGCGTTCCTCGGCCGGCCCGCGTTCGAGGACGGAATCCGCGGCTATCTGGCCGGGCACGCCTGGGGCAACGCAACGCTCGCCGACCTGCTGGCCGCGCTCGAGCGGAGCGCCGGGGCGAGCCTGGCCACCTGGTCGCGGGCGTGGCTTCAGACCGCGGGCCCGAACACGCTGCGGCCCGAGTTCGACGTCGGCGCCGACGGCGCGTTCACCTCGTTCGCCGTGCTGCAGGAGGCATCGGCGGAGCATCCCACGCTGCGGCCGCATCACCTCGCCGTCGGCCTGTACTCCCGCTCCGGCGACACACTGGCGCTGACCGGGCGGTTTGAGGCCACCGTTGCGGGCGCGCGCACCGAGCTGCCGCAGCTCGCTGGGGTCACGCGGCCGGACCTGGTCCTGCTCAACGACGGGGACCTCGACTATGCGGTCATCCGGTTCGACGCCCGGTCGCTGCGCACGCTGACCGAGGCGATCGGTACCCTCGGCGACCCGCTGGCCCGCGCGGTGTGCTGGAGCGCGGCCATCGACATGCTGCGCATGGCCGAGCTGCCCCTGCCCACGTTCGTGCGGATGCTGGCGAACGGCATGGGCCGCGAGCGGTCGGTCGCCGTGCTCCAGGCGCTGCACTCGGTGACCGATCAGGGCATGATGCTGGCCGGCGACCCGGCCTGGGTGCCCGAGGGCAAGGCCGAGCTGGCCGCCGCCGGGACGCGGCTGCTGCACGCCGCCGAGCCGGGCAGCGATCACCAGCTCGCCTGGGCACAGCTGCTCAGCTGGACCGCGGCCACGCCGGACCAGCTGGACCTGCTCGCCGGGCTGCTGGACCGCAGCGCCGAGGTACCCGGCCTGGCCGTGGATGCCGAGCTTCGCTGGGCGATCCTGCGCCGGCTCGCCGTGACCGGCCGGGCCGATGACGCCGAGATCCACGCGGAGCTGAGGAGGGATCCCACGGATGCCGGGACCCGGCACGCGGCGGCGTGCCGCGCCGCGATACCGGACGCCGCGCACAAGGCCGCCGCGTGGCGCGTGCTCACCGAGACGGGGGAACTTGGGGCGCTGGGCGCCGTCGAATGCTCCCGCGGCTTCATTCAGGCCGAGCACGCCGACCTGCTCGTGCCGTACGCCGAGCGCTACTTCGAGGCGCTGCCCGCGATCTGGGCCACCCGCGGCGAGCACATCCGCGTGGTGCTCGGCCGGCTCCTGTTCCCGTACCCGGCCGCGTCACCGGACCTCCTCGGCCGGATCGACGCGTTCCTCGCCGCCCCGCGGGACCCCGGCCTGACGCGGGTTCTGACCGAAACCCGCGACGTCGTGGTGCGCGCGCTGCGTTCCCGCGCACTGCCCGCCACGCTGCCCGCCTGACTGGGGGAAGGCCCCCCTTGGCGTGGGGTGCAAGCCTCCTTGCGCCGCCCGATGCCGCGTGGATACGCTGCATCGCAGTGGCAGCGCACAACCTGCCCGCTTCCGAGCCAGCGACCGGCCCGCGCCGATGCCGGCAACGAGGACAAGGGTCCACGACTCGTGTGCGTATCCCAGTCATGCCATTCACCTTTGGCGGGCAGTCGCGGGCGGACCCGCCGGGAAGCTATGCGCCATGACCCAGAACAAGGCACAGAAGACCGCCGTCCGCCACCGCATGGCCGAAACCGGGGAGCCGTACAGCGTCGCCCGGCACATGGTTGAGGCCGGGCAGGTGCCCGCGGAGCCACCGGAACCCCCGGAGACGGGCCGTAACGCGACGCCCCGCGACGACCGTTGGTACGCCATGGTGGCCGGGGAAGCGGGGATCAGCGTCGAGGAGTTCAAGGCCCAGGAGGAAGCAGCCCGGCTGGAGGACCTCGCCGAGGAGGCGCAGCGGCGGGCCGACGCGGCGCAGGAACGGGCCGACCTGGCGCAGGAACGGGCGGAGCAGGCCGAAGAGGCGGCCGAGCTTGCCCAGGCTGCCGCGGATCTGGCCGAAGAAGCTGCCGAGCTGACCCACAGCCGGGCCGACGAGCAGGAGCTCTATCGGGCGCGGCAACGCGCCGACGAGGCGGCGCTGGCCCGCGACCGGGCCCAGGAAGCCGCGGGCCTGGCGCAAGAGCAGGCCGAGCGGGCGCAGGAACTCGCCGAGCACGCGGAAGAGACGGCCGACCAGGCGCAGGAGCACGCCGACGGGCTGGCCGACTCCGGCAACGGCGGAGACTCGGAGGACTACGAAGAGTTCGGCGACGATGAGGACGGCCCGGAGTACTGGCATCGCCATCGCGACAACTGGACCTGGCAGGAGGCCGGCGAGGAGCATCACGGCCACGGCCCGGGCCCGGACTGGAACCGTTTTGAGTACCTCGGCGACCGGCTGCAGGACCGGGTGGACCGGGTCCGGCAGCGGTTCGACCTGGCACGAGAGATGATCAGCCGGGCCGAGCGGATTATGGGCGCCGTACGCCGCGAGCCCGAGGACACCGACCCGGCCTGAGCCTTCCGTGCGGGGTGGGTGCCCCCAGCGTTGCACCCATCCCGCACGGCGCCGCGGGCGTGGCTGCCGATGCGCTCGGCCGCCGCGCCGTAGCCCCGGAAAACCCGGTGCGCCCGGGTGCACGTCGGGGCTAGCGTGCGACCGTGCGGCACGGCGATCACACGGACCACGTGGCGTGGCGGGTGACCTCGGGCGAACCCGCTCCCGGCGCCGTCGAGCGGCTGCTGCGGATGCTGCCGGGCTGGTTCGGCATCGAGTCCTCGGTTCTTGACTACATCGCCGACGCCCGCACCCGGCCGGCGTATCTGGCCTGGCCAGGTCCGGGTGACGGGCAGGCGGCCGAACCCGCCGGGGTGCTGCTCGCCGCGCGGCACTTCCCGGCCTCGGCCGAGATCTATCTCATGGCCGTGGATCCGGCCTGGCACCGGCGCGGGGCCGGCCGCGCCCTCGTGACCGCGCTCGAAGCCGACCTGATCGCCGACGGCGTCGAGTTCCTCCAGGTCAAGACCCAGGGGCCCGCCCGTCCCGACGCTGGCTACGCGAAAACGAGGCAGTTCTACGCCGGCGTCGGTTTCGAGCCTCTCGAGGAGATTTACGGCCTCTGGCCGGGACTCCCCTGCCTGATCATGATCAAGTCTCTCGGGACGGGGACGTGATCTTCCACAGGTAACCGGCCGGGTCGCTGAGGTACCCGGAGCACCCGCCCCCTGCGCGTCAGTGGCCGGGCAAAGCGCAGTCACCAGATTGACACCACAGCCCTGAGCACGCTATACAACTAATTTGTTGTGCAACTCTTTAGTTTCAAGGGGGCATGTCGCGTGATGGACTTGATATCCGCCGAGCGCCGCGAGCTCGCCGGGGTCCTCGGGGGCCTCAGCGCCGAGCAGTGGCGGTCGCCGTCGCTGTGCTCGGGCTGGACGACGGCGCACGTCGTGGCGCATCTGACGATGCCGTTCCGGATCACCGAGGAGGAGTTCGGGCGCGGCATGGCCGAGGCACACGGCCAGTTCACCGAGTTCTCCGACGCAGTGGCGGCGCGGGACAGCGCGCTGCCCCAGGCCGAGCTCGTCGGCGTGCTGCGGGACAACATCGGCAACCCGTGGGCCCCGCCCGGAGGCGGGCAGCAGGGTGCGCTGAGCCACGACCTCATCCACGGCCTCGACATCGCCTGGCCGCTGTCGATCACGTACCCGATCCCCGACCAGGCCATGGCCACCGTGCTGGACCTGATCGCCGGCCAGCACGGCCAGAACGCGTTCGGCGTCGACCTGGACGGCATCGAGCTGCGGGCGAGCGATCTCGACTGGTCATCGGGCAGCGGCGCCCGGGCCACCGGCCCAAGCCGCGACCTGCTGCTCCTGCTCGCCCGGCGGTCGCTGCCGCATGACGCGGTCACCGGTCCCGGGGCGCAGCGGCTGAGGGCCGCCGCGCGGTGACCACGGCCACTGCTGAAGACGATCTCAGCCTCACGTTCGCCGCGCTCGCGGACCCGACGCGGCGCGCGATCCTGACCCGGCTGGCCGATGGCGACGCCACGGTCACCCAGCTGGCCGAGCCGTTCGCGCTCACCCAGCAGGCGATCTCCAAGCACCTCAAGGTGCTGGAACGGGCCGGGCTGATCTCCCGGACCCGCGCGGCTCAGTCCCGGCCGTGCCGGCTCGAGCCCGGCAGGTTCGATCCAGCCGCCGAGTGGATAAGCCGTCACCGGCGGGCGTGGCACGAGCGCTACGACCGTCTCGACCGGCACCTGTCCGAGCTGCGGTCCCAGGAAGGAGAGAGCTAGATGACCCAGTCCGCTGAGCCCGGCGAGTTCACCTACCGGCGGGTTCACCGCGGCACACCCGAACTGCTCTTCGACTGCATGACCAAGCCCGAGCACCTCGCGCGTTTCTGGGGGCCGGCCGGGACCACCACCCCGGCCGGGAACATCATCGTTGACCTGCGGCCGGGCGGCGCGTTCGAGACCGTCATGGTCAACGACGGCGACGGCAGCAAGTACACGATGCGCGCCGTCTACGTTGAGGTGCGGCGGCCGGAGCGGCTCGTGTGGCAGGAGCCCGGCGTCGAGGGCGGCATGACCACCACGATCACGTTCACCGATCTCGGCGATGGCACCACGGAGGTCGTCACGCACCAGACCAACGTGCCGGCGATTTTCGCCACTCCCGAGGGCCGGGCCGGATTCCAGACCAGCCTGGACCGCTTCGCCGCCTACGTCGCCGGGCTGACCGATCCCCGGGCATAGAGCCGGTCAGCCAGGGATGCGCACCATGGCCGGCTTGATGATCTGGGTGGGCGGGACCTGGCGGAATCCGGCGGGGATGGGCACGGCGAGCCTGGCCAGGTTCTGCGCCGTCGGCGCCAGCCAGCTGATGTCCGCCGTCTGCCAGGGACTGGGCTTGCCCGGGGCCCGGATCACGAGGCGCACCGGCAGGTACGTGCCCGGGCTGACCCAGATGGTCTCGGAGACCAGGCTGCCCGGCCTGCTCGTCAGCTTGATCGCGTCGATCCTGCCGACGCGCTGGCGGCCAGCCTCGGTCAGCGTTCCGCAGGAGATCGCGCGGCGCAGGTTCGTGACGACGCTGGCGGGCGAACGGGCACCGATACCGCCCGGCAGCCCGGCCTGCAGCAGCAGCGGAATGGCTGCGATCACGGGCGCGCAGCCGCGCTGTCCGGGCGCCCGCTGGGCCGGGCCCGGTCCGGGCTGGCGGGCCCATGTCTGTGCGGGGTAGCTGACCAGGGTCTGGACGCCTGCGGCGCTGAAGCCCTCGTCGTAGAGACGCTGCCCGGCCGACGTGTACGTGATCGCGCGCCACCGGCCGCCGTAGAACCACTCCTGCGCGGTGGCCGGCACGCTCGTGCCGCCGCTCACCGCGGGACCGTGGGACGTGACCGTCATCTGCCCGATCTCGCCCGGGCTGGCCGCGCTCAAAGCGGTGTCGACGCGCTTGACCACGTACGCGGTGAGGTTGGCGTCGTGACGACGTGCGCCGGGCACGGCGATCGTCGCCAGGGCCACCGCGCCCGCGGTCAGCGCCGCCGCCACCCCGGCCACCGCGCCCGCCGCCAGCCATCGCCGCGATGGCGCGGGCCCGCCCGCACGAACCGTTCCGGCAACCCGGCCGGGAGCTGCGGTGGGCACACGAGCGCAGACGCGTCGCAGCGCAGCGTCATCATCGATCACGTTGTCCAGTGCGGTCAGCACATCCGCCATGCCCCGGCCGACGGCGGCGTCCACGGCCTCCCCGCGGGTCCCGCCACCGAAAGCGTCACGCAGCCGCCCGTTCATCGCATGGCCCTCCGTCCGTAGAACCGGCCGAGATTTTTGCGGGCCTTGGCGTAGCTCTGCCGCACCGAATCCGGGCTGACTCCCAGCTCGCGGGCGATCTCGACGGCGCCGAAGCCGTCGATGATCCACGCCGTCACCTGACGCTGTCTCGGCGGAAGCGCCTGCAGCGCATCGAGCACCTGCCGGGCTTCCTCTGTGAGCTCTACCGCGAGGGCCGTCGACACCGGCACCGGTGCGTCCGGGAGCGTCGCTTGCGGGGTCTCCCGGCGGGCAGCCCGCCGGGCAGCGGTGAGCTCGTTCACGGCCACTCGCCGGATCCACGCGCGCGGCGCCCGGATCGCGTCCCAGCCCTCGAAGGCCTTGAAGAACGTCACCTGCGCGATCTCAGCGGCCTCGTCGCCGCGGGCGCCGATCGCCATCACGAACCTGATCAGCTTCTTGTGCTCGGCGCGGAAGAACTCGGCGAATGCTTCCTCGCGCAGTTCGCCGGGGTCCGTGGGCAATGCCCCCCGCTTAGGGCCAGCCGTCACGGCGACCACTTTGCCTCCGCACCTGCTCGGGGTTCCTCCGATGCTCGCCGCGCGCCGCCCGGTGCGGCGTTGCTCAGTAGAGCGGCAGGCCACCCAGAACGTGACCTCGTCCGCGAAAATCAGACCATGACCTCGGCCAGCGACCCGGTCGCCCTGGAAGGCGGCGGCCGGTCCACCGTCCACCGTCACGGCGACGTCGTCCTCCGCAACACCCGGCAGCGCTCGCGCCTAAGAGTCCCGGGTATCCCCTGCGGTGAC
>Ga0335074_10009160_pt1 | contig 13799 bp, 12 predicted proteins | sample Lox_Sample_23_FD_206715 | JGI IMG/M metagenome (GOLD analysis project Ga0335074, IMG submission 206715) | Soil microbial communities from Loxahatchee National Wildlife Refuge, Florida, United States - Lox_Sample_2.3 | ecosystem: Environmental > Terrestrial > Soil > Wetlands | place: USA...
TTCCCCGCGGCCTGGCCCCGCTGATCGAGCACGTTAACGGCCTGGGCATGAGCTTTGGCCTCTGGATCGAGCCCGAGATGGTGAACCGCGACAGCGACCTGTACCGGGCGCACCCCGACTGGGTCTACCACTTCGCGAACCGCACCCGGACCGAGCACCGCAACCAGCTCGTGCTGAACCTTGCCCGGCCGGACGTGGCCGACTGGGTGTTCCGCCAGGTTGACCGGCTGCTCGCAGACAACAACATCGCGTTCATCAAGTGGGACATGAACCGGCCGTTCACCGAACCAGGCTGGCCCGCTGAAGCGGGCCACAACCCCGAGCGGATCTGGGTCGATCACGTGCGCAACCTGTACGCGATCATGGACGCGCTGCGGGCGGCGCACCCTGGGGTCGAATTCGAGTCCTGCTCCGGCGGCGGGGGCCGGGCGGACCTCGGCATCCTCGGCCGGGCCGAGCAGATCTGGACCTCGGACAACACCGACGCGTGGGACCGCGTCACGATCCAGGAGGGATTCAGTCAGGTCTTCCCGCCGCAGGTGATGATGGCCTGGGTGACCGACAGCCCGAACTGGTGGACCGAGCGGCGGGTATCGCTGCGGTTCCGGTTCCACGTGGCGATGGCGGGCGCGCTGGGCGTCGGGGGTGACCTGAACCGCTGGACCGAGCGGGAGATGACCGAGGCCGCCGAGCTGATCGCCGCGTACAAGCTGATCCGGCCCGTCGTCCAGCGCGGCCGGCTGTACCGGCTGGCATCGGTGACCGCAGACCCCTACGGGGCCAACGAGTACCTCAGCGACGACGGCACCCAGGCCGTCATTCTCGCCTGGTGGGGGCCGTCCTCGTGCAGCGGCGGACGGCCCCCGCTGCGGCTCGCGGCGCTGGACCCTGGCGCGCGCTACGCGGACGCGGACAGCGGCCAGGAGTACTGGGGCGCGGAGCTCCTGCACGAGGGCCTGCGGCTGCCCGGCGCCTTCCGGGGTGACTTCGGCAGCGCGCTGGTGCGGCTGGCTCGCCGGCGTTCCGTGGTCTCGGGCGCCTGAACCGACGGGGACCCGGTCTCCATATACCCTACGGGGGTATAGTACCTTGAACGTATAGCCCCGTGGGTACCGGCGGCGGATGGAGGCCAGCGTGCACGGCTACACCGAAAGTAAGGATGACTATCTGGTCCGCCTGCGCCGGGTCGAGGGCCAGGTGCGCGGCCTGCAGCGGATGGTCGAGGACGACAAGTACTGCATCGACATCCTCACCCAGGTGTCCGCGGTGACGCGGGCGCTGCAGTCGGTCGCGCTGGGCCTGCTGGAAGACCACCTCGGGCACTGTGTGGCCCAGGCCGCCGCCGAGGGCGGCGACGTGGCGGCCGGGAAGCTCTCCGAAGCATCCGACGCAATCGCCCGCCTGGTCCGGGCCTGACCGCAACCAGAAGAGGAGTCAGCCATGGCATCGGTGGCATACGAGGTCACGGGGATGACGTGCGAGCACTGCGCGCGAGCGGTGTCAGCGGAACTGAAAAACCTCGCCGGAGTGACCGACGTGCAGGTCGATCTGGTCCCGGACGGCCGGTCGTCGGTGCTGGTCGTCAGCGGCGCCCCGCTGGCCGTCCCGGACGTCGCCGCCGCGCTCGACGAGGCGGGCGGCTATCAGCTCGCCGACGGTGAGACCGGGCGGTAGCGGAGGTACGCAAGTGAGCACCGTTGCCACCCAGCGGCCTGCCGGGCCGGGTGCTGCCGAGGTGCGTACCGCCGAACTGGAGATCGGCGGGATGACGTGCGCCTCGTGCGCGGCCAGGATCGAGCGGAGGCTCAGCCGGCTGGGCGACGTCACCGCGACGGTCAACTTCGCCACCCGCACCGCGCGGGTGCGGTTCCCCGCCGCCCTCCCCCCCGCCGACCTGATCGCAGCGGTCGAGCAGGCCGGTTACACCGCGGCCCTGCCAGGTGTGGCCGATGGCACGGCGGAGGAAGCTCGCGCCGCCGCGGAGATGGCCCGGCTGCGCCGGCGGCTGCTGGTGTCGCTGGCGCTGGCGGTCCCGGTGGTGGCGCTGGCGATGGTCCCGGCGTGGCAGTTCGGCGGGTGGCAGTGGGTCAGCCTGGTACTGGCCTCGCCGGTGGCGGTCTGGGGCGCGTGGCCGTTCCACCGCGCGGCCGTGCGGGCGGCGTGGCACGGCGTGGCGACGATGGACACCCTGATCTCGGTCGGGGTCGGCGCCGCGTACCTGTGGTCGCTGTACGTGCTGGTCTCCGGGCGGCCCGGGGCGACGTACCTGGAGGTCGCCTCGGGGGTGACCGCGCTGGTTCTGCTGGGCCGCTACCTCGAGGCCCGGGCGCGGCGGCGCTCGGGCGCGGCGCTGCGGGCGCTGCTGTCGCTGGGGGCCAAGGACGTCGCGGTGCTGCGCGCCGACGGCGAGGTGCGCGTGCCGGTGGCAGATCTCGCCGCGGGCGAGGAGTTCGTGGTGCGGCCGGGGGAGAAGATCGCCGCCGACGGCGTCGTCACCCGGGGCAGCTCGGCGGTGGACACCTCGATGCTGACCGGCGAGCCCGTGCCGACCGAGGTCGGCCCCGGTGACGGCGTGACCGGGGGATGCGTGAACGCCAGCGGCAGCCTGGTGGTCCGCGCGACCAGGGTGGGCGCGGACACGCAGCTGGCGCACATGGCGCGGCTGGTCGCCGAGGCCCAGGCCGGGAAGGCACCGGTGCAGCGGCTGGCGGACCGGATCTCGGCGGTGTTCGTGCCGGCCGTCATCGCCGCGGCGGCGGCGACGCTGATCGGCTGGCTGGCCGCCGGCCAGGCCGCCGGGGCCGCGTTCACCGCGGCCGTGGCCGTGCTGATCATCGCCTGCCCGTGCGCGATGGGCCTGGCAACGCCGACCGCGATCCTGGTCGGCACCGGCCGCGGTGCCCAGCTCGGCATTCTGATCAAGGGCCCGGAGGTGCTCGAATCCACCCGCGCCGTCGACACGATCGTGCTGGACAAGACCGGGACGATCACGACCGGGAGGATGTGCCTGGCGGGCCTGGCCGCTGCGCCCGGCGAAGACGCCGATGAGGTGCTGCGGCTGGCCGCGGCGGTCGAGGACGCGTCCGAGCACCCGGTCGCCGCGGCGATCGCCGCCTGCGCGCGGGACCGTCTGGGCGGCGGTCTGCCCGCCGTCACGGACTTCGCCAGCGATCAGGGGCTCGGCGTCAGCGGGACGGTGGCCGGGCACGCGGTCATGGTCGGGCGGGCCGCATGGCTGGAAGCCACGTGGGCGCGGGCGGTTCCGGCGGAGCTGGCCGTCCGTGCGGCGAACGCGGAGGCTGCGGGCCAGACGGTGGTGTTCGCCGGCTGGGACGGGCGGGCGCGCGGCGTCCTTGTCGTCGCCGACACGATCAAGCCCACCTCCGCGGCCGCGGTCGCCCGGCTGCGTGGCATGGGCCTGCGGCCGGTGCTGCTGACCGGGGACAACGACCGCGCCGCCCGGGCCGTCGCCACGGCCGTCGGCATCGGCGAGGTGTTCGCCGGGGTACTCCCGGCCGGCAAGGCGGACGTCGTCAGGGGGCTGCAGCAGTCCGGGCGCGTGGTGGCGATGGCTGGCGACGGCGTCAACGACGCCGCCGCGCTCGCCCAGGCCGACCTCGGCCTGGCGATGGGCACCGGGACCGACGCCGCGATCGAGGCGGCCGACCTGACGCTGGTCCGCGGCGACCTGCTCGCCGTGCCGGACGCGATCGCGCTGTCCCGGCGCACGCTCGCCACGATCAAGGGCAACCTGTTCTGGGCGTTCGGCTACAACGCCGCAGCGATCCCGCTGGCCGCCCTGGGTTTCCTCAACCCGCTGATCGCCGCCGCTGCGATGGCGTTCAGCTCGGTGTTCGTGGTGTCCAACAGCCTGCGGCTGCGCCGCTTCAGGTAAAGCGCCTGATGAAGTCCAGCGCGGTCTGCGCGACCGCCGCCCAGCCGCTGTCGATGATCAGGGAGTGCCCCCGGCCCGGAATCTCGGCGAACTCGGTCACGCCCGCATTGTGCTCCTGCCGCTTGTAGGCAGCGCGCGATATGGCACGCGGGACCGTGTTGTCGTTCGCTCCAGAGATGATCAGCAGCGGCCCGCGGTGCGGGTTGCCGGTGTCCACGTGCGCCTCGGTCCGGGGGTTGAAGTTCGCCGTAGCCGCCTGGAACAGCGGGGCGCCCGGCGCCGGCACCGCGAACGTGTCGTACAGCCGGTGCGCCTCGTCCTCGGGGACCGCGTTCGCGAACGCGAACCTGAACTGCTCGAACGTGAGCGGGACGGCGCGGTGCCGGTTGGCCGGGTTGCCGAGCACCGGGAACGCGGCCCTCAGTGCGGACAGCGGCAGCGGCAGCACGCCCCGGAACGGTGCCGCGTCGACCGCGACGGTGGCGGCGGACAGGCCCCGGCCGGCCACGATCTGGGCCAGCAGCCCGCCGAAGGAGTGCCCGATCACCGCGGGCTTGCGATCGAGCGTGCCGATCACGGCCGAGTAGTGGTTGGCGACCTGGCCGACGGTCTTGCCGGCGAAGACGTCGGGGTCGGCGGCCGCCTCGGACACGGTGTCCGGGTCGTCCGGCCAGCCCGGGCTCACGGGCGCGTAGCCGGCCTCATCGAACATTGCCGCCCACCGGCCCCAGCTCGAGGCCAGCAGCCACAGGCCGTGGATGAACACCACCGGCACGCGGCCCGAGGCGTTGGCCCGCGCCACCTGCTCCTCAACCGTCACAACGGGTTCTACTGTGCCGCTCGTCTGCTCGCTCATGCACCTCACCCTTCCCGGGTCGGCTTGCCTGAAGCACTGGCCGGTATCGCCCGCTCCGTGTGATGCCAGACTGCCCTCCCGGCGTGAGCGTGGGTAGCGAGAAGTCGCTCACCGGAGGGTGATTTGGAATGCTTTCTCCACGATCGATCCTTGATGAGATTTTCGATAACGACGAGGCGTTCCAGTTGTTCTGCTCGATCGCCGCCAGCGATGAATCCCAGGGGGGATGGGAGAACGGCCGGATCGCGGCGCTGGTGCCACCGTCCGAGCGCGACCTGGCGCCCAAGATCGCCCGGCATGGCGCCGACGAGGAGAAGCACGGCCGCATCTTCACCGCGCTGCTGCGCAAGCGCGGCCTGCCGCCGGTGGACGTTCCCGCTGACACGGACTACACGGTGCGGCTGGAGCACGCAGGCATCGGCCTGGCGCACGCCCGGCTGCGGCAGGAACGGCCGCTCACCGAGCAGGACATCGTGACGTATCTGGTGCACAGCCGGGTGACCGAGCAGCGGGCCAGCGAGCAGATGCGGACATTGCGGAAGTACGTGGGCTCCCGGCCGGACGTCGGCCGCGCGATCGGGATGATTTCCGCCGACGAGGACAACCACCTGGCCTACTGCAACGAGGAACTGCTGCGGCTGGCCGAGGCCGGGCATGAGGACGTCATCCGGCGCGAACTGCACGCGACCGCCATGGCCGAGATCGCCGTATACCGGGACGTTACTACCGCCGTCATGACGCACCTGGCCCAGATCCTGGGCTGGTCCCGGTCCAAGGTGACCCTCCTGACCGCGGGAGCGCAGGCCGTCTACGCCTATGACCGGCTCGCCGGCTGGCGGCGCATGGTCTCGTTGCGCATGCCGGCCCGCCGTAACGCCCTGGGCAGCCCGGCGCCCGCGCACGCCAGCCACGAGTTAGCTCCCTCGGGTGTGATCCTGGTGCCTGCCGGCGGACTACACGGTGAAAGGTGCTTCAGCCGACGGTCGGAACGCACGAGAAAGGGAGCCGGTGGACGACCCCCTTGGCCGGTTCACGGGACTGTATGACCGGTACTACCGGAATGTCCTGCGCTACGCCCTGGTCCATGCCGAGCCGGGTTCCGCAGAGGACCTGGCGAGCGAGGTGTTCCTGATCGCCTGGCGGCGGCTGCCAGCCATCCCCGAACAGCCGCTTCCATGGCTGCTTGGGGTGGCGCGCAATCTGCTCCGCAAGGAGGCTGACGCCGGCCGTCGGCGTCGCGAGCTCGCCGCCCGGATCGCCGCGCTGACCACCGAGTCCGACGTGCTCGCCTGGGACACGGGCGAGCACGTCGTCGAGCGCGCGGAGGCCATCGAGGCGCTGGGGTCGCTGGCCGAGCGCGACGTTGAGGTGCTCACGTTAGTGACCTGGCACGGCCTTGACGTGCAGGCCGCCGCGGCCGTGGTCGGCTGCTCGTCACGTGCGTTCACGGTGCGGCTGCACCGGGCGCGGCGGCGGCTGGCCAGGGCGCTCGGTGCCGCGGACCAGAAGCAGGAACTGCAGACCGCATCGAGCCCAGAGGAGCGGGCGTGAACCGGACGGATAACCCTCTTGACCTCGTGAACGACCTCAAGCCGGTCATGCTCGACCGCCTGGCCGACGACGCGTACAGCCGGCGCCGCCGTGGCGACCTCGCCCGAGCCGTCTCGGCGGGTGAGGCGAAGACCCCCCGTGCGCATGGCCGGCGAAACCGGCTGCCGCTGCCTGGGGGGTGGCCTGCCGTGGTGGCCGCCGCGGCCGTGGTGGCACTCCTCGCGCTCGCGGTGCCGTTTGCCCCGTGGCACGGCACGCCCGTCCGTGGTTCGCACCCGGCGCCTGGGCCTGGGCCCGCTGGCCGTACCGCGCCGCCGGCAGCAAGCCCGGGCATGCGCCTGGTCGCGTCGGTTTCCTCGCTCTTCAGATCCACGGGTGCCGGGCCGCAGGCCAGCAGTCTCGACTGCGTAACCGCCTCGGTGTGCTACGTCTGGGACGCTGGCGGCGAGGGCAAGGCGGCGTACCGGACGTCGGACGGCGGTGCCACCTGGCGGCCTCTCGCGGCGCTGCCGAAGGGCCGCACCCTGGCCGGGCAGAACGCCGGGCCGCCGTCCTGCCCCACGGCCGAGATGTGCGCTGGGCCTGCGGGAGGCATGACGCTCGCCCTGACGAGCGACGGCGGGGCCCACTGGCGGCTGGAGTCCCTGCCCGCGCCGGGCACGGGCCGGGCCTCGATCGGCGAGGTCTCCTGCGCGACGGCGCTCCGGTGCGTGGTGCAGGCGGCCGGAGCGTTCTTGACCACGGCCGACGGCGGCAGGACCTGGGCCGAGGCGGAGCGTGTCCCGCGGGGAGTGCCGAACCTGTGGTACCTGCGCTGCGATCCAGACGGCCGCTGCATCGGGCTCGCGCCGACCGGCACGAATACCGACGGCGGCGTCGTGTCCCTGGTGTCCGCGGACAACGGCCGCACCTGGGTGGTGTCCGGCAGCCACAACGCTCCGGGGTCGGAATTGTTCATGGTGTCCTGCGGCGACGCGCTGCACTGCATGTTCCTCAGTGACAGCGGCGTCACGATGACCACCTCCAACGGCGGTTCCACCTGGCAGGACACGGCCCCGGTGGCTCGCTCGCCCGGCCACGTCATCCCGCTCTCGGTTACCTGCGCCGCGGCGGGCGAGTGCTTTGTCAGCGTCTCCCGCATCTCGGATAGCGCGGCTACCGGCGGCTACCAGGACGCGGCCGTCGAAATGACCCGCAACGGGGGCGCCACCTGGACCAGGATCGCGCTGCCCACGGTGGATGGAACGCGGCTCGCGAAGGTCTTCCCCCTGAGCTGCCCGAGCGCCGCGGGCTGCATTGGGGTGGCGGCGACGCCGCGGCAGGCGGCCAGTCCGTTCGACCAGCGGGTGATCATCTCCAGCTTCTCCACGGCTCGCGGCTGATCACCCATCAGACCCGCTCAGGACCCGTCTGGCGTTAGAGTCACACGGCGGCGGCGGTCACGGCCGCCGGGCCCGTCCCGTCGGAAGGATTCCTGTTGGCTGCCGAACGCCGGTTCCTGAACCTCAACGTCTACCTGCGCAACTCGGGCTATCACGAGGCCGCCTGGCGGGTCTCGGCCGCCGACCCGGCGAGCGTCCTGGACCCGCGTTACTACATCGGCCTGGCGCGGACCGCCGAACGCGGCGTGCTCGACTCGATCTTCCTGCCCGACAGTCCCGGCGTGGCCGAGTTCCGGTCCGAGTACCTGCCCGGCGCCGGCCTGGACCCGCTGATGCTGCTGTCCTCGGTGGCGACCGCGACCGAGCAGGTCGGGCTCATCGCCACCGCATCCACCACCTACAGCTATCCGTGGGACGTGGCGCGGCGCGTTGCCACGCTGGACTTCCTGAGCAACGGGCGCGCCGGATGGAACATCGTCACCACCGTGGAACCCGCCGCCGCGGGCAACTTCGGTGATCAGCCCCATCCGCCGGCGGCCGACCGTTACGAGCGGGCCGGAGAATACGTCGAGGTTGTGCTCAAGCTCTGGGACGCCTGGGACGACGACGCGGCTGTCATGTCGCGGCAGGCCGGCCAGTGGGCCGACCCGGCCAGGCTGCACCCGCCCCGGCACCACGGCGCCCACTTCGACGTCGCCAGCTACCTGCCGTTCCCCCGCTCGCCGCAGGGGCACCCGTTCCTCACCCAGGCCGGCTCCTCCCCGCCGGGCATCGCCCTGGCCGCCCGATACGCCGACGCCGTGTTCACCCCGCTGGCCAGTGTCGAGGCGGGCGTCTCGTTCCGGGATAACCTGCGATCCCAGGCCGCAGGTTTCGGAAGGAACCCGGACCAGGTGCGGGTCCTGCCCGGCCTGTCGTTCCTGCTCGCCGGCACCGACGCCGAGGCCGCGGCGCTCAGGGCGGACCTGGAGGCGGCCGCCAGCGGCGAGTTCCGCTGGCGGAACCTGGCGAACCTGGCCGGGCTGGACCACACCACCATCGACCCCGACGTGCCGTTCCCGCCCGAGCTCCTGGCTGGCGCGCCGAAGACGAGCTTCGGCGCCTCCATCTACAAGATGGCCGCCGAGGACCCCGCCGCCACGTTCCGGGCGGTGGCCCAGCGCCTGTCCGCCCTGCCCGGCGGGCTGGACTACACCGGAACGCCCGAGGGCATGGCCGCGCTGGTCACCGGCTGGTGGCAGGCTGGCGCCTGCGACGGGTTCACGATCATGCCCAACGTGCTGCCCGGCCAGCTCGACGCGTTCGTCGACCACGTGGTGCCGATCCTGCAGGCCCGCGGCATCGCCCGGACCGAGTACGCCGGAACGACGCTCCGTGACCACGCCGGCCTGCCCCGGCCAGCCGTGAGGGGAGGCTGACGGGCCGCCTTTACCTGGCCGGCACGATCGACTGCGCGTGGTTGAAAACGTTGCGCGGGTCCCATTGGGCCTTCACGACCTGCAGGGCGCGGTAGCTGCTCTTGTAGTAGAGGGTGGGCCAGCTGGCTGGCAGGTCGACGTCGGGGTAGTTGATGAAGCAGCCGTCTGTGACGCCATTGGAGACCGGAACGCCACCGGTCGGCGCGTAGACCTTGGCGTAGAAGTCGTTGATCCAGTGCAGGTTGTAGTCGTCATCCGCCGCGTACGGCCAGTAGGTCTGGTACTGCAGCTTCATGATCGACGAGCGTTGCGGCACAGCGGTCGCGTGTGGTGCCACGGCGTTGACCTGGCATCCGTATGAGTCGATCTGGAGCAGCGCCTGCGGATTGTTGTAGTTCTCGTCGTTCAGCGCGGCGTAGATGGCCCGGATCTGCCGCTCGGGGAACGGCGCCTTCATGTACGAGGACTTGTACTTGCCGCGCTGGTTGCGCCCCGATCCGTTCAGCCACTGGGTGGCCTGGAGCCAGGGGAGCGTGACGTCCGGGCTGGTCACCGGCTTGGCGCCGACGCCGGCGTTGAGCTGGGCGAGGAACGTATCCAGCAGGCCAAACGCCGGCCCGGCGACCTGGGTGGTCAGTGAGATCTTGCCGGCCGACTTGTGGAACGCGTGAAGCAGAGCGAACAGGCGCGCATACGGGCTCGACGGGGAGCTGTTGGCCTGCATGAAGTTCCCGAAGTTGCGCAGCAGCGTGGCAAAGCCCTCCGGGCCGAGCTGGCTCCACTGCCACGTCGTGAGCGCGACCCGCACCTGCTCGGGTGGGTTCGGCAGGCCGGTGAAGTAGTACGCGGTGACGATGCCGAAGTTGCCCCCGCCGCCGCCGGTGTGCGCCCATAGCAGCCACTCGGTCTTTGGGTCGCCTCTGCGGGCGCGAACCAGCCGGGCCTGGCCGTGCCGGTTCACGCACACGACGTCAACTCCGGACAGGTAGTCGACAACGAGTCCGAACTGCCTGGACAGCAGCCCGTACCCGCCGCCGACGATGTGACCGCCCACCCCGACCGAATAGCAGGACCCGCCGGGCAGCGCGAGGTTGTAGTTCTTGAAAAGCGTCTCGTACACATTCCATAAGGTGGCACCGCCTTCCACGCACACCCGGCCGGGACGGTCCATGTAGACGTTCTGCATATTGCTCAGGTCGATGATGACGCCGCCATAATTCCCCGACGAGAAGTCCTCGTAGCAGTGGCCTCCCCCGCGCACAGTAATGCGCAGGCCGCCGTCGAGCGCCCGCTGCACGGCTTGGACCGTATCGTCGGCATTGCTGACCAGCTGAATGTAGGCGGGGGCGCCAACCCAGCGCCGGTTGAAGCCCATCCGCATGGTGCCGTAACGGGGGTCGCTGGGGTAGATCCGGTAGCGCCCGCCTGCGGCGAACGACCCGGCCGTGGCCGCGTCCGCGCCGATCGGCCGGGCCAGGGTGAGCGCCCCGGCACCGGCAAGCACACCCCCGCTGGCGGCGAGGAACCTTCGCCGCTGTACGCCGGAAATGGCCGCATCATGGAGTACGGGTTCCTGCTCGGGCGGCTGCATCCGTGTCGCTCCTTTTAGGGTTTATCAGCGCCTCATTGGAAATAGGAATGCCATTGAGTTCGGGTCAGTATTGCATCTCCGGCGCCGGCGAGAGTTTTAACGGCAAGAAAGCGCGGCCTGCAGGGGCCAGCATGGGTGCAGGTTGCACCATAATTCCGATAGGTTTATTCCCCCACTGCTCCGACTGGCAGGAGTGACATGAGCGCGGCGTTCTTCTCCGACATCCGGGACACGGTCGTTCCCGACCGCGAGGGCAGGCACGGCCCGCTGCCGCCGCTGCTGGTCAGCATGACGCTGGTTACCGGGCTCGTCGACGCGTTCTGCTACCTGGTCCTCGGGCACGTCTTCGTGGCCAACATGACCGGCAACGTCGTCTTCATCGGGTTCGCCCTGGCCGGCGTGCCTGGATTCTCGCTCGGGGCGTCCCTCACAGCACTGGCCGCGTTCGCCGCCGGGGCGCTGATCGGCGGCAGGCTCGTCGCGCGGCTCCGCGACCACCGCGGCAGGCTTCACTCGCTCGCGAGCGCGGTGCAGGCGGCGTTCCTCGCGGCCGGCGTGGTCCTGGCGGTGGCCGGCGGTGGCGTTCCCGCGGCCGGCTACCGGTACACGCTCATCGTGGCGCTGGGCATCGCGATGGGGGTCCAGAACGCGTCCGCCCGCGCGATCGCGGTGCCCGACCTCACCACCACCGTCCTCACGCTCACGATCACCGGGATCGCCGCCGACAGCGCCCTGGCCGGCGGCCCCGGGTCAAAGGCGGGCCGCCGCCTGGTCCCGGTCGTGACGATGCTCGCCGGTGGCCTGCTCGGCGCCGCGCTGATCCGGCACGCCCAGGCCTACGACCCGCTCGTGATCGCCCTGGTCGCGATCGTCATCGGCGCCGTGGTGAGCCACCTGACCGGACGGGCAGACCCGGAGTGGGTGCGCGCGCACGCCTAGCTCCCCGCCGGGAATAACAAGGACGCCCGGTTGTTGAGATACATGCAAACGCATATATCAGCGCGGGAGGCAATGTGATGCAGTTCGGGATCTTCTCGGTGAGCGACATCACCCGGGACCCGGTGTCGGGGGAGACGCCGAGCGAGGCCGAGCGGATCAGCGCGGTGGTGCAGATCGCGCAGAAGGCCGAGGAAGTCGGTCTCGACGTGTTCGCGATCGGCGAGCACCACAACCCGCCGTTCTTCTCGTCCTCGCCGACCACGCTGCTCGCGTTCATCGCGGCGACCACGGAGCGGCTGATCGTCTCGACCGCGACGACGCTGATCACGACCAACGACCCGGTCCGCATCGCCGAGGAGTACGCGATGCTGCAGCACGTGTCGAAGGGCCGGATGGACCTGATGCTGGGCCGCGGCAACACCGCCCCGGTCTACCCGTGGTTCGGCAAGGACATCCGGGAGAGCCTGCCGCTGGCGCTGGAGAACTACAACCTGCTGCACCGGCTGTGGCGCGAGGACGTCGTGGACTGGGAAGGCAAGTACCGCACGCCGCTGCAGGGCTTCACCTCGATCCCGCGGCCCCTCGACGACGTGCCGCCGTTCGTGTGGCACGGCTCGATCCGCACCCCCGAGATCGCCGAGCAGGCCGCGTTCTACGGGGACGGCTTCTTCGCCAACAACATCTTCTGGCCCAAGGAGCACTACGTCCGGCTGATCCGGTTCTACCGGCAGCGCTACGCCCACTACGGCCACGGGAGCCAGAAGCAGGCGATCGTCGGCCTGGGCGGGCAGGCGTACATCGCCAAGAACTCCCAGGACGCCAGGCGCGAGTTCCGGCCCTATTTCAACGAGGCTCCGGTGTACGGGCACGGGCCGTCGATGGAGGAGTTCGAGGAGCTGACCCCGCTGTCGGTCGGCAGCCCGCAGGAGGTCATCGACAAGACCCTGACGTTCCGCGAGCACTTCGGGGACTATCAGCGGCAGCTGTTCCTTGTCGACCACGCGGGCCTGCCGCTGAACATGGTTCTCAATCAGCTCGAGCTGCTCGGCGGCGAGGTCGTGCCCGTGCTGCGCAAGGAGATCGCGGCCCGGCAGGACCCGGAGACCCCGGAGGCCCCGACCCATGCGAGCCTGGTCAAGGCCAAGTACGGTGATCAGCCGCCGCGCCAGCCGCGCCCGAACGCCAACCGCGGCGACAACGTCACCGGCGGTTCCCCGTACCAGGACTCCGCGCCGGAGCTCGAAGCCGAATACCCGGATCTGTGATGGCCGCCAGCCGTCACCCCGCCAACGACGCCTGGGAGGCGCTGCTGTCCGCGCACGCCGCGCTGATGAAGCGGTTCGCGGCCGAGGACATCTGGGGCGACCTGTCGATGCGCGAGTACGACGTGCTGTACACGCTGTCCAAGTGCCCCGGGCCGGTGCGCATCGGCGAGCTGAACCGGCACGTCCTGCTCAGCCAGCCGGCGCTGTCCCGGCTGGTCGACCGGCTGGCCGAGCGCGGCCTCGTCGAGCGCGAGCCCGACCCCGCCGACGGGCGCGCCATCCGCCTCGCGCTGACGAACGCGGGCCGGGCACTGCAGCGCGAGGTGGGGCTAAGCCACGGCAGCAGCGTCGCCCGCGTCATGGCGGCCCGGCTGACCCCGGCCGAACTGCAGAACCTGGAAACACTCTGCCTGAAGCTAGCCCGCGAGCCCGCCATGGCGGGCCTCGCGGCCAACGATACGAACGGAACAACGCACCCATGAGCAGTCCTGCGGAACAGGAGCAGTTCAAGCTCGCCGTCGTCAGCGCCGGGACCGGTGATCCATCCTCGACCCGGCTGCTGGCCGACCGCATCGCCGAGCGCGCCGCGGCCCTCGCGGCCGGGCACGGGGAAACGGTGACGGTCAGCGGCATCGAGCTGCGCGACCTCACTGGGGACATCACCACGGCGCTGACATCACAGCTCATCACGCCGAACATGCAGCAGGCGATCACGGCACTCGGCGAGGCCGATGGCATCGTCGTCGCCACCCCGGTCTACAAGGCCGGGCCCAGTGGCCTGCTCATCTCGTTCTTCCACGCCCTGGACAACGACCTGCTCATCGCCAAGCCGCTCGTGCTCGCCGCGACGGCCGGGACCGCTCGCCACTCCCTGGTCCCCGACGACCAGATGCGCCCCATGT
>Ga0335074_10009162_pt1 | contig 13799 bp, 21 predicted proteins | sample Lox_Sample_23_FD_206715 | JGI IMG/M metagenome (GOLD analysis project Ga0335074, IMG submission 206715) | Soil microbial communities from Loxahatchee National Wildlife Refuge, Florida, United States - Lox_Sample_2.3 | ecosystem: Environmental > Terrestrial > Soil > Wetlands | place: USA...
CAAAGACGGATATCCGGCTTGCATTTGAGCAGTAACGCTTTCACGCTCCTTAGATTCAGTTTGAGCATTCTGAGCGGCAGTCTTGACTCCCTGTTCCCGCACAGCACGGCGAAGCTCTGACGGGCTTGCGTGGTCACGGAGATGCTTTGCTCGGGCAAGCTCATCCTCCCTCGTCCATTCCGCTAGTACTGCGGGATCGCTCTCAGGCTCTAGCCGAATTATTCCTTCCTGTCCGGCTTGGGCGATGTCCGCACCGCCAAATCCTGAGCCGAAACGATCTCGTAACATCAGCAAAGCTGATTCACCGGGAAATGAGAGACGATTCTCTCGGCAATATTTTTGAAGTGTCGCCACGTCTGCCGCGAGGTTGGCTTTTGTAGCTGGTTTCTTTGGTGTAGTGCGAACCAATCCCAAAGTCTTTGAAACGATGCCGAGAGCTTCGTTCAAAGCGGCAAGCGTAATTACTCCGTCCCTAGTGAGACTTATCGCGGTGTTGGTCAAAGCATTTCGATTGGCAACATTGTCCGCGAGCGCCCCTTCGGGATCGTGAGAATGCTGAAAGAAGAATTTTGACCACTGCAATTCTTCTTGGGTTTCTCTGAGCGCAACTTGGGCTTCCTGCAACTGCTGGCGGTCTGCTTGCAGTTCACTCCCGGCAAACTGGTGTGCCTGAATTACCGCCTCTTTCGCTGCCTTGGGCTGCTTCTCGAATAAATCTTGCAGCGTCTCTAAGGGCTGGTCTTCCAGCATTCGCCTGCTGTTCTCGATATTCCCGTCTCGCGTGATGAGCGGGGCCAGAATTCTAACTAGCTGCTCTTTATTAAACATTTTGTAGCTCCTCTAATTTCTTGATTTCTAATTCCGCCGCTCGCTTTTCTTCTCTGCGGACTCGGTTCAGGGCTGCCTCGTCCACCGAGGCAACAGGTGTCTCGCTGAATAGTGGCGTGCTTTCCAGTGCTGCTACAGCCTCATCTAGCCAAAAGCCGACTCCTGTGATGGTCCCTGAAATTTGGCTTTCAAAAATTGACCACCCACGGATGGTCTGCTCGATTTGTTTCTGTAAACTTCTGATTTTTTGAATTTCAAATTGCTTATCCATAGCTCTCCTAGTGACAACTCCCCTATTCATCGAGAATTCGATGGTTCCCGCTACTGGTATCAACGAACTCAATGAATTAAAATAATTCACCGAGACGCGATGCTTCGCCTTACCTTTCTCAAGGTAAAGTGTGCCTTCATGCCTGTTCCGTATTTCCCCGGTAGGTCCTTACGACTGCCGCACCAAAGGCGTCTCGTATTCTGCAAGTCTCTAATCGGTTGCCCGATAGCAACTTGCGAGACCCTAAACTGGTTCCTTATTTTCCTTTTCCGATTTTTGTTTTGCTCTGCGATCCAGTTCCTCGGTCACGACCCTGCGGATGATTGCTTCTAGAGAAGCGAACAGACTATCCTCGGGTGTGCAGCCAACTGGCTCTAATTCGTGTTCCATAAATCCTCTATGCTGCGCTCTTTGCGGCTAACTCTGTTTCGAGTTCTTCAATTCTCTTATCGCGCTCTTCTAGTAGTTCGTTCATCCGCTGGAACTCCGGTGAGCACTGATCCTGGTATCGCTGAATTTCTCGGATGTGCTCCAGCAACCAATAACGCGGATTCTCTTTTTTGATTTTATTGCAGGGCCAACACATCGCCGTTACGTTCGACAATGTGTAGTGAATCGAATTTTCTTCTCTGTCGATCCCACGAGGGCGGCTCAAGGTTCCGCACATTGAGCACTTCTGTTTAATGACTTCCTGAAATTCATCGAACGTCAACCTGAAGTCGCGGCCCTTCTTTTGAGCTTTGTAGCGGTAGGATTCAAAGAGCGGGTGAAGATCGTCGGCGCACATTGAACAAAGCCGCTGTAATCTATCGTGGCTGCATTTCTTTCCCATTGCCCTTTCCCGAGTTCGTAAACTCTGTACGTTAATTTCGCTAATTAGTAATCCGCCGATGCCTAGTCCAAGGCATCGAGGGACTCCAGAAATGGAGCCGTCCAATTTTTGATCCTCGGGTACGCCTTACGGCGGGGGCATCGTTTGTGATCTGATGAAGGAATTCCTTCGTGCTTCGCTGGTGTAGGAAAGACTCCTATGGGGCGGCGTGCACCCGGCAGACTCCGGCTACCCTGCAATTCGATCAGCGTACTAGAAAAATTTTCACCGCTCGGATTTTCCGATGAACGGGTCCGCTTGATTCTTTACTTTGCGGGGGATTCTCCGTTGCTCAAAACAGCATCAAGCTACGTTGCGTTGCGTGTTTATTGCGGGATGGTCCCGAAGTCACTTGCTTCACTTGGGCCGCTTGTAGCCGCATCCGTAGCATTTGCCTGTCGTCTCGCTGAAACGATGCGAATGGTTCTTGTAGGCCGGACAACGCGGATATTTGCGGCGAGCTTCCACTGCGGCCAATATGTTGACTCGTGATGCGGCTCTCTTCGCTTTGGACGTGCTACTACCGCCCTTCTTGCCTAGCTTTGATAAATACTTCCTGACTAACTCATCCATGCTGGAAGTCTGCTCTAAACCGCTTACAGTGTCAACATGAGACGCGACATGGTTACCTTCCTACCCATTCAAAAATGTCGGCTTACGCAACCTCGACTGAAAACACAGCACTTAGCAAAACAGCTTATGATTCTAAACGGCTTACAGTGTCAGGCAAGGCGCGATAACGTAGGAGTCTGCTCATAAACCGACCACGCTGCAAATTTCTTGGAATAATTGCAGATTATACTTGACAAGCCAAGCGGATTAGAATATACTGTGACAGAATTAAGAACGGAGAGACAAGCGGTTGCACCCGCAAGCCTCTCCTAATCAGACAACGCTGTAAAGGAGCGTCGAATGACTAAGAAAGATTATATCCTGATCGCGGAAGCACTCCGCGTCACTTATCACCGCGAACGAATCGGAGAAGAGGGCAGCAAGCCATACGCGAGCAACGCCGTCATCCTTGCCGCGTGTGAGATTGCGGATTCTCTCCAACGCGACAACTCCCGTTTCAATCGTGAGCATTTTCTTGCCGTCGTTCGTGGAGAAAAAGACTTGCACTCCCGTCCGTCGAGAAACGGGGTGCGCCAGTGATTACTCCCGAACAGGCTCAAGACATCCGCACGCGGAATGCAGCACTAAACCAGTGGATCGACACGATTCGCGGAAAGAACGGATGGGCCAGTTACAAGCCCGAAGACAAACCCGCGAACGTTCCAGACGTTTCCAACGAAGAGCGTAGCGCGTTGGAAGTCTTCGAATTTGTTTCCAATCCACCTGACAAATACTTCCTTTATATCAATGAGAAAGACCACACGGCCACAACATGGACAGGCGAAAAACTCGGCAACGTTTCCTTTGGCCGCGAGTACCGCGATAACTTCGGCGGAAAGCGAATCCCTGTCAACGTGTACGCCATCAACGGCAAGACGTATCACGGTACTTATTACAAATCATCCGGTGACTATGCTCGCGTCCGTGTAAAGAACGGGGTGCAATCGTGAATCAGAATCCGACTATCAACGACCTGCACTCAGCAGCAAACGAGATCAAGCATCTCACCGCTGAACAACTCGAAGAGGTGATGGCTGCTGCGATGCGCGAATCCGCTAGGGACCATTCTCTCCTGCTCACCATTTTTCACCATGCATTGCGAGCGAGCGAAGCCGCTGATCTGAAACTGTCGGACATCAACTGGCCCTCGATGGAGGTCACGATAACGAGAAAGAAAGGCTCGCTCAAGACGACTCAGCAACTCGTGTCGCAGCGTGGCAAGCCTGCCCTCGATGAAGTCAAAGCACTGCGCCGTTGGCTCTCGGAACGAAGCCGAACCAACGAACCTACGTCATTCGTGTTTGCGAGTCAGAAAGGAGGCTCGCTCCATCCCGACGTGATTAATCGCCTCTTCAAAAAGTACGTCGAGCAAGTCAACGGCGACCGCATTGCCCGAGGAGTCCAGCCAATCGCTAAATCCGCCTGCCACGTCCATGCTTTAAAGCACACGCTCTGCACGCTCGCCATCGATGCCGGAATTGACTTCTACAAGGTCGGGCTGCGAGCCGGACATGCCGCCCTGTCCAGCACGCTCAAATATGTCCACGGCTCTCAAGTTCTGGCCGGGAAAGCGTGGCAAGAGAAAACGTTCGAAATCTTCTCCTGAACCACATTTGAAAACCGGGAGCCTCTCGACTTGCTAGGGCGGCTTTTCCTTTTGTGATTCCCTGATAATACCTCGACGGGCTTAAAGTGTTTGTCCGGCCAAAGACCATCCCCGAATAATCCTCTGATACCACCCCGAAGCACCCAAAGTGTTTTCCTTTTTCACTGTGGCCCCCCGAGGTCGCTGCTGCGATCCGTGGGACCCTCCACAATTACCAGCCGTGTGCCCCAAGAAGCGTCTCCGAGGCGATCTCTGCGCTGTTGCTGTCTAACCCCAGGAATGCTCCTGCAAGCCCACAAACGACAATTTAAGGGTTATTTTGAGCCGAGTTACGATTTTATTATCGGTCTTATACGTATTAAATCGATTGAATACCACTAAGTATATGATTTATAAGTACTTTACGATAAAAGCGAGCTATTCTTGACCAAAATCGGACGAATTTCGTGAAAAATAAACTTAAATCGAAACAAGTCTGGGGCGCACCGGAACAGCCAACCAGATTAAACTGTCTAGAATCAATCGACCTTGTGCGACGAGCGTAAAGTGCCTGTTACTTTGGTCTGAGCCACATTGGGGGTAAAATATCATAAAAAGCGATGTGCGAAGCGATCAACGAGCGATATTTCACACAATTTTGCGATTTCGCGTCTTTGATTGATTTACTCAAGGTCGTGCCTTCATTGAATTTACGAACGAAATTATAACAAGTAGTAAAATCAACAAGATATGACCGATGTGCGAAGCGATCAACGACCGATATCGGTCAGCGAACGCTTCGAACATCGCTACACCATCGACCGATATGCGAAGTGCCCCCCCTTAAGGGGGCACGCTTCGCTTATCGGTTGGTAGCTAATTTATCGCTGGACTCATTTCTGGATTTATTTCTGGCTCTGGAATAAGTACCATGCCGTTCTTGACCACTGCTCCAAGGCGCTTCATTCCCTTTCGAAGCATACTGTCAGATATACCCAAACGGTCTGCCGCTTGTAGAACTTCGGCCTCAAGAGAGGGGAAGTCGATTGACTGTTTTTTAAGAAAGTCAACCGCCTCCTTAATACCCGGCGTTGGCGGTCTCACTGGCTTTCGCTTGTTCAAATCCACAGCTTGTTTCTGAGGCTTAAATGGACATGGCTGGCCATTGTCCTTATGCCACGGAGAATGCCCGTTAGCGCCCCCCTTAGCGATGTGCCAGCCGAACCTGCCCAAGGTCTCCTTAATCTTATATGGAGTGATACCCGTTGCTTCCTTTAAATCTGCAACCGACATCATAGGGTTGGCCTCAACGAGACTGTTCAATGTAGCCTCATCGCGTGCCTTGGCCTCCTTGTAGTTGACCACGCGGAAGTCCCCTGTCTCATCGATGTATGACCTCGGACGGATGTCACCAGGGTTCTTGTAGGTAGCAGCCAATTGAATCGAAGTCAGCCCGCCCAGACGTTCTCGGTCTTTAAGATTGACTAACTCGATCTCCATCGGTCCCGCCCCTCGGTTGTAGAGATGTTCGTCCATTCGGATACCGTATGCCTGATCGCACATGGCCCCAAAGTCGGAAGTTCCTCGGAGCATGTTGTCCAAGGTCATCGCTTCTCGCCTCTCGCTTTGCGATTTTTTAGCGTGATGCAAAATGATGACGCATACCGCCCCCGCTGCTCGCAATGCAATGACATCATTCACAAGCAAACGGTTCTGTGCTGCGCTGTTCTCGTCGTTCGCCTGTAGAAAGCGGCTCGCTGTATCCAGGATTACGACAGGTTTTTGCAGCCGAACGGCTTCTATGAGCAGCGGATTATCTAACGTCAGCGGTACGCCTGCCGAGATTGTACGCGCGAGGAATCTATCGTCGTCCTGTGGGAGCCTAAAAGCCTCGCCGCGCTTCCTAAATGCCCTGTCACCCGATTCAGGAATAAGGTAAATAACATTTCGGGGCTGTTTGACGGCGTACTCGGCAATCCCGAAGAGCGGCAAACCGAGGCAGGTCGCTTTTGCATACGCCAATCCGATGAGAGTTTTTCCGTGGCCAGGACTCGCGCCGAGAAAGCATATCCCTTCCTGAAGCACGCCATCGATAATCATTATGGGTTCGCCTTGCTCCATTTCAGACAGGTTGCGAAACTGCGAGCGCCACTCTGAGAGATCAGCAGTTTGTCCCGAGTCGGTTGAAGTATCGAACTTCAGCATCGAAACAGGTTTTACATCATATCGAGCAACTGAGCGTGAGATAGTCTCCAACTCGGAAAGAGGAAGAGGAGGCGAGCAACGCTGATTGTGCTGACGAGCCAGCGCCAACAAAGTTTCGTAATCTGCGCCAACAATCTGACGAGCGCGACCGAGAATACTCGTTATTGTTGAATTTCGCTGCCCGGTCGGTATCGCCTCTTCGATTCCGACAGGATTAGCTGTCTTTTTCTCAGCCCGTTCACTCTTCCAAAACAGAATTTCTTCTGCTGTTGGTGGAGCAAGCGGCCCTTTGTGAACAGCCACGCGGTATTTTTTGCCAGTCACAGGATGGACGCCGCCCGGAGATACGCACTGCTCTCCATCAACTCGCACAGAAAAGTCGCTGTGTTTTACGGCGTTCTGCGCAAGATTATCGACACCGGGAGCGGACAGGTAATAACGATGTCCTCCTTGGCTGCTCTCGATAACCAACTGTGCTGTAAAATCATGGCCCTGATCTTTGAAGCGTTCACGAACGGTTTTTACGCCATCCGGTGGTTTATCGGCCTCAAATATAAAATGACGACCGGGCGTGGCCACCGAACCAAAATTGCATCCCGGATATTCCGCCGCCCATGCTCGAATTCGCACTGGATCAGCAGAAGCCTTCTCGGGCCAGCTTGGTAAGAAGGGCGCTTTACCTTTCAACGGTGTTTGAGGAATGCCAAAAGTTGCAGCCATCCAGAGAGCGCCATCCAACGGCGTAGCGAATTCGCCGTTTTGGTCGGGCTGTGCTGGAGATACCTCGGGAGATACCGGGATTTGTTGCGGCTTCCAAGTAGCAACTTGCGCCTCAATGCTGTCCAGCAACTGCCGCTGTTGGGCTAGGTCGCTCACTGGCCACCACCAACAATCGCATTAACCGCCCGACTATACTTCTTGCCAGCGAGTGGGGGAGCCACTTCAAATTCAACCCGCTGCCTGACTGCAACTTTGTCTGCACCCTCTTTGATGTTTGATTCGTGCAGAAAATAAAGGTCCTTCCGGTCCACGAGAACGAACCCGTACCCGAGAAGAGACCATGAATAAATCTCTCCAATCATGTTTTCACCTATATAAAGAATTAGATTTTGCTAGTGCTGAATAATGGCGGGAGAACCCGGTGAAACACGGTGGGTGTAATGCCGATCCTCGAACGGAACTAGCAATTCGTTCGGAGATTTTTGCTGCTTAAATCCTTTGAGACTGCTGCAATCCACTCATAGGCCGCTGTCTTTGCCGACATCGGAGTGTCAAATGAGCCTAGGAGGAAGCCTTTTCCATTTTGACCGTCCCGTTTTACGGCTATTGAGTACTTCTCACCGCGCCATGCGATGGCGATGTAGCCCCGGAGTTTGCGGAACCAGCTTGCGCCTGACTTGCTAGGCGTCCATGCCGTGGTTGTGAATCGCCGCTTGCTCTCCGCTTCCGAACGTAAGCGTCTTTCACGCTTATCCACGTTCGCGTAATCCTGGGTGAGATGTTCAGCACAAATAAGCCCAACATGAATCTCACGCGGATACTGTGGGTGCCTCAAAACGTGAATGAATCGCGGATTTGCGCCACAACTCATTTGACACGGTTGGCTTTCGCCTTCTCCCATGTCATAGGAATCCACCAGCGACCAACCTTTATGAGGAAATTCCGGTTCATCCCACATGGGCGTCCGCGTCGTACACGATTAGACCTGAACCTTACTGCAACTCTCAGAAGCCGAAGGTTTGCTCGGCCACAAATACTCTCTAACATTCATTGTTTTGCTACGGCCACAGGAGCACAAATTTGCCTGCGGTTCGAGCAGGTCATCTAGCGCCTGAATCAGATGTCCGAGAACTTCTGGGGTGCCCCAACCCTTGTTCGCAATCTGAAATACCCAATCCGCCAGTTCTGCGGACGTATTGCATCGCTCCAGATCGACGTAGTAAAGTTCCCAATATTTGTACTCCAGGGTGAAATTGTCCGCGTTGTACCACCAATCGCCCCAACGGTCGCCATGCTGTGGTCTCTCGGCTCTCGGCCCACTGAGATTCGTAAAACCGTTAGCATCTTTCTGTTTGGCGTAATGCTCTTTCACGTATTCTCTGTATTGCCTCATATTTCTCCTAAGCGGCCTGCGCCGTTTCAAACCTGCATAACTCTCTGCTCCATTTCGCTTTTTTCTCGTCAATCTCTTTCCTTAGATACGCGGGGATGGTTTCCACAGTCAAACGGTCTTCAATGCGGCAGACACCAAGAGCAAATGTGTTGATTCCATCGCCGTGGTCATAGTCCACTACGGTTTGGACATGGGGACTTGTTCCGTCGAAGATCACGAACTCAATCTGGTCTTCCTCGCCTTGGTCTCCGTAGTCCCTTGTGGTAATGGCCTGCCCAACGACGGGGTAGTCTGTAATTTCTAGCTTGCCGTCCGCCTGCCAGCAAACCCCTTGATAAATCCAATCCTTGGCTATCGGAATGATTTGCTTGATTCGGAATTCTTTATATATTTCCATAATGTGCGCCGTGGGACCGCCGACTTTAGGCGGCGGTTGTTGACCCAGGATCGCTTTGGAATCCTCTTCATAATGCGGATTCATCGAACGTCCTCTGCTAGCGATTCAATCGCATCCAGGTCGCCGCGTGTGAAGTCATAATCCTCTAAGCACAAGTCACCGCCGCCGTAGATTGTCGCTACCATCTCGGGTTCGCCGTCCGTGGTCTCAGCGTACACGCCATAGAAAGGACCCTCAGACCCTCCCGTCAATATCAAGTTGCCGTTTTCATCCCTTTTTAGATTCTGCATTTTCTGCATTTTCGGTCTCCTTATAATCGTGTGCCCAATTCTTTTTGTACTCATCCCACTCACTTTTGCTGTGGGCTTCCTGCCACGCCAACTCTTCTCTGTAAGGCTTCATGCCATCGTCAAAATCACACTTGCCGTGGCGTTCCATCCAGCGTTGAACGGCATCAGCGCAAATATTTTTTATTCCACAACACAGGTATCGGCTGTTTGGGGCCAAAAGATATTGAAGAGCATTAAGGACCATCACCGTTGGCGAATCAAACTTGGCGCGAAGCGCCTCTCGGTATTTCTTTCCAGCGGATTCACGGTACCCATCTAGGATCGCTTTGGAATCCTCGTCGGGAAAATTTGCATAAGCTCGCGCTGTCACTAGACAGCCCTTGATGAAATTCAAAACGGGCACTTCACCAAAGCACCAGGATCGCTCAACGACGTGCAAAACATGCTCGACGTAATCCGCTGCCATCGTGCGAACTAAACGGTAGAAAACAAAAGTGCGCTGATCCTCCCACGCTTTCTGCTCCGGGGTCATAGCCCTGACAGGGCGAACATAAGAAAGTTTTTCAATCGGACTAATCCTGATACGCACGGTGCTACTTGGGTAGTGCTCTGATTTGCCGGAAATTTCGAACGTGAAACCAAACTTTTTACAGGCTTCAATGATTTGCTGAATGTCTTCCTGATCGAGATGGTATGGTTCCGAGACGAAAACTGAGTTTTCACCCTCGCCAACCCAACCGTCGTGATCTAGCCAGTGCTGCGAACTAATGCCGGACTCGTCTAGGAAAATCTCTAAGGCGATCAAACCGTCGTCGTAACTCTCGTCATCCCAGGTGGTGACAGACGAGCCTTCCGGTGAGGCTTTCAGCATCGCCGCCTTAAACCAACCCGGAACGTTGTCATAGCGGCAGCGCACATGGCTGCCGACATGGAGCGTGCGCTCGTCATAGCCGCCAAACGGCCCATCCACGTCTTTGTTAATCCAAAAATTAAGCTTCCCGTTGTCCTCCGGTGGAACACGGACGATTTTGGCGCGTGTGATTTTGCTGGCAATTTCTACAGCCTGCCCATGTGAAAAATGCGTCGGGATGTTGTACACCCACGCATGACCGTCCTCATCAAATGAACCAAAGAACTGACCGTTGACCAAGACAGCGTACACATCACCGTCAGCTAAAATCCGAGGCGCTTTTGCTTCTGCTGCTTCTTCCGTTGCCGCTTTCACCGCTTCTGTTGTAGTCATATCATCCTTTTGAATTCGTATATCGATCATAAAGCTCTGGGACAAATTTCCTGAACACGACGCCAAGCTCACCTTTGTCCCTGTCGTAGATGAGCAGTTCCGACGTTTGCCGCCGCTCGCCGCACTGACACTCGGTTAAAACCTTCTGGCAACTTTTACAGCCGACAATGAACGCCTTGGCTGTGGTTTCCCACGCGCCCATTGGGGTTTGGATTGCGAGTTTCTCGGCTCGCACGCTGGGGTGTTTGATGATCTCTTCCGGGCACTCAAATGCGATTATCATATTTTCCTTTTACTTTGCTTTCGATTCTGCTTTTGACTTCTCTTGCTCTCGTTTCAGTCGAGCATCCGCTTTCCGCCATTGCTCAAACGCTGCGTCAATCAGCGGTCTTAGATTCTGGTCTTGCCAATCAGTTTCGGCGTGTAACTCAGGATAGCTCGTGAAGATTCCGCTATCCCAACAAGGCAGGAATACATGGTGAACAACTAAATCATGCATTCTTGGTGTCCTCGTCTCGGTTACAAGCAATTGCAAACCTGCAAGTGCATAAAGAAAAGAGTTGTCACGGCAATACTTATTCAGCGTGCGAATCTCTGTCCCCGGCTCACCGACCTGAAACAGAGCGATGTATCGGTTTACTGTCTGCTTGACTTCTGCACTCGGGTCAAACCTTAGCGCGTGGCGGATTGCTTGAATGCCGATGTCTAGCAATTCGTTTCGTAAACTACTCTTGAGCGCAATTCGTTCCGGTGTTTCCATCGTTTTGGTCCTTTGTTTGATCCTGCGTTTGACTGTCGAGGGCGTTTACTAATTCTGTGTAATTCAATCGTTCCGCAACCTGTCGTATTCCGTATTGCGCGGCGACGAGTAAAAATTCCGTATGGGTCATGCGCCGCAGCAATTCCGGTTTGAATGTATCCGGCAGCAGTGGAAAATTAGACTGTGAACCAGACTGAAAATTGGACTGTAAATTAGACATCTGTATGCCCTCGCAAAATCCTGTTGACTCTTTGCATTTCGTTTACAACTCTCATCACATCTTCGAGAATCCTCTTGGCTCCTCGACGCTCCTCAAGTGCTCGACGTATGCCCTCGCAATCCGTCCAATCCAGTGGTAGCGCCGACATACTTCTTAACTCACGCATCTCAGCCAGCGTTCGAAACATTCTTTCTGCGTCACCCTGGTCAAAATCTTTTTCACCTTTAAGCCCCTGCGCCATTCTGGTACGCCCGACAATTCCGCAGATTTCTGCGAACGCATTGCCGGAGCAATCTAGCTCCTCAAGCTCTCGTGCGATCTTGGATTCATTTGAAAAAGTTGCTAACATCGGTCTCCAAGGATGAAAACATTCGTTTGCATCCACTGAAAAAATTGAAAAATAAAAATTGCAAACAACTCGAATGAGTCATTCGCAATTTGAAAATGTGTCGGGCAACGCTAGTTCCTTAGACTATCGACATTGCCCGACTGAACAAGGAAGCGATCAAACTCTTGATGCGGTCGCAACCGCTGCTTCCGTGCTTTGCCCGCCCTAGTTCCTGTGACTGTCGAGGCTGGCTAAACTTTTTTTAAGACGATTCTGGCCAAGACAACCAGTTAACTCATGTACTGCCTTGGTCAAGGAAAGTAATAAACTCAACATGGGCGACAGGCTCGCCCGACTTCCCTTGTCATCTGAACGCTGGCGCACTCCAACAGTCATTCGATGACTAAATTCTTTTCCGCTACCCGCCGTTGGATTACCCACGGCAATTCTTTTGTAGGGCGGCACTCGCGTTCCTTATGGGTCGCACTTCCTCATTCGCTTGGTAATTAAGTGCAATGGATTCAGGGGCAAAGGTAGTTGATTGAACAGCTTAACTATGCCTTGCAGGACTCATTTCCCGCTCGGATCGACGCACTGCTCGGGGTATTCGGCTCAATATGACTTGTTACGATATTCCGTGCTCTTGCGGCCTCTATCGCCTCTTGAGCAGCCTGCTTCCAGTGCCATCTAAGTTGCCTGGGCCTGTCGTGCTCCCATCGGTAGCGGAGCTTTCTGAGCGTCCACTGACTGATCTCCTCCCGGCTGACGAGCCTCTTGTAAGTTCGGAAAAGATATTCAATCAGCGTTATGCGCTCCTCGTTCTGCTTGCGCCTGTAATACGCTTGCTGCTTCGCCGCGTTGTCTCTATGCTTGCGTGGCCGCCCTCGTTTCTTTGCCATTTTATTTGTCCTTAATCTTCGCACTCCTGAATGACAAGCTCGTGTGGTGAGGCGGGAAAAATTCCCGGTTCGCGAACCTTAATAATTGCTGCGCTGGCGGTCATCTATTTCTTTCACACACGTAGAGACGGTCCTACGGCATCCCTTTCAGATTTGATTCATTTTGTTTCGGGATTACGACAGGCAACAACGGGGACGGCACTGCGACCCAAAAACGGAAACAGATTATGCTATTTCTAAGGCTTTGTCAAGTACTATTTTGCAATATTTAGAACTGCATTACCGATAATAGATTTCTGTCCGTACTGAAACGACTGACGTTTATTATCGGTATTTTCAAAGAAGAGGCGGGAACCCGCTTCTTGAATTTACGGCCCACATTTCGAGACCCTTGAGCGACAGGTCATCTTCTATGGCTCGGCGTTTCAAATCCTCGTAGACGACTCGCATTGCTTGAACGTTGTCATCCGACCAGTCGAGAGACAAATCGGACGGAACATTCCAAATTTCTATTGCGTCGTCAAGAGTGATTTCTACTCGGACCACTATTCTCCCTCTTTGGTGTGCGGCTGCAATGACTTCGCTTCTCGTGCGGCTAGGATTCGATCCTTATATTGTTCCCGCGTCTCAGCAATGGCAGCAAGCAGGGCTTCAAGAGAGGGCATCGTTCCCGACCTGACTAGCCGATCTGCCTCACGACGTAAATCCGAAGGTTTGATTTTTGGCTTGTGCATTAGTGGATCACCTCCGCTTTCGCTTCTTTCGCTTCTTTCTCTTCTTCATCGGTTCTTGATTCTTTTGACTCTTTTGATTTCGACTGTTTCTCTGGCGCATCCCACACGGCGTCACCGAAAATTTGCTGTAAAGTCCAGAGTGTAGGGCTGAACATTCCAAGATAGTTGTTCGCCCCGGCGACCAGTTGGATCAGATTCAGCAAATGGAAAAGACTTAATCCTTCCAGCATTTCAATCGTGAATTTGAAATTCTTCAAGCGGTCGTAAAGCGAAGTACGAATCTCACGAAGCGTAAGCTGCTGCTCGGGAGTTAGTGCGGCTAGGCTGTTCATCGGATTTTATGCTTTCCCTTTCAGGCTCATCGTTTGACCACCGTTTTCCATTGGCATGGCTACGGTTGGTGCGCCTTGCGGCGGCTCTTGATGACTAGTCTCACTATACCA
>Ga0335074_10009163_pt1 | contig 13799 bp, 12 predicted proteins | sample Lox_Sample_23_FD_206715 | JGI IMG/M metagenome (GOLD analysis project Ga0335074, IMG submission 206715) | Soil microbial communities from Loxahatchee National Wildlife Refuge, Florida, United States - Lox_Sample_2.3 | ecosystem: Environmental > Terrestrial > Soil > Wetlands | place: USA...
GTGCTCGATGGGCCGGCAAAGGTAGGGCGAAGCAAAGGTATTGTCCACCATCAGCGGCAGATTGTGCTCGTGAGCCACCCCGGCCACCGCGGCGATGTCGAGAAGGTTCATGCCCGGGTTGCCGATGGTTTCGCCATACAGGACGCGCGTTTTGGGGGTGATAGCGCGGCGGAAGTTTTCCGGGTCGGACGGATCGACGAAGGTGGTCTGAATGCCGAGCCGGCGAAAACTGACGTCCATTTGCGTGTAGGTCCCGCCGTAGAGCGTTTTGGCGGCCACAATCTCATCGCCCGCTTCCACCAGGCTGACCAGTGCGACAAACTGCGCGGCCTGCCCGCTGCCCACCGCCAGCGCCCCCACGCCGCGCTCCAAAGACGCCATGCGCTCTTCGAAAGCCGCCGTGGTGGGGTTCATGATGCGCGTATAGATGTTCCCGAAGCGCTGCAGGTTGAACAGCGCCGCAGCATGCGCGGTGTCGTCGAAGACGTAGGAGGTGGTCTGGTAGATCGGCACCGCGCGCGCGCCGGTTTCGGCATCGGGACGCTGTCCCGCATGCAGCGCGCGCGTGGCAAACCCGAAGGAACGGTCCGGAAGCGAAGGCATGCCCTTCCAAGTTACCACTGCCACGGCGGGGCGCCGCCGACAGGGCGCCGGCGCCAAGGGAAAGCAGGTCTGGCTACATCACCCGCGTGGTGGCCGCGCGCGCGCTTTGATCCAGGCCCAGAATGGCCTCGCGCACTTTGCGGCTGATGGTTTCGAGATTGGTGAGCACGCCAATCCGCTCCTTGCGGCGCTTCAGTTCAGCATCGCTGAGGATATAGCCCAGCAGGCCGCAGGCTTCCGCCACGCTCACCAGCATGATGTCGCGGGTATCCGGAATTTCATCCGAGAGGATGGCATGCGCCAGCCGCGTTTTCACGTATTCGTGCGGCTGGTTGTCCACCAGCGGGAAGCGCTCCACGTCAATGATCCACAGCAGCTTGGATTTCTCGTGCCGCAGCACGCCGCTGGCGATCAGCGAGGCCAGGGCCTCGCCTTCCAGATCGGCGCGCTCCAGGAAAAGTTCCTCGATCCAGTCGCGCACGGTCTTCAGGTCCGGCCGCTGGCTCATCTGCGCCAGCACGCGATCTAGCGTGGAGTTGCCGGTGGGCGTGTGGTCGACGATGTGGATGGTCTCGGTATCCGTATCGATCTTGCGGGCCAGCGCCAGGTCGAAAAATACCGCCCCCACCAGCGCGTAGGCCGTCCCGAACTCGCGGGTGGAGCGCAGGCTTCCGGTGCGCTCATCCACCGCCAGCAGGACCACCTCCTCCAGCATGGTCAGCATGGCAATCTCTCCTGGATCTTCATTACGTGGTGCAAACCGCTCATGTCGAACACCTTCTTCACCGAATTGTTGGGCGAGCAGACCAGAAACTCCACGCCTTTGGCTTCCGCCGCCCGGGCGCCCTGCAAGACTGCCCGCAGCCCGGCGCTGGAGATATAAGACAGCGACCACAAATTTACCGCGACGCGCGGGTTCTGTTCCACTGCCGCGCGCAGGGCGTTCTCCAACTCATCGGCCGCCTCCGAATCCGCGCGCCCCCGCACGGCCACTACACACCAACCCTCGCGTGTTTCCTGTGCCAATTGGATCATATGGATTTTGCCTCTTGTTTTCCCTCGCGCCGCATGGTCAACCGGTTCCAATCGCCCGCCCGCTGGTATCGGAGATCGCGCATGGTCTGGCGGAGCAGGTGAATCCCCAAGCCGCCGGGCTGCCGTTGGGAGAGCGGCGCGGCCAAGTCCGGCTCAGCGACTGAAGTCGGATCGAACGGTGTGCCGCGGTCGCGATACTCCACGGCCACGCCGCCGTTTTCGAGCAGCCCGAAGCGCACGTGGACCGCGTTCTTCATCCCCTCGCAACCGCCGTGCCGCACGGCATTGGTGAACAACTCTTCGAGCACCAGGTTCAGTTCGAATGGAGCCTCGCCGTCCAAATCCGCCGCCAGGCAGAATTGGTCCACATATTCGACCAAGCGCCCCAGTTCGCCCAAGTTCCCGTCCAACTCGAATTCCGTGTGCTTCAGAAGAGCCGATTGTGACATAGGCGGGCAGGCTGGTGCAATGTTAAGTATGGTAGGCACGGGCGGATTCGAACCGCCGACCTGTCGCTTAGGAGGCGACCGCTCTATCCAACTGAGCTACGTGCCCGCGTAGCGTCCTAGCCCTTATTGTACCTGCTCAGGCCCTTGCGCCCAATGTCGCGGCGATAATGCATTCCCTCGAAATGGATGGCCTCGCAAGCCTGGTAGGCGTGGGCCATGGCGGCCGGGAGATCGGCACCGCCGGCGGTAACACCCAGCACCCGGCCGCCGGCGGTTTGGATGCCGGAGGCGGTCTGCCGCGTGCCCGCCTGGAAGACGGTTGCGCCGAGGCCCTCGGCAGCCTCTATGCCGGTGACTGGCTGGCCGGTTTCGTACGCGCCCGGATACCCACGAGAGGCCAGCACCACGCACACGCTCGGGCCGGGCTTCCACTCCAGGCGCGCGCCGCCCAGGCCGCCCTCGGCCGCGGCCATCAGCGCCGGCACGAAATCCGAGGCCATACGGTGCATCAGCGGCTGCGTTTCGGGGTCGCCGAGCCGCACGTTAAACTCCAGCACTTTCGGACCGGCTGCGGTCATCATCAGGCCGGCGTAGAGAAAGCCGGTGAAGCGGGTGGCCGCCACCGTGGGCCAGATGACGCGCTCCAGGACTTCGCGTTCCTGGTCCGCGGTGAGAATGGCGGCGTCGCAATAGGCGCCCATGCCGCCGGTGTTGGGACCGCGGTCGCCATCGAAAACCGCCTTGTGGTCCTGGGTGGCGGCCAGCGGCAGGGCATTCCGGCCGTCGCAGAGGGCGATGAAGCTGACTTCTTCGCCGCGCAAACACTCCTCAATCACCAGCGGCCCGCGCAAACCGGCTAGGGCGGCTTCGGCTTCCGCGCGGTCCGCAGCCACCGTCACACCCTTGCCGGCCGCCAGGCCATCGGCCTTCAGCACCACGGGGAAACCGAAGCGCTCCAGTTGACGGTGGGCCTCCTCCGGGTCGGCTGCCGCTACATATTCCGCGGTGGGGATGCCGTACTCAGCGAAGAACCGCTTGGCGAAAATCTTGCTGCCCTCTAGGCGCGCGGCGGCGGCCTCCGGCCCCACGATGCGCCGGCCGCGGGCGCGAAACGCATCCACTACGCCCTCTACCAGCGGCGCTTCCGGCCCGACCACGGTGAGATCGGCGCCGATGGCCTCGGCCGCTTCCAGCGGTTTGCCTGGCACGCACGTGCCCACACGCGCCATGCCCGGGTTGCCGGGCGCCGCAAACACCTCCACGCCCGGCGATTGCGCCAACTTCCAGGCCAGGGCGTGCTCCCGCCCGCCGCTTCCTACGATCAGAATTCGCATGTGTCATTTATGGTAGCTGAGCGACGCGGCGTGCCCAGCCTCACTTCCACGAAATCGTTTCCCCGCCCAGCAGCATCAGGTTGAAGATGTCCTGGCTGGCGCGGTCGAATTCCACCGGCGCCAGTTTGCCGGCGAATGGCTTGCTGACCGCCAGTTGCGGAAGAACCTCTTGCAGCCGCCGCGGCCCTCTGCCGGTGCGCACCGCATCGCGCACGCGGCTACCCGAAGTGAGCCGGACTTCGGCGCCGTTCACCGTCACGACCATGAAGGGATTGACGGCCACGCGCCGCGGGATCACTACGCACATCTCCGGGTCGGATTGGCGGCACTGGGTGGAATCGGTGGCCAGCGCCCGGGTGCGGCGGTCGAGTTCGGCGCGGGTAGGCGCCGCCAGGATGATTTCGGTGGTGGCATTGTCCGCGATATCCGCCTTGTAATACAGGCGGAAGAAGCGGGCGCCGGGCGCGAATTGCAGATAGTTCGTAAGCGGAGCGGCGGCGGGTTCGGTCTTGCCGCCGATGGTGCGCTCCGCGGAAAGGGCCACAATCCGGGCGCCATTGTGATCCGCTTGCGGCTGAAACGTGTACCAGGCGGTTTCGATTCCCAGCAGGGCATCGGAGGTACGAATGGCCACGGCGAGCTGGTTGCCTTCGCCGCTGGTGGTGACGGTTTCGATTACAGGCGCGTTCGGGTCCGCACCCTGCTTCATGATTGGGCTGACCACTTGCAGCCGGCTCTCCGGCCCGAGATCGATATAGCCTTTGGCCACGCTGCCGCCGTGCAACAGCCGGTAGGCGGCGGAGGGATCGAGCGGGACCGAATCCAGGATGCGCATGGCGAACTCCAGACCGGCTCCCGGCGCAAGGCAGCCCTGCGCTTCGGCGGAAGCGGTCCATTCGGCCAGCCATCCCGCGGGCTGTTTCAGCAGGGCGTCCCGAGCCACCGTGACGCGGATACGCTTGCCGCGCTTTTGAACCGTCACGGCGTTTCCGGCCGGTGCGCAGGGAATACGCCAGGAGGGCGCGGCGGCCCCAAACGTAGCTTGCGTGACGGCCGGCGCCCGGATGCCCGGGGGCACCAGCACCTGCCCGCGGTCCTGCGGAACCAGGCGCCAGGTCTGCGGCCCGCGGGCGGCACAGCCTGCGGATAGCAGCAGCGCGGCTAACAGGGCCAGGAGCGGGAAGCTACGCGGGCGGTCCATGCTAAAAAGCTAGCACAAACCAACCGGCGCGGAAAGCGGCCGCCACGGCTCCGCGCGTCATTCCGTACGCAGCGCGGTGACCGGGTCGATGGTCATGGCCCGGCGCGATGGAAAACCAGCACCCGGCAACTGCCGCCAGCGCCGATCCCGCCGCACCGCCGATCGCCAGAAGCCAACCGGTGCGCCACGGCACCATGGTGGCCATCTCCACCCGCATGGCGTCCGGCGTGATGCGGATGCCGATTCCGAGCGCGGGCGTGAGGATAGCCGCGGCCGTATGAGGTCTTGCCTGATCCGGGTCATTCGCCGGTCGGCACGCAAGGCGCTGGCGCCCGGTTCCACGATTGTGCCATCTGCGGCGTCTTACTTTTGGAATGCGAATCCCGGCAGCTTGCCTGGCTCGGGCGCTGGTTGGGGCCGCGGCGGCTCAGGCGCAATCTCCCACGCTCGAATGGGCCGTGGCGCTGGCTTCGCGTTACCAAACCTTCCACGAGCCGGTGGTTACGGTGTATGCCACCGCCGGCCTGGCCAACCTGGTGTGCGCGGTGGACCGCTCCGCCGCGGCGGCGATGTATCGGGACGCACTCAGCGGCCTCAGCCAGCTTACGCCGTCGCGCTTCACCGACGCGAGCCACGTGCTGCCGGCTCCCAGCTTCACGGTTCTGTGGAAATCCGTTACCGCCAGTGCGCGCAAATGCGACCCCACGCTGGAGGAGTACTTCGACAGCCAACGCGCCCACGCCAAGATGGAGGCCGAGCGCCAGGCCGCCAACAACACCCTGCGCCTGGGGCAGTCGCAAATCCAATCCAACCCGGACCGCGCCGGGCAGCTTGCCGAAGCGGCCATGAGTGTGACGGACCCGGACCATCTGGAGATCCCTTTTCTGACGCAGTTCCTTTCCCAACTTCGGGAACGCGCCGCGGATGTCTCCGACGACGTCTTTTTCGTAGCGCTGGACTTCGTCGCCGCGGTGCAGGCGCCCAGCCCCGGCCTGCTGATGGAATTGGGCAAGTACCTGTTCGTTTCGCACCGCCTTCTTCCGTCTCCGGACGATGAGGAGCTCAGCGACGTCTTCACGATCAATGACTCCTCCGTCGCCAACTTTCAGGACATTCGCTCCAGCACCATTCCGGACGAAGTGCGCGACTATATCGATGCGGCGCTGAAGGTGCTCACCACCCGCAACACCGCCGAATACGATCCGGTGGCCGCCTACGCGGTGGCCTTCCAGATGCTAGCCAAGGCTCGCGACCTGGCGCCCGCCGACGTGGACCAGCTTGAGGAGGTCCTGGTCCAGTTGCAGGCGTTGAACGGAGCAGCCGCCTCGCAGGTGGCGGCCCGGCTGGCGACGGCCACCGGCGACCCGAACTCGGAAGACGACGCCGCGGCCCGGGCCCATGTGATGGCCAAGGTCTTCCAGGCCATGGGCGCGGGACGCTTCGCCGATGCGCGCGAGGTGAACAAGGGCAACAGCGACCTGGTCTCGCGCAACCAGGTGGCCTCGCTGATCGATTTCGCCGAATCCGCCAACGCAGCTTCGCACCGGGACGTGGCGTGGGCCTCCACCCTGGCCGACTCGCTGGTTCCGGGGATCAAGCGAAGCGTGCTCTATGCCGGCATTGCCGCCGCTTCCCGGCCGCGGGATGCCGCCCTGGGCCCCTTCCAGCTTGCCATGAAGGATATCGAATCCCTGCCTGCGGAGCAGCAGATGTTCACCCTGGCAGCCAACGCCGGCGCCATCTTTCCCGCCGACCCCGACAACGGACTGATGGCTCTGGGGCTGCTGATCGACGCCGCCAACGACGCGTACACCAGGCCGCACCGGGGCGTTTTCGACCCGAAGGTGCTGCGCCGTTACAGCGCCAAGGCGGCGCTGGGCACGGATAGTTCGCTGGTCCTGTTCAACCGGCGGGGGCTTTGCGAGGTCGTGGATACCGGCCAGCACCGCTACAACTTCGCCCTGCGGGTTCCGGGCGCCGAGGCGCTGCGGTTGCCCGCGGTGATGTCCCAGGCGCGCGGAGTGGATCCGGCGCGGCTGGAGGCGTTGATTGCCGGTCTGCACGACGAAACCCAGATGGCGCTGGCGCTGAACGCGCTGGCGGCGGCACGGCTGCACCCGGCGCAGTGAGCGGCTTGCCTCCTCGCCCGTCTAAACAACCCAACTCCAGCCCACGGCTGTTGGCGGGAAACAGCGTGTTGGCGGCTACAATGGGTCTATGCCGTTTGTCACGGTGGATGAGGCCATCCAGGAAATCCGCTCCGGCCGCATGTTGGTGGTGGTGGACGACGAAGACCGCGAAAATGAAGGCGATCTGACCATCGCCGCCGAGAAGGTGACCGCCGAAATCGTCAATTTCATGGCCACCCACGGGCGCGGACTGGTCTGCCTGACGCTCACCGCGGAACGCTGCGATGCGCTGGGGCTGCCGCTCATGAGCGCCCTCAACACCTCCAATTTCGGCACCGCGTTTTGCGAATCCATCGATGCCCGCCACGGCGTTTCGACGGGCATTTCGGCCGCCGACCGCACCCGCACCATCTTGCAGGCCATCGACCCGGATTGCCGCCCCGGCGACCTGGCGCGCCCCGGCCACATCTTCCCATTGCGCGCGCGCGATGGCGGAGTGCTGGTGCGGGCGGGGCAGACCGAGGCGTCCGTGGACTTGGCGCGCATGGCGGGAATGACTCCCGCCGGGGTGATCTGCGAGATCATGAACCCCGACGGCACCATGGCCCGCGTGCCGGAGCTGCGCGAATTCTGCCTGCGCCACGGGCTGAAGATGATCTCCGTGGCGGACCTGATCCGCTACCGCCTGAAGCACGAAAAACTGGTGCGGCGGGTGGCCGAGGGGTGCATCCGGACGCCCCACGGCGAGTTTCGATCGATCGCTTACACGAGCGACCTCAACCCCGAGTACCACTTGGCGCTGGTGCGCGGCGAAGTCGCGGGGATGGAGGGGGTTCTGGTGCGTATGCACTCGCGCTGCCTGTATGGGGATGTGTTCGAATCGGTGGATTGCGATTGCGGCCGGCTGGTGCGCAACTCTCTGCGGGCCATCGCCGAGGAAGGCGCCGGGGTGCTGGTGTATCTGCACGAGAACGGCCCCGGATTTCGAGTGGCGCAGGATGGCGCTGGCCCCGCGCGGCTGGCATCCCACGGCCGCGAGTTCATGCATTACACGGGGGCCGATGGCCAGCGCCAGTTGCAGCACGAGCACGGGATCGGCGCACAGATTCTCTCCGATCTGGGGCTGCACACCATCCGGCTGCTGACCAACCACCCGCGCAAGATTGTAGCGCTGGAGGGTTTCGGGATCGAAATCGTGGACCAGATCCCGGTGGGGCACTAATGTCGCGCCGCGGCCAAGAGGTTGGTAAAGAGACCCCGCAGAAGACGTGAAGAAATCGAAACAGGGCAGGCTGAGGAACGCTAACGCATGCCCTACCGTTGAAGGCGCAGGGCTTTGCAGCGGTGGCGCGCGCTTTAGCTTGCGCGTGTTAGATTATTCCGCGGCTTCCCCCGCCGCGGCTCGGATTCGATGCTGGTGTCGTGCCGCAGCCAGGCGTTCGCGGGTGGCGGCTCCGGGCCGCAGTTCCGAGCCGCGCGTGCCAAGAAGCGGTAAACGGACACAGAACGGGGAACCGCACCGCCCGCCAGGTCTGAATGGCCTGCTGCGACCCGCCGGTGATGGCGCTAATAATAAATAGGACTTCTCGTCAGGAATGGTATGAACGCACGAACCCTTACCGCCGCTTCCCTGGCCACGGCGTTTGCCGCGGTCCTGCCTGCGCAAGCCGCAGATTCCCAACTTCTGAACCTGGTGATGCCCGACGCCGTGGTCGTGGCGGGGGCCAACGTGGCACAGGCCAAGACCTCGCAATTCGGCCAGTACGTACTGCAGCAGATCCAGTCGCAGGACTCCACGGGGTTGCAGAAACTGATCGCGGCCACGGGGTTCGATCCCACCCAGGACGTCAGCGAGACGCTGGCGGCCTCCAATGGCACGTCGAAGACTGGACTGGTGCTGGCCCTGGGGACGTTCGATCCGGCGAAATTCGCCGCGGCCGCCACACAGGATAAGGCCGTGCTGGAAACCTATGACGGCGTGACCATTATCGAGGGTCCCAACAAGGAGTTCGGACTGGCCTTCCCCAACGCCAGCATCGCGGTGGCGGGCGATCTGGCGGATGTGAAAGCGGCGCTCGATCGCGTGGCTTCCCCGTCCGTTTTACCGGCGGCGCTGATGGTCCAGATCCAGCAATGGAGCGGGTCCGAGGACGCCTGGGCAATTTCAACGGTGCCGCTCTCGACCTTTCACAAAAACGTTGCGGGCACGGCCAAGACACCGGCGGCCGCAGTTCCGGGGCTCAATGGACAAGGCGTATTTCAGGCCATCCAATCGGCGGCGGGCGGGATCAAGTTCGGCACCAACGATGTGATTACGGCGCAGGCCCAGGCCGATAACGCGCAGGACGCCCAATCGATGGTGAATGCGCTGAAACTGCTGGTGTCGCTGGCGCAGTTACAGGCGTCCAAGGAGCCGGCCGTGGCCGCAGTGGCGCAGTCCTTACAGGTGAGCGCCACCGGTACCACCCTGAACGTGTCGCTGAGCATCGCCGAATCCACGCTGGAGCAACTGATTCATTCGGGCAGCACGGCGGCGCGCAAGCCATTGCACCGGAATTAACGCCGGTTAAGCCGTCCGCACCTGCGGGATGCGCGTCTCGACCGGCGGCAACGCCGGAAAATCGGTGTAGGGTGTGGTCTGATACCAATACGCCACCGAGAAGAAGTTGTCGCCGCGGTCGTTGGCATGGCCGTGCTCGATGGTGTACTTCAGATACCGCTCGAAGGTGACGGGATTGTCGCCGTGCCAGCGGTAGCAGCAGTATCGCCCTCCGGTGCGTTCGGCGTTGACGATGAGCGGGGCGCCATACATGGGGTGGCCGAACGGTTGGGCGCCGTCGCGTCCCCCAAAATCCCAACTTCCCAGGAAATAGTCTTCGGAGCCGGTACCGTTGATCACCGGCATCCGTTCGTCGTCCACGAAGATCATTTCGTCGCCCTCGCCCCACCAGCCGTTGGCGTTTTCGAGCACGCCCAAGGTGACGCCCATCAGGTGGCCGCGGCCGCGGGTCTCGGCGAAAACGTAATTCTGCTTGCCGTCCAGGTTGAGTTTGGGCCCGCTGAAGGTGGCCGGCACGCACGGCTGCGCCTGGCGGTACTGGGCGTGGAAATAGAGCGCATCCTCCGGCAGAGCCGGAACGGTCATGTAGTCGATGTTGGAATAGAAGGAACCGACTTCCTGCCGGCCTTCATTGGTAACGGTGAGCCGGGCCGAACTGCGGTACGGCATGGCGAAGTAGCAGTTGAGCGACTTGCCCGGAGAGCAGGCCAGGTACTCCGAGGTGTAAATGGCGTAGGAGTTCAGGTTGAGGCCGAAGAAATCGCCGATGGGAGCTTCCACGCTGGGCTTGGGGTTGCCGTCCCAGTAGGCGCGCAACACCAGTTCTTTGAGGTGGTCGCCCGAGCGCGCCGCGATGGTAAACCAGACGTGGCTGATCACGCCGGGGCCCTGGGCGTTGAAGACCTCATGGACTCCGCCTGGTGGAATCTGCCAGGAATCGCGATTGCCGCCGGTGCGGTCGTAGCTCGATTGCTTGAGCGAGCGGTAATTCTGCGCGCGGGCATAGGACGGCAGGTAACTGCCGGCGCCGCCGGATGTCCGCTGCTGCGCCTGGAGGGGAGCGGCCGCCGCCATTCCACCGGCCGCCAGCATGCCTTCCAGGAAGCCGCGCCGTCCGTTGTTGCGAGTCTGCATGGCTAACCTCTAGTGAACCGAAACCTGCATGCCGAGAGCCTCAGCGATGGCTTTTTCGGCCAGCGGCCCCATGATTTCGAATCCGGCCGCGTTGGGATGCAGGCCGTCGTTGGTGATCTCGGCTTTGAAAAATCCCTTGTCATCGACGGTGGAGGAGTAGTAATCCAGGTACACCAGGTGGTGGGCGGCAACGTAGGCCTTGATCCAGCGGTTGAGTTCGAGGATCTTCTCCGGCGGACGGGTGGCGGTTTGCGGGCGGTGATAGTCGCATACCGGCGTCAGCGACGCCAGCACCACCTTAATATTGTTGGCGCGGGCGAGATCGGACATGGCCGCCAGGTTCTGCTCGATGGATTCCATGGAAACCGGCCCGAGATTGCCGCCGATATCGTTGGTGCCGGCCAGAATCACCACCGCTTTGGGCTTCAGGGCGATCACGTCCGGATAGAAGCGCAGCAGCATCTGGGCGGTGGTTTGGCCGCTGATGCCACGGTTCACGTACGGCTTTCCGGGAAAGAACACGCTGCCGTTGTTGCCACGGCCCCACATATCGGTAATGGAATCCCCCATGAAGACCACGCGATTGCCGTCGTTTTCGGACGCTTCGACCTTGCGGTTATCGGCGGCGTAGCGCGCGGTATTGCCGAAATCGTTGATGAGCTGAGCGGCGGTGCGCAGGGGCGGGGGAATGACTGGGGGAGTGGCAGGAGAGGGTTGCTGGGCGCACACGGCGGCGGCCCATAGAAGAGGAAACAGAATCCGCATGCAGCCATTGTACTCGCTGGCACAACCGGCGGATGGAAAGGAACAACAGGGCGGGCCGAAACCCGCCCCGGGAACCCATTGATGACGTAAGGCTGATGGTTTGCCTAGGGTTAGAAGCCGAGCTTGGTCTTGGAACCGCCCAAATCGATTTCCTGGATCTGATCGGTGTCGCCCTGCTTTGCGGACTGGATTTTGGTCGAGTCGAACTTGGTATCGCCGTTTTCGATCTTAACCGGGGTGGTATAGGACTTGTCGGTATCGACGCTGGTAAAGACTGCGTTGGTCCCTTTCACCTTCAACGTATATTGGCCGGCTTTCAACTGAACAGCGCCAACTTTGGTCGGGGCGGAAAGAACGATATCGTAGGATTTCGCACTAACGATCATGAGGCTTGCGAGAGACAACACTCCCGCCAGAAAGAGGTTCTTCATCTTCGGTTTCTCCTAAAGTCTTGCCAACGAATCGCGCCAGCTTGGAGGGTTGTCAGGGTTCCCGCGGGCTCGATCCTGCTCTGTCGGCTTACATTGGATTAGGCGGTGCACACAGGGTGTTGGTTACATCAACAGTCCGGGGTTTTCAAAAAAGTATTAAAGGGTCCGATTTGTTTACAAACCATTACTAACGGACGATAGGGCCTGAATCCAGCATCTGACCCGGCCACCCGGTCCGGCCACCCGGTCCAACGGCCCGGTTGCCCGGTTTTCCCTCCCGCGCAGGCCCTGGCGAAGTTATCGTATCCTGTCCAGATATGAAGAAGCTGCTGCTCGCCCTAGCTTTGGCCGGCGTGCTGTCCGCCCAGCCGGCTCCCAACAGCGACGTGAATGCCCGGATCCGCCACGAGGAAGCCGAACACTCCCAGATCATGCACACCCTGCACATGTTGACGGACCGCTACGGCCCGCGCATGACCGGTACTCCGAACCTGGAGGCCGCCGCCCGGTGGGTGGCTAAACAGCTCACTGACTGGGGTTTCCAGAACGCCCACCTGGAGGCCTGGGAATTTGGACACCCCGGCTGGCTGAACGATCGGGCGTCGGGGTTCATCGTCTCTCCGGTTAAGGCGAACCTGAAATTCGAGGTGCTGGCATGGACCCCCTCCACCAAGGGCACGGTCACCGGGTCGGCTATCGAGTTGGTGCTGCCGCAGGGGCCGCCCGTCCCGGCAAACGAAGCTGCGGGCGGACGAGGCGGCCGGGGAGGACTGGGCGGCCGGGGCGGCCCGCAGTTCCTGCCGCCCACCAGGGCTGAGTTGTCCGCCTGGCTGGATGCCAATAAGGATAAGATCCGCGGGAAAGTGGTCATGCTCAGCAAGGCCGCCGTTATTCCCATGAATTTCGAGCCCGAGGCGCGGCGCCTGCCGGACGACCAGGTGCGGGCGCAGTACGACCCAAACAACCCCAATGGCGGACGCCGCGGAGGATTCGGCGCCGGCGGGCGGGGCAACACCGACCCAAGCCGCGTCACCACCACGGAACTGCGCGACATGGTGGACGCCTGGCTGATCGCCAACGGCGCGCTGGTCCGCATGAACGATGCCGCCCGCGACCACGGCCTGATCGTGGCCCAGCAGCACAACGCCTACGATCCGAGCAGAACCATCCCCACGGTGATCGCCCGCAATGAAGATTACGGCCGCATCGAGCGGCTGCTGGCGGATGGCGACGACGTCAAACTGGAATTCAACATCCAAAATACGCTTTATCCCGAGGGCAAGACCACCTACAACGTATCCGGCGAGATTCCGGGCACGGACAAGGCCGACGAGATTGTGATGCTGGGCGGGCACCTGGATTCCTGGCACTCAGCCACGGGGGCGACCGACAACGGCATCGGATCGTCGATGATGATGGAGGCGGCGCGCATTATTCAGGCGCTGGGGCTGAAGCCGCGGCGCACCATCCGGGTGGCGCTGTGGTCCGGCGAAGAGGAAGGCCTGCTGGGATCCCTGGCCTACGTCAAGCAGCACTTTGGCACCTTCGAGAATCCCAAGCCCGAATTTGCCAGGCTGGATTGCTACTTCAATATCGACAGCGGTACCGGCCGGCCGCGCGGCGCCAGCGTTTTCGGACCGGCTGCGGCCGCCGCCATCATGCGCAGCGCGCTCGATCCGTTTGCCGACCTGGGGGTGATGGGCGCCAACCCGACTTCCAGCCGCGCCACGGGAGGGACGGACAGCACCTCGTTCAACAATGCCGGCCTGCCCGGTGTCGGGTTCCAGCAGGACCCCATCGAATACGGTACCGAGACCCACCACACCAACCTGGACACCTATGAGCGCATCATCCCGGCGGACGTAAAGACCGGCGCCACGGTGATCGCCGCCTCGGTCTGGTATGTGGCCAATCTGGACCAGATGATCCCGCGGTTTACCAGGGGGACCATGCCGGCTCCGGTGGCGGCGCGCTGAGAGGGCCCGCGGCGCGCGCGGCAGCCAGGATTCGGCCGGACTGATGTCCGGGTGCTCCCGGCTGCTGGTGCTTCGGCGCCTTGCGGCGGCGGAAATGTGGTACCAGTCGGAATATGCGGACATTCGACAGCCTCACCGAGCGGGAAATCCTCGCCCTGGCCATCTCTTTGGAGGAGGAAGAC
>Ga0335074_10009166_pt1 | contig 13796 bp, 11 predicted proteins | sample Lox_Sample_23_FD_206715 | JGI IMG/M metagenome (GOLD analysis project Ga0335074, IMG submission 206715) | Soil microbial communities from Loxahatchee National Wildlife Refuge, Florida, United States - Lox_Sample_2.3 | ecosystem: Environmental > Terrestrial > Soil > Wetlands | place: USA...
CGTCGGCTTCGCGGCACGCGTCCTCTACTTCAGGACCCGCCGACCGTAGCCTCACGCAGGCCTCACGCCGCACGCTCTCGCCCGGAACCTCGACGCGCTTCAGGTGCCGGTGGTTAGGCGGATCAAAGTGTCATGCAGATGACGAAATCGAACGTGTCCGCATCAGCGGGGGCTTACCGACTGTAGTCTCGATTCGCTACGACTGTCGACGCCATTAGCCCGATGCGCGCTGTGCCTAGGGCGAGTCGCACGATCTCTTCCGACCAGCTCTGCCAGGTATTGGCGGAGGACCGGGATCTCGCGGAGGCGCTACCGCCAAGCTGCCGGGCGGAGGCGATAAAGAGCTGCGTGGCGCCGTCGCTGATCGTGCCCGCCGGGCACTGGACCGGGCTGCATGGAGACCTGGCGCCAGATGGAATCGGACTGCTCGCGCTCCGGGGGCTACTGATCCGCCGCGTGAGCGTCGAGGGTGGTTCCGGCGCGGAGGTGCTCGGGCAGGGCGACGTCCTTCGCCCGTGAGCAAACCCGATTCGCAGTGCTCGACCGAGCTGCCGCGGCCCGACTGGCCCGCTACCCAGCGCTGACTGGCCGACTCGTTGCCAAGACGCTTGAACGCTCGCGCAACCTGGCCATCGCAATGGCGATAGCACGGCAGAGGCGGATCGAGGTAAGGCTGCACATGTTGTTCTGGCACCTGGCTGATCGATGGGGCCGGGTCGCGGCACGCGGCGTGATCCTTCCCCTGCGAATCACCCGCTTCATGCTCGGCGATCTCGTCTCGGCGCACCCAGCGAGTGTCAGCACCGGCCTGTCGGTTCTCTCGAAGCAGGGCGTTTTACACCATTCGGGCGGCGAATGGCTCCTTTGCGGTGACCCGCCTTGGGAGCTGCTGCAATTTCACTCGACGCGCGAGGCGACCGGTGCCATCCGCTCCGCGAGTGGGCGCCAATAGACCACGGGGGTCTGCGAAGGCGGGCCGGAACGCCCGAACGACCGTTCTCGCAGAGCGAACCGGGGCTGGGTCTTAGGCACTCGCGGGACGAAGCAGGCGACGGCCGCGACGCCGCAGGCCCCGTCCAACCAGAACTTGCCCAGGCAGGTGACCGCCGTGATGAGCAACTCGCCTAACGGTCTCCCACCCCGCCGACCGCATCATGTCACTGGACGGACAATCGTCAACGAGGTCCGTCATCACGCGAACGGGCGCCGGATTCGCACCCCGGTCGCGCGCCAGGCACCGGGTAGTCCGTGGAAGTGAGCTCCAGGAGCGTCACACAAAGACTTTCCCCGATCCACCTGTAGGAGGTGGCACATGAGTACAGTGCATCAATCAGAGGCAAGGAGCGTGACGAATGGCTCCGCGGGCGAGTTCAGCGAATGGCGTGATCACGCGCGAGTCTTCCTGCAGCCGATTGCCGCGCCGTCGATCCTCGGGCTCTACGGATTTGCCGTGGCGACCTTTATCGTGACGGCGTACATGGTTGGCTGGTACGGGACATCTACCTCGCAACTTTTGATCTTTCCATTCGCCGCGGCAACGGGTGGGATCGCTCAGGGCGTGGCGGCGCTCTGGGCCTTCAAGGCGCGCGACGGACTGGCCACCGCCATCCACGGGATCTGGGCGGCGTTCTGGCTCGCATACGGGTTCTTGAACTTCATGGTGGCCCTGAAACTTGTTCCGGCGCCCGCCGCTCATGCCGCCCTGCCGGCGCTCGGATACTGGTTCTACGCACTCGCTGCGATCACGCTGGTCGGAGCCCTCGCGTCGCTCGGCGAGAGTCTCGCCCTCTCGGCAGTTCTCTTCCCGCTGGCAGCCGGAGCCGCATTGCTCGGCGTTTTCTATACGGTGGGGGGCACCGGATGGGAGGAGGCCGCGGGATATGTCACGATGGCCTCGGCGTTCACAGCTTTCTATACGGGCAGCGCAATGATGTTGGCGAGCGTCTTCGGCCGCGTCGTGCTGCCGTTGGGTAACTATCGCCGCGAGGCGAACATCCCCGGCGGCAAGCCGATGTACCCAATCCAGTTCGCGCTAGGCGAGCCTGGCGTGAAGCAAGGCCAATAGACACCTTCTGCTCCTCCCGGACGAACTCGCCGGCGGTCGACTCGGCCGCCGGCGAGCGCACGCGCCGGCAACGTGAGCCAACCCCGTCACCGTTGCGGCGACTTGGTTCAGGTTCCGCTACGGCTTGGTGGATTCTGGCGTTGTGCATACGCACGGAATTCGCGCTCGAACCTCGCCCACCAGTCACCTCGGAGTTCGGTCGGAGTGCAAAGCTCTCGAACGACTGCGAATCCAAGCCAGACGCATCCGGCGGCCGCAATCGCCAACACGACTATTGCAGCCGCCGTCATCCCTTGTCCACCGGGTATCGACCAAACGCCTTACTCACATCAACTAAGTACCCCCGGGCCGGAGCTTGCATTGCTCTGCTCCGTCCGCGGTGTTATCCGTCAAACACACTTCGCATGAGGACTGAACACTTTTTTTGTCGGCGGACGGACAGTCTGCCTGGCGGCCGCCGACCCTGTGCGGTTGACTATCTTCACCACAACGCTATGCGATGCATCCACCCTTGACGCAGTAGCGGCGTCGCGAGCAACCGTTGGCCGATCAAGTGAAAGGAGCGACCAATATGACAGGTGCTCCAGGTGCGTGTACGCGTATGATCGCCGGCCGGGCTGGGCCCAAGACGCGCCGGGCGCATCCCGATTCGCCGCTCGGGGACGGCTAGGCGTTGACCGGAGACCTCCCTGACACATGCTCGGGCTCGTCAGCCAGAAGGGACGACTTGGACGACGCGACCGAGGACGCGCGAGTCGAAGGCAACGCGGCGGTCGTAGACCATGTGACCAAGGCGCCACCACTCCGGCGACCGATGCAGTCACCCTCGAGGCGGCCGACGCAAACCCGACGAGCAACGGACCGCGTAGCGTCGACGGGAGCGCTCGGCCAGCCCTCGGAGACCGATCGTGCGAGCCCCCCGCGCATCGAGGGACGCCGCGTCCTGGCCGAGGCGTTGGCGGCCGTGCCCGGTGCCATCGCCGGGGCATTCATCGTCGTGTATCTCGCCTGGTGGGGCGCGGAGATGGGGTCACGGGTCCCGCGAGGCCACGCGCTACTCCTTGGGCTCCTCGGCTGTGTCGTCGTGTCGATCGCGGCGGTCGTCCTTGGCCTTTGCGGAGTCGGCCACGGCGGACCGTCACGACGCTCTCAACCGTCCGCCAGGAGCAGGAACTCGGTCGTTGACAGCTCGCCGGTGCCGCCCGATCGCAATTCCGCTGACGGCGCAGCGCCTCGATACGCGGCGGAAAAGGTGGCTGCGCCTCCCGGGGTCGGCGCCACGACCGATCAAACGGACCCCGGGCCTGGGAACCCCGGGCCTCCTGGGCGCAAAGAGGATCAGCCAGACGGGGGACGTTCGCATGCGAACAATTCGCCGGGAGGCCAGCGTCGGAGGATAGACCAGCGCATAACCTCCTGAGCGGTGACGACTTGGCACGGCAGTCGATGAGCTCCATGCGCTGGAAGGAGCTCCAGATGCTCCGGGTTGCACCCCAGCCGATGGCCTCGGACGGCGCCCTCGGGCCTCGCGGATTCGCAGGCTGAGCGGTGGCGGCCTATTACCAGGCGCACGTCGGCGAGTCCCTACCCCCGCTGCTGGCATGCATCGCCTACCTCGAGCTCTACTTCACGCGCACGCGCGCGCTCGCGCGCGAGGGGCGTCCAATCGCGCGCTGGCGGGTGGTCTCGTTCGTGACCGGGGTCGTGCTGCTCGCCGCGGTGCAGGTTGGCCCGGCCGACACCTTGGCCGACGAAGTGCTAGTGGCCCACATGGTTCAGCACATCGTGATCGGCGATCTTTGCTCGCTGCTGATCGTGCTTGGGCTCACCGGACCGGTGATTCAACCGCTGCTGCACCTCCGCGCAACCCGGCCGTTGCGAAAGCTCGCTCACCCAGGGGTCGCGCTCTTGCTGTGGGCGGTGGATCTCTACGCCTGGCACCTGCCCCTCTTCTACCAGCTCGCGATCCGCCACGACCTGGTGCATGCCGCGGAGCACGCCTGCTTGCTGTGGTTCGGTACGCTCCTGTGGCTGGCCCTAATCGGACCGCTCCCCAAGCCGGCCTGGTTCAGCGGTTGGGGGGAGCTTGGGTACGTCGTCGGCGTCAGGCTCATTGGCGCGGTGCTTGCCAACGTGCTGATCTGGGCGCAGACGGTCTTCTATCCGATTTACCGTGAGACCGACGCGGCTCGCGGTCTCAATCCCCTGTCCGACCAGAACGCCGCGGGCGGCGTGATGATGGTCGAGCAGGTCATTCTGACCACTGTTTTTCTCGGATGGTTGTTCTACCGGTTCGCGATCCGTGACGAAGAGCGTCAGAGCCTCCTCGATCTGGCCTCCCGTCGAGGGGTAGAGCTGACAGACGAGCGGGCTGCCCGCGCGGCCGCAGCTGGGACCTCGGCGCGATTACGAGAACGGCTGTTAGCGCACGGTGCAGACGGCGAGCACGATGCGGCCGACACCCACGGCTGACCAGGTCCCGGTCGCTCGCTGAATGAACTTCGCGGCAGAAAAGCTGTAGCCGGCACGGCGGAGATGCGAGTCACCTACTACGAGCGAGACGAATCGGGAGGCCCATTGGCGGGTTACCCGCGAGGATTTCAAGGGCAGAACCTCGGAAGCAGGCGGTGCTTGGCGCAGTCGAGGCAGCCGAGCGACGTGTCCTCGACATCCACTGGCATCAAGCGCCCGGACGCACCTGTAAGTGCGCTAACAAAACCTCGCCGCTATCGCCACCAGGAGTTCCGATCTTGCCGCCCCTGGGAAATAATCGAAAGAGCGTTCCAGGTGAAGGCATGTCAGAGCGTCATTCATCTCACTACTCCGCGACTGGCGCGCCGCAGCGGTTGCTCGGTTGCGGCGCTCGACACGACGAAGCAGTCCTCCGTGCTGAGATCAGGCGGCTGGTCCGTGCCCTGTCTCCGTATGGCGTATTGAGCCACGACGCGCTTAGCCGCGCGGTACGCGCCGGTAACTGGAACGAACCCTGGTTCGAGCGCGCGCTTGACGCCGCCGTCGAGCAGGGAGAGATCGTGGCGCTGCCGTTGGGCTTCTACGGACTGCCTCACCAAATATGACATCTCCCAGAGCAAGGACCCGCTCGGGCCTTGCCCGCCTCGCACGATCGCTGCCGCTCCTGGAGCAGCTGTCGGGCGATCCGCTGGCACTCGGCCGGGCCGCCCGGTCACGCCGCTCGGCCGAGCTCGTCCCGCGGACGGCACAGGCCGATCGTGTCGTGCGGTCAGTCTGTCCGTTCTGCGCGGTCGGATGCGGGCAGCGCGTGTTCGTCAAGAACCAAGAAGTCATCCAGATCGAGGGCGATCCCGACAGCCCGGTCTCGCGCGGCCGCCTGTGTCCCAAGGGAGCCGGGTCGCTCGGCATGGTGAAGAGCCCCACGCGGGAGTACCGGGTCAAGTACCGGCGACCATACGCAACCGATTGGGAGGACCTGTCGCTCGACCGCGCGCTCGACATGATCTCCGACCGGGTGATCGCCACCCGCGCGCACACCTGGCAGGCCACACTTGAAGGCGACGAGGGGAAGCCGGCCGGAAAGCTGAATCGCACCCTGGGGTTTGCCAGCCTCGGCGGCGCCACCCTGGACAACGAGGAGAACTACCTGATGAAGAAGTTCTTCTCGGCGCTCGGGGCCGTGCAGATCGAGAACCAGGCCCGGATATGACACAGCTCCACCGTCCCCAGTCTGGGGACCTCATTCGGGCGTGGCGGCGCCACCACGTTCCAGCAGGACCTGCAGAACGCCGATTGCATCGTGATCCAAGGCTCGAACATGGCCGAGAACCACCCGGTCGGCTTTCAATGGGTGATGGAGGCCAAGCTGCGCGGGGCCAAGGTGATCCACATCGACCCGCGGTTCACCCGTACCAGCGCGATGGCCAACCTGCACGTGCCCATCCGGGCAGGCACCGACATCGCGTTCCTCGGGGGCATCGTCAACTACATCCTCGAGCACGGGCGCTGGTTCGACGAGTACGTCAAGCACTACACGAATGCTCCGACGATCGTCTCGGAGGACTTCCGGGGAACGGAGGACCTGGACGGTCTGTTTTCGGGCTTTGACCGGGACAGCTGCTCGTACGACATCGAGAGCTGGCAGTACGAGGGGATGCCGGTGTTCGCCTCGGCTGGGAAGCGAGAGGAGGGGGCGGTATTCGGTGAGCAGGCGCACTACGCCCAGGGCGGCAAGCTGAGACGCGGCGAGCCGCCGGAGATGGATCTGACCCTTCAGCACCCACGCTGTGTGTTCCAGTTGCTGCGCCGGCATTTCAGCCGATACACCCCTGAGACGGTGGCCGAGATCTGCGGGGTGCCCCCGATGACTGTCGTCGAGGTCGCCGAGGCTCTGTGCGCGAATTCCGGTCGCGAGCGAACCTCGGCCTTCGCCTACGCGGTCGGCTGGACCCAGCATACCGTCGGAGTGCAGTACATCCGTACCGCCGCGATCATCCAGCTGCTGCTCGGCAACATCGGCCGCCCGGGTGGCGGGATTCTCGCCTTGAGGGGACACGCGTCGATCCAGGGATCGACCGACATCCCGACGCTCTACAACATCCTCCCCGGCTATTTGCCGATGCCCCATCCGCACGCGCATCAGGACCTTGCGGCCTACGTCGAGCGCAATGCCGCGGCCAGCGGCTACTGGGGTCACATGGCGAGCTACGCGGTGAGCCTGTTGAAGGCGTGGTATGGCGAGGCCGCCACGGCGGAGAACGACTTCTGCTTCGACCACCTGCCCCGGATCACGGGCGACCATTCGATCTATCCAACTGTCATCGGGATGCTCGAGGGCGAGGTCAAGGGCTTCTTCCTGTTCGGAGAGAATCCCGCCGTCGGCTCGGCGGCTTCCAAGCTGCACCGCCTGGCGATGGCGAACCTGGAGTGGCTGGTGGTCCGCGACCTCCAGGAGATCGAGTCCGCGTCCTTCTGGCGCGACGGACCCGAGATCGAAACCGGCGAGCTGCAGACTGAGGACATCGGCACGGAGGTGTTCTTTCTCCCTGCGGCTGCCCACACCGAGAAGGCCGGTTCGTTCACCAACACCCAGCGGATGCTCCAGTGGCACCACGAGGCGGTGGAGCCGCCACAGGACTGCCGTTCTGAGCTGTGGTTCATGTATCACCTCGGTCGCCGTATCCGTGAGAAGCTGGCCGGATCGAGTGAGCCTAGAGACCGGGCGATCCTGGATCTGGTTTGGGACTATCCAACCTCGGGGATGCGGGAGGAGCCGAGCGCTGAGGCGGTGCTGGCCGAGATCAACGGCTGGAACGCCGACGGTGAGCCGTTGTCGGGGTACACCGAGCTTCAGGCCGACGGCTCGACAGCCTGCGGGTGTTGGATCTACTGCGGCTGCTACGCCGATGGCGTCAACCAGACCGCGCGCAGGAAGCCGGGTCGGGAGCAGAGCTGGGTCGCCCCCGAGTGGGGGTGGGCCTGGCCGATGAACCGCCGCATCATCTACAACCGTGCCTCGGCCGATCCGGACGGGCAACCGTGGTCTGAGCGCAAGCGCTACATCTGGTGGGATCGGGACCAGGGCAGCTGGACCGGCTACGACGTGCCCGACTTCAAGGCCACGATGCCTCCGGATTACGTGCCTCCAGACGACGCGGCTGCCGAAGACGCGCTGCGGGGAGACAAGCCGTTCGTGATGCAGGCCGACGGCAGCGGCTGGCTGTTCGTTCCCAGTGGCTTGGCCGACGGGCCGCTCCCGGTCCATTACGAGCCCCAGGAATCTCCGGTCTCGAACCTGCTCTACGGGGAGCAGGCCAACCCAGCCAGACAGGTAATCCGTCAGCGCGAGAGCCAATATGGCCCGTCCGCGGGTGAGCCGGGGACCGACGTCTTCCCATTCGTAACCACGACCTACCGCTTGACCGAGCATCACACGGCCGGAGGAATGACCCGCAGCGTGCCCTTCCTGTCCGAGCTCCAGCCTGAGATGTTCTGCGAGGTCAGTCCCGAGCTGGCCTCCGCTCGCGGTCTGGAGCAGAGCGGTTGGGCGACGATCGTCACCGCGCGCTCGGCCATCGAGGCTCGTGTGCTGGTAACCGATCGGATCAGACCGCTGCGTGTCCAGGGCCGAACGATCCACCAGGTGGGACTCCCTTACCACTGGGGTCACCGCGGGCTGACCCGGGGCGACTCCGCCAACGATCTGTTTCACCTGGCACTCGATCCGAACGTGCACATCCAGGAGGTCAAGGCAGCTACCTGTGATGTCGTCGCCGGCCGCCGGCCTCGTGGCCCGGAGCTGGTCGAGTTCGTCGATCGGTATCGCCGCCGGGCCGGGTTACGACCATCCCAGGCGGGAACGAGGAGTCCGTGAGCCACACCGTCATACAGCTTGACACGAACGCCTCCGCCGACAGTTACGGAGCGGAGGCCAAGCAGCGGGTTGGTTTCTTCACCGACACTTCCCTGTGCATCGGCTGCAAGGCGTGCGAGGTGGCCTGCAAGGAGTGGAATGGGGTGCCCGCGTCGCCCGGAGCCTTCACGGGCGAGTCATACGACAACACTGGTGCGCTGGGAGCGAACAGCTGGCGCCATGTGGCGTTCATCGAGCAGCGCCGGCCCTTGAGCGTCGAGGAGAGTGGCCCCGGCTCGCTGGTGCACGCCGCGGCGCTTGAGGACCTCCGCTCTCGATCGGCGATCCAACCCCGTATCGAGGACGGGTTCCGCTGGCTGATGAGCTCGGACGTGTGCAAGCACTGCAGCGAGGCAGCGTGTCTAGACGTCTGCCCGACCGGAGCCCTGTTCAGAACAGAGTTCGGCACCGTCGTCGTGCAGGAGGACGTCTGTAACGGCTGCGGTTACTGCATCCCCGCCTGTCCGTTCGGGGTGATCGATCAGCGCTCCGACGACGGCCGAGCCTGGAAGTGCACGCTCTGTTACGACCGGCTGAAAGACGACCAGGAGCCTGCCTGCGCCCAGGCTTGCCCGACGAATTCGATTCAGTTCGGCGAGCACGGCGCGTTACGCGCGCGCGCGAGAGAGCGGGTGAAGGACTTGCACGATCAGGGAGTGCTGGACGCGCGGCTCTACGGCGAGGATCCCGGTGACGGCGTCGGCGGTTTCGGCGCGTTCTTCCTGCTTCTCGACGAGCCCGAGGTGTATGGCCTGCCGCCCGACCCGCTCGTCACCACACGTCACCTCGCCGAGACCTGGAGAGCGGCCGGCGTTGCCGCCGTCGTCGTCGCCGGCGCGATCTCAAGCGCATTCCTCGGAGGCCGTCGGTGAGCACAGTCGCGGTCCCGGACACACCTCACCAGCCAGCCTCCTATTACGGCCGGCCGGTACTCAAGCAGCCCGTCTGGACATGGGAGATCCCACTGTACTTCGTCTCCGGAGGAGTGTCAGGGGCCTCGGCGGGGCTCGCCTTCGCCGCGCGCATGGCCGGGAACGGGACGCTCGCCAAGCGCGCGCAGCTCGCCGCGTTTGGCTCGATCGCCGTCAGCCCAGTGCTGTTGATATCCGACCTCGGGCGCCCCGAACGGTTCCTGAACATGCTGCGCGTGTTCAAGCCCAGCTCTCCGATGAGCGTCGGCTCGTGGTTGCTGGCCGCTAACAGTGCCGGCACCACGATCGCTACCTTGGGCATGCTGACCGGCAAAGCTCCGAGGCTGACGCGGGCGTCCGGAGCCGCGGCCGCGGCGCTGGGCATGCCGCTCACCACCTACACGGCGGTCCTGATCGCCAACACCGCCGTGCCTCTGTGGCATGAAGGCCGCCGCGAGCTGCCGTTCGTGTTCGGGGGTAGCTCCGCCGCAGGCGCGGGAGCGCTCGCCACACTGATCACTCCGCACGAGCACGCCGGGCCGGCACGCCGACTGGCCGCGATGGGGACCGTGATCGAAGGCGCCGCGAGTCAGGTGATGGAGCGGCGCCTGGGCCACCTCGCGGAGCCGATGCGGACCGGCCAGGCCGGCCGGCTCGCCTGGGCGGCGAAGATCCTCGCCACCAGCGGTGCGGTGCTCACCGGTGTGCTCGGAGCGCGGCGCCCTCGGGCTGCTCGCGCCGGCGCGGCGATGGTGCTGGCCGGCGAGATTCTCGAACGCTGGTCGGTGTTCCGGGCAGGCTCTCAGTCAGCCGCGGACCCCGCATACACGGTCGGGCCCCAGCGCGCCCGCCAGGCCGCGACGCCCCGGGCATGATCGGGCGCCAGCGGCGATGAGGGCCGGTTAGGCCGTGACCGAATTCCCCGGGCCTCATGTGCTGCGCGACTACGCCCTGTTGGCGGATGGCGGACGCGGCGCACTGGTGGGACCGCGGGGTGACTTCGCCTGGATGTGCTTCCCCCGCTGGGACTCCGACGCTTGCTTCGCCTCACTCATTGGCGGCCACGGCAGCTACGCGGTCACGCCCGAGGGTCGCTACGTATGGGGCGGTCATTACGACCTCGGGCTGATCTGGCGCAGCCGCTGGATCACCGAGCGCGGCGCGGTCGAGTGTCGCGAGGCACTTTGCCTCCCCGCCCACCCCGAGCGGGCCGTCGTGCTCCGACGCGTCCGAGCTCTCGGTGCTTCCGCCCGCGTGCGCGTGTCGCTCGATCCTAGGACGGCATTCGGAGCCCGCCGCGCCACGCATCTGCGACAGGAGGAGAACGGCGTCTGGCGTGCGCGGGTGGGCGAGGCCCAGATGATCTGGGCCGGGGCCGGCGAGGCAAAACCGCGTGAGGACCGGCATGACGAGCGTCCGCTGGTCGTGACTCTCGACCTTGAGGCGGGCGAGGTGCGCGACCTCGTTCTCGTGCTCGACTGTAGCGCCGAACCCGAACCGCCTCCAGACCCGAATCTGGCCTGGTCTGGCACCGAGGCCGCCTGGCGCGAGCGGGTACCCGCCCTGGCCTGGGCTGCGGGCCGGCGCGATGCTCGCCACGCCTACGCCGTCCTCAGCGGCCTCACCAGCGCGGGCGGCGGGATGGTGGCCGCCGCCACCATGTCTCTGCCCGAACGCGCCCGAGAGGGACGGAGTTTCGACTACCGCTACGTGTGGATTCGTGATCAATGCCTGACCGGCCAGGCAGTGGCCAAGACTGGCGCGTTTGCCTTGCTGGACTCGGCTGTGGCCTTCGTCGGAGCCCGCCTGCTCGAGGACGGTCCCCATCTCGTCCCGGCCTACACGACCACAGGAGGTTCCGTACCCGACGAGCGTCAGCTCGGTCTGCCGGGCTATCCCGGCGGCACCGACATCGTTGGCAACTGGGTGAACCACCAGTTCCAGCTCGACGCCTTCGGCGAGGCGCTGCTCCTGTTCGCCGCCGCGGCTGAGCACGACCGGCTGGACGCGGACGGGTGGCGCGCCGTCGAGCAGGCGGTCGCTGCGATCCGGTCCCGCTGGCGTGACCCCGATGCGGGGATCTGGGAGATCGATCCCGACAACTGGACCCACAGCCGGCTGATCTGCTGCGCCGGGCTGCGCGCCATCGCCGCCCGGCAACCCACCGAACGAGCAGCTCCCTGGCTCGCCCTCGCCGACGCGATCATGGCCGAGACCGCCGCCACTGGCCTGCATCCGACCGGCCGGTGGCAGCGCTCGCCTACAGACGAGCGGATCGATGCAGCACTGCTCGTGCCAGCCATCCGCGGCGGCGTACCGGCCGATGATCCCCGGACTATCGCGACGCTGCGCGCGGTCGAGTCCGAGCTCACCGATGACGGCTACTGCTACCGCTTCCGTCCGGACGCCCGGCCGCTCGGAGAGGCCGAGGGAGCGTTCCTGCTGTGCGGGTTCCTCCTCGCCCTGGCCTGGGCACAACAGGGTGACATGGTGCGGGCCACACGCTGGTTCGAGCGCAACCGGACCGCGTGCGGGCCGCCGGGCCTGATCTGCGAGGAGTACGACGTTGCTCAGCGCCAGCTGCGCGGCAATCTGCCCCAGGCGTTCGTCCACGCGGCACTGCTCCAGTGCGCGGTGACCCTCGCCGCGCGTTGACGCGGATTGCGCGGCAGTCCAATCCGGCGTCGAATGTTCGCGGGCGAACATTCGACCCACGCAACAAGGCGAGTGATACGAAACGTGAGGTAGCTTGCTGGCTGGAAATCCACTCGGCAGGCGCGCCTGACCGGCCAGCCGGACTGTCACGAGAGCACGTGTTTCCGCTTGACCAGACGCGCCAACAACACCGAGCTTCCCAAGACTCGGAACTGGCCGAGGCGGGCATGGACGGCCACGACGGTCATCTGCGCCGTTGGCCTCGCGGGGTGCAGCAAGCAGTCAATTCTGTCCACTCACAGCCGGCAGGCGCACAACATCATGCTCCTGTGGTGGTGGATGCTCGGCGTGGCCACCATCGTCTTCCTGGGCGCGATGGTGATGCTGGTGATGGCGTGGACCAAGCGCGGGGTCCCGGGCCTTCCATTCCTGGGCGAGCGGGAGAACCTTGCCGAAGGCCTGGTTCTGATCTTCGGGATCGCTATCCCGCTCGTCGTTCTGGTGGCGCTGTTCGGGGTCTCAGACGTATACCTGGTTGGACAGACCTCGCCTCCCAATCCGAAGACCACGGCGATGACGATCGACGTGATTGGGCACCAGTGGTGGTGGGAGGTGCACTATCCGTCGACCGGCGCGGTGACCGCCAACGAAATTCACATCCCGGTGGACACGCGCGTCAACGTCGTGGCGACGACCGCCGACGTGATCCACAGCTTCTGGGTGCCGGCACTGAACCGGAAAATCGACATGATCCCGGGACGTCGGAACCGCATCCTGCTCGACGCCACAAAGACCGGTGAATACCGGGGGCAGTGCTCCCAGTTCTGTGGGGTGCAGCATGCCCACATGGCGCTGGAGGTGTTCGTGCAGACGCCCGCAGCGTTTCGGGCGTGGTTGGCGAACATGTCGGCACCGGCCCGAACTCCAACCACGCCTGAGGAGCAGGCCGGGAAGACCCTCTTCATGAGCAGCTCGTGCGCGAGCTGCCACACGATCGCCGGCACAGCGGCCGCCGGGACCGTCGGGCCGGATCTCACTCACGTGGCCAGCCGGACGACGCTCGCCGCGGCCACCATTCCCAACACCCCGGCCGAGATGGAGGCGTGGATCAGCAATCCACAGGCGATCAAGCCCGGCGATCGCATGCCCGATCTCGGCCTGCCGCACAGCGAGGTCGTAGAGATCACCGACTACTTGGAGAGTTTGCACTGATGGCGACCGTGATCACAGACCAAGGACGTCAGCACGTCGATCGTCTTGCCCGTATCTGGGAGGAGCGGCCCGGCATCCTGGGCTGGATTACAACGACCGACCACAAGCGGATCGGGCTCATGTACTTCTTCACCGCACTGGTGATGTTCGGCGCTGGCGGCACCGAGGCGCTCCTGATGCGGACACAGCTGATCGGCCCGAATCACCATCTCCTTTCGCCCGAGGCGTACGACGAGATGTTCACGATGCACGGCATCACGATGATCTTCCTGTTCGTGATTCCAATGACGACGGGGGCGTTCGGCAACTACCTGCTCCCGCTGATGATAGGCGCACGGGATATGGCCTTTCCACGTATGAATGCGCTGTCGTACTGGATCTATTTGGGCTCGGGACTCCTGATGTACATCGCCCTGGCGCAAGGACACGCCCCGAATGCGGGCTGGTTCGACTATGTCCCGCTCGCGTCCAAGCAATTTGACCCCGGGAACAACATCGACTACTACGGGTACGGCCTGATCTTCAACGGCATCTCCAGTACGGCGGCGTCGATTAACTTCATCGTGAC
>Ga0335074_10009167_pt1 | contig 13796 bp, 14 predicted proteins | sample Lox_Sample_23_FD_206715 | JGI IMG/M metagenome (GOLD analysis project Ga0335074, IMG submission 206715) | Soil microbial communities from Loxahatchee National Wildlife Refuge, Florida, United States - Lox_Sample_2.3 | ecosystem: Environmental > Terrestrial > Soil > Wetlands | place: USA...
TATGGCGGGTGACATCGCCGCCGTTCATGTGTTCGTGCTCTACGGAATCGATCCGCTCGCCGCGGTTCCGCTCGCGGACTTTCGCACCACCTCCTCGCTCCACAAAGCACGCTGGCCGCAGATCGTTTCTGGCGTTCAGGAGAAGCGCGAGATTTTGCGCAAGCTCGAGCGCAAGGCGCCGAGGTAGCGAGCCCAAACGACCAGCGGGACCGGCATCAGTGCACGTGCTCCCGATCCTCGCGGATCCAGCGCGAGATTTCATCCGTGCTCACATGCGGCAGCTGCGCGCGCAACGCGTCCATCTCCCGGACCGCATCCCGGCGCCGGCGTCGCAATGCCCAGGCGCGCAGGGCATCATTGATGGCGCGGCTTCGCTCCCCGGCGGGCACTCGGGAGAGAAGTTCCCAGGTGTCGTCGTCGATCATGATGTTGATGCGCTTACTCATCGCCGCGCCCTCCCAAGCTCATTCGACGTGTATAGGATTACGCACTCCGCAACACACGTCACCTCAGCGAAAAGACGAGCTCGGTCTTCGCGCACCGGCCCCAGGTGCGCCTGCTGACGATCACCGAGTCCGTCCCGCGAATCAACGGGCGCGTTCGGATACTCGATCACGCTCGCGAGCGCGCGCATGCTCGCTCAACTTCGCTGCGAGCTGCTCTTCAGTGGTGAGCGGCGGGGGCATCCTGCCGATGAAGCCCCAGATCTTCTGCGCAAGCTCCGCCTGCCCAGCGTGCAGGAGCGACTCGACGGCGCCGCTCCAGCTGTCGATCACGATCCGACGCGTCTCAAGAAGCTTCGCCTTGCCGGGACTCGACTCGCGACCTACGCCACGGCGCTCGCGTGCGAAGCGGGCCGCACGTTCACGCAGGAAGCGAGATTCACCGCGCAGCTCTGCGCGGTAGATGCCGTCCTTGAGACTCGAGCGCGTCTCGCCTCTGACCGCGCGCGATCGTCAGCCGGACCTCCGTGAACGCATCCGCGCGTTCCTGATATTTGTCTCACCCCAGTGGGTGATGACGATCCGGAGCGTGCTTGCGAGCATTCGCTGCGACAACCATGCCCAATCTCAATCAATCAGCATCAACTGCGGGTCTCAAGCACATGGCACCTTGCAAACAATTGCCCCGATCTTGGTTGCTCGGATTCGCATTGACGTGCGCTCCTTCGCGAAGCGAGCGCGCGCGACGGGGGTGCGCGCTCACCGCGATTGCCCTTCTCGTTGCGCTCGCCGGCTGCGTGACCACGGGCGTGCCGTACGCGGGAGGTGTTGGTCCCGTTGAGATCGATCCTTCCACGCGCGGTCCGGTTGCCGGCGTCGGCATCGAGGGACACGACATCGTCTCAATGACCGACCGGATGATGCGGGACATGTTGACCAATCCTATCCTCGCAGGTCGCGGGACCCCTCCCCGCGTCGTCATCGACTCGGAGTTTTTCTCAAATAAAGGCACGCAGGCGATCAATCGCGACCTCATCACTAACCGGCTGCGCGTGAATCTCAATCGCGCCGCGCAGGGGCGGTTGGTGTTCGTTACGCGCGAGCACGTCGGGATGGTCCAGCAAGAGCGCGACCTGAAACGCTCCGGCACCACCGACGTGGGGACGACCGGCGTGACGCGGGGGATGGCGGGCGCCGACTACCGGCTGACCGGGGAGATCGCGGATGAGAACGAACGCAATGCGAGGACAGGGATGATCGAGCGCTACAACCAGATCACATTCGAGATGGTCGATGAGGAATCCGGAGCGATCGTCTGGAGTGGCCAGTACGAGTTCGAGCGTGCCGCCGACGACGACGTGATGTACCGATGACATACGGGAGAGTAAAGAACATGAACGCAAAGTGGTTTCCAGGGGTCGTTGCGGCGGTTTCCTCTGCGCTGGCATGCGGCTGCGCGGTAACGCCGACGGCCGAGTCGTCCTCCAACGGGAATGGTTTGGAGGCGCAGAGCCGAAGCCCCTCCGGCCACGGGATTGCGACTGAGGCGCAGCGATTTGCATCGGGCCAACCGGATGAGCTGCGTCCGTTCTTCAGGGCGCTCTACATCGAGGGTGAGCACAACGCCGTGCTTAACTTCGATTACCTCGGGCTCGCAGCGCTCGAGTCTGGACAGTACGAGATCAGTGCCAAAGCGTTCGATGCCGCGATCAGTCGCATCGAGGCGATCTACGCGAACAACCCGAGCGCACAGAAGGCGAAGAGTCTCTTCGCAGAAGAGAAGGTCAAGGACTTCAAGGGAGAGCCCTACGAGCGCGCGATGACGTACTTCTATCGGGGCCTGCTGTACGCGCATTCCGGCGACTACCAGAACGCCCGCGCGAGCTTCCTGTCCGCCGAGTCGCAGTCGATGATGAGCGAGAGCGAGTCCTACCAGAGCACGTTCGGGCTCATGGACTACCTCGCAGGATGGGCCTCCTACTGCGATGGGGACGATTCGGCGGCGGCCGAGCTCGGTGCGCGCGCCGCGACATTGCAGCCGCAGATCTTCGGCGTGTTGAGCGATCAGGTGAACTTCATTGGCCTCATCGACGTGGGCACGGGGCCCGTCAAGTACGGGATCGGCCAGTACCACGAGAAACTCGCGTTCAAGGCATCCGGCCGGACCCCGGGCGTGGCGGACGTGCACGTGAGCAGCGCGACGCTCTCCGCGCCGACGCTCGCAGCGGACCTCAATTTCCAGGCGATGACCCGCGGTGGGCGCCCGGTCGATGCGATCCTCAACGGCAAGGCGGAATGGAAGAGCAACACTGAAGGGGCATCGACCGCACTGACCGCTGCGGGCTACACGGCCACGCTCGAAGGGGCGGTTACCAACAATCAGAACCTGCAGAGCGCCGGGGAGATCGGAATGGTGGTGGGACTGATGGGTGGTCTATTCGCCAAAGCGATGACTCCGGCGGCCGACATGCGTACCTGGTCAAGTCTGCCCGCCGCGATCGTGCTCGTCGCCGGCCAGCTGCCGAGCGGGACGGCACCGGCGATGACTTTCACCGTAGCGCCGGATGGCTCGCCGGCCAGCGCTTCACTTGCGGCGCACGCAGGTCGTTGCTCCATTGCCTGGGGCGAAGCGCCGTCGCGCCTCGAGTCCGCCGCCGCACAGGTCGCAACTCCGGTGCTCGCCGAGGGCCGGCACGAGGCAGCCAATGCGCAGCTGCGGTCGTATCTCGAGACCACCTTCGCCGGCGGGCAGGCGGCCTCGATCGCCGAGCAGCCGGGATCGGCCGTTCGGTCGGAGGCCCCGTGATGCGCGCCACCCTCTGCACCCTGGCGCTGTTCTCGCTGCTCGCGGGCTGCACGGCGAAACCACCGCTCGTCTCCCAGTGCACCGGACAGAGCCGCATGGGTCGGACGGGACCCGCGCTCGTCGGACTCGAGTACGGAACGCAATCGAGTCCGATCCCCCTTGACTCGGTGCAGTTCAGTAACTGGAGCGCAGAGCGAGCCGTTTCCCTGCAACGGCTGACGGCAGCGCGAACGGCAACCAACACGGTCGAGGTCACCGCGCGGTTCGTTTCCTGCGCGAATCAGTCGATCTCCTTCCGAGTGCGGACGTCCTTCCTCGATTCAAATCAGGCGCCGACTGAGCCTGCATCCGCTTGGCAGACAGTCTTCGTTCAGCCACACCTGACCGCGACCTACTCCGAGCGCTCGCTCTCCACGCAGGTGAGCCATTACCTGCTCGAGATCACGCCGCCCTGACCAACCCCAAGAAGACTCAGGAGCTCGTATGAGGAATGCATTCTGCATGCTCGGCGTGGGTCTCGCGATGCTGACCGCTCGACCGGGTTACGTCCAAATCCGGCCCGGACAGCCTCCCACGCTGGCCCCGCCTGCGCTGCTCACCACTCCGCCGCCCTCGATCATCGGCCCGTTCGCCGACGCCTATCGCGGTGCAGGGCAGCCGACCGTCGTGCTCTTCTGGAACGTCGAATTCGACGACGAGACCGAGTCGACACGTGAGAGCGTGGACGTGACACGGGAGAGCCGCACGCCCGATCTTGGCGAGCGAGTCGTCCACACGCAGAGCGACCGGGTCCTCAATCCGGCGAAGCGGAGCAACGCGCCGCTCACACCGCGTGTCGCAGCGGAGCTCGAGAGCGCCTTCCGCACCGAGCTGCGGCTTGGAAAGATGCACATTCTCGATCGCGACAAGGCCGTCCGATTCACGCAGGCCGAAAGGGATCGAGCCGGCGTTGATCCGAAGCTAATCGAGACGGACGCCGTGCGCGGCAAGGCCGACATTCTGCTCGAGGTCTTGCTCGTTCGCGATTGGACCTCCGAGTTGAGCATCGGCTTCCAGGTGGCGTTGACCGACGTAAAGACGGGCGAGGAGCTCGAAACGTTCTACACGCTCGCGCAGCCGGTGCTCCGGACCGCGCCCGGTCGTTACGTGGGCACAGAGCACGGCTTCGTCTGGGAACAGCCCACGGGAGTCGCTGCCACGCCGGTGCAGGTGGGCACCGAGCTCGCCGATGAGCTCATGCAGAGCCTAACGGTCGCCTTCGGAAAGAAAGCGGCGGCGGCGCGCGGTTGAGAAGCCGAAGACGAAAAGTATCACCGTTCCGGAGTCAGTTGATCAGCAGGTTGTCGATCCCCACGCGAGATACGCCCATGTACAAAAAAGCACTCACCATCGCACTCCTACTCCTCGCCGCGCCGAGCGCCTTTGCACAGAGCAGTGTCGAGATCTCCGGCACCTTCTCCTACACGGTCAACACCGCCAACGACACTGTTCAACTGAGCGTCGCCAAGATCTTGAATAACTCCACGACCTACACCACCGGCACTCTTCGTCTCGAGCTGTGGCTCACCACGAGTCCATACACCGGCGGCAACATCAACGGCTATCGGGTTGCGACGTATCAAATCACCGGAAGCACGAACGGGGAGCTCGGTCCCAACCAATACTTCTCCAACATCTCGGCAACCGTGCCCCTGACCGATTTACCGGCCGCGGGAAGCTACGACGCGACTCTCATCGTGAGCGAGTACACGCAGAATTGCGGTACGGTCGACGGTTACTGCATCGACACCTACGGCGCATTCGATACCCCGTTTGTCGTCGGTGGCGGCGGGAACACAGGAGGCAGCACGACCGTTCAGCTGATGGCTCCGTATTCGTACTCAGTCAACTTCAGCGCAGGTACCCTGAGCTACAGCATCGCAGAGATCGAAAACACCTCCCAGACATACACCACCGGCACGCTGCGCATCGAATTCTGGCTGACCACAACGCCGTACAGCGGCGGTGACATCGATGGCTTTCGTATCGCCACCTCGCAGATCACGGGATCGAGCAACGGTCAACTCGGCCCGAATCAATCCTTTCAGAATCTGAGCGGAACGGCATCGCTCACTGACCTGCCGAGCCCCGGGACCTACTACGTCGCACTCATCGTGTCCGAGTACACGCAGAACTGCGGCAGCAGTGACGGTTACTGCATCGACACGTACGGAAACTTCCAAAATACGATGGCGGTTCCAGACACCGATACACCCGTCGACGTGGCGGCGGCGGCGGGCGCGGCTGCCGGCGGAGGGGGGGCGTTCGGCTGGGACAGCCTGACCGGACTCGCGATCCTGCTTGCGCTAAGACTCGCTCGCGGGATGGCTCTGCCTCAGTGCAGACGCGCGAGCGCGCACTCTGCTGATTCCTCAAACGGCTGATTACCGTCCCGAGCCGAGCCGTGTCAGCGCCTCGAGAGCCTTGCGGTACGGTGAGTGCTTGTGCGACGTCACATGCCGACGGACGGCCGCAAACACTGCGCTGTGCGCATCGAGAGCCGTCCAAAGGAATGCCCTCACCCGCCGCGCGGTCCGGGCGCGGAAAACGTGTGGCACAAGATGGAAGGCGGTGATCCAAGACGAGAGATTGTCCGAGGGATAGTGGATTCCGGCGAACACTCGTCGGTCGCCGATGTCCACGGTGAATTGGCAGAGGGTCCTGATCGACTTCGATGACATTCGCGCGGACAATTCGACGAATGCGTTGCAGCCCCCAATGGATCCCTCGAGGCAATGACCGCTGACCAGCGAGGGCGTATTCGCACTATGCGCTTCGCGATAGGCGTACCCCGACCGGCCCTGAATATATGCGACTTGCCACGGACGCGGGCGCTGGAATACCTGCTTGAGGCTCAAGTCGAGCTCCGCGACCTTGTACTGGATTCCGTCGTTCATGACGTCGATCAGATCGAGCCTTACATCCTGCGGCAGCAGAGGGTCGTAGCGCTCGTAGCCCGTCCCGAACGGCGTGGCGACATTGCCGTCTTCCTCCGCGAAGAACACAGCGTGCGCCACCGTGGTCGGCGCTGCCGCGCGAATGGGGCGGTGCAGGTGAGGATGAAGTTTCGCGAGGAGCCTGAAGTCGGCGTCGAATAGGCGTTGGACGGCATCGTCCGACCAGCGCGCTCCGTCGGGTTGATAGACCGGCCAGATTGCACCTGCGATCTGGCCAATGAGATGCGCACGCCACATGCGCCACCGCTTCTTGGAGCGCCTTGCGCCGCCGAGCGGCCGCCAGTCAGGAGCCATCGACCGGCGTGCAATGCCCGTCACAAAGTCCTCGTTCATCTGCCCCCAGGGAGGAAGCCGCGCGCTCATGTCAGGGTCCGCGTCCTGAGGCGGCTTGATGTCTGAGGGCTTCGGCGCCGCTTGTGCGCCCGCCGGCGCTTGAATTGCTCGACGTGCATCACGCTGACTTTCCAGGATTTTTTTTTCGCGCGTTTGCGCGGCAAGAATTCCGTGACATGGAGCAGTCCGACGGTCCAGTGGCGTGCGTCCTTGTTCGAAATCCCTGAATGGCCAGCGAAGCGTTTGAGGTCGGTGGCGATTCGTCGCAGCTTGGCTGCGTCGGCCGCCTCCAGCTCGATTCCGAGGGAGCGGGCCGCAAGCCGCGGGGAATCGAGGAATTGCTCCAGAATCGACGCCTCGCGCACGGCGCGGCTCACGAGTTGGATCAGTTGCTTGGTCGTGATCTCTGACATCTCTGCTTCCTACGATTGGGCGGGTTCGTTCTAATCGATCGTGCCCAGCGGGGCATCGCCATTGCGTGCCGCTCCGGCGTCGAGATCAACCGCGGTCGCTGACAGCTCGTCGGCGACCCGGCGGAGAGCGGGGTCCGTGCGAACGTGCAGGCACAAGTCGCAGGGCCCGGCATAGGCGTCCCTCAGGTGGTGCCCAAGTCCTGCGGCGATCGCAGCCCGTGCGAACGCGATCGGGCCGATCTCACGCAGAATCTGTTGCTTGCGTTGCTGCAAAAAGCGTCGATTGATCTCGGCGAGCGGTGTGGAGTCGATGTGCCCGAGTCCGAGAAAGGTGTCGTCTCGTCCCGGGCTGCAGCAGCTTCTCGCAACGCCGTTGAAATCGACGTTCAGGATTTCACTGGGGCACCGGTTCTCGGGCAGTCCAGGCACGCGGTAGTAGACGTCCTCTGGCAGGGCAACGCCTTCTCTCACGTAGGGAAGAACCGGGAAGATCTCGATCTCGTCCGCGTCGAGGTGTTCCTTCCATTCCGCAAGCTCACCACCCGGCTGGAGGTCCGGCTTCGTCACCGCACCCTTCAGTGTCGTAGCAATCCCGAGCGCGACGGCCGTCTCGAGCGCCCGGCGCACCCGGCGCAGCGGGACGAAGCGTTGGTGAAAGCGGCTGACGCTGATCGCGAGCTCGGTGAGGCCAGAGTCGCGCAGGATCGCGAGCTTGGCGACCGTCAGCTCGTCCGTCGTCGCCCAGAATGCATTTGTCACGCAGGTCACCTCGGCGCCGAGCCGCGCCGCGTGCGTGACAATTTCGACCAGGCTCTCGAACCGGACGAACGGCTCGCCGCCAGTGATTGCAAAGCAGAGCGGTTCGCCGTCAGCGATCAGCGCCGCCTCACTCATGAGACGTACGATCCGATCAGTGGAGAGCGCTTCCCTCCGCGTTGGGCCGTAGCCCTTCCCGCAATGTTCGCACGTGGCGTTGCATTGCGCGCCGATCACGAATCCGAGAATCATGAGCGCCCCGCGGCTATCGCGTGCATCAGCTCCCGGCGGGCCCGTTGGGTGCGCCAGTGGTCTGGTCCGTAGAGCGTGCGGTAGATATCAAAGGAGACGCCGAGCGCCTCACGTGCCTCGCGAAAAGCACTTCGATGGAGTGCGAGCAGCCCCGCGACCCGATACCATTGCGCGCGGACGGGATGCACGCGCGGAAGGTCTGCGAGCGCCGCCTGAGACACGAGCGCGAGCGCCTCCTCTGCGTCGGCGTCGCGGCCGGCATCTAGATCGCATTCGACCAGCGACAGCCGGGCCGAAGCCACATCGGGATGCTCGGATCCGTCAGCCTTCTGGCTGACGGCGATCGCGCGTTCGAGCGTAGAGATCGCCTCCGAAAGGCGGCCTTCACGCGCGTACGCCTCTCCCAGTGCCCGACGTACGGGACCGGTGTGATCGAGCTCCGCGCCGGAGTTCTTGTGAGCCTCGAGATACGCGGCTTCGTTCCGGTCTTCGTAGTTGACGACGGCCTCGAGTAGTGGTTGAGCCGCGGCTGGCGCATCTTCGTGCAGCAGGAGCAAGGCGGTGAAGAACTGCGGGCGGATGGCGGTCCAGCTTCCGGCGGGTGCCCAGCTCGATGCGAGTGATTGCGCCTGACGAAGTTGTTCCAGCGCCTCGGCGTAATGCCCGGAATCCGCGAGCGCCCGCCCGAGCGCTGAGCGCGACTCCGCGACCAGCATGTGACGAGACCCAAGAGTTGCGCTGAGCCGATCGATCGCGACTTCGAGGTGACGCGTAGCTTCCTGCGGGCTCGCGAGGTCCGTGAGTGCCTGCCCGTAGTAGAGCTCGACCTCCCCGGCCAAGCGATCGTTGACCTCAGTGGCGCGGCGCAGGTCCGCCAGCAGGTTTGCGTACTCGCGGGCGGCCAGAGCCCACGCTCCAAGAAGGTATCGTCCACGCGCAACCCGCAAACGAAGGTCCAGCACGGGCTCGGCGCTTGGACCGAGCCGCCTCTCGCCCGCCGTGAGCGCGGCCTCGTAACGCCCAATCGTTGCACCGAGGTTGCCCATCGCGTAATCGATATTCACCAACTCGGAAGCGCTCCGCAGCGCAGGTTCAGAGCCCGCGCCGTCCAGATGCTCGCCGAGCTCCATGGCCCGAGTGAGATGGTGGACCGCGAGTGGTGACTCGAGAAGCAGCTGGAGCGAGCGTCCAATGATGAAGTGCAGTTCCGAGGCGATCTCCGGGTGCCCGGCGAATCGCAGGTCAACCTCACTTCCGGCGCGGCTCAGGAGCGTCGTCAGGCTCATGTCCTTCACCGGCTCGTTGCCCGAGCTCACCGGGGAAAAGACGTCTTTGCTGAGATAGTCAACTACTGCCTGGGACTGCTCGGCAGAGAGTGCGGAGCGCCGCTCCGCCTGTCGTGCGTCGAAGTAAAGCCAGGTGCTCGCGACGAGTCCGAGCACCAGCGTCGCGAAGGCGAGTATCAGGCCGATCCGCATTGCCCGCGCGCGCTCGAGCCGGCGGCGCGCTGTTTCGGCTCGAGCGCTCGCGTCGCGCTCGGCGTAGAGCTGCCGGCGCCGCTCCTCGAGCGTGCGTAGGCGCCGCGCCAAGGCCCCCGCATCTGCGACGCGCAGCGCGGGATTGCCCTCCGCAAGCAGAGCAATGTCCTCACGCAACAATTCGTCCTCGACGCCGCGCTCCCAGCCGGGAGACATCACGCGCTGGAAATCGCCCACGACAAACTGATAGAGGATGACGGCCAGCGCGTAAATGTCAGCCTTGACGGTAAACGGTTGACCGCTGAGCACCTCGGGAGCGAGATAGAGCGGCGTTGCTGAGCTCAACGCTGTCGCCGCGATGGTTTTCGTGAATCCGAGCCGGGTGATGCCGAGCCGCTCGAGCCGGTCCACGTCGAGCACACCGCCGCTGCCGAAATCGGCGAGAACGATATCGAGATCACCAGCTCCGAGCGTACGAACCAGAATGTTCGAGGGCTTCAAATCCTTGTGCAGCACCCCGACCGAATGGACTTCCGCGACCGCGGTCGCGATATTTGCAACGACTTCCAGTCGATCTGCGAGCTCGATGGATTCAAATCCGCCGCTCGCTCTAACCCAGTCGACGAGGCTTCCGCCGGAGACGAATTCGGTCTCGACGAAGTACGGCGGCTGCTCGAGGTTCCAATCGAGGAGGCGCAGCACGCGGGCCTCCTCACCGAGCGTGTCGTTGATCACGCGGAACAGCGTGATCTCTCTCTTGAGTGCTGCGAGCGAGGTCTCATCCAGGGCAAACTTGAAGACCCGCTGCTCGCGAGTCTTCGCATGTTTTGCTCGCCAGGCCTCCCCGTGTCCACCGATACCGAGTCGCTCGATCAGGCTCCACAGCGGACGACCGGGCGGATGATCGCCGGGGCGCAGCTCAAGAGGCGTGACGGCCTCAACCGTCGGGGTCGACTCCACGCGCACGGCCGCAACGAGGCGATAGCCGAATCCGTGCGCCGTCCTGATGATGTCCTGCTCGCTATCGCCGAGGACCTCGCGCAGCCGGCCGATGGACTTGGTGAGGACCGTCTCGCTCAGCACGCGCCCGGGCCAGACGCCCGCGAGCAGCTCGTCCTTCGTGCACACTTCGCCCGCATGCTGCAGGAGGTAGAGAAGTACCTCGAGCGGTTTGCGTTCGAGGTCGACTTCGGTCCCGCTTACGATGAGTTCCAGCGCGCGCTCATCGAGCACCGCCCCGGCGAAATGCCAGCGGCGGCGACCTCTCCCTTCGCGTGCGTGAGGCGCAGTACCAATCCCTTCGGCCATCGCAGCTTCTTATTCTCGAGGTCGCGATTCCCCGATGCATGATGGCACAGCCTCACGAGCCGAGCCACCGTGCGGGCGGCTCGCTCCTCCGGTACCGGCCCTCCGGTATCCGGTGAATTCAGGAATCTTTCCGGATTAATTCAGCCGGCGGTCAGGATCGCGCGCGTCCGCCCCCCTAGCGTTGCGCCGTTGCGTTGCCGACTCCGTGGTTGAGATCGCGGCGCACCAAGTAAAACGCGTGAACCGGACCATCGGGGGCATCAGTTCCATGTCGACAAACGAGAGTCTAGCCCGGTTCCAATTCGTGCAGGCGCCCGAGGGCGTCACGGTCGGTGTCATCCTCGTCAGTTCCAGCGCGCATGTGATTTCCATGAACGGGGCGGCGCGCCGGTTAATTGACGCCGGAACGGGACTCTCCGTAGGATCGGGCGGCATTCGCGCCTCCCGGCCGCGCGAGACCTGCCTCCTTCACGCACTCATCGATGCCGCATCCCAGCGAACGATGTTGAGCGGCCTGCACTCCGGTGGTGCGCTGCGCATTCCGAGGTTCGACGAGCGTTCGGCCCTCGAAGTGCTGGTGGCGCCGTTTCATGCCAACGGCGCGGCTAGGCGAGAAGCGCGCGTAGCTGCCGTCATCTACGTGATCGATCCGACGGTCGGGTCGAGCTCCTGCGGTGCGCAGTTCGCGCGGGCGCATGCACTCACTCCGGCCGAGGCGCGGGTTGCATCGCTGATTGCGAGCGGGCACACCGGCCGTCAGGCGGCTGAGCACCTGGGCATCAGCTATAACACCCTCAAGACACATCTCAAACAGGTATTCGCAAAGACTGGTGCGCGGCGGCAGGTCGGTTTGATCCGGCTCATGATGAGCTTCGAAGGGACCGCGCGCTGAGGCCGGTTGCGGGTCGGTCGTTTGGTGAGGCGCCGCGCCCCGCGGAGAAACCCACAGGCCGTTCCAGCCAAGGACCCCTCCTCCGTCCGTGGCAACGGCCGCGAGCTCACCCGCTATGTTCCCCTCGGGGACCGCCACGCGAGTCTGGACGTTGCCGAACGGGTCGAAGTTATGGCCGCCGACGCTTTCGTGGTTCCGAGCGTGCTCGGTCACGCGTAGCGCAACGGAGTATGGCCAGCAATTGGCTGCGATCGGGCGAGCGTGCCTGCGCACGAAGCCCGCGGATAGGGGTGCCTCTCTCGCGCCCTGCCGGACGATGTCCGTGCTGCTCATGCTGACGGTCACGAAAACGTACGGGGAGTCAACGGGCGCGTTCGGATACTCGATCACGCTCGCGAGCGCCCACATGCTCGCTGAGCATCGCTCCGAGCCGCTCTTCAGTGGTGAGCGGCGGGGGCATCCTGCCGATGAAGCCCCAGATCTTCTGCGCAAGCTCCGCCTGCCCAGCGTGCAGGAGCGACTCGACGGCGCCGCTCCAGCCGTCGATCACGATCCGACGCGTCTCAAGAAGCTTCGCCTTGCCGGGACTCGACTCGCGACCTACGCCACGGCGCTCCCGTGCGAAACGGGCCGGACGTTCGCGCAGGAAGCGAGATTCACCGCGCAGCTCTGCGCGGTAGATGCCGTCCTTGAGACTCGAGCGCGTCTCGCCTCTGACCGCGCGCGCCGTGGCGTTGGCCGCAACGCCCTGGGCGCGGAGCTGCTCGGCGAAGCGCTGGCGCCACTCCCGCAGCGTGGTCTTGCGAATGTTGAGCCGCTCCCCGTTTTCGCTTACGGCTTTCACGACGAGGTGAACGTGAGGATGGTCCTGATCGGTGTGCAGTTATGTGGTGCTGCACATAACTGCATTTGGATCAGTCCCATCCCGAGGAGCGCCGCTGCGCGATAGCTCGAAGCGCCGTTGACCGACAGCGTCACAGGCAACATCACGCTGCGCGCCGTTCCGTCGACCATGAATTCGAGCGGCAGCACACCGCCGGTCGCGGAGGAGCGAAAGCCGACCATGCGGTGGCCCTCGAGCGCATCCCAGCGCAGCGGGATGCCGTAGCGTGCGAGGTAGGCGGGCGATGCCACCGTGACCTCCGGCAGGAGGGCGACGCGACGCGCCACAATGTCGCTATCGTGAAGCGTCCCGGCGCGGAGCACGCAGTCGATGCCCTCACGCACTACATCCACGAAGCGCTCGCCCTCGCTCATGTAGACCTCGATGCCGGGATACTGCTCGAAGAAGCGCGGGAGTCCGGGCAGGATCACGCGCCGCGCGAGATGTCCCTGGGCGTCGATGCGCAGCAGCCCCTTGGGGGTTGCGCCACGGAAGGCGCTCTCGGCATCCTCGACTTCCCCCAGGATCGAGAGGCAGCTGCGTTAATAGGCCTCGCCGTCGAGCGTCGCGCTTACATGGCGCGTGGCGCGCTCGAGGAGGCGCACGCCCAGGCGCGCCTCCAGCCGCTTCACCACGTCCGTGACCGTCGAGGCCGGGAGCTCCAGATCGCGCGCGGCGGCGCTGAAGCTCCGAAGCTCGACGATCCGCGCAAAGACCCTCATCGAATCCAGCCGATCCATTATTCGCAATTTCCGGATGGAATTGCCGGATGATGCCTGATTATTCGCTTACCCCAAACAGCTATCCTCCGAACCGTGCCCGGACCGACCGGACATCCACTTCAGGAGACCCGCATGAGCAAGATCGCCCTCATCACCGGAGCCAGTCGCGGCCTCGGCCGCAGCACCGCCATCGCGCTCGCCCAGAAGGGCATCGACATCATCGGCACCTATCACAGCAACAAGACCGAGGCCGACTCCGCGGCCGCGGCAATCACCCGCCTCGGCCGCAAGGCCGCGATGCTCCAGCTCGACACCGGCAAGATCGCGGAATTCGCGGCCTTCGTATCCCAGGTGAAGCAGACCCTCATCGGGAGCTTCGGCCGTCCGAGCTTCGATTACCTGGTCAACAACGCCGGGATGGGCGTCCATGCGCCCTTCGCCGAGACCACCGAAGCGCAGTTCGACAGCGTGATGAACGTGCACTTCAAAGGTGTGTTCTTCCTGACGCAGACGC
>Ga0335074_10009168_pt1 | contig 13796 bp, 14 predicted proteins | sample Lox_Sample_23_FD_206715 | JGI IMG/M metagenome (GOLD analysis project Ga0335074, IMG submission 206715) | Soil microbial communities from Loxahatchee National Wildlife Refuge, Florida, United States - Lox_Sample_2.3 | ecosystem: Environmental > Terrestrial > Soil > Wetlands | place: USA...
TGAGACGCTGACGTTGTCGATCCTTAACCACGACAGCGCCATAGCCTCGGCAGCGTCCCGGATGGTCACCGCCGCGGGCGACCGCCCGCTGATCGAGATGGGCTCGCGCCGCACGCACGAGGTGGCCGCGGTCGCCGCCGCCCGTGCTGCCTATATCGCTGGCTTCGGGTCCACTTCCAATCTGCGGGCAGGCCAGGAATACGGCATCCCGACCAGCGGTACCAGCGCTCATGCGTTCACGCTCGTGCACGGGTCCGAGCGGGAGGCGTTCGAGGCCCAGCTGAACGCGCTCGGCCCCAGCACCACGCTGCTTGTCGACACCTACGACGTCCGGTCGGCGGTGCAGGCCGCTGTCGAGCTCGCGGGCCCGGGCATCGGCGCAGTCCGCATCGACTCCGGGGACCTGCCTGTGGTCGCCAGCCAGGTGCGCGCGCAACTGGACGCGCTCGGCGCGGCAAAGACGCGGATCATCCTCACCGGCGACCTGGACGAGTACTCGATCGCCGCGCTGGCAGCTTCCCGGGTGGATGGGTACGGCGTGGGCACGTCGCTGGTCACCGGGTCGGGCGCGCCGACGGCAGCGCTGGTGTACAAGCTGGTCGCCCGCTCCGCCGACGACCGGCCATCCGCGCCCCTGCAGCCGGTGGCTAAGCGTTCGGTGGGCAAGCCCGGCCGCGGCGGGCGCAAGTGGGCTGTGCGCAGCCGCGACGACGCCGGGATCGCGGTCGCGGAGATCGTGACCACGGTCCCGGCCGAGCCGGGCCCGAATGACCGGGAGCTGCTGCGGCCGCTGATGCGCGGTGGCGAGACCGTGGGCGCAGAGCCGGTGGCAGCGGCGCGCCTGCGCCACCGCGAGACGCTCGCCGAGCTGCCCGCGTACGCGCGGCAGCTCTCTCGTGGCTACCCGGCCATCCCGACAGTCTTCCGCCCCGACTCCGAGGAAGCGTGACGCTCTGCTAGCCCAGGGGGACGACCCCCGGACCCCCCGCGAGACGTGATCCCCCGAGCCTGAACAACGGCTCGGGGGATCACGGTGATGACTAAGCTCACCGTGTGGCTCGAGCGCTGGTGATCGTCGACGTACAGAACGACTTCTGCGAGGGCGGCTCGCTTCCGGTATCGGGGGGTGCCGGGGTGGCCCGGGCTATCAGCGGGTATCTGGCTGGCCCTCAGCGCGGTGACTACGCCTGCATCGTGGCGACGCAGGACTATCACGTCGACCCTGGTGCGCACTTTTCCGACCATCCCGACTATGTCGGTAGCTGGCCTCAGCATTGTGTCGCGGGCACATCAGGCGCGGACTTCCACCCCGCACTGGACACCGGCGATATCGAGGCGGTGTTCCGCAAGGGCGCGCACGCGGCCGCGTACAGCGGCTTCGAGGGCGCTGACGCCGACGGCGTCCCTCTGGGCGCGTGGCTACGGGACCACGGCGTGACCTCTGTCGACGTCGCCGGGCTGGCCACCGATCACTGCGTACGGGCCACAGCTACCGACGCGGCGGCCGCCGGATTCGACACCAGGGTCCTGCTAAGCCTCAGCGCGGGCGTGGCCCCGGACACGACCGAGGCGGCCCTGGATGAGCTGCGCACCGCTGGGGTCGAGCTGTCTGGCCGCCCAGCTCAGTCGCCTTCGGGCAGCGACTCGTAGATCTCCTTGCATTCCGGGCACACCGGAAAGCGCTGCGGATCGCGGCTTGGTACCCAGACTTTGCCGCACAGCGCAATGATCGGCGTGCCGGTGACGGCGCTCTCCATGATCTTGTCTTTGTCGGCGTAGTGAGCGAACCGCTCGTGATCGCCGTCGCCGACGTTCAGATCGGGGACGACCTTGGTGTCTTCCCTGACATCGCTTCCGGTACTCACGAGGAGCGAGTCTACGCGCTGCGGGAGCGCGGATCAGTTCTGCAGTGGGTCCTCGGGATAAGTCGCGACAATGGCGAAATCGCCGCCCTGCCGCCGCAGCACGGCTGGCCACAGCCGCTCCGGCTCGGTCAGGAAGGCATCCGACGGCTCGCCAGGGAGCACGTACCAGGCTCCCTCGTCGATCTCCTCCCGGAGCTGCCCGGGCCCCCATCCGGCGTAACCAGCGAACACACGCAGCGAGGTGATGCCCCCAGCCAGCAGCTCCGGCGGGGCCTCAAGGTCGACAAGCCCGATCCGGGACATCAGGCTGGACCCGTCCAGAGAGCGCCATCCGAGCGGCTCGTCCTCGCCCCGCGCGAGCGCCAGCGCCAGCGCGCTGTTTGGCGAGACCGGGCCGCCCTTGAAGACGACTGTCGGGCCGGTGACGAGCTCGGTCCACGCCTCGAGCACCTGCCCGACCTGGACTTCGGTCGGACGGTTCAGCACGACGCCGAGCGTTCCCTCTTCCGGCTCATCCTCGACGATCAGGACCACGGTGCGCCGGAAGTTGGGGTCACCAAGCAGCGGCGTGGCCACCAGGAGCCGGCCGCCGAGGGATTCAGCCTCCATGCGTCCATGATGCGCTACAAACCCGAGGGTTTGCGCAGCACTGCCCCCAGGAATGCCGGGGAGGCCAGGATGACCTGGCGCCACGTACGCTTGAGGGATGCCTCAGGTAAGCGCGGGCGGCGAGGACAGCCTGACCCGCGACGTCCCGCCCGCCACTGGCGATGGGCTGGCCGGCCGGGATGGCGCCCGGCCCGTCGGCCGCGCGGCGGCAGTCGCGACGACCGCGCCCGTGCTGACGGGCGCGCCGGCGGTCGTCGACGTCACCAGGCTGCGGGTCGCGATCGCGCGCCTCTCGCGGCGGCTGCGCAAACACGAACTGGCCGGCCTGACGCCGACACAGCTTGCCGCCCTGTCCACCGTCGAGCGGAGCGGGCCACTGCGCCTCGGCGACCTGGCCGCCGCTGAGCGCGTCGCCCCGTCGACACTTACCCGGCTGGTGAGCGCGCTGGAAGACCAGGGCTACGTGAAGCGGCGCGCGGTACCTGGCGACGCTCGCGTGTGGGAGCTGATTGTCACCGCGCGCGGGCGCGAGGTACTGGACCGAATCCGGCAGGAGAGCACCGTCCTGCTCGCCGACAGCCTGCTCACCCTTTCTCCGGACCAGCTCGGCGCTCTGGCCGCCGCGCTGCCCGCGCTGGAACAGCTGGCCGACGCCGCCCCGCACTGACCCCGGGGCCGCTCAGGCTCAGAACAGCAGGCTGGACAGCGTTGCCCGGGCCTTGGTGACCCGCGGGTCCCGGGGTGGCAGCACGTCGAACAGTTGCAGCAGGTGCAGCCGAGCCCGGTTACGCTCCTCGCCGGAGGTCCGCCTGACCGTGTTGAGCAGCCGGCCGAATCCGTCCTCGACCTTGTTCATGGCCACGTCGATGTCGGCCACCCGCGCCTGCGCGTCCGGGTCGTCCGGGTTCTCCTCAGCCTCCCGGAGCACCTTGGCCCGGTCGTAGGTGTTCACCCGCCTGATCAGGTCGACCTGCGCCAGCCCCATGGTGGCTGCCGGGTGCCCGGGGGCGGAGGCGAGCACTTTCTCGAACGCGGCCGCCGCGCCATCCAGATCGCCGCGCTCCATAGCCTGCTGGGCATCTGCGAACCCCGGATCTGCGGCCTGTCCGGCACCGGCCTCTGCCGCCGCTGCGTCCGGGCCGGCCCCTGGCCCGCCGGCCTGCTGTGCGACCTGCATGATCTGGCCGATCCACTCCCGGACGTTGGCCTCAGGCAGCGCGCCAAGGAAGCCATCCACCATCTGGCCGGCGATCACCGCCACGACCATCGGGATCGACTGCACCTGGAGCGCTGCGCTGATCTGAGGGTTGGCGTCGACGTCCACCTTGGCCAGCACCCACGAGCCACCTGCCTCGGCTGCCAGCTTCTCGAGCACCGGCGACAGTTGTTTGCACGGCCCGCACCACTCGGCCCAGAGATCCATGATCACGGGGACGCTGCGTGACCTCTCGACCACGTCGGCGTTGAAGGTCTGGTCGGTGACGTCGATCACGTGTGCCGGCTGGCCGCCGGAGCTCGCGGCCTGGGCCGCCTGCTGCCTGCGCTGCGCCGCGGCCTGCCGGGCGCCGAGATCCACGGCGCCGCGAAGGGAGAAATCCCGCGAGGGCTGCATGCCTCTATCCTGCCCCATCCGAGCGACCATCCTGTCACCGTGGCCGCTCACGGTGGGTCACATAGCCGGCATCGGGCTGCCGCCAGTGCCACCAGGCCCAGGCTCAGCAGCCTTCTCACGGTCTCGCTCACGGTCCCGCTCATGCTCGCGCCGCATCGCCCGTAGCAGCGGCAGCGCGGCGAAGTACGAGCCGGCCAGGGACACGCCGCCGACGGCAAGATCAACCGAGATCCGGCCCTGCTTGGCCCAGTACACATCCTTCAGGTCCAGCAGCAGCGCGAACTCGTCGACGATCAGCGCCAGGCCAACCCCGTAGGTTGTGGCGACCGCCGGGTGCCTGCGCTGGGCGTCCTCGCCGTGGACAGCGATGGCGCCCACCCCGGCGAGCATCCCGATCCCCCACATGTAGTGGTGCAGGTGCTCGCCCCCGACGCTGAGGTTATGAAACGGTCCCTTGCCGGACTTTATGGAATACGTGAGCGTGCGCACCAGCCCGAACGTCCCCGTGAACCCGAGCCAGCTGAGCAGCGCCGCCCGCTGCCGCGCATCAAGCTCGGAAAAGAACGTGTGGCGTAGCTCCCGGAGTACCTTCATGCCCCAGATTCCTATCCGGGCCGTGGCCCGGGAAACCCGGGCCAGCAGACGTGCGGGCGCGGGGTGGCCGGTGCGGGCGCGGGGTGGCCGGTGCGGGCGCGGGGTGGCCGGTGCGGGCGCGGGGTGGCCGACGCGAGCGCGGGGTGGCCGGCGCGAGCGCGGGCGGCGGTACGGGCGCGGGCGGCGACGCCCGCCAGGGTTTCGGGAAACCGCATCATGGGGGTTTATGTCCGAGTTGCCGGATTCTGCAGCGGGATCGAACTCTAGAAGGCGGGCACCTCGGTGTAGGCGCCCCATTCCTCCCGCAGCGTGCCGCAGATCTCGCCCAGGGTCGCCTCCGCGCGGGCCGCGGCGAGCATGGGCTCGATCATGTTGCCCCCTGACCTGGCGCAGGCCAGCATCGCAGCGAGCGCGGCGTCGACAGCCGGCTGATCGCGGGCAGCACGCCGCTCGGCCAGCTCGCGCACCTGGGCGCGCTCGACCTCGTGGCTAATGCGCATGACCTCTACTGGCTCGCCCACGGTCTCGGTCAGGCAGTTGACCCCTACGACCCGCTTGTCGCCTTTCTCCAGCTTGCGCTGGTAGGCGAAGGCGGCCTCGGCGATCTCGGCAGTGAACCAGCCGCTCTCGATGCCACCCAGGATCCCGCCGGTGATCGTGCCGTCCGGGCTCATCTCGCGGATCCGGGCGAAGATGGCCTCGGCCTCGGCCTCGAGCCGGTCGGTCAGCGCCTCCAGGTACCACGAGCCACCGAGCGGGTCGGCCACGTTGACCACCCCGGTCTCCTCCATGATCACCTGCTGGGTGCGCAGCGCGATCTCGGCCGCCTTCTCGCTCGGCAGCGCCAGCACTTCATCCAGCGCGTTCGTGTGCAGCGAGTTCGTGCCGCCAAGGACGGCCGCGAGCGCTTCGATGGCCGTGCGGACAATGTTGTTCTCCGGCTGCTGCGCGGTCAGCGAGACCCCGGCGGTCTGGGTGTGGAAGCGCAGCCACTGCGCCCGCTCAGTGCGCGCCCCGTACACGTCGCGCAGCCACCTCGCCCAGATCCTGCGGGCAGCCCGGAATTTCGCGATCTCCTCGAAAAAATCAATATGGGCATCGAAGAAGAACGAGAGTCCGGGCGCGAACGTCTCGACATCCAGCCCGCGTGACAAGCCGAGTTCGACGTAGGCGAACCCGTCGGCGAGCGTGAACGCAAGCTCCTGGGCGGCCGTCGACCCCGCCTCCCTGATGTGGTAACCGGACACCGACAGCGGCTTGTAGTCAGGGATGCGCTGCGTGCAGTACTCCATCAGGTCGCCGATCAGGCGCAGATGCGGCTGCGGCGGGAACAGCCATTCCTTCTGGGCTATGTACTCCTTGAAGATGTCGGTCTGCAGCGTGCCATTCAGCTTTCCCAGGTCGGCACCCTGGCGCTCGGCCGCCGCCAGGTACATGCAGAACAGAGGCACCGCCGGGCCGCTGATCGTCATCGACGTGGTCACGTCGGCCAGCGGAATCTGGTCGAAGAGCACGTCCATGTCAGCGGTGGAGTCGATAGCCACGCCGCAGTGCCCAACCTCGCCCAGCGACCGCACGTCGTCGGAGTCGCGGCCCATCAGCGTGGGCATGTCGAACGCCACCGACAGGCCGCCGCCGCCGCCGCGCAGCAGCATCTTGTAGCGCGCGTTGGTCGCGGCGGCATTGCCGAACCCGGAGAACTGCCGGATCGTCCAGGTCCGGCCGCGGTATGCGGCCGGGTACAGCCCGCGGGTGAACGGGTACTCCCCGGGCCAGCCGATCCGCTCAAAGCCGGGCACTACCGCGCCTTCGGGCGGGCCGTACACCGGGTCGACCTCAAGCCCGGACAGGGTGGTGAAGTCCGCGTCGCGGACCCGGGCCGCGTCGTAGCGCCGCTGCCAGCGCTGCCTGCCGTGGTCGCCCTGCGCATCCCCGGCTGCCTGTCCCACCGCGGCCACCTCCTCCGGCTCCCCCGGCTCCCCGCCTCAGATAGTAGGACGTCCTAGTATCTCTCGCTTAAGTATAGGCGAGAGCGCCGGCGGGACCGCCCAGCACGGGGCTTGCACCACGGGGCTCGCAGCAAGGGGCGCCGCTGAATTGGCTGCAACCAGCACAGCCCATCGGCAGTCTCAATGCTGTAGGAATGCACTGGGCTCTCGGAGTTCCCGGCCATTTATCCAGGAAGCGGCGACCGGATTTGTGGTAGAACACATGGCATATCGGTCAGAGGGCGCGGGCCGCACTGCAATTCTCGGCGACGTGCTTACTGCGCCGGGGCCGCAGCTGGCACTGTCGGCTCCTGCGGTGAGGCGAGGGAACTCGGTGGCCAGGCTCCGCACCGTCGACCGCCAAGCGGCCGAGGACCTTTTCAACACGGGCTATCCCAGGCTCGCCGGATGGGTCCGCAGGCTGGTCGACGACGATGAAACCGCGCATGAGATCGCGTCAGAGGCCTTCACCAGGCTGCTGGGCCGATGGTCAGGGCTCGATAACCCGCAGAGCTACCTGTACATGATCGCGACGAACCTGGTCAGGGATCACTGGCGCAAGTCCGGCCGGGAACGCCGGGCTATCCAGGCGCTCAGCGCCGGCGCTCCGGCCGACCCCGCCTGTCATCCGGCCCAGGATGTCGACGTGCGCGCGCTCATCGAGTCGCTCCCCGAGCGGCTGCGCAGCGCGTTTCTGCTGCATTACTACGGGGGCTTCGGCGTCCGCGAGGTCGCCGCGATGCTCCACATGCCCGAGGGGACGGTCAAGGCGGACCTGCATCATGCCCGCGCCCGGCTGAAGGCCGCACTCCAGGACGCACCGGGGAGTTCACGTGGCTGACCGCTTCGATGAGCTCGACGCCTGGCTTGACGCCCCGGTAGAGCCGCTGCCCGCGCCGCCAGGAACCTTCCAGCGCATCCAGCGCCGCGCCCGCCGGCGCCGGGCCGGGAAGCTGATGTCGACCGCGGCCGGCGTCGTCGTCGTCATCGCGCTGGCGTTCGCGGTGCCATTCGTGGCGTCAGGCCTGCATGGCCCGTCAGGCAGCGGGAAGCCAACGGCGGTGGGGACGCCGACCTCGGCCAGCCGGGTCCGGTCCGGGAACAGCAGCGGACCGGTCAACTCGAGCACCAAGCATCCAGCACCCGCGTCGACCCTGTCGCCGACGGGCTCGGCCAGCCCGGTGCCGGCCAATTTCCAGCCCACCTCGGTCACGTTCGTCGGCCCGAACGTCGGAGCGGTGATCGGCCAGGCTGGCACCCCGGGCCAGTGCGCCACCCGCTACTGCACGTCCCTGGCCGGGACGTCGAACTACGGCGCGAGCTGGTACGGCGTCAACGCGCCGGTCACCGGCCCGCCGGACGGGCCATCAGGGGTCAGTCAGATCCGCTTCCTGAACATGCGCGACGGCTGGGCGTTCGGCCCAGGTCTCTGGGTGACGCACAACGGCGGGGCGACCTGGACGCAGGAGCAGACATCCGGGCTGCGGGTCACCGACCTGGAGACGGCCGGAGACGAGGCCTTCGCGCTGTACGCGAGCTGCACCGGGACCGGCAGCGACTACGGCTCGGACTGCACGAGCTTCTCGCTTTACTCGTCGGCGGACAGCAGCGACCAGTGGACGCCGGTACCCGGACCATCCGCGAACCTGTCAGCCCCAGCCGGGCAGGCAGGCTCGGCCAGCCTGGTGCTCACGTCCGGAGTCGGCTTCCTGCTCGCACCCTCGGGGGAGGTGCTCACCGGGCCGCTGACCGGCGCCGCCTGGACTGTGGCCAACCCGGCCGCGCCCTGCAACCCGGGGCCGGCCGGGCCCGCGGGCCAGCCCACAACCGCCCTGCTTGCCGCCGACCCGGCCCAGCTGACCCTCGTGTGCACCAGCGCGGCCCCGGGGACCGACACTCAGCTGAAGTCCGTCTACCAGTCCGTCAACGGTGGCACACAATGGTCGGCAGCAGGGACACCGCCGGCCACCGGGATCGCCACATCGCTGTCCGCTCAGACCGGGGGCGGCCTCCTGCTGGCCACGGACGCCGGGATCTTCCGTTCTGTAAATAATGGAAGCACGTGGCAGCTGGCGCAGGCGAGCCCGACCGGAGCGGTGGCGGGCCAGGCCGGGTTCAGTTACGTCGGAATGACGAGTTTTCAGAACGGGGTAGCGCTGCCCGCCGACCCGTCGCTGCACGAGGTGTTCACCACCGATGACGGCGGTAACACCTGGCAGGCGCGCGCGGTCAGTGCTCCCTGAAATCGGTGAAGTCGCCGGCCTCGACCCGCAGTCCGCGCAGCAGGCCGAACATCTCCTCAAGCTGCGTATCGTCGTAGCCGCGCAGGCAGAAGTCGGCTGCCATCAGGTCCACCGTCGCCCGGCCGGCCACCTCGCGGCCCTCCGCCGTGATCTCCGCCAGGGTGCCCCGCCCGTCCGCCGGGTTGGGCTTACGGGCCACAAGGCCCTGCGCCTCAAGCCGGTTGATCGTGTTAGTGACGCTCGTGGGGTGGACCATCAGCCGCTGCCCGATCAGCCCGAGCGGCAGCGCTCCTGTCCTGGAGAACTGGAGCAGCACCAGCGCCTCGTAGCGGGCGAACGTCAGCCCGTGCGGCCGCAGCAGCGCGTCGAGGTCGGCGAGCAAGATCTGCTGAGCGCGCATGATCGAGGTGACAGCGGCCATCGCCCGCGATTCCCCGAACCTGCGCTGCCAGATCTGGGCCGCGCGCTCGATGGGGTCGAACGGCAGATCGAGGGATTTCGGCACAGGCACACGGTACCGGCAGCCCCTACGGCGCGTAATATTGCCTGCTGGGGGCTTGGCACAATCATTTTCGGGGGAACACGTGCGGTCCGGTTATGCCGGTTACGCCGGCCAGGCCGTGAGCGCGACGACAGGCGCGACGGCGACGTCGGTGCTCGCTGCCGGGGTTGGCGTACGCCGTGGGTGGTGCCTGCGGCGCGTTGGATCCGCCTGGGCGCTTCGCTCGGCCAGTTTCCGTCTGGACGGCCCGGTAGCGGGCGCGGCCGCGTTCGGTATCGCCATCGGCCGGCCGGGCTCGGCCACGGCGATCGTCGACCTGCTGGCCGGGCTCGCCCGGCCCGCCTATGGCGAGCTGCGGGTACTCGGCGAGGACCTGACCACATCTCGCGGCCGGTCCGCGGTGCGCGGCCAGGTCGGCGTAGCGCGCCGGGTTGCCAGGCCGCAGCCCGCGTTCCGGGTGCGCGGGCTCGTCGAGCACGCGGCCAGGCTCGCGCGTACGCCCCGCCGCGTTCGTGATCCGCTGGCAGCGGCGATCGTTGACCGGCTGTCGCTGACGCCCTGGGCCGACGTGCCCATGCGGTCTGCGCCTGACGTCATCTGCCGCCGGGCCAGGCTCGCTGCCGCGGCCGTGCACCAGCCGGACCTGCTGCTGATCGACGGCCTGCTCGATGATCTCTGCCCGCGCGACACCGCGGCGCTCGCCGACGCCATCCGCGATCTGGGCACAGACATGACGATCGTGGCCACCGGGCGCGACTCGTCCGCACTCGCGCTGGCCTGCGGCGAGGTTCTGACGATGACCGACGGCATCCTGGTCCGCCCGTGAGGCGGGTCACCTCATGAGAGTCATGAGGCTGGTCATCCCACACCGCCCCGGCTATTAGGCTGCCCGCATGGACTGGAGCCTTTTCGGCTGCGGTCGCTCCGGTCATGTGACGTATGCGCCGGACGAGCCTGACGTGCGTAAGCGTCTGACCGTACGCGTCGGCACCGAGGAAGCCTGGCAGTGCCTGCGCTGCGCCGCGTTCGTCATCGGCCCACCGGGCATGTCCGGGCCAGCGTCGCAGGCGCCGCAGGTGCGCCGAGGGAACGAACTGCGCAGTGCGCTTATCCTGCGGGTCTTCGCGGTGGAGCGGTATCTCCGCGCGATCGTCGCCGCCATCATCGCGTTCTTCGTATGGCGGCTTCAGTACTCCCGCCAGTCGATTGAGGCGGCATTCGACCGCGAGATCCCGATCGTGCGCGAGCTGTTCCACCAGTTCGGCTACAACATCGACAACTCCAAACTGGTCGGCCTGATCCAGCGGGCGCTGACGCTCAGCCCCACCACGATCGAAGTGGTGGCTATCGGCCTGGCTGCCTACGCCGTGATCGAGGTGTTCGAGGGCACTGGGCTGTGGCTCGGCCGGCGCTGGGGCGAGTACTTCGCGATGGTGGCCACCTCGCTCGGCCTGCCGTACGAAATCTTTGACCTGGTAGCCGGGGTGACCGTGACCCGGGTGGCGCTGTTCGTCATCAACCTCGCGCTGGTGCTCTACCTGGTGGTCACCAAGCGGCTGTTCGGCGTGCGCGGCGGCAAGCGCGCCTACGATGCCCGGCTGCGCAGCGAGTCCATCATGGACGCCGCGATCAGCGCGGCTGCCGACGACGAAGACGAGCACACGACGTCCCTGGTCGCCCCGGACGCTACGGCAGCCGGCGGCGCGGACGGCGCGCCGCCCGCCGAGAGCCCGCACAGTGGGCCATCCGCCGACGAAGACGAAGACGCAGTCAGCCGTCGATGAGGCGGTCAGCGGCGGTATAGGGGTCAAGCTCACCCGACGCCACGTGGGCCGCGAGCTGCTCCAGATGTGACTCACCCGGGAGCGCGCCGATCCGCTGCCGCAGGCTGGCCACGGCGATCGCCGATACTTCCTCCCGGGCACGGGCCAGCCGCCTGCGGTCGCCCTCCCCCGAGGTTGCGAGCCAGTCGGCGTGCGCGGCGAGGCGAGCGACGAGGTCGTCGAGGCCAGCGCCGGACGCCGCTGTCGTGGCGACGATCGGCGGCTTCCAGCCGTCCGGGTCGGCCGGCGCCATCGCGAGCATCGTCCGCAGATCCCTGACCGTCTCCTGAGCGCCCGGGCGGTCGTTCTTGTTCACCACGAAGATGTCGGCGATCTCCAGGATTCCGGCCTTGGCCGCCTGGACGGAATCGCCCATGCCGGGCGCGACGATCACCAGCGTGGAGTCGGCCAGGGAGGCCACCTCCACTTCGGCCTGGCCGACGCCCACGGTCTCGATCATGATCACGTCGAACCCGGCCGCGTCGAGCACGCGCAGCGCCTGCGGCGCCGCCCAGGACAGGCCGCCCAGGTGCCCGCGGGTGGCCATGGAGCGGATAAACACCTCAGCGTCGGCGGCGTGATCCTGCATCCGCACCCGGTCCCCGAGCAGAGCGCCGCCGCTGAACGGCGAGGTGGGGTCAACGGCGAGGACGCCGACCCGCAGCCCCTGGCCGCGGTAGGCGCCGACCAGCGCGCCGGTGATCGTTGACTTGCCCACCCCGGGCGCGCCGGTCAGGCCGATGACGCGGGCACCTCCCGTATGCGGCGCGATCAGCCGCATGACCTCGCGGAGCTGCGGTGCGGCGTTCTCGACCAGCGAGATCAACCGGGCGAGCGCTCGGGGGTCACCGCTGCGCGCTGCCGCGACAAGAGCAGCTGGCCCGGCGGGGGATCCCGGTGAGTCGCCTCCCTTGGCTGGCCCAGCCTCGGTCACCGTCATGGCGCGGCGGCTCAGCCGCGGCCGGCCGGCGGCACCCGCAGCAGCAGCGCATCACCCTGGCCGCCGCCGCCGCACAGCGCCGCGGCGCCGAGGCCACCGCCCCGGCGGCGCAGTTCCAGGATCAGGTGCAGGGCGATCCTCGCGCCGGACGCGCCGATCGGGTGGCCGATGGCGATCGCCCCGCCGTTCACGTTGACCCGGTCGGGACCGACGCCCAGATCGCGCATGGACTGGATCGCGACAGCGGCGAAGGCCTCGTTGATCTCGATGAGGTCCAGATCGGCGACGCTGAGGCCGGCCTTGCCCAGTGCCCGTGTGATGGCAGCTGACGGCTGGGACTGCAGCGAGTTGTCCGGGCCGGCCACGACGCCGTGCGCGCCTACCTCGGCCAGAACCGGCGCCCCGGCGGCCTCGGCCGCGTCGGCCGACATCACAACGACCGCGCATGCCCCGTCCGATATCTGCGAGGCCGACCCGGCGGTGATCGTGCCGTCAGCGGAGAACGCCGGGCGCAGCTTGCTCAGCACGTCCACGGTGGTGTCGCCGCGCACGCCCTCGTCGGTGTCGAACATCACCGGCTCCCCGCGCCGCTGGGGCACGGGCACCGGGACGATCTCCTCGGCCAGCAGCCCGTTCTTGATCGCCTCGGCGGCCCGCTGGTGCGACCGCGCCGAGAACTCGTCCTGCTCGGCCCGGCTGATGCCCAGCCTCGTGTTGTGCCGGTCGGTCGACTCGCCCATCGACAGGTGGTCGAACGCGTCGGTCAGCCCGTCGAGCGCCATCGCGTCGGCGACCTCGGCCGGGCCGAACTTCACGCCCTGGCGCATGCCGGGCAGCAGGTGCGGAGCCCGGGTCATCGACTCCATGCCCCCGGCCACGACCACATCGAACTCCCCCGCCCTGATCAGCTGGGCGGCCAGCGCGATCGCGTCAAGCCCGGACAGGCAGACTTTGTTGAGCGTGACCGAGGGGACCGTCATCGGGATCCCGCCGGCGACAGCGGCCTGCCGGGACGGGATCTGGCCCGCGCCGGCCTGCAGCACCTGGCCCATGATCACGTAGTCCACCCGGTCGCCGGGCACACCTGCTCGCTGAAGGGCCTCCCTGATCGTGATCCCGCCCAGCTCGGCCGCACTGAACTGGCTGAGCGAGCCGAGCAGCTTCCCCACCGCGGTGCGCGCACCGCCGACAATGACCGGATCTCGCATACTTGAACGATACCCATGACCTGGATGGAGGCCGTCGTTGCCCGATGCGCCCGCCCCGCCGATCCCGCTGATCAGCCGCATCGACCACGTCGGGATCGCCTGCCGTGACCTGGCCAGCGCCGTCGCCTTCTACGAGTCAGCCTTCGGGCTGGTTCTCGCTCATCAGGAACGGAACGAGGAGCAGGGGGTCGCTGAGGCCATCATGCGGGTTTCCGGGGCAGCGGCGGGATTGGCGTACGTGCAACTGCTCGAGCCACTGGGCCCGGATACCCCCGTTGGGCGCTTCCTGGCGCGCCGTGGCGAGGGTATCCACCACATCGGCTATGGGGTTAGCGACATTACCGCCGCGCTCGCGTCAATCGGCGCTACCGGAGTACGCCTGCTGGATGCCCGACCGCGGCACGGTTCGATG
>Ga0335074_10009169_pt1 | contig 13795 bp, 10 predicted proteins | sample Lox_Sample_23_FD_206715 | JGI IMG/M metagenome (GOLD analysis project Ga0335074, IMG submission 206715) | Soil microbial communities from Loxahatchee National Wildlife Refuge, Florida, United States - Lox_Sample_2.3 | ecosystem: Environmental > Terrestrial > Soil > Wetlands | place: USA...
TCAGCGCGCGGTCAGCCAGCTGAGTGACCGCCGGCTTGCGCATGATGTCCCACACCAGCAGCTTGTGGTAGGCGCTGGCGGCTGGGTGGTCGTCATCGTGCACGCCGACCGCGCACTTGAGCCACCAGTACGGCGAGTGCAGTGCGTGCGCGTGATGGTGGCTGCCGACCACGAGGCCCGCTCGCCCCAGCTTGATCTCGAGCTCACGACGGGTGAAGATGCGCACGTGCCCGCCCGGCACATTGTGGTAATCGTCCGACAGCGCCCAGCAGACCCGCTCAGGGAGCCAGGCCGGCACCGTTACCGCTGCGATGCCACCCGGCCGGAGCACCCGGCTGATCTCGGTCAAGGCGCGCTGGTCCGCCGGAATGTGCTCAAGCACCTCGGCCGCTATCACGAGGTCGAAGCTGCAGTCCGGGAACGGCATCCGGGTAGCGTCGCCAGCTGCGGAAGCAAGACCGGCTGGCGCCTGTATCTGGCCCGCCTCCGCCATCGCAGCGGCGGTCGCGCGAACGTGCTGCAGTTCGCTGTGATCGGTGTCGAGCGCTACCACCTCGGCCCCCCGGCGGGCAGCCTCGAAAGCGTGCCGCCCGGCGCCACACCCGAGGTCAAGCAGTCTCGTTCCCGGTTGTATTGGCAGCCGGTGAAAGTCCACGGTCAGCATGAGGCGCCCGCCGCGGCCAACGCTGTCGGCTGTGCCTTGCTGGCCGCGATCGCTTGCCGGTACTCAGCCACCGTCGCCTTGGCGACGGCCTGCCAGGCGAACCGCTCAGCGACCCGAGCGAGGGCGGCCTGCGACAGCCGGTCCCGCTCAGCCGGCGAGTCGTGCAGCAGCCGTAGCGCCGCGCAGAGTTCCTCGGCGTCGCCAGGGGTGACCAGAAGCGCCGCGTCGCCGGTGACCTCAGGCAGCGCGCCGGTGCGGCTGGCAACCAGTGGCGTGCCGGACGCCATGTGCTCGACGGCTGGCAGCGAGAAGCCCTCATACAGCGACGGCACGACCGCGATCTCCGCGCTGGCGACCAGTTCGGCCAGTTCGGCATCGCTGATGCCGCTGACGAACCGAACCTTGCCGTCCAGCGACAGTTCGCCCAGCAGCCGCTGCGTCGGGCCGTCCGGCACCAGCTTGCTGACCAGGGTGAGCGACACGTTCCGCTCGGTGGACAGCTTGGCGTAGGCGCGTAGCAAGGTCGCCACGCCCTTCACCGGGGAGTCCGCGCTGGCGACTGCGACGATCCGGCCGGGAACGCGCGCCTGAGACCTCGGGTGAAACAGCCGGGTATCCACTCCGAGGGGAACGACCTTGACGTTTTCCGGCCTGACTTTGAAGTCGCGGAGGATGTCAGCCTTGGATGACTGCGAACCGGTCATGATCGTGCCGATGCGCCTCGCGACCCGGCCCTGCATGCCAACAAAGGAGTACCACCGCCACTTCGGGATCTTACGGAGGCCGCGTGCTGCTGCGAGCTCGATCCGGCGATCCACGCTGATCGGGTGATGGATGCTGGTCACCAGCGGCAGCCCGAGCCGGGGGATGCGGAGGTTGCCGTAAGCGAGCACCTGATTGTCGTGCACGATGTCGAAGTCGCCCTGCCGCGTGCGGAGCGCCCGCAGCGCGCGCAAGCTGAAAGTCAGCGGCTCGGGAAAGTACGCGGTCCACATGCCGGCGACTTCGAGGACGTCGATCCAGTCCCGGTACTCACGCAGATGCGGAGTGCGGAACGGATCCTCATCCCGGTACAAGTCCAGGCTCGGCAGTTCGATCAGGTGCGGGCCGGGCTCAAGTTCGGGGTAAGGCTGGCCGGAGTACACCTCGACGTGGTGACCGAGAGCGGCCAGCTCGCGCGACAGATGGCGCAGGAAAATCCCCTGCCCGCCGCAATGCGGCTTGCTGCGGTAGGAGAGCAAACAGACGCGCAGCGGTTCGCTCGCATCGCCGACTGCTACGGTACTCACGCAGGTTCGCGCCTCCTGTGTCGCAAGCGGCTGCCCGCCGGGCGGGCGACCCGCGTGACCCCCAGTCAGCGAACCATACCAAGCAAGTAACTTGCGTGCCCTTTGACCCCAGTCGTTTGCCGGGCTGCCCTGCGTCCTGCCAGTATCTGTAAGCTGCCGCGACGATGCTTTTACACCGGAGGCTCCGCTGACACGACGCGCGCTCATCACCGGGATTACTGGCCAGGACGGTTCTTATCTTGCTGAGCACCTGGTGGACATGGGGTATGAGGTCTGGGGGCTGGTCCGGGGCCAGGCGAACCCGCGGGTGCGCCACCTGCGGAAGCTGCTCGGTGACGTCAGGCTGATCCGCGGCGACCTGCTGGATCAGGGCAGCCTGATCGCGGCAGTCGAGCGGGTGCAGCCGGATGAGGTTTACAACCTCGCGGCCATCTCCTACGTGCCGCTGTCCTGGCAGCAAGCCGAGCTGACTGGCGAGGTCACCGGACTCGGTGTGCTGCGCGTCCTGGAAGCCATCAGGGTGTGCAGCGGGATCAGCGCCTCGCGCAGCCCTGGCAGTGGCCAGATCAGGTTCTACCAGGCGTCGACCTCGGAGATGTTCGGTCAGGTCACGCAATCTCCGCAGAATGAGCAATCGCCATTCCACCCGCGCAGTCCGTATGGTGTGGCGAAAGTGTACGGACACTTCCTGACGCAGAACTACCGCGAGTCCTACGGGATGTTCGCGGTGTCCGGGATCATGTTCAACCACGAGTCGCCGCGCCGCGGCGCCGAGTTCGTGACCAGGAAAGTCTCACTCGGAGTTGCCAAGATCAAGCTCGGCTACGAGCGCCAGTTGCGGCTCGGCAACCTGACCGCGAGCCGCGACTGGGGCTTCGCGGGCGACTACGTCCGCGCCATGCACCTGATGCTGGCCCAGGACACACCGGCCGACTACGTCATCGGCACCGGGGTGACGCACTCGGTGGAGAAGCTCGTGGACGCGGCGTTCCGCACCGCCGGCCTGAACTGGCGCGACCATGTAGTGACGGACGCCGCCTTCATCCGGCCGGCCGAGGTGGACCGGCTCTGCGCGGACCCGGCCAAGGCAAGGGACGAACTCGGCTGGGAGCCCAAGATCGGCTTCGAGGAACTGGTCGAGATGATGGTGGACGCGGACCTGGACCTGCTGGCAGCACCCGGCGGTAGCGCGGGCGAAGAGTTCGCTACCGATTCCTGGTAGCGAACTCGCGTGATTCCTTGATCGATGTGAAATCAGGGCGCTATGGGCCCGGGGATCAACATCGATCATGGCGACAGCTAGCTCACGTGGCCGCCCAGTAGCGTGCCGATGCCGTACGTGATCGCGGCAGCCAGCGCGGCGAGCACGAACTGGCGCAGCGCCCCGCGCAGGAACGGCCTGGCCGTGACGCGCGCGACGATGCCGCCGCCGATGAACGCCGCGATCGCGGCAAGGATAACGGCCGCGGCAAGCGATGAGAAGCCGAGCAGGAACGGCATCAGCGGGATCAGCGCGCCGACAGCGAACGTAACGAGCGACGCGCCGGCCGCGGTCAGCGGGGACGGCAGGTCATCATGATCGACGCCCAGTTCTTCCCTGACGTGAATGCGAAGCGCCTCATCCGGGTGGCGGGATAGCTGCCTGGCGACTTCGTCCGCCAGAGCCGGGTCGACGCCGCGCATCTTGTACATGGCGGCCAGTTCAGCCTGCTCGTCGGCCGGGTTGGTCTCGAGCTCGATGCGCTCTTTCTCCACCTCGGCGGCGACCAGCTCGTTCTGCGAGGAAACGGAGACGTACTCGCCAGCTGCCATGGAGAAGGCACCAGCGGACAGCCCGGCCAGGCCAGTAAGCACGATGGTGTGCGCGGCCAGCCGGGCGCCGCCGACGCCGGCGATCAGCGAGACATTCGTCACCAGGCCGTCCATGGCACCGAACACGGCAGGCCGCAACCAGCCGCCGGACACGTCGCGGTGCTGGTGGCTGACCTCCGGCGCTGCCGCTTCCAGGCGGATCTCGTCGCCCGTCTCGAGCCTCTCGCTGGTATCGACTGCCTGCTTGCGTGACGATGCCATGTCTGACCGTACCTGCTTCTGCGTGCTGGGATTATCGCGCGAGGGCGACGTGGGCGCCTGCCGTGCGGGCGCGGCATTATTGGCAGCCTTCTGTCCTGGCCGGGGGCTCAGCCTGGGGTGCTCAGTCTGGGGTGCTCAGCCTGGGGGCTCAGCAGGGCTGGCTCAGCCCAGCGACTGGGCCGGGCGTGTCGGCAGCCCGGCCGCTCGCCAGGCCTGGAACCCGCCGTCCAGGTCGGTCGCCTCGGTCAGCCCGATCCGCCGTAGCGATGCGGCAGCGAGCGTCGAGGCGTAGCCCTGCGAGCACATCACCACGATCTGCATGTCCGACCTGGCGAGCGCCGGGATCCTGGCCTCGCTGCGCGGGTCGAGCCGCCACTCCAGGACGTTGCGGCCGATGATGATCGCGCCGGGTACCTCGCCTTCGACTATTCGCTGCTCAAGCGGGCGGATGTCGACCAGGACCGCGCCATCGGTGATAGCGGCCAGCGCCGCCTCCGGGCGAAGCCGCTGTATGCCGCTGCGTGCTTCAGCGAGAAGTTCGTCGATACCGGGCGCGCCGTCCGGGAGAGCATCTGAGGTCAGTCTCGCGGCCGAGGCACTAGCTTTGGCTAGCGCCGTATCGGCGCCGCCGCGCCCGCGGCCGCCTTCCGGCCCGTCGATCGGGACCGTCTGCCTGGCGATCAGCCCGTAGTCAGTGGAGGTGTAGTACGTCATCGCGGTCAACGGCGGCGAGTATGCGTGAATGCTGGTAGCCGAGCCCTGGCCGCCATGGGCCACGTCGTGCACATGGCCGGGCCCGAATGCCACTGCCTGGCCGGCGCTGAGCCGCCGGTGGCTGAGGCGCCCGGCAGGTGCGCGGTACTGCTCCAGCAAGCTGCCGTCGGCCACCGCGAACGAGCCGGACGAGCCGCCGTGGTCATGCCAGTCGGTGTCCTGGCCACGCTCCCAGGCCAGGAGCCAGACGTCGCAGGAGTTAGACCGGTGCAGCGGCAGGTACCAGCGGACGTCGGGATCATGAACCACCAGGTCGGACCACAGCTCCCGGCGCGTGGCCAGCTGTGTGGTTATTGACCGGAGCTGAGCCGGCGCAAGCCGCCCGCTGTGCGGCGCCAGGCCCGCCAGCGTCGCCTCAATAGCCTGCTGGCGCTCCGGGCTGACGCCCCACCCGGGTTTGAGGCCAGCGCTCGCGTCCGGGGTCTGTGCGCTTACCTGCTCCTGACTGACTGCCGATCGCGACATCTAACCTCCCTACGGCTTTGCCGTCATTATGTATCCAGCTGTGCAGTGCATGAGTGCTACCCGGTCCATGAGCCGCTGAGCAGCGATTCGATATCGCCGCCGAACTGCCGGTCGGCGGCGATCGGCTCGACAAGCGCGCCGAGGCGGTCAATCAGCGCCCGGCAGCCCGGCGGCCACGGCGGCCCGGCCAGCGAAAGGGCCTGGAAAGCCGCGAGCGCTTCGCACGCGGCCACGGCTCTGCAGCGGCGCAACGCAGCCCGCAGATTGACCGCGGCCTCCCAGGCGAATGACTGGACGTCCTCCTGGCCGCCTGAGGTCTCGATCAGCCCGATGGCGGTAGGCAGCGCCAGCCGACGCATGGCATGGACTTCGCCTGCCGCCCGCTTGTGCACAGCGACAAGACCGGCCTGCGGGCCAGGATTGACGGCGAGCTGGGCAGGCAGGCCGGTGACCGCCGGGTCGAGCAGCCGGTGCAGTCGCGCTGCCGCGACCTCGGCGGCGTGCGTGATGGCAGCTGTGAGCTGGTCACACTGTGCCGCGAGGTCGATCCCGTGAAAGCCGGCTGTCCCGACGAAGGCGCCGTCCAGGAAGGCGGGAGAGTCGGTGACCCCGGTCATCGCCCGGTCCGCGGCGTCCCGGAGCGCGGCTGTCGCCCGCCGCACCTGTGCCAGAACAGCTCCGGCCACCCGGAACGAGACGGGCGCCTGCAGCATCCTGGGCCGGCCAGCCGGCTCGATGATCGCGCGCAGCGAGCTGAGCACGTCTCCAAGCACGTCGTCGCCGCGAGCACAGGCCGCGGTGTACGGGTCAGCGGGTGCTCCGAGCGCGGCGATGGAGAGACCGGCCGCAGCGGCCATCATCGCGCTGACCGTCTCCGCCTCGCCACCGGCCAGAATGCTGAGCGCGGTCGCGCCGGGCACGCCTGCGAGCAGTGCAATGCCCTCCTTCGGGCCGAGCTGGTAAGGCGGGAGCCCGTGCTCGGCCAGAGCAGCGGCGGCTGACCTGCTGGCCTGCGCGACATCGTCGGCTGGCACGAGGCCGGGCACAGTCCGCCCGAGCACGCTGCCGACGCCTGCCAGCGGGCCGAAACAGTGCGCTAGCTGGATGATTTCGCCCGCGCATCCGGCTCCGTCCTGCGGCACCGCAGGCACGATCCGCGCCGCGAGGAAGTCGGCTAGCCGGTGACACAGGCTCGCCGAGACCGCCGCGTCGCCGGACAGGAAGGTGCGCAGCCGCACCGCGATGATCGCCCTGACATCGGCTTCGGCTAGCCATGGCGGTCCGCCGGTAGCCCGGCCGACCAGCAGGTTGCGCTGGTGCGCCTGCTGCTCAGCCTCGGTCAACCGGAGCGAGCTGAGCGCGCCCATGCCGGTATTCACGCCGTAAACGGCGGCGTCACTGCGCAGGACTGCTCTCGCTTTGTCGCACTGGGCCTGGACCACGCTCGCGAGGGCCGGCGAGAGACGTACCTGCGAGCCTGCGCTGATCCGGCGCACGACGGCGGCATTCAGATCGGCAGCCGTAGTCAGCTCCAGGTAAGCGGTCATCGCTAACGGTATCTGAGCATCGTTCCGACCCCGGCCTGCTCGGCTTTCGTCAAGATCAGGTGGCCGACCGCGATGTCGAGTATGGCCAGCCCGCGGTGCCAGAGCAGGATCCGCTCCTGCGGCGTTTCCCGGCCGGGCCGCAGGCCTGCCACGACCTGGCCGAGCTCGGCGTGCAATGACTGGGCGGTGAGCCGCCCCGTATCGACATGCCGGCGCAGCGCGCCGAACTGGCCGGCCTGGGCTTCCCGCCAGTCGTCCACCACGACCTTGTCCATGACGTCGAGCAAGTCGATCTCTACTGCGCTGATCGTGCCGTACGGCACGACGAATGCGCCCGGCTGCACCGCGCTGGTCCGCAAGAGCGGCTCGGGCGTCGTCAGGCGTGTTGCTTCGACTAGGACGTCCGCTCCGTCGAACGCTTCCGCAGCGGTTGCCACCACCCGTACCGGGGTGCCGACCGCTGCCCTGAGCTGCCGGCCGAAAGCTTCCCTGGACTCGGGCCGTCTGCTGGTGACCCTGATCTCGGCCAGGTCGAGTACCAGGTTGAGCAGCAGCACGTTCCACAGCGCGGTGCCGCGCGAACCGACGTGGCCGAGGATCCGGGCGTCCGGCCTGGCCAGGTACTTGGCGCCGACAGCGGTCATGGCACCGGTCCGGCACGCCGTGATGAGCGTCGCGTCCATGATGGCCAGCGGGACGCCGGTGGCCGGGTCGAGCAAGGTCAGCAGGCCTAGTTCGCTCGGCAAGCCCACCAAGTAGTTGCCGACGAAATCCCCGACAACCTTGACCCCGCTCAGGCCGACTGGCCCGAGGTCAGCCAGGTGGCCGCGCAGTACGTTGAAGTGCCCGCCGTCGCCGGGCACCAGGTGCACGCGTGGCTCGATGATCGCGCGCCCCTCGCCATGCGCGCGGATAGCGCCTTCCACCGCGTCGATGATCTCGGCGCCGGTGAGCCCAAGACCGTTGATGTCCGGGCCGGAGAGGAAGCGCACCCAAAGGCCGCCGGGCGCGTCGCCCGGCGGCCTGCTAACGGGTACCTGATCCGCGGCCGATCAGCTCTTCACGCAGTCGTAGAGGAAGATGTGGCCGATCGCAGTCGGGTACGCGCCGGTCACGTTCTTAGCGCTCGCGGTCAGGTAGTTATAGAAGTAGCCGTAGATGATCGGCGTCTGGTCGAGCAGCAGCGTCTCGATCTGCCCCGCAATGGATCGCTGGCTGGACAGGTCAGCTGTCGCGATGTACTGATTGGACAGTTTGTCGTAGTCGGCGTTGTTGAAGTGGGCAGCGTTCCACGCCCCGGTGCCCTTCTTCGAGTTGATCGTCTGCAGCGGCGCGGTCAGGAATACATTCGGCACGCTACGGTGACCGTAGTCGACCAGGCTCATGGTCGCGTCGAGCCAGTCTGACGTGCCGAACAGGTAGTTGCCGTAGTACTTCGGCTGCGCTTCGATGTTCAGCTTCAGGTCGACGCCGATGGCCTTGGCCGACTGCTGGATGATCTGCGCGTACTGCGGGATCTCCTGGAAGATTTCCCCGGTTAGTGTGGCGGAGAAGCCGCTTGGATGACCGGCAGCCGACAGCAGCGACTTCGCCTTGGCGACATTAATGGCACGCTGCGGGATGCTGGTGTTGGTCGACGGGAATACCGGTGCGAACGGGCTGTCGTTTCCGAGGTCGGCGTCGCCCTTGAACAGTGCTGTCACGATTTCCGGCCGGTTCAGCGACAACGCGATTGCTTGCCGGACCCTGGCGTCAGTGAACGGTGCCTGGTCGCATCGCATGGATAGCTCGCGATGAGCGCTGGACTTGAGCTTGATGATGTTGTACTGGCCAGTGAGAAGCGCTTCACCGCCGCTCACCGAGAACTGGCCGAGAACGTCGAGCGTGCCGCTGGTCAGCGCGAGGATGGCGGGCGTGTCGGTGTCGTAGAAGGTGAACTGCGTGGCAGCCGGAATGGCCTTCTTGCCCCAGTAATCGTCATTGCGGACAAAGGACGCGCCCTGTTTCTCGGTGTAGCTCTTCAGCTTGAACGGACCTGTGCCGATGAACGTACTTTGCCACTGAGCGGGGTTGTAGTTGTTCGGCAGAATGATCATGTTGTAGTTGTCGGAGGATGTGAGGTAGGGGAAGTTGCCGTTCGGCGCGGTCAGGTGGAATTCGACCGTGTAGTCGTCCACCTTCACCACACCGTCCGGCGTCAGCACGCCACCGAACGCCGACAGGGCGGCGCCCTTGCCCGACGGGTTGGTCTGCAGCTTGTAGGTGTAGACAACGTCATCCGCGGTGAGCGGTGCGCCGTTGTGGAACTTCACGCCCTTGCGGATTGTGAAGGTCCAGACATCGGAGGTCGAGTTCGACGACCACTTAGTGGCGAGCACCGGCTGGAGTGTCAGGTGCTGGTCCGACAGCGTCAGGTACTCACCAGTCTGGCCGAGCATGTCCAGGCCGCCCTGATCGGCGACGGTGACCGGGTTAATCGCCGCCGCAGGCGTGACGATTCCGCACCTGATGGTTGCGGTGCTGGCCGCGGAACCACCCGACGGGCTCTTGCCCGGTGAGGTCGACGAGCCGCAGGCTGCCAGGACTGCGCCGATCACTGGCGCGGATATCCCGACCAGCGCGCCGGTCCGCAGGAAGGCCCGCCGGTCGATGTGACCAGCGACGAACTCGTCGATGACATGATTGCCGATTTCCGTTTGTCCTGCGCGCAGCCGGCTGAGCCGGTCGTTTCTAGAGTGCACAGCTCCTCCTCGGAACCCTCACCGGATCTGCTCGAATCGCAAATCCGATGCCAGTGGGCAGCAAAGGTACGCGTCCGCCTGCGCGTATGTCACGGCGTTGGCTCGTAGCTTTGCAGCGTTGTTAGCTGATCGATAGGGATATGACAACTCATCAGGTGACCCGGCTCGACTTCGGCCAGGGCAGGCTCGGTCGATTCGCAAATCCCGGAAGCCAATCGCCTCGGGCAGCGAGTATGGAAGACGCATCCGCTCGGCGGGTTGGCCGCGGACGGAATCTCGCCAGTCAGCCGGATCCGCTGCGTACGCTGACCATCCAGGCTCGGGACCGCGGACAGCAGCGCCTCGGTATACGGATGATGCGGTCCGCTGAAAACCCGCTCCGCGGTTCCTAGCTCCATCAGGCGGCCCAGGTACAGCACCGCGATCCGATCCGACAGGTAGCGCACCAGTTGCAGATCATGCGAGATGAACAGGTACGTGACCTGTTCCTTGGCCTGCAGGTCGGCGAGCAGGTTGAGAATCGCGGCCTGCACTGAGACATCGAGCGCCGAAGTGGGTTCATCGCACACCACGATGCGCGGCCCGCCGCCGAACGCGCGGGCTATGGCGACCCGCTGCTTCAGGCCGCCGGACAGCTGCCGTGGCCGCAGCGCCAGGTGCCGGGGCTCCATCCGGACCGACCGGATTAGTTCAGCCAGCCGTTCAGTAAGCGCGGAGCCAGAAAGACCTGCCAGCTTGACCAGGGGCCTGCTGATCAGCCGCCGTACGGTGTGCCTGCGGTTCAGCGCGGAGTCGGGGTTCTGAAAGACGATCTGCAAAGCCTTGAGCTGTGCCGGGCTGCGCCGCCTGAGCTCGCCGCCCAGCGGTTGGCCGTCCATCTCGATAGCCGACCCCGGATCGGGCGCAGTAAGGGCGAGAAGGATTCGCGCGAGCGTCGTCTTCCCGCTGCCGGACTCCCCGACCAGGCCGAGCGTCTCGCCGCGTTCGATGTCCAGGTCCACCCCGGCCAGCGCATGCACCGCATGGCCGTCGGCGTTGAAGGTCTTCGACAGGTTCCTGATGGTGACGACCGGCTCGCTGGCAGTTGGCGTAGCGGCCAGCTGCAGGTCGGCCGGCGTGCTCCTGGGCAGGTCTTTGGCCGCCTCGTGCAGGTAGCACCGGGAAGTCTGGCCTGGCCCGGTATCAAATGCCGGTGGCGCCGCCTCCCGGCACTGCTGCTCAACGATGGGGCAGCGCGGCGCGAATATGCATCCGGCTTGCTGCTCGCCCGGTGGCGGCAGGAAGCCGGGGATAGTGTCCAGGCGACCGTGGTCCTTGCGCTGGCCAATGCGCGGGAGGCAGCGCAGCAAGCCGACGGTGTACGGGTGCCGCGGCTGGTCGAAGACCTGTCTGGCCGGACCTTCCTCGATGAGCTCGCCTGCGTACAGCACGCCGACCCGGTCGCACATCTTGGCGATCACGGCCAGGTTGTGACTGATGAACAACAGCGAAGTGTCCAGCTCCTGGCGCAGCGCGGCCACGAGGTCCAGTACTTCGGCTTCGACAGTCGCGTCCAGCGCTGTCGTGGGCTCGTCCAGGATTAGCAGCTCGGGCTCGGACGCCAGTGCCATCGCGATCACGACTCGCTGCGCCATGCCCCCCGACAGCTGGTGCGGGTACCGCTGCATGACGTCGCCGGGGTCGGAGATCTGCACCGTGCGAAGCATGGCCTCGGACCGCTCAAGCGCCTCGGCCTTGCCGAGCCCGGCCACCTCGTAAACCTCGGCTACCTGCCGCCCGACCCGCATCGACGGGTTCAGCGCCTTCCCGGGCTCCTGGTACACCATGGACACCGAACGGGCGCGCAACTGACGTAGCTGTGCCGGGTTCATGGCAAGCGGATCGCGGCCGGCGATCCGGATCGAGCCCGCGCTGACCTTGCCGTTGCGCGGCAGGTACCGGGTCAGCGCCAGCGCCACCGTGGACTTGCCCGAGCCGGACTCGCCGACCAGTCCGTAAGACTCGCTGCGGCCAATCTGGAAGGACACATCCCGCAGGGCCAGCCGGTCGGACCCACGAACCCGGTAGGTGACGTCGAGGTGCTCGACCTCTACCGCCGACAGCGGCCCGGCTGCTGGGCCCGGAATCGCGGTGGCTTCAGTCGCGGTCATCCGGCCAGCACCTGCTCTATGGCGTCAGCCACCAAGTTGATGGCGATGATCAGTGAGGCGATGGCCAGCGCCGGGAACAGCGTCTCCCACCAGTACCCGGCACCGAGCACCACGTAGTTGGCGTTGATGTCGGTGCCCCAGTTAGGCGTCGACAGCTGGACGCCGAACCCGAGGAATGCCAGCGTCGCGACCGCGAAGATCGCGTAGCCGAGCCGGATCGTGAACTCCACGAGGACCGTGGGCATGACGTTCGGCAGGATCTCGACGAACATCATCCGCAGCGAACGCTCGCCGATCAGGCGGGCAGCGGGCAGGTAGTCGAGCTGGCTCTCCACCTGGACTGCAGATCTCACGGTCCGGGCGACGAGCGGCGTGAAGATGAAGCCGATCACCAGGACCTGGGTGAGCGTAGAGACGCCGAGCGCCACTACGAACAGGAAGATGACGAGGATCGCCGGCAGCGCGAGCACCGCCTCGACGACCCTGCTAACTACCAGGTCAACCACGCCGCCCAGGTAGCCGAGCACGAGCCCGAGAGCGGTGCCGAGCACGGTGCCGACCACGGTTGCCAGCGGTGCGATGACCAGCATCGTCTGCGCGCCGACGATAACCCTGGACAGCACGTCACGACCGAGCTGGTCGGTGCCGAACCAATGGGCAGCGGACGGCGGCTGGTTGGTGGCTAGCAGCTGCTGTGCCAGCGGACTATGCGGCGCGATCTGGTTCCCGAAGATGGCGCAGACGATCCAGAACAGCAGTATCAGCGCGCCGGTCACGAACGTCGGCCGGGTGAGCAGCAACCGCCAGACGGACTGCTCGCGCCGTTTGGCGCTGGTCGAGACAACGCCGGGCGGCATCGCCAGGGTCTCGGTCACCTGAAGGCCCCGGTGCGCTGGCGCGGGTTCAGCAGCGTCGTCAGCAGGTCGGCGCCGACTGTTGCCACCATGTAGACCACGCCAATGGTCAGGACGGAGGCCTCAAGCATCGGGAAGTCCTTGGCGTTCGCCGCGTGGTAGATGAGGTTGCCGATGCCCTGGTAATTAAAGAGTCTCTCGACCACGACCAGGCCGCCGATCAGGTAGCCGGTCTGGGTGGCGATGACGGTAATCGTCGGCAGCAGCGAGTTGCGCAGCACATGGCGGTAGATCACCACGACGCGCTTGAGGCCCTTCAGAGTCGCGGTCCGCACGTAATCGGACTCCAGCGCCTCGATCGTGCCTGCCCGCGCCATCCGGGCGATGTACCCGAACAGGACCATGACCAGCGGGATCGCCGGCAGGATCAGCGATTTCAACTGGGTCAGGAACGACGCGCCTGGCTGCGCCTGCGCGGACGGCGGCAGAAGCTTCAGTACGACGCTGAAGACGACGATGACGACGATGCCAGACACGAACTCCGGCACCGTGGCGGCCGAGCTGCCGGTCAGCGTGATGATCCGGTCGAGTGGCCGGCCGGCGTAGAGTGCGGCGATCACGCCGCCCAGGATGCCGAGCGGAATGATCACGATGAGCGCGAGCGCGGCCAGCTTGGCCGAGTTCACCAGAGCCGTCACCAGCAGCGGCTCGACGGGCGACTGGTACTGGTACGACTCGCCCATGTTGCCGCGCAGCATGCCGGAGATCCAGCTCCAGTACTGAGTGACGAGGGGCCGGTCGACGCCGAGCTGGTGATCGAGCGCGCGCACGGCGGACTCTGCGGCCAGCGGACCGAGGATTGACCTCGCGGGATCTCCCGGCAGCACCTGGCCTGCGAAGAAGATAATCAGGCTGAGCAGGAACAGGGTGATGACCGCGAGACCGAGGCGCCTCAGCAGGTAGATCGCCAACGGATCCCCCTGCAAGGTAGGCTAGTCAAACTATCGGTAAAGTCGATTTGCGGAAGCTTAGACGCTGATCTGCGCAGCCGCAAGGGAGCATTCATGCAGTCGCGGGGTGCCGGACACGAATTCGACAGGCGCCGGGCCCCACCGCTTCGCACACGGCTGCGGAATACTGTCACCGCCATGTAGACAACGTAGCCACCTTCGGGCGAAATCGCACTGATCATTGCGCGAGCAGAAGTCGATGTTCGAAAATCCGGCAGGTGAGAGGAA
>Ga0335074_10009170_pt1 | contig 13795 bp, 9 predicted proteins | sample Lox_Sample_23_FD_206715 | JGI IMG/M metagenome (GOLD analysis project Ga0335074, IMG submission 206715) | Soil microbial communities from Loxahatchee National Wildlife Refuge, Florida, United States - Lox_Sample_2.3 | ecosystem: Environmental > Terrestrial > Soil > Wetlands | place: USA: Florida...
CCGCGGAGTCCACGTACAGAACGCCTCCGCTGGCCGGGGTGGCTGGCTCAGATTGCGGGGTGAAGGCGAGCAGTCCGTCAAGGTTCATCTGGTTGTCGCTGTCGGGCGAAGGCACGACCGTTTCAACGCCGGTCAGCTTGTTGTTTTCCAGGTCCAGGGATGCCGCGCCGTTTGCTTCTGGGGCAATCGAGACGATCGGGGAACTCGTCCCCGTCGTTATCGCGATGCCGGTGCGCTCGGTGCCGCTGGCGTCAAGGTAGTTCAGCTTCACGAATGTGCCAGCACCGCCGCGGGCCAGGAACTCGAGGTTCCCCGTGGTGAGGGACGTGATGAAGGCGAGATTGTCAATCGACTGGCCGTTGCCGGCGAGCTGGTTGACCAGATAGGCGTCGGATATGCCGCCATCCGGCTGAAAATGGTCAGTCATTGGAGCACCGCCCTGCTTTCGGCCGTATGAGGATCTGGCCGGAATTCCCCAGATATCCCGTCCGGCCATTCGCCAGAGTCCTTCCAGCGGCAGCGTACCAGGTAAGGCGGATCGGCGAAGTCAGCCGCGGCAGCGGTCTGCGGTGATTAGCTTCTGCGATTTATGACGGGCCTATTTCCCTGAGCTCCCCGAGGAGTTCCCAGTACTCGCCGAGAACGGATGGCACCGAGCCGAATGCCGCGGCGAAGTGCTCGGCCAGCGGGATCTCGGTTCTCATCGCCGGGTAGCCGCTCTCTGCCAGGATTCCCCGCGCCGAACGGGCCGAGCGCGTTCCGCGCCGTACCTTCGTCAGCAGAACTCCCACCGAGGCGGGATGAGATACCGCGATCTCCGCCAGCACCTCAAAGGTGGGCCTGATGCGGTTCAGGTCCAGGCCCGTCGGCGAGACGGGCACCAGGACGATCGAGGAGGCCAGGATGGCCGAGCGGATTATCCCGAGGTCTCCGGGCGGGGTGTCCAGGACGACGTGCTCGTAGCCGGTGCCGAGATCAGCCAGCCGGGCATGTACGTCCCTGGTGGGCATGCTGACCACCGTGAACGGAAGCGACGTGCCGTCTTCCGCGGCCTCCTCGCTCCAGTTCATCAGCGAGCCCTGGGGGTCGCAGTCCACCGCCAGCGTGCGGCCGAGCCGGTGCAGCACCATGGCCAGGCTGACCGCCGACGTTGTCTTCCCGGTGCCTCCTTTCGTCGACACGAGCGCTAGCCTCATCTGACGGTTCCCCTCCTGGCATCCTCGCCGGATCGTAATCGTCAATGATTGTTCGTGTTGCGCTCACGGCACTACCCCCGCCTTTGCCGCTTATCCCGCGCTCGTCAGCCTAAGCCTCTGCCGACAGCGGGCACCATGCCGCCGACCCTGCTTTGAACCGGGAGCAGAAACCTTCTGAATTCCCTTGCGTCCGCCAGCCGGACAGATATCCGGTGGCGCGGGTGTGCCCGGTCTAACGGGCGGCCGCCGGGGCGGGCGGCGGGGCAGCCGAGCGGTCCAGGGTGACCTGCGGCACCGACTGGTATGCCGCCCAGTCGGCGCTGATCGCGCTGGCGGCCTGCAGCAGCAGCGGCAGGTACTGCCCGGTCAGCACCTCGACCGGGGTCTCGGCGGCATGGGTGTTGACGTTCAGGGAGGCGATCACCTGGCCGTCCCCGTCCCGCAGCGGCGCGGCCACCGAGCGGATGCCGGCCGCGAGCTCTTCGTCGGTCAGCGCCCAGCCGCGCGCCCGGACCTGTCGCAGCTCGGCAGCGCGTTCTTCGGCAGACGGCAGGAAGCGCGGAGTGATACCCGATCTGCTCGGCTCGGCGAGGACTTGCTCGGCCTCCGCCGGCGGCATGGCCGCGAGCAGCACCTTGCCGAGCGACGTCTGCATGGCCGGGAACCTGGTCCCGATCGTCACGGCCAGCGCGACGATCTTCGGAACGGCAACCCTCGCCACGTAGACGATGTCCGAGCCGTCAAGCTGGGCAATGGAACTGGACTCGTGAGTCTGGGCGACCAGCCCCTCCATGTGCGGCCGGGCGACCTCCCAGAGGTTGCGGGACAGCACGTAGGACATGCCAAGCTCCAGCACGCGCGGCGTCAGCTCGAAGCCGCGCTCGGCAGAGCGCACGTAACCGAGCTGCTCGAGCGTGAGCAGCACGCGGCGCGCCGTCGGCCGGGCCAGCCCTGCGGCGCCCGCCACGGCGGTCAGGGACATCGCCGGCTGGTGTGGCTGGAATGCCCGGATCACGTCGAGGCCGCGTGCCAGCGCTTCGATGAAGTCCGGGCTGCGGTCCCTGCGTGCCATGCCCTTCCTCTCCCAAGCCGTGCCGATCCCAAGCCGTGCCGATCCCAAGCCGTGCCGACACGACTGTAGCGCGAGGAGCCCGGGTGTCCGCAGCGCGGACAGTCTCACCGAACCGCACGACGGTACGCGCCGGCCACCAGGAACCTGGTGGCCGACCGGCGTAAAACGGCCCCTTGACAGCGGCCGACGCGAGCGAAATGCTGTGCCCGTCCGCTAGGTGAAGCTTTGTCCGCATGGCGGTCACGGGTCAGCTGCCAGCGCTCTGGCGCCGTTACGCCGCCTCGGCCGGGTGAACTCACCTTGGGGTCCGCGCCGTCGTGGCGCGGCCGCCAGACAGGAGGCTCCGATGACAGATGTAGCCGCCGACAGCAATGCGCCGCATGCCGAGATCCAGCCAGCGGAATCGGTCCAGGCCCCGCAGCTGGCGGGCAATCCCGCGGTACTCGGGTTAATAGTCTTCGCGACCGGCAGCCTCGTGCTGGGCATCTCACTGCTCGGCAACGTGCCGCTGGCGGTGCAGCCGGGGACCGTGCAGCCCATCGTCTACGCCGGCACCGGCCTGGGCCTGGTGATCGCCACCATCTGGGCGGCCTCGCTGCAGCAGACGTTCGTCGCGACAATCCTCGGCACGTTCGCCGGGTTCTGGCTGAGCTACACGGCGATGGTGCTGGGACTGACGCACAACTGGTACGCCATACCGGCCGCGGACATCCCGCACACCCTCGGGCAGTTCCTCATCGGCTGGGATGTGGCGATCTTCATGCTGTTCCTGGTCACGCTGCTGCTCCCGCTGGTCTACTCGATCATCCTGGGCGCCGGCACCGTGGGTGTGGCGTTGCTGGCCATCGCGGTGATGGGCACGTCCTCCGGCATGTACCGGGCCGGCGGCGTTTTCGTCCTGATCTTCGCGGCGTTCGGGTACTACGCCTATCTCAGCGGCGCTGTCGAATCCGTGGGCGGCAAGGGGCTGCCGCTCGGCAAGCCGGTCGTCAGCTGGTTCTCGAAGTAGCCCGCCCCCACTGGGAGGATTCATGACAGCCACGTCCAGCCTGGCCGCCGAAGACCTTGCGTCCGGACGGTCAGTGGTGTTCAGGAACGCCACCGTCTTGACCCTGGACGATGGCCACCATGTCCTTGACGGCGCCGATGTCCTGGTCAGCGGCGAGCGCATCGCCGCGCTGGGCCCCAGCCTGGCGGTGCCCGAGGGAACCGCGGAGATCGATGCGGCCGGCGGGATCCTGATGCCGGGAATGATCGACACGCACCGGCACATGTGGCAGACGGCCATGCGCGGATACGGCGCGGACTGGACGCTGACGCAGTACTTCGTCTGGTACTACCTGCAGTGGGGCAAGACGTTCCGCCCGCAGGACGTCTACGCGGGCAACCTGCTCGCGGCGATGGAGGCCATCGACGCGGGCGTGACCACGACCGTGGACTGGTCGCATGGGCTGCAGACGGTGGAGCACGCGGAGGCGGCGGTTGACGCCCTGGCCGAGGTGCCCGGCCGGTTCGTGCTGGCGTACGGCAACATCCAGCAGGGCCCGTGGGAATGGTCGGCCGCACCGGAGTTCCGCGAATTCGTCAGCCGCCGTTTCGGCACCGCGAACGACATGCTCGGCTTCCAGATGGCCTTCGACGTGACCGGTGATCCGTCCTTCCCGGAGAAGGCGGCGTTCGAGGTGGCGCGTGAACTGGACGTGCCGGTCACCACGCACGCCGGGGTGTGGGGCGCCACCAACGACGACGGCATCAGGCTCATGCACGAGGGCGGCTTCATGACCCCGTCCACGATCTACGTGCACGCCGCGACGCTCACCCGCGACTCCTACAACCGGATCGCCGCCACCGGAGGCTCGGCGTCTGTGTCCACCGAGAGCGAGCAAAGCGCCGGGCAGGGGTACCCGCCCACCTGGCAGCTGCGCAAGCACAACATCCCCGTCTCACTGTCGATGGATACCAGCGTGTGGTGGAGTGGTGACCTGTTCTCCGCCATGCGGGCAACGCTCGGGGCGGACCGGTCCCGCGAGCACCTCGAGGCGCACGGCAAGCAGGAGACGGTCACCAACGCCCACCTGCGCGCCGAGGACGTGGTCGACTTCGCCACCCGGGGCGGCTCCCGGGCACTCGGCCTCGACTCGGTCATCGGCAGCGTCGAGCCCGGCAAGAAGGCCGACCTGGTGCTGATCAAGAACGACGCGTCGCCGGTCATGTTTCCGCTGCTGAACCCGTATGGGCACGTCGCGTTCCAGGCACAACGCGGAGACGTCCACACGGTGGTGATCAACGGCCGCGTGGTGAAGTACGACCACCGTCTCGTCGGCACCGACCTGGACAGGGCACGGCGCGTGATCGAGCAGACCGTGGAGTACCTCCAGGGCCAGCTCGGCCCGGACGCCTGGACCGAGGGCATGCACCCGGAGATCCCGGAGACCAAGGTGCTCGACAACCCCTACACCTACACGGAGTGGGACGCGGGCTCGGCGCAGTGGAAGGGCGGCGCCGACAGCGATTCCGAATGAGGCCGGTGTGACCATGACCATGCGGGCGGCGGTCGTCCGCAGCCACGGCCAGCCGCCCGGGTACCAGCACCACCCGGTGCCGCGGCGCGGGACCGGGCAGGCTCTCATCCGGGTGACCGCCGCGCCCGTCTGCCCGCTTGACCTGCTCTGTGCGTCGGGGACGTCGTACTTCGGCAGGCCGCCCCTGCCGTACGCCCCCGGGGCCCAGGGCGTCGGGATCGTCGCGGAAGCCGACACCCTGCACGCAGGCCAGCGGGTCTGGTTCAGCTGTGACGCCGGGATGAAGCCGGGCGACGGAGCCATGGCTGAGCTGTGCGTCGCCGAGGAATCGTCGGTCCTGCCGCTGCCCGGAGGCGTTGGCGACGACCTGGTGGCGGCGCTGGGCCTGTCCGCCATCGCGGCGTGGACGGCGCTCACCGTGCGCGGCGGGCTGCAGCAGGGTGAGCATGTCCTCGTGCTCGGTGCCAGCGGAACCGTCGGGCAGGTCGGCGTGCAGGCAGCGCGGCTGCTCGGCGCGGGCCGGGTCACCGCCGCGTGCCGCGATGCCCACGGCCGCGCCCGCGCAGCGGAACTGGGAGCGGACGCGGTCGCCGACCTTACCGCGGACGACACGGATACGCTCACCGCGAGGCTGGCCGAAGCGGGCGGCGGGCGTGCCGACCTGGTGCTCGACCCCGTCTGGGGCATGCCAGCCGAGGCGGCGCTGCGGCTACTGTCGCCCCACGGCCGGCTGGTCAATCTGGGCTCGTCAGCAGGCCCGCTGGCCGCCCTGGAATCCGCCACGCTGCGCAGCGGCACCCTCTCGGTTCTCGGCTACACCAACAACGCGCTCAGCCACGCGCAGAAGGCGGGGGCGCTGGCCGAGATCCTGCGGCACGCCGCGGCCGGGCACCTCACCGCGGACCGTGAGGCGCTTCCTCTTGCCGAGGCCGCGCAGGGCTGGTCCCGATGCGGGCGGCCGCCATACCGGCGCCCCGTCTTGATCCCGTAAGAACGCGGCCGGCGTCGTCAGGAGCGGGCGGTCTTACTCCTGCGCGCGCACCTTTATATCGCTGGGCCGCTGGGGCCGCGGAACCGTACTATGGCCCGGTGGAATCTCCCGGATACCTAAGATTTCCTCATATCTCCGGTGATCTCGTAGTTTTTGTGGCTGCGGACGACGTATGGCTGGCGCCGGTCGCGGGCGGCCGGGCCTGGCGGTTCACGACGGACGAGGCGCAGGCGGCGACGCCGCGGCTGTCACCCGACGGCTCGCACGTGGCCTGGATCAGCTCCAAGGACGGCAGCCCGGAGGTCTACGCCGCCGGGCTCGACGGCGGGACCAGCACCCGGCTGACCTACTGGGGCACGTCGTGGGGCCGGGTCAGCGGCTGGACCCCGGCCGGCGAGGTCCTGGCGGTCAGCGCGGCGAGTCAGCCCTTCCGGCACTTCGTCCGGGCCCGCGTGCTCACGACCGCGCTGTCGGGCACCCTGCGCACGGAACGGGTGCTGCCGTTCGGCCCCGTGTCCGACCTGTCGCTGGGCCCGGGAGGGGGCGGCGGGGCCGGCACGGTGGGGCTGCTCACCGGGACCTTCGGCGGCTTCGAGGACGACCCGGCCGACTGGAAGCGCTACCGCGGCGGCACGGCCGGGCGGCTGTGGACCGGCCCGGCAACGGCGATCCTTGCCGGCGGGCCGGGCGCGGCGGGCCAGGACCCGGACCCGTTCCGGCGGGTGCTCGCGGACCTGCCTGCCCAGTTCGGCAGCCCGATGATCGTCGGGGAGCGGCTCGCGTTCATCGGCGACCACGAGGGCACCGGCAACATCTACTCGTGCGCGCTGGACGGCAGCGACCTGCGCCGGCACACCGACCACGAGGGCTGGTACGCACGCCAGGCCAGCACCGACGGACAGCGGATCATCTACGCGCGCGGCGGCGAACTGTGGCTGCTCGAGGACCTGAACGCGCCCGGCCCGGCGCGGCTGGGCATCAGCCTCGGCTCGCCCGTGCGCGGCCGGGCACCTCGCCTGGTGACGGCCGAGGATCACGTGGGCTCGCTGTCCGTCGACCATGGCGGCCGGGCCAGCGCCGTCGAGGTCCGCGGGACCGTGCACTGGCTGACCCACCGGGACGGGCCGGCCCGGGCCGTGTCCGTTGCTCCCGGCGTCCGGGCGCGTTTCCCGCAGGTACTCGGGACCAGCGGGCAGGTTATCTGGGCGACGGACGCCGGTGGTGTCGACGCCCTGGAAATCGGCTTCGGTGACCCGGCGGGTACAGCCAATCCGGCCGCTGTTTCGCGGCCCCTCGCGGCTGGGCAGGTTGGCCGCGTCACCGCCTTGGCGGCCGCGCCGGACGGCAAGAAGGTCGCGGTCGCGTCGCAGGACGGCCGGCTGCGGACCGTCGACATCGACTCCGGCGAGGTCCGGGAGCTCGCCGCGTCAAACAACGGGATGGTGACCGGTCTTGCCTGGTCACCAGATTCTGCGTGGCTGGCATGGTCGCATCCGACCGAGCAACCGCAAGGCGGCAACCTCACCCAGCTTCGCCGGCTGCGCCTGGCGCGGTTCGCCGACGGCGAGGTCTTCGACGCCACCGACGGGCGGTTCGACGACTCCGAGCCGGTCTTCACCCTCGACGGCAGGTTCCTGGCGTTCCTGTCGATGCGCGACTTCGACCCGGTCTACGACGCGCACGTCTTCGACCTCACGTTCCCCTACGGGGCGCGCCCGTTCCTGCTGCCGCTCGACGCCGCGACCCCGTCACCGTTCGCGCCCGAGCTCGGCGGGCGGCCCATCGGCGAGCCCGCGGGCAAGGCAGAGAACGACGGGCCCGCGGGCGCGGGCGACAAGACCGGCGATGGCAAGCCCGATGGCGGGGGGGATCGCGTTCCGCCAGTCTCTGTGGAGGCCACCCGGATGGCGGAACGTGTCGTCGCGGTCCCAGTGCCCGAGGCACGGTACTCGGGCCTGCGCGCGGTCAAGGACGGGCTGGCGTGGCTGAGAAAGCCGGTGACGGGCGAGCTCGGCATCGGCGGCGCGCGGCCGGACGACGACGCGCCGCGCCCGGCGCTCGAGCGGTTCGACTTCGCCCGGCGCGAGGTGTCCGAGCTCGCCGGTGAGGTGGACTGGTTCGAGGCCAGCGGGGACGGCACCAGGCTCGTCACCAGCGACCACGGCAAGCTCACCGTGATCCCGGCGGACCGCAAGGCCGACGGCGACAACCCCGACGACAAGGTCGAGATCGACCGGACCCGGGCCAGGTTCCAGCTCGATCCGGCCGCGATGTGGCGCCAGGCCTACGCCGAGGCGGGCCGCATCGTGCGGCACGATTTCTGGGTAACCGACATGGCGGACGTGGACTGGGACGCCGTGCTGGACGAGTACCGGCCGCTGCTCGACCGGATCACCACGAGTTCCGAGTTCCACGACGTGCTGTGGGAGATATTCGGCGAGCTCGGCACCTCGCACGGTTACGCGTACCCCCCGGAGGGCGACAAGCCGCCCGGCGGGCCCAGCCTGCTGGGCGCGGACATCGAGCGCAGCGGGGACGCCTGGCGGCTGGCCCGCGTGGTGCGCGGGGACACGTCCGATCCCCGGGCCCGTGCGCCGCTGGCCGCGCCCGGCGCCGGCATCGGACCCGGCGACGTGCTGCTCGCCGTCGACGGCCGGCCGGTCGGGCCCGACGGGCCGGGGCCGATGCTCGTGGGCGCCGCGGGCAAGCCCGTCGAGCTGACGATCGCGCCCGTCGACGGGAGCCCGCCGCGCAGCGTGCCGGTCGTGCCGTTGCAGAGCGACATCAGGCTGCGCTACCTGGACTGGGTCAGCGCGAAGCGCGCACAGGTCCGCGAGCTCAGCGAGGGCCGGCTCGGCTACCTGCACGTGCCGGACATGGTGGACCAGGGCTGGGCGGACTTCCACCGCGACCTGCGCGCCGAGATGACGCGCGACGCGCTGATCGTCGACGTGCGCGGCAACTCCGGCGGGCACACCTCACAGCTCGTCGTGGAGAAGCTGGCGCGGCGCGTCATCGCCTGGGACGTCAAGCGGGGCCTGATGCCGGCCACCTATCCCGAGGATGCGCCGAGAGGGCCGCTCGTCGCGCTCGCCGACGAATGCTCGGGATCCGACGGCGACATCGTGACCGCTGCCATCCAGCTGCTCGAGCTTGGCCCGGTGGTCGGCGCCCGGACCTGGGGCGGCGTCGTCGGTTACCAGGACGAGCAGGAACTCGTTGACGGGACGCTCATCACCGTGGCGCAGCTGGCCTTCTGGTTCGACAAGATCGGCTGGGGCGTGGAGAACTACGGCGTCGACCCGGACGTCGAGGTCATCATGTCGCCGGACGACTGGGCCGCGGGGCGGGACACCCAGCTGGAGACCGCGGTCAGGCTGGCCCTGGAAGCCCTGGAGAAGCACCCCGCGGTGCGGCCTCCGGACACCCGCACCAGGCCGTCCCGGCGCCGGCCGCCGCTGCCGCCGCGCGCCCAGCCCGCTGATCTGGGGGAGCCGCCGAACTAAGTAGTTGTCCACGATCACGCCGATGATGACGAGGCCGACCAGGCTGGCGCCGACGATGTCAAGGATCTTGAACCCGCCCACGAGGCCGACGAACAAGATTCCCAGCCCCAGGAAGAACGTGGCCGGCGCGGCCTTCTCCGCCGCGCCGCTGGCGGCCTCCGCCACGACCCCCCAGATGACCGGGAGCACGAGCAGGAAGATCACGAACGCGATGAACAGGATGACGTAGAGGACCAGACGGGGCGGGATGGCGATGTGCCGTGAGTGCTGGGCAGAAGCATCGCTGATCGCGCCAGCCGGGAAGGTGCTGCTGATCGTACCGGCGAGAAAACCGGACATGGTCCGTCCTCGAAGCACTGTCGCAGGAAATGCTGGGGGCTGGACGTTCCTGGCACGCCGCCCTGCTCAGGCCGCCCTCGAGGCGACCGCAGGATCACTGGCTTCGCGAACCGCTCATGTCGCTGAAGGCTCACCCGCTCCGCGCCTGCTAAATCCCTGCAACGGGTAAAAAGCGGCCAATGTGACCCAGTGGCCAGCCGCATCACCCGGCACGTTCACCCGGGCTGGCCACCACGCGGCCGGACCACACGGGGGAGGCCGAGCCGGCCGGCGGTCAGGGCCGGCGGGCGACCCCGCCGAACCACCAGTGGGAGCCGTCGCTGTCGGCCAGCTCGGGTGCCTCCGCGCCCCACAGGCCGATGTGGGTGACGGCGGGCTCGGCGTCCGGGTACGGCGACTGCAGTTCCAGCCCGGAGAAGAACCGCGCGATCTGCTCGCGTGAGCGCGGGTAGACGCCGGATGATTGCTGGTACACCCGCACGCCCTCCTCGACCAGGCGCGGCGGCAGGCCCTCGTGCGTGATATGCGACAGCGCGAGGTAGCTGCCGGGCGCCAGGGCGTCGGCGTACTGGGCGGCAAGACCCCACGGGTCCGCGTCGTCCGCCACAAAATGCAGGACCGCGGTCATGAGCAGGCCCGCGGGCTGGCCGAAGTCGATCAGCGCGTGCAGCGCGGGCGCGGTCAGGACCGAGTCCGGCTCGCGCAGGTCGGCGGTGATGACGGCCGTGGTTCCGTCGGCGGCCAGGAACTCGCTGGCGTACGCGCCCACCATCGGGTCGTTGTCGACGTACACCACGCGGGCGTCCGGGACGGTCTCCTGCACGACGCCGTGCGTGTTGCTCTGGGTGGGCAGACCCGAGCCGATGTCGATGAACTGGCGGATCCCCCGGGCGGCCATCCAGCGGGCGGCCCGCTGGTGGAAGGCGCGGTTGACCCACGCCGCGTCGGTGAGGTCGGGGGACTGGGCGCGGATCCGCTCCGCCGCCTCACGGTCGACCGGGAAGTTGTAGGTGCCGCCGAGCACGTAGTCATAGATCCGGGCCGGGCTCGGCTTGGACGGATCCACTCCGGGAGGCACCCGCGGGGTGTCGGGCATACCGCTCATACTAGACAAGATCCACAACGGGCCGGACCACGCAGCCCAACGCCGGGCGGCGGTACGGCCGAAGCGGCGGACAATCTCACGCCGGCGTTTTCCGGCAATTCGAAAAGGGCTGGCGGCCGCGTGTGCAGACCGGATGCAGAATGCATATAGAACGCATAGAGACGGGCTGCGCAGGGATGGGCCGCATTGACGGATCCCGCCGTTTCCCCGACACTTCTCCCTAAAGTAGCGGCCGCGGCAGCCAAGAGCGCTGCTTTTATTTCCCGCGGCCCGCACGCTCAGCGCACAGGGGATCTCATGTCCGAAGACGGCGATCCATTCAGCCCTGATGTAGTACTCGGATTCGACGCCGCGTGGGGTTTCGCGCCAGCAGACCAGACCAGCCCGGCGCTGGCATCCGCGGCCGGGGCCCTGGTTGATGCCACGATGACGGATCAGGCGGTCACCGAGCTGCGCATTCACGGTGTGTCCGGATCGGACGGCCCGACGATGCTGGAGCATCCGGGGGCATTACAGGTCGCCGGGGACAACGTCACGGGCTTTTACCGGCGGTGGAGCCCGGAGGGCGCGGGACGGCCCAGTGTCCCGTGGAAGCTGGAAGCATATTCGTGGGGCGGACTGACCGAAAAGCCGCTGGCATCGGCGTCATGGCTGCTGCTCGCCCCGTTCATGATGTACAACGTCGCTTACTTCATGCTGCCGCCCAGTGCGGAGGAGGGCGATCCCGGCACCGTGGCCGAGCAGCCGGTCCCGCACCTGCGCCGCGACCGCGGCCATCGGATCGCGGGCGTACTGCTGCGACTGCTGGCGCTGGCGGCCACCGTTCAGTTCGTGAGCGTGACCGCGTTGCTGACGGTGAGCACCGTCGCGTGGCAGGCCGCGGGGCGGGCGGGCATGCTGCCGAACTGGATGGGGTGGTACGGAGACTGGACCGCCGGGTGGCGCGTGGCCCTGGCCCTCGCCGCGACCGCCGTCGTCATCGCCGTGCTGTGGTGGGTGAGCGTCACGAGCGGCAGCAAGTACGAGTCCAGGACCAGCGCCGCACGGGCCCGGCTCAACGCGCTGTGGCCGTTGACCCAGCCGGGCTTCTGGAAGGGGCAGGCGCTCGTCAGCCGGCAGCGGACCTTGCACGCGGCGGCCGCCTGCGCGACGGCGGCGCTGATCGCGGCGCTTCCCGCCGACCAGTCCGCCCCCGCCGCCCGGTGGGTGGCGGTGATCCTGGCCGCGGCGGCACTGGCCGCCGCGGGCTGCTCGATCATCTCGCCGATAAGCAGCCGCCACGAGGTCACGCTCGTCCAGGGCGGGATGCTGCATGACGGCGAGCCGCGGCGCGACCCGGCGGACTACTGGTGCTGGGGCGTCCTGGGCCTCGCGGTCGCCGCGCTCATCACCACGGCCATGGTCAGCGGGTGGACCGACCGCCGGCATGGCTGGCAGACCGGGGCGCTGCCGGGCCTGACCATCTTCTTTGGGGTGCTGCTGGCCGTGCAGGTGGCCCTGCTGATCATGCTCGCGGTCGCCGTCGTGGTGCTCGCCCGGCGCGCGCCGTCGCCCGGCGGCGACAACCCAAGCCTGCCCTACCTGGGCGGCGGGCTCGCCGCGCTGATCGCGGCGCTGGGCTTCTCGCTCGGCGGGCTGCTGTCCGCGGTGATCAGCATCGGCGTCACCCGGCTGCTCGGCACGCCGGTGCCCAGCGGATTCCGGTTCGCCATCGCGCCGTCGGATGAGCTCGTGGTGCCCTGGCCGATCTACACCTTCGCCGCCGCGCTGGCCGGCCTGCTGGCCGGCGGGTTGGTGGCGGCGGCCGTGCTGGTCATCAGGTACCGGCGCCGCAGCGCCGCCTTCCAGAACGCGGCAGAAGGCGGCCGGTCAGAAGTGGCCGATGCCTACGCCGCGTCGACGGCCGGCCCGCGCGGCAGCACCGGTGACGGCCCGGCCTACACCAAGCACAAGGCCGCGATCGCCAAGGCATGGGCGCTGGCCCTGGTCACCGACGACGCGCCGGTGGCGACGGTCCTGGCGGTCGGCGGCAGCATCGTCCTTGTGCTGGCCGCCGAGCTGCTCGCGGCCACCACCGCCGGCCCGGCCGGTCATCCCACGCTCCTGCCCGGCCTGTGGCACGGCCTGGCCACGCTGACCGCGCTCGTCGGGATCCTGGTGGCCGGCTGGCTGGTCACGCTGCTGCGCCTGGACTACACCAACACCAGCAGGCGCAAAACCATCGGCGCGCTGTGGGACGTGGGCACGTTCTGGCCGCGGGCGGTGCACCCGCTCGCGCCGCCCTGTTACGCCGAGCGGGCCGTGCCGGAGATCGTCGACCGGATCCGGCTGCTGACCGGCCACTACGGAACCGAGCCCGACGACGCGGCCTTCCTTCATGCCGAGGCCGGGAGGCCGGACCTGCCGCGCACCCGCGGGCTCACCGTGCCGGCCGGCCCCCTGCTGCTGACCGGCTACAGCCAGGGCTCGGTCATCGCGCCCGCCGTCGTCGCCCAGCTGCCGGCGGGCGTGCTGCCCAGCGTGGCCCTGCTCACGCTGGCCTGCCCGGCACAGCGGCTGTACGGGCGGGCCTTCCCCGCCTACTTCGGCGGGCGTCAGCTCGCGGCGCTCGCCGGGCTGCTCGACGCGAACGTCACGCCGGACCAGCCGCCCGGGCAAGGCCAGCCACTTGGGCGGTGGAAGAACCTGCGCCGCAGGAGCGACTACATCGGGTCATGGATCCTCACCGAACCCCGGCCGCGGCTCAGCGAGGCTGACCTGCGAGACAACGTCGACCAGCCGTGCTGGGATCCCATCATCCTGGTCCAGGACGCGAACCCAACCCCGCCGCCGACCCACCGCCACTCACAGTGGTGGCAAGATCCGCGCACGGGTGAACTCGGCGCATACCTCGTCAGCCTGCTATCCAGCCGTTAGACCGGCGCGGAACTCGTCCACGAGAGCGCGCGCGCCGCGTGGGTCGTGCTGGTACGGACGTCACCTGCTCGGGAATGACGTCGAGCGGTCAGAGCTCAGGACGTGAGCGCCGCTCTCCGCGGCTTGCCAGCACGTATTGCACGCCTTC
>Ga0335074_10009171_pt1 | contig 13793 bp, 7 predicted proteins | sample Lox_Sample_23_FD_206715 | JGI IMG/M metagenome (GOLD analysis project Ga0335074, IMG submission 206715) | Soil microbial communities from Loxahatchee National Wildlife Refuge, Florida, United States - Lox_Sample_2.3 | ecosystem: Environmental > Terrestrial > Soil > Wetlands | place: USA: Florida...
AGACCGCGAATAACCGGACCTACTTCCTCGGAAAGATCATTCCTTACCGCGGTTCGTGGGTGGAGTTCGAATACGACCAGAAGAACGTCTTGTACGTGCGAATCGACCGCAAGCGGAAGTTCCTGGGTACGATTTTCCTGCGCGCGCTCGGCTTGCGCTCCGGAGAAGACATTCTCAAGACGTTCTATACCACCGATCGCATTGCTGTTCGCGACAAGAAGCTCTACTGGACGCTCGATCCGACCAGCGAGAAGCCGACGAACCTGCTCGGCATGAAGCTTGCTCACTCGATCAAGAACAAGTCGGGCGACGAGATTGCGCATTCCGGCCGCAAGATCAACGCGCAGGTTCTCAAAGAAATTCAGAAAGCGAAGATCACCGAGATAGAGGTCGACATTACCGATCTCGAAGGCGCATGGACGGGCAGTGATGTAGTCGATACGACGACGGGCGAAGTCATGCTCGAAGCCAACTCCGAGCTGACCGCCGACAAGCTGTCGAAGATTCTCGATTCGGGCGTGGTGGAAATGTCGCTGTTCTTCCCCGAGCGCGACGATGTCGGCACGGTCATCAGCCAGACGCTGAAGCGCGATTCGATCAAGACTCCGCAGGAGGCGTTGATCGAAATCTACCGCAAGTTGCGCCCCGGCGATCCGCCGACGCTCGATACCGCGACGGCGCTGTTCCACGGAATGTTCTTCGACCCGCGGAAATATGATTTCTCGCGCGTGGGCCGCCTGAAGTTCAACATCAAGCTGTTTGAGAATCAGGAAGCGACCTCGCTGGAGAAACGCACGCTTGATCCGGAAGATTTCTACGCCACGATTTCTTACCTGCTCAAGTTGCGCAAGAACATCGGCGCGGTCGACGATATCGATCACCTCGGCAACCGCCGCGTGCGAGCGGTTGGCGAACTGATGGAAAATCAGTTCCGCATCGGCTTGGTCCGCATGGAACGCGCCATCAAGGAAAAGATGAGCGTGTACCAGGAAATGTCGACGGCTATGCCGCATGACCTGGTGAACGCGAAGCCGGTCATGGCAGCGATCCGCGAGTTCTTCGGGTCCTCGCAGCTGTCGCAGTTCATGGATCAGACGAACCCGCTGTCGGAAATCACGCATAAGCGGCGTCTCTCGGCCCTTGGGCCGGGCGGTCTGTCACGGGAACGCGCGGGATTCGAAGTTCGTGACGTGCACCCGACGCACTATGGCCGCATTTGCCCGATTGAAACGCCGGAAGGTCCGAACATCGGACTGATCTCGTCGCTGAGCTGCTATGCGCGCATCAACGACTACGGCTTCATCGAATCGCCGTATCGCAAGATCAAGAATGGCCGGATCATCGATTACGTGACCATCGTTAACGTGGGCGACACCGACTTCAAGGTGGGCGATCACCTTGAGAAACACGAGATCGAGAAGATCAACGGCGACTTGAAGGAAAAGCGCAAGAAGCCGGCACAGATTGAGCCGTTCTCGTTTTATCTTTCGGCGTGGGAAGAAGATCGCCATACGATTGCGCAGGCTAACGTTGAACTCGATGATAAGGGACGCATTGTTGCCGATCTGGTCAACGCACGAAAGGCTGGCAACTTCGTTCTGGTGAATCGGGAGGAAGTTGACTACGTCGACGTCAGTCCGAAGCAGCTTGTCTCGGTGGCCGCGTCGCTGGTTCCTTTCCTCGAGCATGACGACGCGAACCGCGCGCTGATGGGTGCGAACATGCAGCGGCAGTCTGTGCCTCTGCTGCGCGCACAGGCTCCGATTGTCGGTACTGGAATGGAGGGCGTCACGGCACGCGATTCCGGCGCCGTCATTCTGGCGAAGCGCAACGGCATCGTAGATTCTGTCGACTCCGAGCGCATCATCGTGCGTGTCGAAGGCGAGCATCATCCTACGCAGCTGTCGCGCGAAGTCGGCAGCGATATTTATCAGCTGACCAAATTCAAGCGCTCTAACCAGAACACTTGCATCAACCAGAAGCCAGTGGTCAAGAAAGGCCAGCGGGTGCTGAAGGGACAGGTCATCGCTGACGGTCCTTGCACCGATCACGGCGAGCTGGCGCTCGGGCGCAACGTCCTCGTTGCCTTCATGCCGTGGCGCGGCTACAACTTCGAAGACGCGATCCTCGTCTCCGAAAAAATGGTGAAAGAGGATTACTACACCTCGCTGCACATCGAGGAGTTCGAGATTGAAGCACGTGACACGAAACTGGGACCGGAGGAAGTGACGCGAGATATCCCTAACGTCAGCGAGTCGATGCTCCGCAATCTGGACGAAGCCGGCGTGATTCGCATCGGCGCCAGCGTGAAGCAAGGAGACATTCTGGTGGGCAAAGTCACGCCTAAGGGCGAAACCCAGCTCACTCCGGAAGAAAAGCTGCTGCGCGCGATCTTCGGCGAAAAGGCCGGAGATGTTCGCGATGCTTCGCTCTACTGCCCGCCGGGCATCGAGGGCGTGATCGTCGATGTGAAGATTTTCTCGCGCAAGGGTCAGGAGAAGGACGAGCGCGCGAAGGCGATTGAAGCAACGCAGATTGCGAAACTCGAAAAGAACCTTTCGGACGAGATCCGGATTCTGACCGATGAACGGTTGAAGCGTCTGGAAAACATCCTGGGCAGCAAAGAAGTGCAGGCCGATCTGCACGACGAACGCACGAACAAGCGTTTGCTGACCAAGGGCGCCATCCTGACGCGCGACGAAATCGAGCGCATCTCGACCCGCAATCTGAAGCGCATTAAGTATGCGGATAAGGATCCACGGGTGAATGAGCAGATCGACGAGATCGAAGAAATGACTTCGCGTCAGATCGACGTGCTCAAGAAGATCGTCAACGAGAAGAAAGACAAACTGACCAAGGGTGATGAACTGCCCCCGGGCGTGATCAAGCTGGTTAAGGTCTACATCGCCATGAAGCGCAAGCTGAGCGTGGGCGACAAGATGGCCGGCCGTCACGGCAACAAGGGCGTGATCGCGCGCATTCTGCCGGAAGAGGACATGCCGTATCTGGAAGACGGAACGCCGGTCGAAATCGTCCTGAATCCGCTGGGCGTGCCTTCCCGTATGAACGTGGGCCAGATTCTTGAAACCCACCTGGGATGGGCGGGCTTTGTTCTGGGCGAGAAGATCACAAATCTTCTGAAAGAGAACACGAAGACGGAAGCGATCCGGCGCGAGTTGAAAGCGCTCTTCAAGGATTCGCAACTCGCCGACACGATTTCCGAGATGAGTGATGAAGAGCTCGAAGCCGTGGCACCCACTCTCGCGAATGGCGTGTTCATGGGATCGCCGGTGTTTGACGGATCGAAGGAAGGCGAGATCAAAGCATTGCTGGAACACTCAGATCTGCCAACCTCGGGCAAGACGACTTTGTACGACGGCATGACCGGAGAAAAGTTCGAGCAGCCGGTCACCGTGGGCTACATCTACATGCTGAAGCTGTCGCACCTGGTGGACGACAAGATTCACGCGCGTTCCATCGGGCCGTACTCGCTCATTACTCAGCAACCGCTGGGCGGAAAGGCGCAGTTCGGCGGACAGCGCTTCGGCGAAATGGAAGTCTGGGCGCTGGAAGCGTACGGCGCGGCATTCATTTTGCAGGAGTTGCTGACAGCGAAGTCCGACGACGTCTATGGCCGCACCAAGATTTACGAGGCCATCGTCAAGGGCGAAGCCGCCATGGAGCCTGGCGTACCGGAATCGTTTAACGTGCTGATCCGCGAATTGCAGTCGCTCTGCCTGGATGTGGAGTTGATCAAGGCAGCGGAGGGAAAGAAGCCGACCGCAAGCGCGGCAGCGGATTAATCAGAGTTGCCAGTACCCAGTTGCCAGTTGCAAATCGGCACTGGCCGGGTACGCGGTGACCGCGCAGAATTTTTGAAGGAAACGTTTCGCGGATGAAGCGCTCTCACATCCAGCGAAACACGAATTAGCAGAACTGGGTCCTGGCAACTGGGTACTGGGTACTGCTGTTGAGAGCAGGAAATCGGAGGAACACCTTGTTTCGTTCGAGCCCATTTGAAATGGCAAATGTGATCGCGGACTTCGATGCCATTCGCATCTCGCTGGCCTCTCCGGAAAAGATTCGGAGCTGGTCGCATGGCGAAGTCACCAAGCCCGAGACCATCAACTACCGTACGTTCAAACCCGAGCGCGATGGCCTTTTCTGCGCCCGCATCTTCGGACCGGTCACGGACTGGGAGTGCTTGTGCGGCAAATACAAGCGCATGAAGCACCGCGGCGTGATCTGCGACAAATGCGGCGTGGAAGTTACGCTGTCGAAGGTACGCCGCGAGCGCCTCGGCCACATCGAACTGGCATCGCCCTGTTCGCACGTCTGGTTCTTCAAAGGATTGCCTAGCCGCATCGGGCACCTGCTAGACATTTCGTTGCGCGACCTTGAGTCCGTGCTCTATTTCGAAGCGTATGTCGTGGTTGAACCTGGCGACGCTCCGGTGAAAGAGCGCGAGGTCATCAAGGACGAAGCCAAGTTCCGCGAACTCGATCAGCAATACCGTCCCGCCGGCTTCAAGGCGATGATGGGCGCGGAAGCGATCAAGGAACTGCTGAAGCGCGTCGACACCGACCAGCTTTCGACCGAACTGCGCGAGAAGATGAAGAACGAGAGCTCGCTGCAGAAGCGGCTCAAGTACGCGAAGCGCCTGAAAGTGGTCGAGGCGTTCCGCAAGAGCGGCAACAAGCCGCACTGGATGATTCTCGATGTAATTCCGGTTATTCCGCCGGAGTTGCGGCCATTGGTCCCACTCGATGGCGGCCGCTTCGCTACGTCTGATCTGAACGATTTGTATCGCCGCGTCATCAACCGCAACAACCGGTTGAAGAAGTTGATGGACTTGCACGCCCCCGAAGTCATCGTGCGCAACGAAAAGCGCATGCTGCAGGAAGCCGTCGATGCGCTCTTCGATAACGGACGTCGTGGCCGCGTATTGCGTGGAGCGAACAATCGTCCGCTGAAGTCGCTTTCCGACACGCTAAAGGGCAAGCAAGGACGTTTTCGTCAGAACCTGCTTGGTAAGCGCGTCGACTACTCCGGACGTTCCGTGATCGTGGTCGGTCCCGAGCTGAAGTTGCATCAGTGCGGTCTGCCCAAGAAAATGGCGCTCGAATTGTTCAAGCCATTCATCTATCACCGGCTCGAACAGACGGGTAACGTCACGACCATCAAGCAAGCGAAAGAAATGGTCGAGCAGCAGGAACCGATCGTTTGGGACATCCTGGAAGAAGTTATTAAGGATCATCCCGTTCTGCTGAACCGCGCCCCCACGCTGCACCGCCTCGGTATTCAGGCGTTTGAGCCGGTACTGGTCGAGGGCAAGGCCATCAAGATTCACCCGCTGGTCTGCACGGCGTTTAACGCCGACTTCGACGGCGACCAGATGGCAGTACACATTCCGCTGTCTCCGGAAGCGCAGGTTGAAGCCAGCGTGCTGATGCTGGCGTCGCACAACATTCTTTCGCCTGCGTCAGGCCAGCCGATCACCGTCCCCACGCAGGATATGGTTCTCGGCCTTTATTACCTGACGAAAGCAAAACCGGGAGCAAAAGGTGAAGGCCGCGCCTTTGCCAACATCGAAGAGGTTTTGCTCGCTCTCGATGCGGGCGAAGTCGAAACGCTCACGCCAATCCGACTCCGCTATTCAGGTGAACTGATCGACTTGACGACTGCATATGACGATCAGGACATCATTCACACGGATCCGGTGCAGGTAGACCGCGCGTTCATCAACACGACGGTTGGGCGAGCCATCCTGAACGATCATCTTCCGAAGAATGTCTCCGACGGCCACGGTGGCACGCAGACCATGCCGTACATCAATGGTCTGCTGAAGAAAAAGGGCATCGGGGCACTGGTCAACTACGGGTACCTGAAGTTTGGGCTCGAGACCACTGTCAAGATGCTCGACGAAGTCAAGACGCTCGGCTTCCGATTCGCGACGCGGGCTGGGTTGTCGATCGGCATTGATGACATGGTCATTCCGGACAACAAGAAAGTGCTCGTCCGCGACGCCGAAAAGCAAGTGGTTAACGTGCAGCAGCAGTATCTGGATGGCGCCATTACCAACGGCGAGCGATACAACAAGGTCATCGAAATCTGGTCGGCGATTACGGAAAAAGTAGCCGATGAAATGTTCGGTGAAATGCAGAAGCGCGACAAGGAAGGCGAGATCAATCCGATTTACGTCATGGCCGATTCCGGCGCTCGCGGATCGAAACAGCAGATTCGTCAGCTTTCCGGTATGCGCGGACTCATGGCAAAGCCCTCGGGTGAAATCATTGAGTCGCCGATCACGGCGAACTTCCGTGAAGGCCTGACGGTGCTCGAATACTTCGTCTCTACGCACGGCGCCCGCAAGGGGTTAGCCGATACGGCGCTCAAGACGGCCGACTCGGGCTATCTGACACGCCGCCTGGTCGACGTTGCGCAGGACGTCATCATCAGCGAATACGATTGCGGTACGGTCGACGGCATCTATGTACAGGGTATCGTCGAAGCTGGGGAGATCATCGAGCCGCTGCGCGATCGCATTGTCGGTCGCGTCTCGCTCGAAAAAATCAAAGACTATGACGGCAACGTCATCGTCGACATCAACAACGAGATCACCGAAGACCTCGCGGGCGCGATTCAGGCGGCCGGTATCGAGCGCGTGAAAATCCGCTCCGTGCTGACCTGCGAATCGAAGCGCGGCGTCTGCGTGATGTGCTATGGCCGTAACCTGGCCTCCGGCCGTCTCGTGGAACTCGGCGAAGCCACTGGCGTTATCGCAGCGCAATCCATCGGCGAGCCCGGAACACAGCTCACGATGCGTACCTTCCACATCGGAGGTACGGCGTCGCGAGTCTCCGAACAGTCCCGCCTCGATGCCAAGAACAACGGCAGCGTCCGCTTCATCGGATTGCAGACCGTCAAGTCGAAGACTGGCGACCTGGTAGTGATGAACCGCCAGGGCTCAATCGCGGTGGTCGACGACAAGGGGCGTGAACGCGAGCGGTACTCGGTCGTCTACGGCGCCAAGGTGAAAGTCAATGAGGGCGATCCGGTTACGCTCGGCCAAGTTCTGGTCGAGTGGGATCCCTACACCTTCGCGATCCTCACCGAAATCGGCGGCACCGTGCAGTTCAAGGACCTGCAGGAAGGTGTCACGCTGCATGAAGAAGTTGACGAAGTCACCGGCCTCTCGCGTCACGTGGTTGGCGATTCGCCAGACGAGAAGCGCCAGCCTGCGATCGTGATCAAGGGCAAGAGCAGTAAGCGTTACCTGATGCCATCACGTTCACACTTGATGGTGCAGGATGGCGACACGGTCAGCCCCGGCGATGTGCTGGCGAAGATCCCGCGCGAAACCACCAAAACGAAAGACATCACCGGTGGTCTGCCACGCGTGGTCGAGCTGTTCGAAGCCCGTAAGCCGCACGAGACTGCCGTCATCAGCGAAATCGATGGCACGGTCAAGTTCGGCGAGGTTTCGAAGGGCCAGCGCAAGGTATATGTGGTCGCCGACAACGGCACCGAGAAAGAGTACTCGGTTCCGCGTGGCGTTCACATCAACGTGCAGGAAGGCGAGCGCGTCAAGGCTGGCGAACCTCTTATGGATGGTCCGCTCAACCCGCACGACATCCTGGCCGTGCTTGGCGAAAAGGAGCTGCAGGCTTACCTGGTGAATGAAATCCAGGAAGTCTACCGGCTACAGGGCGTGAACATCTCCGACAAGCACATTGAAGTGATTGTTCGCCAGATGATGCGTTGGGTGAAGGTCGAAGACGTGGGCGATACGGCGTTCTTGCTCGAGCAACAGCTCGACAAGTTCCGTTTCCGCGAAGAGAACGAGCGCGTGATTGCGCAGGGCGGTAAGCCGGCTACGGGCCGTCCGCTGCTGCTGGGCATCACGAAAGCTTCGCTCTCGACCGACTCGTTCATCTCGGCGGCGTCGTTCCAGGAAACCACGCGCGTGCTTACCGAAGCCTCGATTCAGGGCGCGGTCGATCACCTGCGCGGCCTGAAAGAGAACGTCATCGTCGGACGCCTCATCCCAGCCGGAACCGGCATGGAGTACTACCGCAACGTGCGGCTCTCGCCAGAAATGGAAGAGGCTGCGGCGAAGGTGCAGGCGGAAGTCTCAGCTGCCTACGAAGAGGCCGAGCGTGCTCTCGAACTCATGCGGCATGAAGGAGAGACCGATGAGCTTGCTGCGGAGCTGCCAGCGGAGTAACCAAAACTCAAACTGATTGCGGGGGCGAAGTGGCTTCGCCCCCGAAGTCGTTTCTGGAATAATTGCAGGAGACGTGAATGCGCCACTTCCGGCGGCCACTTTCCGGAGATGGGCACTTTTAGCCTTCAAAACCAATGCACGCTAACCCCAAGCGATTGCGTATTGAGGAACCTCTAGAACTTCCCTCTTTGCGCCCCGTCCCTCCTGGCCCTAAGCTGAAATACAGAATGTTGCGCTTCCTGCGCCTCTTGCGAGTTTCAGTGTGGCGTGCTTTCGAGCACGATGCCTTCGCCACTGCCAAAGCGTCGGCCTACTCCTCCATCCTTACCTTCTTTCCGGTGTTGCTCATCGTTGGGTCTGCGCTGGCCAGTTGGCGCAAGGGTGGTCCGTATTTGCGGGAAATTTCCTATGCTCTGGGCAGCATTCTTCCTGCAGGCAGCAATACGGCGATCAACTATTTGCGCGCCTCGGCTAAACATCCTGTCGGATTTCTGCTTACCACTTCACTCATTACTCTCTGGACAGCCTCCGGAGTCATGATTTCGTGGATGGACGGTTTTCGACGCTGCTATGAATTGCCCAAGACGTGGGGACTCGTCAAAGAGCGCCTAATCTCTTTTGGCCTGGTGATCTTTGCTCTTGTTCCCATGACCTTCGCAACGCTCCTTGTAGCCCTCGGGTCGAAGGTCGAGACCCGCATCCTCTCCATTATTCATCCGGATTTCAGCCCTTATATTTTCCTGCTTTGGGGACTAAGCCGTTGGCTCATCGCCACGCTTACCAGCATCTCGGTGATCGCGCTCATCTATCACAATGCCGTTCCGCGGACGCAGCCCTGGCACAGCGTGATTCCCGGAGCCACCCTCGCGACCGTCATCTGGTTTGGAGCGACGGTTGGATTTCGCGCCTACCTGCAGCACTTCGGCGACTTTAATACCGTGTATGGCTCGCTGGGAGCCGCAATGGCGCTTCTCGTCTGGATGTACATGATCTCGCTGGTCGTGCTGGTGGGCGCGGAATTCAACGCGCTTCTGTTCCCGCGCGCCATGCTGGGAAAAGAACTGACTGCGATCCCATCGCGCCAAGCATAATCTGAGGATGGATTGAACGCCGCCCCGAAGCCGAGTCCCCGCCGCGCCAAAATCATCTGCACGATCGGTCCTGTCTGTAATACAGAAGCCGCCATGCGTGACCTGCTTCGTTGCGGAATGGACGTTGCCCGCCTCAATTTTTCCCACGGATTGCACGACGATCACGCGCGCAATATTGCTCGTCTTCGCCGTGCCGCTGAGCGGGAACATCGCACAATCTGCATCCTGCAGGATCTGCAAGGGCCGAAAATTCGCACCGGACTGCTTGAGCAGCACGAAACGGTTTTACTCAAGGCCGGATCAAGCGTCACCATCACTCCACAAAACGTTCTTGGAACCGCCCAACGCATCTCTACAACATTTCCCGATCTCGCTCGCGAACTTTCGCAAGGGGCACGCATCCTGCTCAGCGACGGCTTGATCGAATTACGCGTCCGGCGCACGCGCGGGAATGATGTAGTTTGCGAAGTCCTCAATGGCGGCTTACTGGGCGAACACAAAGGGATCAATCTTCCCGGTATTGCGCTATCGATTCCAGCGCTGACTGATAAGGATCGAGAGGATCTGGAATTCGGCATTAAGCATGGCATTGATGCGGTAGCTCTTTCTTTCGTCCGCACCGCCGATGATGTGAAAACCGTCAAGGCCATCATCGCCGATCACGGAGGCGACATCCCCGTCATCGCAAAGCTGGAAAAGCCGCAGGCCATCGATCATCTTGAAGAGATTCTGGAAGTGGCCGACGGAGTGATGGTCGCTCGCGGCGATCTCGGGGTTGAGATGGCGCCGGAAAAAGTTCCGGTTATTCAGAAGCACGTTATCCGCCGGGCCGCGGTGTGGCGCCGGCCGGTCATCACGGCCACGCAGATGCTCGAATCGATGGTGGAAAACCCGCGCCCCACGCGCGCCGAAGCCAGCGACGTGGCCAACGCGATCTTCGATGGCACCGATGCCGTGATGCTTTCAGCCGAGACCGCCAGTGGGAAGTATCCGCGCGAAGCCGTCGAGATCATGTCGCGGATCATCGTGGAGGCGGAAAGGAATCTTGCGGATTTTGCGCAGCCACGCCGCCGCCGTGAGCACCGCGGAATTTCAGTCGCCGAAGCCATCTGCGAATCGATCTCTCACGCGGCGGAGGACCTGCCGATGGGCGCGATCGCGATCTTTACGGAGACTGGCAATACCGCACGGATGATTTCGAAGTATCGTCCCGGAGTTCCTATCCACGCCTTTACGCACGTCGTGCCGGTTGTGAACCGCCTCAATTTGTATTGGGGGGTGCATCCGGTACGCTGCCGGCAGGCACGATCCGCCGAGCAGATGGTCATCATGGCCGAGCAGCATCTCGTTAAGCGGCACGTGCTTGCTCCCGGAGACGTTCTCGGTGTAGTTGCAGGCACGCGGCAGGCCTCGGGGTCCACTAACCTGATGCGTCTACACGTCGTCACCGAAGCGGAGGCTGAGCGCATCGTGCATCCCGCCGCAACTGGAAAGAAGCACGCGACAAAACGACGCATATCAGGCCGGCGAGCGTCATCCTGAGCGGAACCGTAGCCCGGGCGAGGTTGAATGCTGAATACTGATTGCGAAAGGCTATAATTTCCCACTGATGCCGCCGGAGAATCCTGGAGCGCAAGAAATCCTTGCTGTCGCCGTATTCAAACCCGTTCGAGGATTGGAAACGGCGTCGCTTAAGACGATCCACGAACTTAGTTCGATCGTAACGTCCAAGGGCTATGGACGGGACTGCCTCTATCGCGACAGTCAATCGCAATATGTGCTTCTGCGTTACTGGAGATCGGAGCAGTCGCGCGCTGCTGCTTTGGAAGATCCCGATATGCTGCGCTGCTGGGCCAAGCTGGGTAATGAAATTGAAATCGTCACCGTCTACGAAACCCTCAGCGAAGTTCTCCCCGTCAAAGCGACGTAGAATCAAGTCGCTTGGATTGTATCCACCACCAATATGCGAACCGTAGGAATGATCGGTGGACTCGGACCTGAGTCCACCATCGACTACTACCGCTCGATCATCGCGCGCGTCCTGGCCCGCAAGCCCGAGGCTGGGTATCCGCACATCGTTATTAACAGTCTCGATGTCGATAGGGGCATCGCCATGCTTGATGCCGGTCACCTCGATGATCTGGCCGACTACATTTCGGCTGGAGTGAAATCGCTGGAACGAGCCGGAGCGCAATTCGGCTTTTTGGCGGCCAACACTCCGCATATAGTCTTTGAGGAGATTCAACGGCGGTCGGAGATCCCTCTTCTCAGCATCGTGCGGGCCGCCTCAAGTCATGCCCAGGAGCTTGGCTTGAAGAAAGTGGGCCTGTTCGGAACCGGATTCACTATGCGGGCTGATTTCTACCCGGGGGAGTTTCAGAAAGCAGGGATCGCCCTCGTCCGGCCCAACGAATCAGAACGCGAATTCATTCACTCGAAGTACATAGACGAGCTTCTGAAGAACCAGTTCTTGCCTGCTACGCGATACGACCTTCTGCGAATTGCTGGGCGTATGCGGAAAGAAGATGGGATCGAAGCGATCGTTCTCGCCGGCACGGAACTGCCACTGCTTTTGCGCGATTCCGGTACTGATATCCCGCTGCTAGATACAACGGTCATCCATGTAGAGGCGATTGTAGATGAGTTGCTGCATTGACGAGTGCCAACCCCCACGTTCGGGATTTAGAATGATGCCTTGCCCGAAGTTCGCCAAGTCGCCGACACTACTTTCGACCCTCCCGTACGCGGATTTCTGCACAGCCCGGAAAGCGCCAACAGCAGCGGCCTCATCCTCACACATGGCGCCGGCGGAAACGCACAAGCACCACTGTTGATTGCGTTGGCCGAAACGTTCTCGTCCGCGGGATTCATGGTTCTGCGCATCAACCTGCCGTACCGGCAGAGCCGCTTTCTTGGCCCACCGCGCCCCGCCGATGCTGCCCGCGACCGTGCTGGGATTAAGAATGCGATCGGAGCTCTTTGCAAGATCGAGGATGTTCAAGGAAAATCAAAATCCCCACCCAGTCGCACAGGACGCGACAAGGATGGGACACCCCCTGGCAGAAAAATCTTCCTCGGCGGCCATTCCTATGGCGGACGCCAATGCAGCATGCTATGCGCGGAATTGAGCAAAGAAGGGCCGAGCAAAGACGAATCCGGCTTAGTCTCGGCCCTGCTGCTCTGCTCCTATCCGCTGCATCCTCCCGGCAAGCCAGAGCAGAGGCGCACTCGGCACCTGCCGGGGATTCGTATCCCAACGCTGTTCGTGCACGGTACCCGCGATCCCTTCGGCTCGGTCGATGAGATGGAGCAGGCGATCAAGCTGATCCCGGCGGAAACGAAACTGCTGATCGTTGAGAACGCCGGTCATGATCTGGGATTCAAAGGGAAATCCAGAAGAGAAGAATTACCCGGAATGGTATTTCGCGAATTTTCTCAGCTCCTGGGCTTGTAATCCTGAGCGCAGTGCTGGCTTCGAGTGCGCGCAACTGCCATTAGAGCCTCAGCCTTCGGAATCAGCCATTCAGTCGGTGCCGTATTACAGATCACACGCGAGGCGAAATCCATAGTCGGCGTATTGAAACTCCGGAGGAATGCTGGAGCGAGCCGAGCAGCGGGCGACCTTGATGTGATGGCGCCAGGAACCTCCGCGGGACGTCTTGCGCCGTGGCCGCATCGGACTATCTTCGGGACCCGGTGGATTCTGTTCCGGAGAGATGTGGTAGTAATTTGGATCGTACCAGTCGCTGCACCACTCGTGCACATTGTCGCCGATGTCGTAAATTCCGTAGGAGTTCGGAGCATAGCGGGCAACCGGCTCCGGACCCTTCTGCCAACGCGAAAAATAGTCTGGCAAAGATGTTGGCGGGTCGTCTCCCCACGGGAACAATTTCTGTTCCAGACCACCGCGAGCCGCCCGCTCCCACTCGGCCTCTGTGGGCAAACGATAATGCCGTCCGGTCTGCGAACGTAGCCATTGGCAGTATGCCGAAGCTTCGTGCCAGGAAACTCCTGCAACGGGTTGTTCTGGATGGTCGAAGTTTGGATCGTTCAAGAACGGTGGCGGAGGTGAGCACGTAGCGCGAAGAAACCGGGAGTATTCCACGTTCGTAACCTGTGTGGCTGCAAGAAGGAAGCTGCCGATCCAGACGCGATGGACAGGGTGCTCGCAGTCCTGCCCCGTTTCTGATCCCATGAAAAACCAGCCTTCGGGAATGGCGACGAGTTTTGGCTCGAGCGGGACGATTGCCACAGGCTCAGATCCCAAACCGGAGTTCTGAAGGCTCTGATTCGGTTGGTGCACGAAAGCAGTCTAACAGCCTACTGCAGACGAAAGCGTTCTCGAATGAGGCGCTGGAGGCGGGGCTTGTAGAGCAGGTCGAAGGCGAGTTCTTTGTCGGGAAACATGGCGAGTGCCGCCCGTTTGGCGCCGGCCGCAAGTTCGGAAGCCTCCTCGAGCGTGAGATTCGCATCCT
>Ga0335074_10009172_pt1 | contig 13793 bp, 15 predicted proteins | sample Lox_Sample_23_FD_206715 | JGI IMG/M metagenome (GOLD analysis project Ga0335074, IMG submission 206715) | Soil microbial communities from Loxahatchee National Wildlife Refuge, Florida, United States - Lox_Sample_2.3 | ecosystem: Environmental > Terrestrial > Soil > Wetlands | place: USA...
TGGAAAGCCATGCAGCAACAGCAGCGCCGGAGCCTCGCGCGCTCCCGCTTCGCGATAGAACACTTCGAACCCGTCCACATCGACGGTGCGGTAGCTGATGCCGCTCATGATGTCCTCCTCGGATCGGATGTCGGGCCTTAGAGGCCGGTTCCAACAGTGCGCACCGCCTCCAGGATGATGTCCACAACGGGACGCGGGGCAGTGACGGATGGGGTGTGATCAACCTGGTACGGACGGATCGTGGCCTTCATGCGTTCGGCCATGAATCGCTGTGTCGCCGGAACGATCATGTGATCGGCCTCGGCCAGCAGGAACCAGGCCGGCCGGTCTTTCCACAGCGGCCGCCCGACCTTGGTGCTGATGCAAGGCACCGCGATCGGCCGCTGAACAGAGAACAGTACCGCTTGCTCTTCGGCGGAAGCGTGCGGAGCGAAAGCCGCGGCAAATGCTTGTTCCGGCAGCCAGATAAGCCCATCGGCGTCCGGCGCCAGTTTCAGCGCCGCCGGATGCGGCTCTGCGCGATAGAAAACGTCGGCCACCGTCTCGCCTTCGTCGGGAGCAAGCGCGGCGACATACACGAGCGCCTTCACCTGCTCCGAACGCGTCTCCGTGATCACTCCGCCGGCATAGGCATGTCCGACCAGAACGACCGGCCGGCCGACCCGCGCGATCGCGCGTTCAACCGCAGCCACATCATCCGCCAGCGACGTCAGCGGCAACGGTGCGGCAACCGATCTCAGGCCCTCGGCGCACAATCCACGTATGACCTTTTCCCAACTTGAGCCGTCCGCCCAGGCGCCATGCGCCAGCACAACCGCAATGTCATTCCTCGGCTGCATCATCGACTCCCTCGGCCCGGTTGGATTACCCGTCAGTGCCGGGATGCAGGCTGTTTCGCGGTGTGCCGGGCAATGAGCTGATCGGCGACATCGTTGAGATCGTCGCCAACGATGTGCGGCTGAGGACCGACGCCCAGCACATCATTGCCGATGCGCCTGATGAGAGCGGCCTCCCACCCGGCGGCAACCGCGCCCAACGTGTCCCAGGTATGACAGGCGATCAGGCAAAACTGTGAGGGTTTGGCGTTCAGCTCCTTCTCGGCATACCGATAGGCCTCAGGTGCGGGCTTGTGGCGTTTCACGCCATCCGCGCTGAAGCGGCGCTCGAACAGATCGGCGATGCCGGCATGTTCCAGCTGGCGGGTCTGCACTGCGAGCAAATTGTCGGTGAGCGTGAAAAGACGGAAGCCGGCGCTGCGTAGCTTGCGCAGAGCCGCCGGGACCTCCGGATGCGCCGGCATGGTCGAGAATTTTTCGGTCAGCTCCTGCTTGTCGCTGTCCTTGATCGTGATGCCGCGCGTGTCCGCCAGCATTTTCATCACCGCGGCGCCGATATCAGTGAACGGCACATAGCGTCCGGCCACCGTGAGGGCTGCGGAATACATGATGAAGTTCGCGAACCACAGCCGCATGGCCGATCTGTCGTCGAAGATGCGTTCGAATGTCGGCGCCATTGTCTCGAGGTCTAGCAGCGTCTCGTTCACGTCGAAAACGACGAGAGGCAGATCGGACATGGGACAGGTCTCCGGTTCAATGGGCGGGATCGCCGTGGCCGGCAGCATTCGGTGAGTGCCGGACTGCCCGGGGAAGCGGGATGGAAGCGGGATGGAAGCCGTTTCCTTTCCGGTAACTCGCCCCAGTGATGATGTTGTCCATAGGGCAATATGTTGTCCACCAGCAAGCGCGGATCGTGTAACTTCCTCTGGCCAATGGGGTCCTCTCATGTTTTTGAGGGTCCATGGACCAGCAGCGGTCCGCGGGGGCGGCAGAGCGCAGCCCGCGGAAGCGGTTTTTTGTCTGAGGAGTAGTTGTCAGTTGCCGTTGCAAGAGAAGATCGATCCAACGATCGGGCCGCGTTTGCGACATATCCGCTTGGAGAAGGGCCTGACCGTCGAGGCGCTTGCCACCGCCGCGGGGCTGGACAAGGGCTTTGTCTCCCGCCTCGAGCGGGGCACCAAGCGTCCTTCGGTCGAGACAGTCTTGCGGCTGTCGGCTGCATTGAACGTGTCCGTCGGACAGCTCTTCGGCGAGCAAACGACCGGCGATACCGTGCGGATCAGCCGGAGTGCCGAGCGGAGGCGCTCGGTGGAAGATCCCGACCGTGCCTACAGCTTCGAATTGCTCACGCCAAAAGGCAGCCTCATGGAGGCATTTCTGTTCCATGTTGGCATCGAACCGACCGGCGACGGGCAGCAGCATGACGGGGAGGAGATGTTCCTGGTCGTCTCGGGTACGGTGGAGATGCGGACGCCGGATAGAAGCTACGTCCTGGAAAAAGGTGATTGCGCCTATTTTCCCGGGCACCTTGCGCATCAGATGCGGAGGATCGGACCCGAACCGGCAACCGCCGTGATCGCTGTCGCACGCGACAGGCGTGCTGCGAGAAAAGCCACAGATGACGGACCGGCGCCCGCCACCGCGCAACCGGCAGGGGCGTAGCGTTACCCATGTGCCTATCCGGTGGCGAACCCGAGGCGTGACAATGGGGGAAAACCCGGCGACAACACCGCCATGGCAAAATTCCGCGGCGCAATCGTTCCTGTCACACCATTCCAGCAGAACTGCGCGATCCTGTGGGATGAAGCGTCCAGGCACGGCTTTGTCGTCGATCCCGGCGGCGAAGCCGACCGCATCCTCGACGCCATCGACCAGGCCGGCGTCACCGTGGAGCGCATCCTGCTCACCCACGGCCATCTCGACCATGCCGGCGGCGCCGCGGAGCTGGCCGAGACGCTGCGCCGGCGCGCCGGCGACCCCGCCGCGATTCCGATCGAGGGCCCCGACGAGCGCGACGCCTTCCTTCTCTCCGGCATTGCCGAGCAAGCCCGCGCGTACGGCTTCGCTGCCCGCAACGTGACCCCCGACCGCTGGCTGCACGAGGGCGACACCGTCGCGCTGGGCGAGCACCGCTTCGACGTGCTGCACTGCCCCGGCCACACTCCGGGTCACATCGTGTTCGTCAATCGCGCCGCTCGATTCGCCCTGCTGGGCGACGTACTGTTCCAGGGGTCGGTCGGACGCACCGATTTTCCCTATGGCGACCACGCGGCGCTGATCGAGTCGATTGTCGCCAAGCTGTTGCCGCTGGGCGACGACATGCAGTTCCTGTGCGGCCATGGGCCCGGCTCCACGATCGGCGCCGAGCGCCGCAGCAACCCGTTCCTGCCACACTAACTCTCTGATGATATTCCCTATTTATCGACAGCCGCAGGCCGCCTGCATTGCCATGAAACCGCGCCGTCACACTTCCTTGCTGTCGCCGCCTAGCGCCCACGCAGGCAGGGCGGTATCGTCGCGCCGATGAGCCAACCGATTCTGGCTGTTGCCGCACAAGGCTGGCAGTAGCGCTTCAGCGGGGGGAGTAGCCGTTTGATCCGCATGAGCCTTGCGCGGCCGTTTGCCGCCTGCTTGCTGTCCAGCGTTTGCGCCGTTTCGGTAGCGGCCCAACCTGCGCCTCCGGCGCCATCTGCCGCCACCACGGCACGCCCCACCGGCCCCGCCACCCGGGCCCGCCCTGCTGCAACCACGCGTCCGGCGGTACCGGCGCCCGGCGGCACGATCCAGGCCATACAGGTGGACGGCAACCGCCGCATCGAGGCGGGCACCATCCGATCCTACATGCTGGTCCAGGCGGGCGATCCGTTCGACCAGGACCGGCTCGACCGCAGCCTGAAGACTCTTTACGCTACCGGACTGTTCCAGGACGTCTCGCTCGGCCGCCAGGGCGACACCCTGATCGTCCACGTGGTGGAGAACCCGCTGGTCAGCCGCGTGGCCTTCGAGGGCAATCACGAGGTTACCGACGAAGTGCTGCGCACCAACCTGCAGCTTCGTGCGGGGGCGGTTTATACGCCGGATGCGGCGGAAACGGACCGGCATGCCATCGTCGGTGTTTACGCCGCGAAGGGCTATTACGACGCCAGCGTCACGCCACAGATCATCCGCCTGCCCGACAACCGGGTGACGGTCGTGTTCGAAATCAGCGAGGGCCCCTCGACCGACATCGCCAAGATCAGCTTCGTCGGCAACCATGCGTTCAGCCAGGACCGGCTGTCGGAGGTGATCGACAGCCGCGAGGAACGCTGGTGGCGGTTCCTTTCCACGTCCGACCAGTACAATCCCGAACGGCTGGACTACGACAAGGAACTGCTGCGGCGCTTCTACCTGAAGAACGGTTACACCGATTTTGAAGTGCTCAACGCGTCGGCCGAGCTGGCACCGGACCGCAAAGCGTTCTTTCTTACCTTCACGGTGCACGAAGGCGCGCGGTACAAGGTCGCCAAGATCTCCATCAACTCGCAGCTCCGCAACCTGCCCAGCGACGCGCTGCGCCCGGACGTGAAGCTAGAGGTTGGCGATTGGTACGACGGCGATGCGGTGCAGCGTACGGTCGATGCGATGGAAGATGACGTGCGCTCGCGCGGCTATGCGTTCGTCAATGTCAGGCCGCGGGTGGACCCGGACCGCCAGAACCACACGGTCGCCCTGAACTTCGAGGTCGGCGAAGGGCCTCGCGTCTATATCGAACGCATCAACATCGTCGGCAACACGCGCACCGAGGACAAGGTGATTCGCCGCCAGTTCACCCTGGCCGAAGGCGATCCGTTCAGTGCCGAGCAAATGCGGAAGACCAAGCAGCAACTGCAGGACCTGGGGTATTTCAGCTCGGTCGATATCACTCCGACCCAGGGTTCGGCGCCGGACAAGGCCATCATCACCACCAAGGTGGCGGAGAAGGCGACCGGCTCGCTCACCTTCGGCGGCGGCTACTCGACCGATGTGGGCCCGTTGCTCGACGTCGGCCTGGGCGAGACGAACCTGGTGGGTTCCGGCATCGCCGCCAACATCAACGGCATCCTGGCGACGAAGCAAAGCTCGATCGATTTGTCGGTGACCGACCCGTATTTCCTCGACCGCAACCTGGTGGCGGGCACCGACGTATTCGTGATCCAGACGAACTACCTCGGCACCGAACCCTATAACGAGCGGCGTGAAGGCTTCGCGCTCCGCCTGGGTTATGAGTTCAATGACCATCTCCGGCAGACGTGGTCATACTCCCTGGTGCAACGCGACGTGTTCGACGTGGCCACCACGGCGAGCGTGTTCATCGCAAGCCAGGAAGGCACGACGCTGCTTTCCCAGGTTGGCCAGGTGCTGACGCTGGATTATCGCGACAGCAAGTCCGACCCGCACAGCGGATACATTGCCCAGTTCGGCACCGACTTCGCCGGCCTGGGCGGAGACGTGGACTACGTCCGCACCAGCCTGAATGGCGCCTATTACATTCCGCTGGACAAGTTCACCGGCAACAGCGACTGGGGAATCAAGCTCGCTGCCGGCACCGGCTATCTGTTCAATGAGGACAAGCAGGAGCAAATCATCGACCGCTTCTTCCTGGGTGGCGACAACCTGCGCGGCTTCGAGACCGGCGGCGCCGGCCCGCATGATGCGATCTCCGGCGATCCGCTGGGCGGGCGCTTCATCTATACCAGCACGATCGAACTGCACTATCCGCTGCCAGTGTCGCCCGATCTCGGCCTGTCCGGCCGGGCCTTCGTGGATGTTGGCGGCCTGATGGATTCGAGCTTCAAAACCGCCTGCATCGAGCCGAGCGGCAGTACTTTTGCGGGCCAACCCTGCCGGATCGAAGGCGACGACGCGACGCCGCGCCTTGGCGCCGGTATCGGCATCTCCTGGCACAGTTCGTTTGGGTTGATCAACATCGACCTGGCGCCGTTCGTGATCAAGCAACCGGGTGATCAGACGCAGATCTTCCGATTCGGCTTTGGCACGCAGTTCTAGTAAGAGCGTCCCCAGTTTCCCCAATGAGGTTCCGGTGAAATATTCCTGGCTACCCCTGGCCGGCGCCGCACTGGCGCTGAGCCTTGTCTCGCAGCCGTCCGCCGTTATGGCGCAGGGCCAGCAGAGTCCCGGTTGGTTCGTGCCGAACCAGCCGCGTCCGTCGGCGCGACCGTCGGCTCGCCCGGCCGTCACGCCGACTCCGGCGGAAACCGCCCCGCCGACGGACGAAGGACCGGCGCCGACGCCGCAGATCCAGGTGCAGTTGCCGCCTGCGCCGGAACTGCCGCAGATCCCCAAGGGTCCGCCGACTCCCGCTGCCATCGTCGGCGTGGTGTCGATTCCGGATGCGCTGCGGGTCTCCACGGCGTACCAGCAGGCCGACAAGGCCTTCAACGAACGTCACAAGAAGCTCGATGAGGATGCGCAGAAGGAGCAAGTGGCGCTGCGTGACCTTGGGCAGCAGCTTGCCAACGAGCGCGCGAAGCTGTCGCCGGAGCAAATTCGCCAGAAAGAACGTGAGCTGCAGGACCGCATTGCCGATTCGCGCAAGAAGTTCGGCGACCGCCAGCGGGTCATCCAGGAAGCCGGCCAGTACGTGATGATGCAGATCAACCGCACGCTGGAGCAGGTTGTGCAGCAGGTGGCGGTGTCGCGCGGCATCAACATTGTGCTGAACCGGGCGCAGGTGCTGGGCACGACGGCGGATTTCGACCTGACTCCGCAGGTGGTGGAGGTGCTGAACAAGGTGCTGCCGGGGGTGGTGATTCCGCCCGATGGCGTGTCGCCGTTGAACATGACGGTCCCGAAAGAGGAACCGCGTGTGGCGGCTGCCGGCGAGGCGCCAAAGGCCGAGGCGACATCCACAAAACCGACGCCGGCGAAAGCGACGTCAGCGAAGCACTGAACCACGGCGGCTGACGTGTCGGGGACGGGCACAGGCGGATCGGTGGAGCGCGTGCGCTTTGCTCTGCTGGCTGCCGGCCATCCCGACACGATCACCGCGTTTCCGGAAGGCACCCGCACCGCCGCGGATGCCGCTGCCGCGGTAGGGTGCACCGTGGCCCAGATCGCGAAATCGATCGTGTTCCGTGCCGGCGAGCGGGCCGCGGTGATCGTTGCGTCAGGCACCAATCGGGTGGATCCGGCGCGGGCGGGTACGGCACTGGGCGTGACGCTTGGCCGCGCGGACGCCGATTGGGTGCGGCTGACCACCGGCTTCGCGATCGGGGGCGTCGCACCGGTGGGCCACCTGGCCCCTGCCCTGATCCTGCTGGATGAAGACCTGCTGAGGCTCGATCCGATCTGGGCCGCAGCTGGTTCGCCACGCCACGTGTTTCGGACCACGGCCGCGGGCTTGCTGCGGATGACGGGGGCGAAGGCCGCGGCCGTGAAGGCCGCCTGAGGCGGCGAGCATTGCGGTTCGAGATCGCGTGCCCTGGCCGCCGGAAGCAAAGATCGCAGGTCATTGTTCGATTGCGGTTCATCGCTGCGTGGCCGCTGGGGAAAGCCGTTGCAAAATACCGCACTGTTTTCGTAGTTCAAACGATGGGGCCGCTGCGGATTTGAACCTTGGCAGCGGCGTCGCGGAATAACTTTGAATCTGCCTCGTCTCACGTTCAGTGGTTTCGGCCAAGGGGGAGGTGCGGCAATGCGGACAATCCTGCTACTGACACTGTTGTTTGCCGGTACGGCGGCATTGGGCGCATGTGCCAATCAGCAGACCGCTAACGGAAAGAATCAGCAGAACTCGTCCGTGGCCACTTTCGGTGCCGGCGGCGGCGGTGGAGGGGGTGGTGGAGGCGGTGGAGGCGGGTACTAATCCCAGCGGCTCGTTGGCACGATTGGTACGCATGGGGCGTCGCGACGAAGCGATCTCGGTCGGATAGAGGCTGCACGTTCCGCCCCCCGTGTGACCGAGGTTGCTTCGTCGCTACGCTCCTCGCAATGACATGTACGGTCGCCGCCGGGCTCCATCTGTCAGAGCGTCTCACACCCGGTCCGTACCACGGTAGCGGACCTGAGCGGATCACCGTGACGAAGGCCGCGGCGGTAAGGCCGCATGAGGCGGTCTGCTCTTTGGGTCCACGACATTGGCCGGCATGACCGGGCGCGAAAGATGCGCTGCGGTGCCTGTTGTGCCGGGAACGGTCATCGCCGGGCGCCAATCCCGATCATTTGATTGCGATTCCGGTTTGTGTTGAACCGCCATCCCCGCGCCGGGGAGCAAGATTGCATCGGCGTAATCTGGCACCATGTGTCGGACGGCATAGCGCCGCACATTACCGCCGCACGTGCCCCTTGCGGCGCGGCTAGTTCGCCCGGTAGTTTAGGACTTGCGGGTAACCCCGGAGGAAACCACACATTTTCGTCCGAACCCGCGTCCCTCCGGCGCCCGCAACGGGCGCTTCGCCCGGCCTTCCCCGATGGGAGACCTCGCATGTCCGCGTCCCTCTCCGCCTATACCGAAGCTGCTGCCAACCCGCTCGACGTGCTGGAGCAGATCGTTTCTGCCAATGAATGGGCGTTCGACCGCCAGAGCGATTCCGAGATGGCCGCCGAGGCCCCCGGCCGCTGGTGCGACTATGCGCTGTATTTCAACTGGTCGCGCGAGATCAGCGCCATGCACTTCACCTGTGCCTTCGACCTGAAGGTGCCGTCGCAACGCCGCGGCACGCTGTACGAGCTGCTGGCGCTGGCCAACGAAAAGCTGTGGATCGGGCATTTCGGCCTGGAGGGCGAGGACGGCATGCCCGTGTTCCGCCATTCCGTCCTGCTTCGCGGCGCGCCCGGCGCCTCGGCCGAGAGCCTGGAAGACATGGTGGACATCGCGCTGACCGAGTGTGAGCGCTTCTTCCCCGCCTTCCAGTTCGTGCTCTGGGGCGGCAAGGCCCCGGCGGACGCGTTGGCGGCGGCGATGCTGGAGTGTGTCGGCGAGGCGTAGGGCCGGTCACTCGCCGAGCGTGGTCAGTACGAATTCCGCGCGGGCGGGGACGGCCGCTTTTGGGAGGATAACCACCTCATAGCCGAGCGCGGGCAGCACCTGCTGCAGTCTTTCGTATTCGGCGATCCCGGCTTCGAAGGGGTGGCGGCGTTCCGCATCCTGGACATAGATCTCCGGCCATGGTGGCGCGAGGAAGACCCTGCGGTGATAGGGATGCAGCCGGTTGATCTGCTGCAACAGGGATTTGCCGCGGTATTGTTCCAGTGCGGAAGCGGCGTCGATCAGCCCGCGATCGAAGAATACCCATCCGGGCTGTGATTTTGCCGCCGCTCTGTCCGCGAGCGCCGTTGCGATCGCGCGGCGGGCAAACGCCGCGGCGTCTAGCCAGGGAAGCGCTCGACCGCCGGTTGCCAGTTCGTGCTTCACGATCCGGCGGCCGGGCTCCTCGACAACGCAGTGACCACGCGCGTGAAGCTCGGCGAGCAGGCTCGATTTGCCGCCGCCGGAACAGCCGGTGATCAATACGAAGCGGTCGGACAAGGCGGTCGTCATTCCCCAAAACGGGCGCCGCGGGACCGATGCCGCGCACGCCGTGTGTATCCGAATATTGCCGGTACTAACCGGGACACAAGCTGCTATCGGCCGACGGCGGCGGATAAAGGCAGGTATGGCACGCGCCGGCGGATAGATGTCGTGGCACGGAGCGGCGTGGTTGCCATGAACTACATCGTTGTTATCAGCCGAGGCATGCATTCATAGGCGCTGACTTGAGCCCGCGGACGGGGGAAGCGCTCGCCGTGTCATACCGGGCGAAGGCCGGGCGCCCCACATCTTTTCGATGCGGCATGCAGGAAAGACGTGGATGGCCGCGACAAGCGCGGCCATGACACATGGGGCCGCGACAAGCGCGGCCATGACACAGAGGGACGCGACAAGCGCGGCCATGACACAGAGGGACGCGACAAGCGCGGCCATGACACAGAGGGACGCGGCGAGCGCGGCCACGACACATGGGGCCGCGACAAACGCGGCCATGACACAGAGAGACGCGACCAACGCGGCCACGACACATGGGGGCCGCGACAAAGGCGGCCATGACACATGGGGCCGCGGCCATGACACAGGGGGCCGCAGCCATGACACATGGAGCGGCGGCCATGACACATGGAGCGGCGGCCATGACACATGGAGCGGCGGCCATGACACATGGAGCGGCGGCCATGACATAAATGAGCCGGCGTCAATGCTCGCTGGTATAGAAGCAGGCCTGCGCCAGCCATCGGTCAGGAATGAGATTCAGATGCCCATACCGCCCGCGATCGTCACCGTCCCGAGTTGCTCTAACGCCACGGCCGCTCACGCCGGTGCCGTTATTGTTTCTGGCTCATATGGGGGCAAATACAACGCCTTCAATGCCGCCAAATGGGGCATCCGCGGTGTTATCATGAATGATGCCGGCGTCGGCGCCGACAATGCCGGTGTTGCCGGCCTGCCCTATCTTGATGCAATCGGGCTGCCTGCCGCGACGGCGGCAGCTTCCTCCTGCCATATCGGTGACGGCGCGCACACGCTGGCGCATGGCATCATCAGTCACGTCAACGGCGCGGCCGCCGCGCTTGGCTGCGCACCGGACCAGACCGTGCGTGCCTGCGCCTCGCTGATGCAGACGGGAGAAATCGCGTCCACCGCGCCGCCGCCCATCACCAAGGGTCACCGCTTCGTGCTGCGCGACGTGGCCGGGGAGCCGCGCCTGATCTGCGCCGATTCTGTGGGCATGCTGCGGCCGGAGGATGCCGGCCAGATCGTGGTCACGGCGTCTCATGCCGCGCTGCCGGGCGGGCGGGCGGACAGTATCGTCCCGATTGGCATTCGCGCCGTGTTCTTCTCCGATGCCGGGGTGGGCCTCGATGGCGCCGGGATTGCCCGCATTCCGCATCTGGACGGCCTGGATATCATCGCCGGCACGACATCAGCCGACAGCGCGCCGATCGGGGACGCAAGGGCGCTGTATGAACGCGGCGTTCTGTCCCATCTCACCGGGGCCGCGGTCCGCGCCGGTGGCGCCGTGGGCATGCCGCTGAAACTGTTCATCGATCACCTGCTTGCGGCAGCCCGCGCGCGATAACGGGATCGGCCTGGGGCTCCCGCGGCTTGTCCGGTAATGCTACGGACATCTCGTTTTCGCATCGGGGGCGTGCCATGAGCGGTATCCCGCCAATTCTCCTCGTCGGTTGCGGCCGGATGGGCAGTGCCATGCTGTCCGGCTGGCGTGAGCGCGGCCTGGCACCTTCCATGGCGGTGGACCCGGCGCCGGAGGCCACGCGGCTGGCCGGGCCGGACCTGACCGTGGTGGCGGATGCCTGCATCATCCCGGCGGATTTTGTGCCCGCCGCGGTGGTACTGGCCGTGAAGCCGCAAAGCGCTGCCGAGGCACTGCCGCCACATGCGCGCTTCGCCGGCAAGGCGGTGTTCCTGTCGATCATGGCGGGCCGCACCATCCAGGGAATCGGCGGGTTGCTGGGCGGGGACGCCGTGATCGTCCGTGCCATGCCCAATACCCCGGCGGCGGTGCGGCAGGGCGTGACCGTCGCCTGCGCTGGTCCGGGTGTGTCCACGCCGCAACAGGTGCTGTGCGAACGTCTGTTGCAGGCGATCGGCGTGGTGGCCTGGGCGGAGGACGAGGCGTTGCTCGATCCGGTGACCGCGGTCTCCGGCAGCGGGCCGGCCTATGTGTTCCTGCTGGCGGAGCTGCTGGAACAAGCGGCGGTGGAACAAGGGATACCGGCGGACCTGGCGCGGCTGCTGGCGCGGCAGACGGTGGCGGGATCGGGGGCGCTGCTGGCTGGGAGCAATGAGGATGCCGCGGCGTTGCGGCGCGCGGTGACCAGCCCCGGCGGGACGACGGCGGAGGCGCTCAAGGTGCTGATGGCACCGGATTCATGGCCTGCGGCGATGAGTCGCGCCATTGCCGCGGCGACGGCCCGGTCGCGGGAACTGGCCGGCTGAATTCTGCCCCGCACGGCGTGTGTCAGGCCGACATGACGCGGGCGATCGCTGATTCTGTAGCGGGCGATCGCTGCTTCTGTGGACCCGGCTGCCGGCTGCCTGGCGCGCGGTCATGGCTGCCCTGGCGGCAGCCCCGCAACCTGCATCAGTTTCTCAACCAGCTGCAGCAGGACTCGTGCGGTTTCAGGGTCGGTGGTTGTGCTGGCGGTTCGCGCGATTTCATGCGCGAGTTCCAGAAGGTCGATAGCATCGGGCATGGCAGCCCCTCCGATCAGGAGCTGCGCTTCCCTATACGCCGCCTGGGACCGCGGGCATTGAGAGGGATCAATCGTACCGCTTTGGGTCCTATTCGCGAGGCCGGGTTGGCGATTGACCTGGATCAGTGATTGCTTCCGAACTGCGCATATATGACGCCGGTATGGAACGCACGGAATATAAAAGCGGCGACCGTGTGCCGAGTTCAGGCGATTACGAGGAACTCAACGTCTTCGGTTCGTGGACGGGAGGGGTCGCACAGTTGACGGAGGGCGACCGCTTCCCTGCCGGGCCGATGGGATTCACGTGGCGGCCGCTCTCCGAGCGGCCGGCTGCTGAACTGCGCGCACAGGCCGCCAAATACCGGCAGATGGCAGAAACGGCCCGGACAGAAATCGCGCTTTCAGGATTGCGGAAGATTGCTGATCGGCTCGATGCTCTGGCCGATCAGCGCGAGCGCGAGGAACGCGCGGCGAAGCCGTAGCCGCAGCGCCTCAGGCGGCGGCTTCCTTTTTGGCGCGGGCGCGCCTGATGCGCCGCTTGAGCGACACGGCCTCGGCCGGCAGCTTCGTGTCGGGCGTGGCAAGCAGGAAGGCATCGATGCCGCCATTGTGCTCCACGGTGCGGATGCCGCGGGTGGAGAGGCGCAGGCGCACCGAGGTGCCGAGCGTGTCCGAGAGCAGCGAGGTCTCCTGCAGGTTCGGCAGGAAACGACGGCGGGTCTTGTTATTGGCGTGGCTGACATTGTTGCCGGTCAGCACGCTCTTGCCGGTGATCTGGCAGCGGCGAGACATGGAAAACCTCGGGGTCCGAACGGAAGGCGCGGGGTTATGAGGGCCCGAGCGGGATGCGTCAAGCGAGGGGAGCCGCGATGGGGGAGAGGCGCCGATTTTACGGTGCCGGGGGAGTTAACCGGCGCCGGCAGACCGTGCCACCAATGCAGCGAACGGGACTCGTTGGAGGAAGCCGCCGGACCGCCCTGGCGCTCACATGACCGAGGTTGCTTCGTCGCTTCGCTCCCAACGAGAAACAGCCAAAACGCGTGCACCGGAGGGTGCCGGTACGTGGCACGCAGTCGCAGTTTGAACCGCAGATTACGCAGACCCCGCAGATTAAGCCGCAGATCGAGATTCGATTGTTTGCGCGCTGATCTACGAAGTCTGCGTCATCGCTGGTTCAGCTCTTAGCCAGGCGGACTCAGCAAGGGTTGCCCGCAGGAGCGGAGGAAAAATTTTCGTAGGACGTGGGGAATTGGATGGTTAGCAATGCAGATGAACGTGGATATCGCGTGCTGACCCGATCACTTCGGCAGGTGCCGAACGGTGCGTGCTGCGGGCGACAGAAAAAAGAGTTTTGCCGCAGATGCACGCGGATGCACGCAGATGCTCCGGTGCTGCTGGTGGCTTCGCGGCCATCTCAAGGGGCGGTCCGGGCGGGCGATCCGTCATGGCGGCAGGGACGAAAGCGATCCGCCGTAGCGGCCGGGACGAATCCGTACGGCGGGGCCAGCCGTGTGCCGGCCCCGCGGAGCAATGGGTCTGAGTTTGCGATGCGATCAGGGTGGGCCGGTGGATCCGGGTGGCTTGCGCGGTGCGGGTGGTGGGGCTTTTGCGGGTGATGCCGCCGGCGGCGCTGGCTTGCGCCGGATCCACGGGGGATCTTCGCGCGGCAGAAGGGCGGGCGGCTCGACCGGGGGTTCGCCGATGAGGAAGCCCATGACTTGCAGGATG
>Ga0335074_10009173_pt1 | contig 13792 bp, 11 predicted proteins | sample Lox_Sample_23_FD_206715 | JGI IMG/M metagenome (GOLD analysis project Ga0335074, IMG submission 206715) | Soil microbial communities from Loxahatchee National Wildlife Refuge, Florida, United States - Lox_Sample_2.3 | ecosystem: Environmental > Terrestrial > Soil > Wetlands | place: USA...
GTTTGAATCGCGACTTGCCCACAAAACCTCTTGCCAGCGAGCCCAAGCGTGAAATGGTTGCATCCACTCCGTGAATGTTGGCTTCGTAGATGAAGAGCTTTCCGCCCGGCCGCACCACGCGGATCAACTCGCTCATCGCCGTTTCCAGCATTGGGATATGCATCAGCACGCCCCAGCAAAGCACAGCGTCGAAGCTGCCGGCTGGAAAAGAAAGTCCCGCAACCAGATCCTCGTGCTGGACCTTGATCTGATCTTGCAATCCCATTTGTTGGAGATGCGCTTTGGCCGCGCCAACTCGATCGAAAGAAAAATCAGCCGCGACTACCCTGTATCCGCGATGAAGCAAGCGTATGGCGTGTTGTCCAATACCACAGCCGATGTCGAGCCAGCGAGACCCGATGGGCACGTCACCACTCTCTGCAATCCAGTCGAAGGCAAGCTCGTAAAGGCGCTCCGATTGAGGATTACGATAAACGCTCTCCCAAAGCTCGTGAATAGCGGGGCCGCTCAGCGCATCCTTGACGGGACTGGATTTGGGCTGCATTTTCCCTTCTTCGGCTCAACGAATGGTCGATGAGGAGAACCTCATGGCTGCTGAAATAGTCTTAGAAATTCAGATGCGCTGTTCTTCCAGGAAAATTTCGCGGCCTGCTGCAGTCCTCTTTCTCTCAGTCCCACGCGAACGTTTTCCTCCCGTAGCACCCTTGCGATCATGGCGGCGATTGCCTTGAAATCGGCAGGATGCACATAAAGGCAAGCGTCTTCACAAGTTTCCAGAATGCTAGCGCAATTCGACGCAATAACGGGACATCCGCACGCCATTGCCTCCAGAGGCGGCCAACCGAAACCCTCACTCAGAGATGGAAATACCAGCATGTCAGAGGTGTTGTAGGCCGCGACCAGATCGTCGTCGGATACCTGCGTCAAGTGCCGGAGACGGCTTCGAATTCCAAGCAGGTCGACCAGTCCTTGTGTTGCCTGCGTAAGGCCGCCAATCTTCAGCAGCACCAAGTCAGGATCTGGCAGTTGCGCAAACGCTCGCAGAACAGCCGGCACGTTCTTGTAAAACACATCCTCGCCCACATGCAAAATGACCCGTTTCCCACATAGCTGATGTTGGTTTCGAAAGTCGCTGATTGTGCACGAGTTTGTAACAGGTTTCCAGCGGCGTTCAAGACCATTGTGGATGGTAACGGTCTTCTCCTCCGGGATGGACCGACAGTATCGTAACAGCTCACGCCGTGTCGCGTCCGAGACGGTCACTACAAACTTTGCCGTTGGCAAAAGGGCGAGGCTCGCGCGATAGCGCAGGTCATAAAGGCGATGGTGCAGGTCTTTCGGTCCGGCGTAGGCCAGCGAGTGCACGTCGTGACAGACACAGATGGTTCGCTCCTTGGGCAATGCCAGAAGGAGATAAGCACACCCCTCGCTGACAATTACGTTGTAGTCTCCCTGTTCTTTTCTGGCTAATCGCATGTATCGCCAATAACGATCAATCTGTTTCTGTATACCGCTTGACACGGGTTGAAAGTAGACCGCCTTGGCCTCTACTGCCGGAGGGAGGTTTGCCGCTAATTCGGCAGTGTAGCGGTTGAGGCTGTAGGTACTAGCCGTGTTTGCAAATACCGTGACTTTCGTTCTCTTAGTCTCGCACCTGCTTGACGGATTTTGGAGCGTTTCCAGCATAGATGCGAGCTTGGGCATGTGCTCTCGGCCGGCGTCCGCCACATCAAGCTGACCTCGCCTTCAGCCGAGTACGATTGCCTAGGTAATAGCTGCTTGCCGAGCTAGATCGACCCAGATGTCCTGCGGAACCTCCGCTATTCGCGGGTGTAGTGCCGAACTGCGGTTCTCCACATACAACTCGACCCCAGCAGGATCGAGAACCTCCCGCTCAAAATGCACGATCACTTCCTGACCCGGAACCAGCCACTCCAGCCGGCGGGCCGCCGGGTGCAAGCGGTTGCGGGGTGTGAATTCCCATCCGCGGGCCTCAGGATAACGCTCCGCGTCCTGGTAAAAATACTCCGCGTTCCCCAGATCGATCCCGCACAGGACAATCCGTCGGTGCCCCATGCATACCGCAAGGGTCATAGCCGCGAGCACCGAGCCCGCGCATTTGAATTGCCAGCCGATGTGGTCGCGTTGCCGAAACATGCCCCGTTTGCGCATGTAGCGTAATCCGGCCACCACTTCTTTCTCGTCGCGCGCCACGATATTGGCGGAATACCCTATATAAAGGTAGGGTCGGAAGCCTTCCGGAATGTCCAAAACCAGCTGTTGGTTATTTAACGGGATAAGTTCGCTGGTGATCTTGACGGTATGGCGATAGTCAAAGGCCCGTCGCTGCAGCAAATCACGGAAAACATCGAACATGAATTTCAGGTCGTCGCGCGGCCAGATGTTCTCGAAAAGCAGAATTCTGGGAACGAAGGGATGGACGGGCCAGAAATTCATGGCAATCGTATCGTGACCGCCCATGACCTTCCATTTCGCATCCGAGATCTGGTTGATGGACGAGCCGCTGCCCAGAATGAAAACCGTGTCGCTGGTCTTGAGGGTCGAGATGTTGAGGGTCTCCAGTAAGGGGAGTCCGGTTCGGCGAGCGATCCTACGGGCCAGGGTCGACTGCTGCGTGAGCTGATAGCGCTGATGCAGCCGCATCAGCAGTGGGTGAGGGAGCCGCTTGGCCAACGCTCGCATCATAAGAGTAAGGCAATAGATCCCTTACGCGGAACACGATCGCGCCAGGGCCTGAACTACCCGATCTTGCTCGGCTTCTGTCATCTGATGGTAGAGTGGCAGAATGATGGTATGGTCTTGCACGCGTTCGCTCTCATTCAGCGGAAAAGGGGCGCAGTGTGGGATATCGGCATCGGCGGGCTCACGGCGGACGCACATGATACCGCGTCGCGTGGAAATCCCTTGGTCCAACGAGCTCTTCATAATGTTCTGCTGGGTGCAGTGCCTAGGCAACCGCACACAATAACTTTGCCAGTTGCTGCGGGACCAGGCCGGCTGCGTGTGGATGCTGATGCCTGTAATTACTATAGTTCTCGTCCATGTGACGACCTCGCGAACCGCGCTGCCTATTGTGCCACCATCCACATCAGCTGGTATTGCCCAATTCGTTGCTCGCTTTGTACCTTCAAGTACTTCGAAAGGTGCTCGTTTGAAAACGCGGGTGCTTGCGATAACTGAAACACCAGAATCCTACGCTGATTCGCAAAGAGCTTCCTCAGATCCGGATCATCGGTTTGCACCTTTTGCAGCAGAGGTACCATCCTCGCTCTGGTCTCATTGACAGCTCGATTGCGAGTCTTTCCTACCAAATACGGACGCTCTTGAATGCGAGTAACGTCGAACCACAACTCGGGCGAACTCTGCTTTCGTGCAAGCACGTTTTCTAACCAGTCGACATCTCGTCCAGTCAGGAAAAAGTAGGCTGCCCTACGGTCGTCCTGTACATTCAGCTCCGAGGGAGCCAGGACGAGGTCCGAGTTCTTGCAGAACAGCGTTTTTCCTCGAGACACTAACGGCAACCACGTCGCAGGGTCGTCGCTTTCGTTGGATGGAGCAACGACAAGATCTTCTGGCCCCAGGTGAAGCGACTCAATGATCCGCGCGCCTTCTATATTTGCAACGTTCTTCTGCAAAAAGAAGCGATACATGCCATATCCGGTCAGCAATCCCAGAACAAGAATAACCACCAGCACCGCTACGCTTGCGGTAGTTGCCTTAGGCCATTTTGGAATAGACCGACGGTATGCTTCTGCACCAATAAGCGATAGCTGAAGCGCTAAGACAGTTTCGGTTAGATATCCTGCATGATGCGAAATTTCTAAACCGGGCGACAGGAAAACATCTGCCATAGACAACAAAATATAACCCAATCCAGTCGCTACACCTATCCATTTTGACATGCTCTTGACATTGCGGACAACCAACGCGATCACCACCGTGCAGGCCAAGACGGTGAGAACGCTCTTACTTGTCAGCATAAGGAAAAACATCTTTGCGTCGAAACCAAAGAGCGGTCCTTTGGCCGCGGAGTCTGCGCTTGTGGCCCCAAAGCGACCATACACGAAATCTCCTATGGCGCATGCGATTCCAAAGGGCATTACATAACGCCAAATAACTCGCAAGCACTTCACCACCAAGGAGAGAAGCAGAAGCGCACCAGTGGTCAACGCCATCAACAAGGTCGCATATGGAAATATCAAAATGCCCAGAAACTGAACTACCGTCATCCCCATCCAGCTTTTCCACGATGGTTCGCGGAGAGCCTCCAACTGCAAGCCAAGATATAGAAAGAGAAGCGGAATGCCGGTCTGAGGATAGAATGTGCGTATATACGGCAGAAATAGGTAGACGTGGGACAGATCATGCAATGAGCGAATGTGTATCCAGGTAATATTTTGCACATTCAGAAGGGTCACTAAGGCTAGAGCAATCGATATGACTAGCGGATCGGCAACAGGTAACAACCTGCGAAACAGCCACACTGCGGTCAGGCAGATCACAAGAACCCACGCGACGGTCCAAAGAAATAGTGCGAAGCTGCCGCCTCCCACGGCCTTGCTGAAAACGGAGAAGGCTGAGATGGCCAGCCCGAAATGCAAGTAAACCAGACTTGCTTTTCCAACCGGAATCAAGTACCACGGGTTCATGACGAGACCAGGTCCTGCTGCTGTCAAGTGGCCCATATTGAGATAAAAATACAGATCCGGACCAAATAGCATGGGGAGCTGCGATGGACCGACTCGTAGCCAGGTTGCGATGAATGGAATCGAATAACTAACGAGTATGATCGCTGCGGTAATGCCCAGCAGATTCGCCGGATGACGAGTTTGTCTGTCGTCCGCAGCCGCATGTTGGACGGATTGTTCGCCAAGAGATTCAATCACGGGCTGCCTTCCCATAAACCTTCTCCTTAGGCAAGCTGTGCATGGCGCTCAGATATGAACTCACGGATGCCTGGGAGAGCCGGCCGGCCGCTTAACTTGCTAGTTATATCGGTTTGCTGAAATAGCTGGTAGCTTTGAATGCATGCCGACAAATGCTTGGTCGGACCCTCGCCTGAGCAGCCTCTATTGACTTGAGTTTCACTTATATACTAGTTCACGACATCATGCCACCATTTTGCGGCTTCCTCTCAACTACATAACGATCGGGGTCGCTGGCCCGATAAGGGGTGTGCAGAGAGATGTGGTATATAAGTGCGTATTGGCGCTAAATGCTCCGCGGCAGCACCCAGCAGGAGTGAGGATGGGGTACTTTAAACACGAAACAGCCATCGTTGACAGCCGGTCAATCGGTGACGGCACGCGTGTTTGGGCGTTTGCCCACATCCTGCCGGGAGCGAAGATCGGCAGCGACTGCAACATTTGCGACCAGACCTTTATCGAAAACGACGTCTGTATTGGAGATCGCGTCACCATCAAGTGCGGAGTTCAACTGTGGGATGGGGTGACGGTGGAAGATGATGTCTTCATCGGCCCCAACGCCACCTTTACCAATGATCTATTCCCGCGCAGCAAGCAGTATCCCGAAAGTTTTCTTCGCACGGTGATCAAGAAAGGCGCCTCCATTGGCGCCAACGCGACCATACTGCCGGGCCTGATGATCGGAGAGCATGCCATGATCGGCGCTGGAGCCGTCGTCACCCGCGATGTTCCTCCGTACGTGGTCATGACCGGCAACCCGGCTCGCATCACCGGATATGCCGGCCTGAAGCCCGAGCCTGCCTTGCCGGTGCAACTCCCCGCTTCACCAGGGATGTATCCCACCGCGGTCGCCGGCGTCACCGTAAGCCAGTTGCCCTTGGTCGATGATGTTCGCGGCCTGCTCTCCTTTGGCGAGATCGAACGTCACCTGCCCTTCCCCATCAAGCGCTACTTCCTGGTGTTTGGCGTCTCCAGCCAGCACATTCGCGGCGAACACGCCCACAAGACGCTTCACCAGTTCCTGATCTGTGTCCACGGCCGCTGTCACCTGATGGTCGATGATGGCCATAACCGCCAGGAGTTCGTGCTCAACAGTCCGTCTCTCGGGGTGCATGTACCGCCTATGGTCTGGGCGGTTCAGTACAAGTACACTCCAGATGCGGTCCTGCTGGTATTGGCTTCGGACGTGTACAATGCGGCCGATTACATCCGCGATTACACGGAGTTCCTGGCGCTTCGCCAGGCTCAACACGCAGTTTCTGGGGAGGCCCCGTGATCCTGCTGAACGATTTTCAGCGCCAGTGGGAGGACACGGGAGAAGCGGTGTTGCAGGCCACCGCCGCGGTGGGCGAATCCGGCTGGTACATCCTGGGACAACGAGTTCGCTGCTTCGAGACTGCCCTGGCCGAAGCCTGGGGCGCGAAGTACGCCGTCGGCGTGGCCAGCGGCCTCGATGCAATTGAAATCTCCCTCAAAGCGATCGGCTGCAAAGCGGGCGACAAGGTGCTGACCACCCCACTCTCCGCTTTCGCCACAACACTCGCGATCGTCAAGTTGGGAGCGGTCCCGGTTTTCGCGGATACCGATGAATATGGACTGATCGACCTCGGCCGGTGCCGCGAAATCCTGGCAGCAAATCGCGGCATCCGCTTCCTGCTCCCGGTCCACTTGTACGGCCACGCGCTCGACATGGCGCAGCTTCGCAGCTTACGTGACGAGTTTGAGTGCCTGGTCGTCGAGGATTGTGGCCAATCCATTCTGGCTTCGTTCGCGGGAATTCGCGTCGGCACGGTGGGAGATCTCGCTGCTACCAGCTTCTATCCCACCAAGAACCTCGGCGCCATCGGCGATGGGGGTGCCATCCTGACCGATCGTGGCCAAGAGAACCTCGTCTGCCGCGCCTTGCGCGATTATGGACAAACCGGTAAATATCGCCATGATTACATCGGCTACAACAGCAGGATGGACGAATTACAGGCAGCAATCCTCGTTCAGGCTTTTCTTCCCAGGCTGACCGCATGGACTGATCGCCGGTGCACCATCGCAGGAAGATATTGCGCAGGCATTCGCAACCTGCACATCCGCGTACCCGGTGCTCCGCCAGGATCGGAGTCGGTCTGGCATCTCTTCCCCGTTTTGGTTGACCCGGGTCGCAAGCGGGCTTTCCAGGATTATCTTGCGACCCACGGAGTGGCTTCAGGAGAGCACTATCCGATGCTGATCCCATTCCAGAAGGCACTTGCTGGAGCCGAGTATGAAATGATCGGGGACTGCGAGCGAGCGGCAACCCTCGCCGCCTCTGAGGTCAGCCTTCCCATTCATGCTTACCTGCGCGATAGTGAGATCGATCACGTGATCCATTCTTGTAACCAGTGGGAAGGTTGAATGCTCTCGCTCATCATCCCCATCTACAAGAACGAAGAGAACCTGCCGCGCCTCTTGTCGGTGCTGACCGACATGAACCAGCAGCTTCAGCGTCAGCTGGAAGTTGTTTTTGTTGTGGACGGTAGTCCTGACCGCTGTGAGGCAATCCTGAGCACGGCGCTGCTAGGCCTGCCCCTCCGGTCCAGGCTGGTCTCCCTTAGCCGCAACTTCGGCTCCTTTGTGGCGATTACCGCCGGGCTGCACATGGCCAGCGGCGATTACTTCGCTGTCATGGCCGCCGACCTACAAGAGCCGCCGGAGCTGATCCTTCAGGCGGCTGACGCATTGCTGAATGGTGAGGTGGACGTGGTCTTTGGTTGCCGCCGGCAGCGCGCCGATCCCTGGTTGTCGGAGTTGTCGTCCAACGCTTTCTGGTATATCTTCCGCCGTTTCGTAGTCAAAGACATTCCGAAAGGCGGCGTGGACGTCTTCGCCTGCACGCGCCAAGTGCGCGACCGCCTGCTGGAGTTCAGGGAAGCCAATACGAATGTGATTGCCCTGCTCTTCTGGCTCGGCTTTCGCCGCAAGTTCATTACCTACGAGCGACTGCCGCGAAAGGAAGGCAAGAGCGCGTGGACGCTCGCCAAGAAGATCCAATATTGCCTGGATAGTATTTTCAACTTTACCGACCTGCCGATCCGGCTCCTGCTATATGTGGGTGTTCTGGGGATTGTCTTAGCAACTTTCTGTTCGACGACGGTGCTGATTGCCAAGTTCCTGGGCCGCATCCCGGTGCCCGGTTACACCCCGATCGTGCTCGCCATAATGTTCTTCGGCGCCTTGACCAGCCTGGCCTTTGGCATCCTCGGCCAGTATCTCTGGCTCTCGCTGCAAAACAGCCGTGGCCGTCCGCTATTCGTGATTGCCGGCTGGCAGGACTTTTTCCCCGGCGCTTCATCCGGCGTTCTGTCTGGAGAGCATGCGACCCGAGCGGCTGAGATCGAATAGCTTTAGTTTTCTACCGAGCGCTCCTTTGCGCCGGGCGGGGGAAGAGCACGATCTCCCTGAAACCCAGCGCGCCCAGAACGCTGAAGCCCGCCAACCCGGTAATCACAATCATCAGCGGCCAATGCGCGGGACTCCAGCGAACCTGAGTGGCGGCTAGCACGATCGCAAACACTGCCAACGCCGCAAATATACGGGGCAGGCCGTAGTGCAGGCGATACGATTGCTGCGCCATGACGTACATCACCACCGCTTCCACCACATAGGCGATCAGCGTGGCATAGGCCCCTCCATACATCCCCCAGTGCGGTATGAGAGCGAAATTCAGCGCCGTGTTGACCGTCAGGGCAACGAAGCTGGCGGTCATGATCAGCGTGGTTCGACGGGCTTGCATGCAGGCGGTCCCGAACATGGAGAACAACGCGTGCGCCAGATACGCCCCAATGATCCAGGGCACGACGCGACCCGCCGCCGCATAGCGGTGATCCAGGAAGCGTGCTACGAACGGCTGGGCGATCAGAGCGCCAAAGCATGCGATCGCGGTCAGCACGATGACTAGGCCGCTGCACATCCTGCCCAAGACATGACGGCCCCCTTCGCCGCGATTGGCCGTTTCGTAATACACCGGCGCCCAGGCCTGGTTCAGCGACATAGTGATCAACGACATGATCATGCCGAGGGTATAGGCGATGGCGTAGAGGCCGACTTCGCGCAGATCGCGATAATGCGCCAGGATAAAGCGGTCGGCGGTAACCAGACCCAACGCCATTATCAGATGCGGCACCAAGGGCAAGCCGACAGACGCCGTTTCGCGCACAAATTTCCAGTGAAACCCGGGTCGAAACACAGGGCGAGTGAGGGCCAGAGAGACGATCAGGCAGACCAGAGCGGCGATCAGCTTCCCGCCCAGCATTCCCATGACCCCGCGTCGCGCGAAGACCACCAGCCACACGCACAGCGAAGCGGTCAAGGCAAATGACAAGCCGGCCAGGATTGCGTATGCCCACGGCCGATGCTCCGCTTGATACAAAACCTGCCGGCAGTTGAAGAACTGCGCGGCGATGGCCGTAATCATGGCCAGGGCAAAGTATTTGTAAGGGACCGACGAGTACAGGACGATCGCGTGTTGCAACCGGGGGCCAACGGAGAGTACCAGTGCGATAAAGATCGCCTGCACGCCCAAGGCGAACTTCAGGCTGCTGCCGATGTAATCGGTCTGCGTGCCGGTTCCCTCCACGTGCCGGAAATATAGCCGCTGGATGGAAGCATCGAAGCCCATGCTGATAACGGCGGCAAAGAATGCAGCCAGGGTTTCCGCCAGCGCAATAACGCCGTAATCCGCCGGGCTAAGAAAGCGAGTATAGATGGGCAGGAGAAGAAAATTGAGAGCGCGAATTCCCAGGTTGGCAAGCCCGTAGACGGTGGAGGCGCGCAGCACACGCAGTGCCACGATTCTGGGCGTGAGCGCCGCTGGTGCAGATACAGGTGCTACTGTTTCGGTGGCCATTGATCTGCTCACAGCGCTCACACTTCGCTCCGTTGTTGAGGTTGGGGGCGCCGTAACGGCGGTACTCGCCGACTGCTTCGGAATTCGAGGGTGCTTGCCGACGGTCCGACACTCGTGCGAAGCATACAAGAGCTGTTACCTTGCGGCAAGCCAGTCGAAAGCGTTAGAGTGCGGCGGGAAGAAAATTGGAGAGGCTATAAAGATTGCGCGCTGTCGCAGGAACCTACGCAAGATGGATCTAGGGCCCGGAGATGATTGCGCTTAGCGCCCGCCGCTGGCATACTGAGTTCGCTTTACCGGGGTCCGGAGTGGAATGGCAACGGGAACCGTAATCGGCGTGGAGGCGACGGCATCGCGCCCCAGCAAGGCCAGCTTCTACCGGCCCGAATTGGATATCCTGCGGTTCTTCGCCTTCTTCGGCATTTTTCTTTCCCACTCGTTGCCGCTGGATCCGGCGATTTATTCCCGCTACCAACTGCCACACTGGTTTGGGCAATCCATGGAGGTGATTGCCGCTTTCGGCAGGTTCGGCATCACGTTGTTCTTCGTGCTCAGCGGCTATCTGATTACCACGTTGCTGCTGCGAGAAAGATGGACCAAAGGCGACGTTGACCTGCGGGCGTTTTACTTTCGGCGCGCGCTAAGAATCTGGCCCTTATATTTTCTTGTCCTGTTCTTAGCCTTGATTCTGCCCTGGGGTGGGCGTTTGCCGATCCCATACTTTCTGGGCTATGTCCTGCTCGTGGGGAACTGGCTCACCACAATATGGGGTGCTCCAGCATCATGGGCAAGCATTCTCTGGACAATCGCCATGGTCCAGCAGTTCTATCTCTTCTGGCCGCTGGTCATCAAATTTTTTTCGCGCAACGCTCGTCTCTATGTGGCGATCAGTATGGTCTTGCTGGCAGTGGTGGCGCGTCTCTACCTGGCTGTCGGGGCACTTTCCTCTTACACGGTTTATCCCGACACCATCGCGGAGCTTGACTCCATCGGGGTTGGCATCCTTTGTGCACTTGCGCTAAAGGGCTCCGTACCGGAGCTGGCGATCGGTAAGCGACTGCTGCTGGTCTATACAGGATTTGTGTTGCTTCTCGGCTGTGCTTATCTCGGTAGAGTTGAGAGCCCGCTGTTCGTGGTTATCGGCTATCCCGGCGCTGTGGTGGGATGCCTGGCGCTGTTCCTGGCCATATGTGGTACATCATTTACCGCACGGCCGCTGGTTCATCTGGGCAAGATTTCCTACGGCCTGTATGTTTTCCACGTGCTCGCCTTAAGAATGATGGGATCAGCGATGGGCAGTAAAGCAGGAACTCCCTTCCGGTTCCTGGTCTACTGGTGTGGAAGTCTCCTGTTGACACTTGCGCTGGCCAGCGCTTCCTATCGGTGGCTGGAGACCCCGTTCCTGCGCATCAAGCAACGCTACACTACCGTAAAGTCGCGCCCCGTGTAATCCAGACTACTACGTATACGTGAGAGTGCATTATTGCCTATCTTTGAAGACTACCAATCGCGGCAGCAAATTGGGACATCGCGCTGGATCGAGCGGGCGATGATAGCAGTAACGCGCCGGATAGAAGGACTATCCCGCTCGCCTTCCACAGTGCGATTGACATTTGCTCTGTGGTGCTTGTGGCTGACAATACCTTATTGGGGCCTAGGTCGGCATTCCTACGTTCAGATCCACGACAACGCTGACCAGATGTTTTCAGCGCTGGTTGGTTATTCTGCGGGGGTTGCGTCGCCAAGTTTGTGGGCGGCGGGCTGGGCAACGGGAGTAGATTGGCTAGCTCAAGCATACACAAATAATTTGTATGCCATCCCCTTTTTTTTCCTTCCGGCATGGCTTGCCATCAGCCTTGTCATGTTCACGCAGCGGTTCGTTGCTGGCTACTTCATGTACTACCTGCTGAAGGACATGGGGGCCGAAAATGTTGCATGCTGGTACGCTGGACTCGCATACTCGCTGTTTTTCCAGTTGGATAGTCCGGGATTTACGTTGTTTAAGGGCTTTACAGAAGCCGCTCTTCCACTGGTGGTCTGGACAATCACCCGCAAGACCAACTCCAAGGCATGGATATATTCTAGCGCGTTTGGTATCGGAGTTCTCTATGCGCTTTCTTCAAGCTTCCATCTATCATGCTTTGCGTTTGTTCTTTTGCCCATCTGGCTGCTGGTCTTCGATGGCAGGACACAGTTGCGTAACTGGGCAGCTCTGGGATTCCTGGTTTTGGGATGGTTGCTGGCCCAAACACCGGCAATTGCCGCTACCGGACTGAATGCGGGTATGTCGCACCGCAGCGACTGGAATCCGAATGTGGCGTTTGGCGGACTTGGAGCAGGCTTTCAAGAACTCATTGGAGTGGTGAAATATAACCTGGTTAGCTTGATTATTCTTGTTCTAGTAATTGTGCTAGCCCGTCATCGCGGCAAGTACTTCCGATGGCTCATAGTAGTCTTGGCATGTGCGGCCGCACCCATCACCTGGATCGTGGTGAACAGGCATTTCCATTCCGCTCTAGGATTCCTATCTGGATTTAACTGGGGGCGGATTTATCTGATTGCTCCATTTCTGGCGATGTCCGCGGTAGCCATAGCAGGCAGTTGGTTGCCTGGTTTCCGAATAGACCGGATCTCCTTAGCCCACATCATGGCGGCAGCTACTGTGTTCGTCTTCCTGCAATCGGCGCTGCTGAATGCGAGCATTTTTCATGCTGTCGCGGATGGAAGTAATTATGCGGAGTTCTATCACAACGCCGATCTAGTCTCGTTGGCCCGGGAAGTTAAGGCCACAAATCCGCCATACCGAATTGCCTGTGTCGGCATACATCCCGGCTTCATGTGGGCCTATGGCTTTGAGACAGCCGATGGATACCTGAATCTCTACCCTAAGCGCTATCAGGATTTCTGGAAAGCTGTGAACCAGAAAGCTCTCCAGCAAGATACGCGGGTGCGGAATTACTTCGAGAATTATGGCAATCGGATCTACCTATTTGTGCCAGGAGGAAATCCCGCCGGAGCTTTGAAGCTGTTGAGCGATTCTACTACCTCGGTGAAGTTCGAGGATTCGTTCAACTTGGATCTGCTTTCATTGGCAAACGTCAAATACATCATTTCGACTGTGCCGCTGGATGACCCGAACCTGGTCCTACGCCCATCCAGCATCAGGGATGGGCAGATTGCTTGGCAGAAACAACCCAGGCGAACCCGGTACTTGGATGTACTGCTCGGCAGAGTGCCGGGAATCCCGCTATACATCTACGAGAACAAGAAAGTACTGCCTCGTTTCTTCTGCGCCGAACAAGTCCTATCTCGTCCTCCGAAGCAGGTCAACGCCGCATTGGCCCAGCTCTCCTCCGACGAACTTCGTACTAAGGTTTTCCTCCCAGAACCGGAGCCGTCAAGCCAGGGCATCACCGGAAATCATGTTGTCCTGAGCAGATACTCCGCCACTTGCATAGATCTGGAAGTGGCGGCCAGTGCTGAATGCCCTCTGGTGATCGCAAACAATTACAGCCCCTACTGGTTGGCATCTATCGACGGAAAACAAGGTAGCGTGTTGCTGGCGGACGCGACGTTTCAGGCGATTGAGGTGCCGCCGGGAAAGCACAATGTCAGGCTAGAATATTCTCCCCCCTACGCTCCAAGCAGATGCTCGCGATAGCTGCCCGTGAGTGTGCCGACTATCTCCTGAGCATTTCTCGACACAATCATGACCGATCGTCTGTGGTGCTATGGTGCCGACGCTTAGAAGTCATCGCTGTCAAATATCCGTAGCATTTTGCGGCTAACTCGTCTAGACTGTTCGTCTGCGAAGCCATTCGAACAGCGAGTGGGCACCCTCTCCGGACTCATTAGAAGATCGAGATTGTTGAGGTGCCAACGGCAACCTCTTGTGTTTCAAGTGTGGCAACTGTAGAGCGCGTCTGCGGGGCGTACGACTTAATTGCAGGTTGCTGACCGAGGGGTAAGG
>Ga0335074_10009174_pt1 | contig 13792 bp, 14 predicted proteins | sample Lox_Sample_23_FD_206715 | JGI IMG/M metagenome (GOLD analysis project Ga0335074, IMG submission 206715) | Soil microbial communities from Loxahatchee National Wildlife Refuge, Florida, United States - Lox_Sample_2.3 | ecosystem: Environmental > Terrestrial > Soil > Wetlands | place: USA...
CGCACGACTACCGGCTCGCCCGAATTGCAGCGCGAATCGCACCGCCAGGCCCTTGAGGATATGATGTGGGCCATGCTTACCAGCAAGGAATTTCTCTTCAACTACTGAGTTCAGGCTGTTTAGCATGTTGACAATATTATCGAAATGAGTTAAATATTGTCTTGTATGAAACCCACACCCAAAAACTGGCCGCGGCTCTCCTCTGCGGTCTTTTATGACGATGCCGCGGCCGCCATCGACTGGCTCTGCCGCGCGTTCGGATTCGCTCTACGGCTCAAAGTGGAAGGCGACGGCGGCCGCATCGTGCACAGCGAACTGACCTATGGCGACGCCGTGGTGATGGTGGCACAGAGCGGCGCCCGCCCCACCCATCCGAGAATGCCGCCAGGCGCCAGTCCCCGCTCCATCGGCGGCGTAAATACGCAGTCGCTGATGCTCTACGTCGACAACGCCGAAGCGCATTGCGAACATGCGCGTGCGGCCGGCGCCGACATCTTCGAAGAACCCAAGGTGCAGGATTACGGCCCGGATTATTGGTCCGATCGCAGCTACGGAGCACTCGACCTGGAAGGCCATTGTTGGTGGATCACCGAGCGCTTGCGCAATCCGCCAGGTGAGTAGCCAAGTGCGCCACATGGACCTGGATTCGACGCTGCAGGCGCTGGCCGACCCGCACCGCCGCGCCGTCATCGAGGTGCTGAAAAGGCAGCCGCGGCGCGCGGGTGAGATTGCTTCCGTGCTGAAACTTACTCCCCCGGCGCTAAGCCGGCATCTGCGCGTGTTACGCCGCAGCGGTTTGATTGAAGAGGAAGGCGTCGACCAAGACGCGCGGGTGCGTATCTATCACCTGCGGCAGGCGCCGTTCGCGGAGTTGCGCGGCTGGCTGGATGAAGTGGAGTCCTTCTGGACTGGCCAGTTGGCCGCGTTTCAAAGTCACGTGCAACGCGCAAAGGGGCGGACCAAACGATGACACCGGCTTCGGACTTAGTAACTGTAAGTGTCACGGTGGCGACTGATCCCCAGGACGCGTTCGTCCTGTTTACCGAAGAGATCGACCATTGGTGGCGGCGCGGCCCGAAGTTCCGTATTGCCGGAAGAGAGCGCGGATTATTGCGCTTCGAGCCGCGGCTTGGCGGCCGGCTCATTGAAGAGTACGAATCTTCGGCTGGACCGCGCGCGTTCACCAAAGGTGAGATCACGGCATGGCAGCCGCCGGAACGGTTCGCCTTCGAATGGCGCGGGGTGAACTTCGCGCCCGGCGAGAGCACCCATGTGGAAGTATGCTTCGAAGCCGTGCCCACGGGAACCCGCGTAACGGTGCGGCATTCCGGTTGGGCGGCGCTACGGCCCGATCATCCCGCGCGGCACGGCCAACCGGCGCCCGCGTTCCTGCGTTCGCTCGGGCTGTGGTGGGGCGAACTAATGACTTCTTACCGCGAGTTTATTGATGCGCGGCCGGCGCCGGGGCAATCAACGTAGTTTTCGGATTGGCCGGCAGGATCAGCCGACGGCGCGGCCTCTGTGTGAAATCGAAATCGCGCCGCAGATCGCCTAACTCAGCCACATTTTCGCGCACCGTAGGCCGCGGATCCGGGCGTCCGTCCGTCTTTGCGTCAAGACGCTGGCCGCCCAGGAAATCGTCTTCGATAAACTTGACATACGCATCGAAGCTCAGCGTCTGATGATCGATGAAGCCTTTCCTGGCGTAAGGCGAAATCGCCAGCCCCGGCACACGCAAGCCATACCCGTTGACGTCTATCTTTACAGGGACCACGTGATCGTAGAAGCCGCCCCAGTCATCCCATGCAAGAAAAATGGCGCAGTCTCTCCAATTTGGTCCGGACATTACAGCGTTGACTAGCATAGTTACAAACGTTTGTCCTTTACTTATTAACGAAGGAGGATGCTCACTTAGTTCGCCGGAAGGCACCACCCAGGAAACCGCTGGCAAAGTGCCGGTTTTGGCTTGCTCCAGGAACTTCTCGACCGGCTGGATATTGCCCAACTCGCCGTCGTTCTTCACGGTGTCGAAATAAGGCAGCGGATTCCAGATGCCCGGTGTCTTCGCATTCTGGGGAACGGGAGGGCAGTCTTTCTCGTTGTCGTCTTCGCAGTCGGGTTCCGTGCCTTTAACCACATAGTAACCCCAACTTACCCTATTTCTATGGAGCAGGTAAGTGAGGTCCGTCCAGGCATATATCGGATCTTTGAAAGGCGCACCGGGCCGGGCACGGCGTCCGGTGAGAGCGGTTCGGAAATCCGGCGGCAGGCCCGGAAGGTCCAGCGCATTGTGGCAGCTTGAGGGATCGTCGTGCGCCTTGCAGTAAGCCGACCATTCCGAGACTTGGAAGAGATGCTCGGGCAGGCTCCAGGATGCGTTAGGTTCGAACATGCGATCCTGCAGAACGAAGTTCCGCGCGTAGGCCCAATAGTTCGGAATGTCACCGCCGTCGTGATAGCCCATCACGTCGGGTTTCGACGAAGAGACACAGGCGGGGTCATTATTATCCATGCAGCCGCGAAATCCATTTTCGGCTTGCGCGATGAAGCCATCCATCTTGCCGCCGTCAACGTCTTTTAGCGCGGCTTGCCCGGCGTGCCGTCCGCCGCCATTGCGGTCGTTGTGATCCGGATATGGCTTCACACACGTGTTGGCGGCAGGATCAGGCACGCAGACAGTTGGCTCGCCATTGCGCATGGGGATGCCGTTGGCGCCGGGATAAGTCCCGAAGTAACTGTCGAACGAGCGATTCTCCTGCATGATTACGATCACATGGCGGATCTTCTGAATGCCCTTATCGGGCGAGGAGGAGGACGGGCGCTGGCCCATTAACAGGCAAGCGCCGGCGGCGAGGGAAAACAATCCGGCCGCCATTGCGATTTTACGCATGGCCGCAAGACGATTCTCCCAGCGCGGCGCACGTGTTGTCAATGCTCCATGCGGTTGAGACAATGGCATAAGTATGGTTCAATCCTTGAGTGAGTTCACTGGCACACTCACTTCCTTTAACCCTGCGCCGGACGAAATTATGCAGCGCGTGCGCAAGATTCATGAAGACGTGTTGACGCACTCCCCGTTCATTCGCGAGCCGGATTTCAAAACGATCCATCCGCGCGACCTCGAGTTTCTATTTGATGCCTATGACCGCGCATTCTTCGATGGTCTCTGCCGGCTGGCCTTGAATGGACGAACGCTGGGTTTCCGGCTATCGCGCCGCATGACCACCACAGGCGGCAAGACCACGTGTTTCACGACGCGGGATGGGGTCGTCAGTTTTGAGATTTCTGTTGCCGCCAGCATTCTGTTCGATGGGTTTGGCGCGGCCGATCGGGATGTTACCGTTTGCGGACTCGGCTGCGAGAATCGGCTGGACGCGCTGCAACGAATCTTCGAACACGAACTGGTGCACTTGGGCGAGCAGTTATGCTGGCAGCGAAGCGACTGCTCGGCGCCGCGGTTCCAGGACATCGCGCGCAGGTTCTTCCTGCATCGCGCTCACACGCATCAACTGATTACGCGGCGCGAGCGGGCGGCGGCCTCGGGCATCCGCGTCGGCTCGCGCGTGGCTTTCGATTTCGAGGGCCGGCGGCTGACAGGACGCGTCAACCGCATTACCAAGCGCGTCACGGTGCTGGTGGAAAGTCCGGAAGGCCCGGTGTATAGCGACGGGCGAAGATATAGCACATACTATGTGCCGATTGCTTCACTGAAATTAGAGTGAGTTTTTCGCAATTTATTGGTTCGGCGCGAAGACAATCTGCAACAACTGCAGATCCTGCGCCAGAAACCCGGTGTCTTGCACATATGTGACAAACTCAGTCTGCCCGTTGCCTTGCGCGAACTCGGGGTGCGCCAAAGTCGCATAATCGGCGTTGTTTTCATAAGCCGGCAGCCCGGTATAGAACTGAGTGGCTGCGGACCAAGGCCCCCATGGAGTATAAGAGACGTTGTAATAAAAGTTATTAGTATACACGCCGCTGTAAATAGCGACGTACATTCCCAGATAGTCATCGTAAAAGACGGAACTACCCGCCGCTCCGCCGTTGAACACCGTTACCGCCTCGGCGGCATTCGAACTCCACGTATTATTTCCCGCGTAGTAAGTCCAGGCGCTCGCGGCAGTCGCATGGGCGAGAGGCACTCGAGCAATCTGAGTATTCTCGGAAAGATACTCGCCCTGGTTGCCGTAAGTATAAAGCGTGTTGCCCACCACCACCCATCCTGAATCGAAGCCTACGTCATCGCCCTGCCACATCAAGGTGGGATACTTGGTGCCCGGAGCCATCTCCGGACGAGTGATGGTTCCGTCGCTCTCCCAAACCGCAATGCCTTCGCCGATAGACACCCATCCCGAGTAAGTGGGCGAACGCCAAATCTCACCGTACAGAATCAGAGACCGGTTACGCGCCGGATCGGGCACCAATGGACCGGGCCAGATCGCATACTCAGCTCCACACGGTTTTACCTGGCAACTGGTCCCACTGCCGGCATGTTCCTGATTGTATTTCAGCTCCCAGGGAAGAAACGGAAAAAAGGTCGTGGGATACCCACTCGAATCCACTTGGTTGCCGGTTAAGTCGATCCCGTTCGTGGCATCCAAATTGGTAGTCCAGGAAAGCGAGTTGGAAAAGAAGTTCTCATCGGACGCGTTGTAAACCGACAAGGAGGTATCATCGAAAAGCCAATACGAAGTATTTCCTACCAGAGCACTGTAAGTGCCATCGCGGCCTTTGACCACGGGATCTTGTGTCACCGTTCCCATGGCCGTGACAGATTGAATGGCGGGGATTGGCGGAGGTCCGGTCTGCGCCTCAACGCATGCAGATGCCCCTGCCAGCAGAAGAATTGCGAGGGTTGATTTCATAGGTTGAAGATGTCCGGAATCTATTGTATCCCATCGTTGCGGACGGTTATCCGGGACACTACAACTTCTGAAGCATCACCAGCACGGCGTCGTTCTCGCGAAGTTGAATGTCCCTGGTGAACAATCCGCCCGGATGCTTGACGACCAGTTGCTCGACAGGTGCTCCATCCGCGGCCCCGCGCAACAGATCCGCCTGCGCGCGAGTCAGTTGATCGGGCGCGCCCATATCGAGATACATGGTGTAAGGATCGTTCACGCGATAACCGGTCTGATAAAGCTGCAACAAGTAACTTCCACCAGGAAGATCTTGGATACGCAAAGAAGCGGAGCCCGCCGGACGCGCCGGCCGTTCCTGCTTGTAGAACACCTGATCGTTGACGCCCTCCGGAGGCGCAATGGGTGTATAGTTCCAGATAAGCGCCTGCACGCCGCCTTTGGAGTCGCGGCACACCCAGGAGGAGTCATCCGGATCAACTAGCTCTTCCGGCCCCAGCCGGTTCATGAATTGAAACGCAAGATAAGCGGGCTTGCGGATGCCCTGATAGTTCAATAATCCGAATCCGCCATGAAACGGAGTCATGCGCGGACCATTCTCTTCGAAGATATCGGTAAATACCCAATAAGACATTGAGTCGACGGACTCCTGCGCCCCCTTGACTTTATCGAGGATAAACGCCGCTTGGTGATATTGGTCGTGCATATAGTCAGTCGGCGTATAAGCGGAGCTCCATTCCGTGAAGTGCAGCGGAAGATCCGGCATGGCGGACTTGCGGATCAGTTCGCGCGAATGCACCATGCGCGATCTGACCGCCGTGCGATCCGTATCGAGCACCGTGCCGCGCATCCCGGAAGCATCGAAGAAACCTGCTTCACGCCATAAGCATGCGTCGAAACGAAATCGAGCGGCACGTGATTGGCAGCGCAGTAGCGCACTAATTCTTCCTCGAATTGGTAGGGCATGGCGGATGCGGGTCCACCCACACGATATTCTTTCGAAACACTTTTCACAGCCTCCGCCGTTGACTTATACAGCTTGAGATATTCGGCTAAGTCGGCACTCCAAAACGGACGGATATCCGGCTCATTCCATACCTCGAAATACCAGGATTTCACTTCGGCATCACCGTAGCGCTCGCGGAAGTGACGCACTAAGTTGGTGATAAGTGCCGCCCATTTGTCATATGACTTAGGAGGAGTGACGTTGCCATGCCACCAGAAAACGGTCTGGCTGCCGCTGGCCAGATCGTGCGGCATAAAAGCCAGCTCCACGAACGGCTTCATGCCGATGCGCAGCAGATAATCGTAAAGCTGATCGATATATTGCCAATTATAGTGCGGATGGCCGGCCGCATCTTCATGGTAGACGCCCATATCATCGTGCAGCAGTCCGTGCATGCGAATGTAGCGGAAGCCGATTTCTTTCCGCACCTGCGCGAGCTGCTCCTGCCAATCCGCGCGTAGGCCTTCATTGGCGCGGCCCGCTCCTATGCACTCCTGCCAAACCGTGCTGTGCGGACCGCGAACGTGCGCGAAATCCACCGAAATCAGACGTTCCGGCCTGGCGCCGGATGTGCTCTGCGCGCACGCTACGCCCGAGAGCGCGAGAAGCAAGCTGCACTTAGTGAGGTGTAACATCTGTCACCGGTAAGTCCCAATGCGCCAGCAAAATCTCAAACCGGCGCTGTTCTTCACGTTTGTAAGTCTCCTGATCCGGCCAGAGTTGCTTGATCAGCCGCTCTTCGTCGGGGTTGGACGTGGTCGCCAGCGTGGAATTCTTGAATCGAATGGTGACGCGGTAATCCCACCGGGCATCTTCAGTCATATGGTTCGATGGCTGCTCGATCTTCACCGACAGCATGCGTCCGCTCTCGACAATCTTCTGCAGCAACGGGTAATGATTCTTCAAGAAGAGCTGCAGGAACTCCTGCTGGTGTCCCCACTGGACCTTGTAGTAATACTCAACGTCGTAAGGCTGATCGGCGCCGCCATGCGCCGGCGCGCCCTGCGCAAGCAGCGGCACAGCTAATACCGGCAACAACAGTATTAACATCGCGTGTTTCACGGTTCCTCCGGCAAAGAGTGATTGAGTTGAAATTCTAACAGACGGCGCGCCGGGTTAAATCGGGCCTACTGCGCCACGGCGGGCACAGTCGTGGGAGGCGTGTGGCGATCCTGCCAGGCGGTCTGCGCTTCCTGGTAAATCTGCGCGAAAAAGTCGCGCGAAGAGGGCGAACAGCCGATGTGCATGGTCTGCTTCGCCGCCGGGTCCTCGATGAAACCCAGCGACCCGTTCCAGCCCAGGTCATCCAGCACAAATTGCAGGCATTCCTCTTCACCTGGCGGGAGGCTCGATAGAGACAAATCGAACACCTGGCCGCTCGCATGATCGGGCAGGCGCGTGCCTTGTAGGTTGGAAGGCGGGCTGTCTCCGGTGGGAACCACCAACGCCGTCACATCCAGGGGCACAAAGGCGTCGTCCGGCCGCATCTCCGCGTAGAGGCGGCGCGTTTCGAAGGCGATGTACGCCATGGTCCCGATGGTGGAAGGCATCGCTTTCGCACGCCAATTATCGCCGTCTACGCCGCCCGATAGGCCCAACCGGTAGCCAAAGAACTCCGGATCGTCCGGCGCGGCCACCAACTTACTCCCATCCTCGCCTTTGATGTGATCGCTGGTTTGAAAAATCAGATCTTGCGGCTTCAACCACGCCGCCAGCCGGTCCGGAGCACGTTGCGTGGGCGACGCGGCATACTTATACTGTTCCACTAAGTCGTGAAACTCGATGGGATCTTCCAGGTACATCCGCAGTAACTGCTCCGCGCGCATCACGCGGAACCAGTAAGTGGGCGAATAGTCCCGTTCCATTTGCGCGTGAATCGCTTGGCTTAACTCACGATTCCAAACCGGACTGCAACTGAAGAACACTTTGGCGACGCTGGCGGAATCATCCAACCCAGCGTTCCGCGCCACGGTCTTGAATTCCGAGATACAACCTTCGCCGCAATGATAAGCCCAGATCGCCCAGTCGCGGCCGCCGTAGCGCTGCTCCATGCCGGCCAGATATTCCGCCGCCGCCGGAATGGCTTTCTCGGGCTTCAGCCGGTCGTCCCGCACCATGGCCGTGTAAGTTTCTTTATGCCGCTTGGTGCGTGTCACCAGTTTGCCATGCTTGTTGCGCACCGTGACCTGCGTCTTCACGGTGCGGCGGCGGGTCGAATAGACGATGCGCAATCCGATGCGCTTGCCCGTGGCTTCGGACATCTGCATGATGCCGCGCGGGCCGGCGGGACTTACGGCGCTCGCCACTCCCCAGCTTTCGATAAACGCCATGGCCTGCAGCGTGGATGCGGGGAAGCCCGTCCGCCGCTCGGCCTCGTGAAACAGCCGCTGCAATCCGGAACTCCAGATGCGCGCCGCACCCTGCTCCGCGAGCGGCTCGCGCATAATGCCGAACGTCTGCGATTGGATCATCGCTTCCGTGCGCGCCGCCAGCGTCTCGTCAGTCAGGGGCTGCCGGGCGCTTCCGATGCCGGGCAATCGATGGGTGGGAACAAAATATGCCGTATCGCTAGGGGCGCCGGGCGACGCAGCCGAAAGGACCACGGCCAGCGCGATCAAATATCGGTTGAAGCGGGGCAAATTTCATTATCGCGCTTTTTCGCAACGGGAGCTACTTCGCCCGTTATTTAGCCGACCAGGGATGTAACCCGAATTCCGTATGTAACCGTAAGCTCTCGATCCATACCGGCCCGGGGCGTGATTATAAGCCGGGTTAGTATCATGTTGAAAATCGACGGAAGCAAAAAAGCCGTGGAATAAGTGCGCACTATAGTAAGTTTCCCAGTTATACTCCGGTGCATAACTCAGCCGGCCATCGCCAATAAGAAGGTCAAGGCCGCCCATCGCCAGATACAGCGCATGCACGCCGGAGATACCTGCCGCGGTGAACGCACTGCCAATTACATCGTTCTTCCGTCTCCAGTGCGTGCCCTTGATGGGGAACGCCGGCAAGACACGGTAGTTTGCCTTCACCGCGGCCCAAGCGTATAAAGAGGATGTCCGATGCGATCTCCTGCTTGGAGGTGCGTCATGCCGATGGAACTTGCCTGATAGTAAGGGTTCCAATTCTCTGAGGTTTGGTCATCTGGCGGTTGTGGTTCTGCGTCTGCCGGCTGAGCCGCCAGGCGGCTGCCACAGTGCAGATCCAACGCCATCCAAATCGAATTTCCCCTCATCCGGCGTGGCGCGTCCAACCAGTTACTAAGTTGGCCTGCATCGCGCCGTGTTAGCCTCAAGAAATGCGTTTTCCTTTTCGAATTCCGGCCTCGGCCGCACTGTGCATCCTGACTCTGGCCGGCGCCGCGCTGGCGCAACCAGCGGGCAAGACCGCGGAGCAGGCTTTCAAGAATATCCAAGCGCTGAACGGCACGCCCGCCGATCAATTGTTTCCCACTATGCAATTCATCGCCGCCTCGCTGGGCGTAGAGTGTGAGTTCTGTCACGTTGAGCGCAAATTCGATTCCGATGAAAAACCCGCCAAGCTGACCGCGCGCAAGATGATTGCCATGACTCTGGCCATCAACAAGGACAGTTTCAACAGCCGCAAGGAAGTGACTTGTTACACGTGCCACCGCGGCAGCCACGATCCCGTAGGAACGCCGCCGGTGCTGACCAGCGATGCGGCGCCGGAGCACACCGAAGCCGGCCCCGCGCCCGCGGATATTACCGCGGAACGGATCATCGATAAATACGTCGCGGCGGTGGGCGGCACGGACGCATTGCACAAGGTCACCTCACGCGTGTCCAAGGGCACTATCTCGTTTGCCGGCCATGATGTGCCCATCGAAGTCTTCACCAAGGCGCCTGATAAGCGCATGTCCATCACGCATTCCGAGCGCGGCGAGAGCATCACTGCGTTCGATGGGAAAGTTGGATGGCTCGGCAGCAACGGACACCTGACGCACGAGATGTCCGCGCAGGAAGCTGACGCCGCGCGGTTCGACGCCGATTTTTACCTCGCCACCGACCTCAAGCGAATCTTCAGCAGCTTCCGCGTGGGGCGCCCGGATACGATCGATGGCCATGCGGTCTATGTACTGAGCTGCATGCGGCCGGGACAACCTCCCGTGCGCCTGTTCTTCGATCAGTCTTCCGGGCTGCTCGTCCGCGAGGTGCGCTACAGCGATACGCCCGTCGGTCGCAATCCCACGCAGATCGACTACGCGGATTATCGCGCGGCGGATGGCGTGAAGACACCATTCCGTTGGACGCTGGCGCGCGTCAACGGGCGGTTCACGATTCAGATACAAGAGGCGCGCCAGAATGTTCCGATTGAGGACGCGAAGTTCGCCATGCCCGAGCAAGCCGCAGCGCCAGGCAGCGGGCCCGTGGGGCATTGATGCCTCTGACGGGTGGTGATCGCGTTTCGCCAGTCCTCCGATGTGTTATCGGCCTGGATTAATACCAGCGTCTCGGCCACGGAACGAAGCGGCGCATCTCGGGGGATCACCAGCAGGACACCCGGACTGTCGTTGCCCCCATTGACGAATGAGGCGAAGTGCCGCGGAGTGCGTAGATAATCGATGCGCCGGCGCCTGTCACGTAAAAACCGGCGCCCACTGATCGACGTAAGCATGGGCACTAATACGCCGACGCATAAATCTGCTTCGCCGCACTGGCGTCGAACGGACGCGGATTGAAGCGTCCGGTCCACTGCGCCGCGGCCTCCTCGGCAAGCATCGGAAACGCGTCTTGCGGAACGCCCAGATCGCGCAGATGGCTGCACAATCCCGCGGCCGCGCGCATTTCTACCAAGCGATCGGCAAGCCCCCCGGCCAGTTCTTGGTATAGCGGCCCGGCGACCGCCCAATTCCAGCGCACTACATGCGGCATCAACGCCGCGATCGCCACGCCGTGCGCAGTGCCATAGTGCGCGGTCAGCGGATTGGCGCAGGCATGCGTCGCGCCCAGCATCGAATTCTCGATAGCGATACCTGCGTAATGCGCGCCGAGCAGCATGGCGCCGCGAGCTTCCAAATCATCAGGCGCGCAGAGCACGCGCTCGAAGTTCGCCGAGAGCAGCTCCCACGCCTCGCGCGCGAAAATCGTCGATGCCCGCGTACGCTTGGTAGTTACGTAGCTTTCGACCGCATGCGCAATGGCGTCATAGCCGGCCGTAGCCGTTACTTCGCCCGGCTGGGAGCGGGTAAGCAGCGGATCCAGAATCGCCGCACGGAACGCGGCTTTCGCATCGCCGCAAGCCATCTTCACATGTGTTTCCGAATCGGAAATCAGCGCGTAGCTTTGCGCCTCGCTGCCGGTCCCGGCCGTGGTGGGAATCGCGATCATAGGCAACATGGGCCGCGGCGCTTTGCCGAAGCCCCAATAGTCGCGCATGCTGCCGCCGTTGGTGAGGACGAAGTTGATGCCCTTGGCACAATCGAGCGAACTGCCGCCGCCCAGCGCGACCAGCGAGTCGATGGCTTGTGCCGCGGCGAAGGCCCGGCCAGCTTCCACCATTTCCGTATCGGGGTTCGGCGAGAATCCGCTGAACAGGCATGCTTCGATGCCGGCATCCGCCAGTAGTTTTAGCGCTTCGGCGGGATAGCCAGTCGCAGTCAAGCCGGGATCGGAAACCACCAGCGTCCGCTTGAATCCGAGATTTCGCGCTGACGTAGCGAGTTCGGCGAAGCGGTCTTCGCCAAAGAGGACTTGTGTGCGCAGGTCGAGGGTAAAGGACATATCGACCCCCGCCGTGACGGGCGGGGCTGCATAATCATTTACTCTCGCTGAGGGCCCACAACTGGTTGCGATTCATGATGAATAGCGTGCCATTGGCCGGCACGGCCGTTGCATAAACCGAACTGCCCATATTGATCTGCGAGATTACCTTCTCCTCTTTCGACGCTTCCATCACGTAAACGTCGCCGTCCTCATCGCCCAGATACACCTTGCCGTTGATCACCATGGGCGAGCCCCACACCGCGGAAAGCAGATCGTGCGTCCAATATTCTTTGCCCGTATTCACATCCAGGCAATGCAGAAAGCCGCTGAAATCGGAGTAGAAAAGCAGCCCATTGTAAATCGATCCGGTCGAAATGGAGCGGCGGATTTTATCGTATTGCCAAATGCGCCCGGTCTGGGTGATGTCTCCGCGTTTAGTGGCGTCGATCGCATATAAATGGCCCACGCCTTCGCCATGCTCGGGATCCTGCCCGTTGGCGATGAACACCTTGTTCTCCCAAATCACCGGCGTGGCGATCACTTCGTTGCGCGTCTTGGGCCACACCGAATCTTTGGGATTCATATCGAATTCCCACAGCTTCTTGCCGGTTTCGGCTTCATACCCGCGCACGTAGCCGTCGCCTTCGCCCATCACCACCTGCACGGTATCGCCGACCTTGCCCACCGCGGGCGATGACCACTGCCCGTGCAGGATGCGGTCGCCCACGTTATTTACTTCCCAAACCTTCTTGCCCGTATGCTTATCGAGCGCGATCATGGATGGCGCGCGCGGCGATGGTATATGCACGTGGCTCTCATCCTGGCCATTGGCCGTGCCCGCGAACACCAGGTTTCCGTACGAAACCGGCGATGAGTTCGACATGTTATGCGGCGACGAACCCACCTCTTCGATCATGTCGTACTTCCAAACGATCTTCGCGTGGCCCTCGCCATCGCCATGCGTATCCAGGCACATTACTTCGCAGCGGTTGGTGGTGTAATACAGGCGGTCGCCTTCCACCAGCGGCGACGAGCACACGCCCTGGAAGGGCCAATCGAGCGCGCGTCCTACGGCCAGCTTCTTATTGGCTTGCTGCCACAGGAACTTGCCATCGGATTCGCGGAAGCACATCAACACGCCGCGGTCGCCAACGTCCTTGGGATCGTAGGGCGGTTGATGTTCGTTATTGGTGCCGCAGTAAACCTGGCCGCCCGCCACCACCGGGTTGCCGTAACTCTGCGAACCCAACTCGGCCATCCACTTCACGTTCTTCCTGGTCTTGATATCCCAGGTGGTGGGGATGCCTTTCATGAACGAAAGCATGTTGCGGTCGGGCGTCCCCCCCCACATGGGCCAATCACCCGTGCCGGGATCCGAGGCGAGCAGCAGCCATAGCGAAATCGGAAGACAGATGAGAGCGAGCAGAATGGCGCGTTTCATTGATTTGGCGTCACCTTATAGTTAGCAAGGTAGACTCCGAATTGCGCGTCGGCAAACAGGCCGGGACTGCCCTGCAGATTGGGAATCGGATCAACGCGGTCAATGAGCCAGGCATCCGGCTCGGAATCGGCCACCGCCCAGGCTTTGCCGCGAATGCGCGCCTTGCCATCCGCCGTATTTTCCACGCGCAGCTTCAGGCGGTACCACGTGTCGGGCTTCAACTCGAAGGGCACCGTTACCGCGCGGCCCACTTCCGGCTGCCAGGCATTCAACTCGAGCTGCTGATTGTTGCCGAACGCGTACAGCGTATAGCGCTGCGCGACGATACCCGCATCGCCCATCTGGCGGCGTTTCTCCGGAATGCGGATGTCGGCCTGCACCGTGTAATTCGACCAATCGGGCGATCCCGTGAAGACGCGCATGCGCTTGAACAATAAGTCCGTCGGTTTCTTTTGGAGCACCTTTTGGCCGTCGAGCTCCGCCACTTGGAATAGGCCGGTTTGCGCGCTCACCCAATACGGCGGCAACGTTCCCACGGCGTAGGATGCGAACGTCTCGTTCCACGGCAGCGGCGGAATCACCCGCGCGCGGGCCACGCCTGTGAGACTTCCCACAGTGGCTTGGATCAATCCTGCCTGTCCTACCGGATCGCCCGCTACCACAAACTTGCCTTCGGTCACGGTTCCATTCAAATGATCGAGCGACCACACGGCCGATTTCTCTTCACGCAAAAAATGCCCCTGCGTATCGAACAGCCGCGCGT
>Ga0335074_10009175_pt1 | contig 13791 bp, 9 predicted proteins | sample Lox_Sample_23_FD_206715 | JGI IMG/M metagenome (GOLD analysis project Ga0335074, IMG submission 206715) | Soil microbial communities from Loxahatchee National Wildlife Refuge, Florida, United States - Lox_Sample_2.3 | ecosystem: Environmental > Terrestrial > Soil > Wetlands | place: USA: Florida...
CAGTCATGCACGTCACAGCAACCACAGATCACGGCGTGCGTCCCATCACCGCGGTGGATCCGGGTTCCGTGGTCGATCCGGGGGACTCCAGCACCCGCAATCAACCGCCAAGCCCGGATCAACCACGCAAACGGGACGCAGGAGGCGCAGGGGGCACCAGGGACCAAGCCGACCGCCGCACCCAGCGTGGCGCCACGCCCGGAGCCGGGCTTGTGGCATATATGCCACGACTCCTGTCTGCCGCCTGATCATCGAGGCGACGATGCAGCTATGACCGGTCCCGTTCCGGGCTGTTTCATGATCGCGGCCAGTTTCGGGCAAATAGTGTCCATTTCTGGCCACGATCATGATCGGCGCCCGAAATGTCTCAATATCACGTTGCGGCATGACGGGCAAAACGGGCGTCACGCACTCCTGGAGTTCCCGCCAGTGCCGATAGAGGGGGCCAGGGGACCACGCACGCCAGCCGGGAGGCGCGGGCGTTTTGGGGCATGTGGCCCCCGGCCCCAGTAGATGGGAGCACGCTAGCTCTGCCTGCCGCTTGACCGTCGAAGCCGCAGTTTATCTATGGCCTCTGTGGCCAGTGCTGCTGGCGGTGTCTTCCCCGCCGCCGGCAGGCCGCGATACGAACGCACCAGAACGGCAGGAGAAGGATCGAGTGACGCTACCTCGTCCACCACGAGGTGGCGCCACACGATAACCAGGAACGTGTCCGAACGGACGTCTGTGGCACGATCGCCGCGGCTGACCTGTGCTCCACGTGCGGGGATCCGCGGCCGACCGTCCAGGTCGTGGCACACTCCGGAGACGGGGCTGGTGGCCCATCGGCCAGGTTGCCCTGACGCTTCGGAGTGGGGGGCGGGTCTGACTACTGGCATGCTGGGGTCATGGCGGGTCGAGGGTCCAGTCCGGTCCTGGTCGGGCGGGCCGAGGAGATGGCTGCCCTGGCCGATGCGCTCGCCGGGGCCCGCGACGGTGGGCACCCGGCGCTGCTGATCGGCGGCGAGGCCGGCGCGGGAAAGTCGCGGCTGCTGGCGGAGTTTTCCGCCACGGCGCCCGAGGCGCGGGTGCTGGCCGGCGGCTGCCTGCAGCTGGGCGGGGATGAGCTGCCGTTCACCCCGTTCGCCACGGTCCTGCGCGGCCTGGTGCGCGAGCTGGGCCCGGACGCGGTGACGGCGATGCTGCCGGGCCGGGGCGTACCGGAACTGGCCCGGCTGATGCCCGAGCTCGGCGAGCCGGACGAGGCCCGCGATCCGGGCGAAGCCCGGGTCCGGCTGTTCGAGGAGATGCTCACGCTGCTGGGGCGGCTGGCCGAATCCGAGCCGGTGATCGTGCTCATCGAGGACGCGCACTGGGCCGATGAGTCCACCCGCAGGCTGCTCACGTTCCTGATCGGACAGCAGCGGGAACTGCCGGGCACGCTGATCGTGGTGACGTTCCGTTCCGATGAGCTGCACCGCACGCACCCGCTGCGCCCGATGCTGGCCGAGCTGGCCAGGATCGGCTGGGTGCGGCGGATCGAGCTGTCCCGGCTGACCCGGCGCCAGACGGCCGAGCTCGCCAGCCAGATCCTCGGGCGTGAGCCAGATCCCGGCCTGACGGCCCGGCTCTACGCGCGATCCGAGGGGAATCCGCTGTTCGCCGAGGAGCTCATCGGTGGCGGCGACCTGGACCGCGACCTTCCTGAGTCACTGCGCGACCTGCTGCTCGGCACCGTGCAGCGGCTGCCGGATGCCACCCGTGAGCTGCTCCAGATGGCCAGCAGCGGGATCGAGCCGTACGGCCATGGCCTGCTCGCGGTGGTCAGCGGGCTCAGCGAGCAGGACGCACTGGCCGCGCTGCGCCCGGCGGTGATGGCGAACGTGCTGCTGGCCTCCGCGGATGGTTATTCCTTCCGGCACGCGCTGATCCGCGAGGCGGTCAGCGGCGACCTGCTGCCCGGCGAGGACGAACGGCAGCATGCCCGGTACGCCGCCGCCATCGACGCCGACCCGTCGCTGGCGGGGCCGGGCCGGGCGACGATCGAGGCCGCGCATCACTGGTACTGGGCCCGCGACGCCGCCCGGGCCCTGTCCGGCGCGTGGCAGGCGGCCGCGCAGATGTCGCAGTCCGTCGCGTACGCCGAGCGGCTGGCCCTGCTCAGCCGGGTGCTGCGGTTGTGGGATCAGGTGCCGGACGCGGCCGAGCGTACCGGCACCGACCGGGCCGGGGTCCTGGAACAGGCGATGCTGACCGCGGAGCTGGCCGGTGACGATCACCGCGGGCTGGCCTTCGCCGACGCGGCGCTGGCCGAGCTGGACCCCGTGACCGCCCCGGTGCGCGTCGCGTTCATACTCGGCAAGCGCAACGTGTTCAAGAGGCTTCTGGGTCGGCCGGGCGGCGGGGATGACCTGCGCGCCGCCCTGGCCCTGGTGCCGGCCGAGGCCACGGCCGCGGCAGCGACGCGGGCCGGGATCTTGCTGGCCATGGGCTACTTCGGCGTCACCCCCACCCAGCGGGCCTACGCCGAGGAGGCGCTGGCGCTGGCCCGGCGGTCAGGCGCGGTCGGCACCGAGGTAAACGCGCTGCTGACCCTGGCCATCAGCACCACCGCGCCCTCGTTCCAGGCGGCACCGGGCAGCGAAGCCCTGACGCTGATCGCGCAGGCCCGCGCGACCGCCGCCCGCAGCGGTCACTTCCAGGCGGCGCTCCGGGCGGCGACGCTCGAGTCCTACCTGCTGGAGGCGGCCGGTGAGTATGAACGCGCGGCTGAGGTGGCGCGACAGGGCATGCGCGAGGCGGAGGAGAACGGGCTCACCCGCGCGTTCGGCACGTTCCTGGCCATCAACCTGGCCGAGCCGCTGTTCGCGCTCGGCCGCTGGGACGAATCGCTCGAACTGGCCGAGCGCGCGCTCGAGCTTTCCCCGCCGACGCTGCATCAAGCCGCGCTCTGGGGGAGGCAGGCCTACGTCATGGTGGCCAGGGGGCAGGTCGAGGCCGCCGCCGAGGCGCTGTCGGCGGCCGGCCGGGTCCTGTCGGACGCGCCTTTCGAACACCAATACCATTTTCCACAGGCCGAGCTGACGGTTCAGCTCCGGCTGATCGCGGACGGCCCGGCCGCGGCCCTGGACGAGGCGATCGCGGTAACCGAGCGTTACGAGCTATCGGGCGCTGTCCCGGTGAACGGCTGGCCGCTGGTGATCGCCCTGGCCCACGTGAGCCTGGCTGTTTTCCGGCAGGCCGCCGGCGGTGGGGCGGAGAGCATGGCCGGGCGGGCCGCCATGCTGATGGGACGGCTGCGGGCCGCGGCCGGAGGGCTGGCGGCGGAGGGACCCTTGCAGCGGGCGTACCGGCTGACCTTCGCGGCACAGGTCAGCACCGCATCGTTCGGTCACACCCAGATCGTTCCCGCCGCCGACGTCCCGGAGCCCGCCGCGGCCCGGCCGGCCTGGGACGAGGCAGCCAAGGACTGGGAAGCGCTCCGCCAGCCCTACGAGCTGGCCATCGCGCTCACCTTCGCGGCCGAAGCAGCGCTGGCCGACCCGGCCCGGCTGACCGGCCAGGACCGGGAGGCGGCGGGCGAGCGGCTGCGGCGGGCCGCGGCGCTGGCCGCCCAGCTCGGCGCGCGGCCGCTGGCCGACGCGATCGCCTCGCTCGCGCGGCGGGCGGGCGTGACGCTGGGCGCCAAGATCCCGGCCGGGCCGGGCCGGGCCGGGCTGACCGATCGCGAGCTCGAGGTGCTGCGCCTGGTCGCCGCCGGGCGGACCAACCGCGACATCGCCGCCGATCTGTTCATCTCGGCCAAGACCGCCAGCGTCCATGTGTCCAACATCATGGCCAAACTCGGTGCCGCCAACCGGGCTCAGGCGGCGGCGACAGCACAGAGCCAGGGCCTGCTCGATCCGTGACCGGGGGCGGGTACCACGGCCCGTTCGGTAGATAAAGAAAGATGCCGAACAGGACCGGTAGCCGGGCGATGGCCGCGGAAGGTGAACATGCGGGCCCCCTCCCGCAGCGGCTCCGGGAGGCCGGCAAAGCGGTGGGCGGCGGCGCCCCAGCGCTCGGCCGGATCGGACACCCACAGCTCGTCGAAGCCGCGGCTGGCGAACCAGTCGCAGATCTGCGGCAGCAGGTCCGGGGCCCAGCGGCCGCGGGTCCACACCACCGTGCCGCCCCGGGCGCACAGCTGGGTGCAGTAGCCGACCGTGCGCTCGATGTCCGCGTCGGTGATGTTGCCGAACACGCCGCAGACCAGGACCAGGTCGGCGGGCGTCATCCCGGCGTAGGCGCCGGTCAGCGCCGCGTCCGCGGTCACCACCTCGACCCCGGGCAGGCCCGCTGCCTGTGCCGCCTGGCGGGCCACGCCGGCGTTGCGCGGGTCGATCTCGACCAGCCGGGCCCGGACGTCATGCTGGCGGGGGTGGCCGGCCAGGGCGCCGATCAGGTCGCGCCCCTGGCCCGCGCACACGCTAATGGCGCGCAGCGGGCCCGGCCTGGCCTGGTCCAGCGCGGTGCGGACCTGGTCCTGCACCGCGGCCAGGCGCCGGGCCAGCATGGTGCCCGGCTGGTCGTAGTGGTCGTGCCAGGCGTACCAGTCGCGTTCGGTCACGGGGCCATGGTACGGACGTGAGAGATAATGCGGAGATGGGGCGCCAGGACACGGGGCTGGAGCATGGGACGCTGGACGTGGCCGGAGTGCGGCGCGGGTACTGGCTGGCGCCGGGACCGCCCGGGCCGCTGCTGATGGTGCTGCACGGGTCGGGGGCGAGCGGCAAGGTCATGGCCACGACCTTCACCGGGCTGGCCAGCCGGGGGCCCGCGGCCGGGGTGACCACGGTGTTCCCGGACGGGTGGGGCGAGGTGTGGCACATCGCCCGGCCGCCCGCGGCCGAGCCGGCCCTGGACGACGCCGCGTTCCTGGTGGCGCTGGCCCAGCACCTGTCCGCGACGTCGGTGGTCCTGGCCGGGCTCTCCAACGGCGCCGGGTTCGCCGAGCACGTGGCCCGGTACGGACTGCTGCCGGTGGCCGGATTGTTCCTGGTGGCGGGCACGATCAGGGAGTTCAGCCGGGACGCCGAGCCGGTGCCGCGGCAGCGGACCGCGGTGACGATCATGGCCGGGACCGGGGACCGGACGGTGAACTACGACGGCGGCCCGCTGACCACGCGGGGCGTGACGCGCCTGATCATGCGGCGGCGGGCCGCCCGGCACGGGGACCTGCCGTCCGAGCGGCGCACGGCCCCGGTGGAGACGGTGGCCCGGGACTGGGCCGCGGCCAACGGGATCGGCGGCGAGCCGGTGGCCGAGCAGCTGCCGGTGGTCGCCGGGGACCCGCCGGTGACCCGGCTGACCTGGTCCGCGCCCGGCTCTGCCCATTTCCGGCCGCCGGTCGTGCTGTACCGGATCGAGGGCGGCGGGCACGGCTGGCCGGGCGGGCCGCAGTTCCTGCCGCCCCGGATGATCGGCCCCATCCCCCGCCATCTGGACGCCACCGGCATCCTGCTGGAGATGGTCCGCGCAGATTCTCACCCGGGTGTATCAGATGACATGGCGGCGCCTCCGGGTTAGAAAAGAGGTTAACCGCCACTACCGAGGCGCTGATGAGGGCAGAAGCCGAGCCGGCCGGGGCTGGCTGTGCGTGACGACCCGACGGTGGTCGCGCTTGTTACTCGCGCGGCCGGGGACGACCCGGCGGCGTGGAGTGAGATCGTGGAGCGGTATGCGCCGCTGGTGTGGTCCATCTGCGCCAGGTTCGGCCTGAGCAACCACGATCGCGAGGACGTAGGACAGAACGTCTGGCTGCTGCTGGTCGAGCAGCTCGGCAAGCTGCGTGAGCCTGCCGCGCTGCCCGGGTGGCTGGCCACGACCACGCATCGGGAGTGCCTGCGGGTAGTGACGGCATCTCGCAAGTCGGAGCGACTAGGGACAGGACTAGATGACGCTCTGCAATTCGTGGACAACACGATCATCGACGAGGAGATCCTCATGGCCGAGCGGAACGCGGCGCTACGAGCGGCGTTCGCGGAGCTCCCGCCCAAGTGCCAGCAGCTGCTGGCCATGCTCACCAGTGACCCGCCGTGTTCCTACGCGGAAATCAGCGCGGGTCTGGGCATCCCCATCGGGAGCATCGGGCCGCAGCGGGCCCGGTGCCTGGAACGGATGCGCAAGTCCAGTGCGCTGGCCGGTCTCAGCGACGCCGACATCCACTGGGCGAAGGGCGAGCACCGTGCCTGAAGGCTGGGACGACGACGAGCTCCTGGCGGCACTGGGCGAGGCGATGAGGGCTCGGCAGGCGGTGCCGGAGTGGTTCGTCGAGACGGGCAAGAACGCGTACGCGTGGCACAACATCGACGCCGATCTGGCCCAGCTGACCTATGACTCGGACCGCGACGCGGATACGGTCGCGGCGGTGCGGTCGGAGGCCGCGTCGATCCGGGCGCTCACCTTCACCTCGGGGCGGTTGTCTATCGAGCTCGAGGTGGGCGAGGGCTCGCTGATCGGGCAGATCGTCCCGCCGCGGGCGGGGACGCTCGAGGTCCATACGGCGGCGGGCGTGACCAGTACGTCGGTGGACGAGATCGGCTGCTTCGCGGTGGACCCCATCCCGAACAGCCCGTTCCGGGTACGTTGCCGCACCGAGGACGGGACCGACGTGCTGACCGGGTGGATCACGCTGTGACCCTCGTTCCCCCGCGGCTTGCGGCTCAGGCGGCGCCCAGGGCGACCAGGGAGGTCGCGGTGGCGTGCTGGACCGGGTCGTCTTTGAGCGCGCGCCGCACGCGGTAGAGCGACTCGGCCAGGGTCTGGCCCGCGCGCAGGTGACCGTGCAGATCCACCATCAGCGGGACCAGGGCCTCGTCGTTCAGCGGCACCAGGCCCGCGATGATCCCGGCTGTCCCCAGCGGCAGCAGGCTGCTGGCCAGGCCGAGCAGCTCGTTGGCCCCGGCGGGCGCCAGCGCCGCGCCCTCGCAGCTGGACAGGACCAGCCGGTACGGCGCGCGGTTCAGGCGCTCGAAGTCGTAGACGGTCAGCGGCCCGTCGTGCATCCGCAGCGAGGAGAACAGCGGGCTGTCGGCGCGGAAGATCCCGTGCGCGGCGATGTGCGCCAGCCAGGCCCCGTCCAGCGCGGACAGCACCTTGTCGGCCGTGGCCGCGGCGTCGTCCAGCACCGTGACGTCGTGGTACAGCGTGGCTAGTTCGGGTACCTCGGCCCCGTCCGAGGCCAGGCCGGGCCCGCGGGCCAGGACGACGTGGCGGAGCCGGGGCTCCGGCGCGCGGTGAGCGCGCATCCAGCCGGCCGCGGACGGGGCGACGCTTATGACCCGGTCCTTGAGCGCAGGCAGTATGGCCCACGGGATAGGGTGCAGCTTGCCGGTCGGGACGATGATGACCGGCCCGTCGCCCAGATGCCGGACGGCCGGTCCGAGCAGCGCGTGCTGGAGCGCCGGTCCCGCCTTGTCCAGGACGGCTAGCGAGCTGCTCGGGTCGTCGCCGGGCCGGCTGCGGGCCAGGCGGCGCAGGGCGAAGCGGGCAAAATCCGCGGCCTTCATGGCGTCGCTGGCCCGGCCCGCCGCGATTTGCCGTACCTTTCCCTGGGCGCAGACCAGGACGTGCAGGCTGCCGTCGACGTCGACGATCTCGATCAGCTGGGCCGCGCCGAGCTCGTCGAGCAGGTCCGCCGGGCTGAACGGGGCGCGGGTCCACGGCGCGTTACCCCGGGCTCGCAGCGCGCTGGCGCGCACCTCGGCTTCCAGCCGCTGTTGTTCCTTCTGCAGCGACGCGCTCGGCATGCCCTGGCTCCGGGCCTGGTCCAGGCCCCTGGTCACAATGCGCAGCATAGCCAGGCTGGCGTTCAGCTTCGTGTCGGCTGACGGCCGCACCGGGGGAACCGCGTAGGCGGTGGCCCGCCAGCGCTCGCTCCAGGTCAGCAGGAGCCGCGGCCGGCGGGCCTGCGCGGCATGTCGCAGGGCGAGGCCGGCCAGTTCGGCGCCGTGCACGGTGGCCTGGGCCCGGAGTTCCGAGGCGCCCAGGGCCAGCCGGTATTCATCAAGAACGTCGAGCCCTCGTCGGCAGGCGGTCAGCATCCGGCCCGGACGGCCCGCGGCCTCGGCGCGCAGGGCCTCGCCGAGCCACCCGCTGACCCGCGACAGCGCCGGGCCGCGTCCTTTGGTGCGGGCCACTGCGGCCAGATGGCGTTCGGCGGCGTCGCGGCGGTCGCGATCCAGGGCGATGCGCCCGGCCAGCAGGTGCGCCTGGGCCGCGTCGCTCGAGCCCAGGGTATCGAGCCGGGCCGCGGACCGGTTCGCCTCGCGCAGCAACGGGGCCGACACCGGGCCGACCTCGTACCGGGCCTGGACGAGCACGCGTGCCGCGTGGGCCTGCCGCCAGGTGCTCCGCTGTGACCGGTACATGCGGTACGCGGCCTGCGCCCGGTCCAGGGCGACCTGAGGCTGGGCCGCGGCCAGTGCGCAGTTGGCCGCCAACAGCAGCAGGTCCGCCTTCTCCGTGAACTGGCCGTGGATCTCCTCTATTTCCGCCAACGCGGCCGCGGCTTCGGTCAGGGCATCGCCGGCCAACCCGGCGGCCAGCAGCACGGCGCACCGTTTGACGCGCAGCGTTATGGTCGGCACCTTCAACCGCTGGTAGCTGGGGGTCGCCGCGTCGAGGTAGGCCAGCGCGGCTGGCAGGTCCCCGGACGCGTAGGCGGTCAGCGCCCGGTTGAGCATCGGGGCGAGCGCTTCCAGCTCCTGCCCGATGGTGGAGTACAGCCGGATGGCGGCAACGTAATCGGCGTCGGCCCGGCTGGTCGACCCCAGCCGCAGGTAGGCGGTCGCGCGGACGTTGAGCGCGCGTGCCGTCCAGAGCGGATCGCCCGCGCGCCGCAGCACGACGACCGCGTGCCGCGCGTCTTCCAGTCCCTCCGGGAACCGGCCCAGCCTGATGAACACGATTCCACGCCGGTAGAGCACCTGCGCCGCCAGGACACCAGAGGACCGGCGCAGGGCGGCCTCGAAGGCGGCCAGCCCGGCCGCCGTCCGGCCCGTGGAGAAGAGCGCCACGGCCAGGCTGGCCAGGACATCGGTTTCGCGCTCGGCCGAGCCGGTGCGGCGGGCCTGGCGTAGCGCCTGGCGCAATTCACGGAGCCCGGCCTCGACGTCGCCGAAGTCGCGCAGCACGATACCCGCGGCCTGATGGGCCACGGAGGCGTCATGAGGGCCCGGCCGTCCGGCGAGCACGGCACGCGCTCTGGTCAGCGCAGCCCAGGGCCGGGACGTGGCCAGCGCGACCAGAGGGTCTATCTCGCGCGGGCCTGTCGCGGCCGCGCGCCCTCCCCCTGCCACAACCCAATTTTAGGTCTCCGGATTTACGCGGTCCAAATGTATTAGACCGTCGCAGTGGCTGCTCCGTAGGTTGCATCCCGGTCCGCGAGCTTTGGAGGAACCGCGGACCGGCCACCAGTGCCCGCGGTTAGATCGGGTCAATGATCAATTTCGGGAGGGCACAGTGACAAAAAAGGGCTTCTGGTACAGCGAACTTGAGCAAAGAGCCGCCGAGGAGGCCGAAATCATCGTCGATGCGTTCGGCGAGCGCGGAATCGACATCGGCGGCGAAACCGACTGGGCCGAGGATGACCCCGACGTGCGCCCCGGCGGCATTGCCTTCATGTACGACAGGGATCACATTCTGACCCGCGAACAGTATCTCGGCGGGGTAGACGGGACGCCCGGACCCAAGCCTCCGGCGGACGCCGGCAAGCTGCGGGGAGTGCTGGACGTGCTCCAGGTCGACGACCGTGCCCCGGAAGTCGAGGTCATCCGAGTGGTCGGGGACGTCGTGCTCGTCTGCCTGAACCCGCGGCGTCATAAGCACATCCCTGGCTACCACTACGGTGACGAACGGAGCGGTGAGCACGCCGACGTGTTCGATCTTCTCCGCCTCATCGATCAGGAACTGGGCGAGGGAATCGCGACGCCCGATCACGTGCTGACCGCCGCGACGATGCATCCCTGCTCCGCCACGGAGCCGGAACCGCCTTATCCGACGGCGGGACCCTATCCGCCGGTCTGCCGGAACGGCGGCGCCCGGGTGCGGATCTACCAGGCCGACACCGGGCTGGTCGCGGGTGCGGCGCAAACCTTCCCGTGGCTGGCCGGCGTCAGTGGCGATCCCGACCCGCGGGAGTCGGGCGGCGTGATCCTGCCCTACGGGGGACACGGGACGTTCGTCGCGGCCGTCCTGCGGTCCATGGCCCCGGAAGCGCAAATCCACGTGGCGGACGTGTTCAACATCGCGGGCAGCGCGCGGGAATCGGACGTGGCGAAGAGGCTCAAGGCAGCATTCGGCTTCGGCTTCGAGATCTTGCACATTACGGCCTCGTGCCTGACCTGGAAGAACCTTCCGCCGCTGGCCCTGGAAGGCTTCCTGGAGCTGCTTCGGCCGTACAAGGGTGTCCTCTGCGTCGCAGAGGCGGGCAACAACTACACCGCGCGGCCGGCCTGGCCGGGCGCATTCCCTGAGGTGCTTTCCGTCGGGGCGCTCGCGACCGACTGGCGTCACCGTGCGGACTTCAGCAATCACGGGGGCTGGGTCGACGTGTACGCGCCGGGCGAGAATCTCATCAACGTCATCGGCAGCGGTACGTACACCTACCAGATGTCGCCTAACACCGGGCAGGTCAAGACCTTCTCCGGCCTGGCCCAATGGAGCGGGACTTCCTTCTCGGCCCCGATCGTGACCGGGCTGATCGCGGCCCGGATGGCCCGCTGCGGCGAGAGCGCCCGGGAGGCGGCCGCGGCCTTGCTGGCCAAGGCGCGGGCCCAGACGATCCCGGGCGTGGGTCCGGTTCTGTTCCCCGAGTGCCACGACTGCGACGACTGCGGCGGTGGATGCGGGTGCGGGTGCGGCGGGTGCGGGTGCGGGTGCGGCGGGTGCGGGTGCGGGTGCGGCGGGTGCGGGTGCGGGTGCGGCGGGTGCGGGTGCGGGTGCGGCGGGTGCGGGTGCGGCGGTCATGGGGGACACGGCCGTATGCCGCGTTGAGTTACGGTTACCGGGTGCGGGCGCCCGGGCCGACGAGGTCCGGCTGGGGAGCGCTCGCGATCCGCTGGGCCCTGGCCTGGAGGATGAGCCGCTGGATCGTGTAGGTGACCGCGAAGTACAGGGTCAGCGACGCCGTGCCCAGGCCGGCCTGCGGGCCCTTGCCGTCGACGACGTAGTCATAACCCAGGTGCGCGGCCAGGGAGGCGATCCACAGCAGGGCGGTGATCCAGGTGCCCTGGCGGAGGGCCTGGCCGCCGTCGATCCAGACGCGCACGGTCATGGCCCGGATCGCGCCGGTGATCCCGGCCAGGACCAGGCTGCCCGCGAGCGCGGCGTAGACCGTGGCGGTGTGGTGGTTGTGGTCCAGGAACTGGGTGAGCTCGACCACGCCGATGATGGCCAGGATCAGCGGCAGCCGCATGCTGCCGCGGACGGGCCGGACTTGCATCTGCCGGACCAGGATCAGGGCGAGGACGGCCAGCCCGATCAGAAGATCGGCAACGTTTGCTACTGTCACGGCCTCAACGCTAGCCGCCCGGGCTCCGGCCGCCCAGTGCTTATCCTCCAGGCCCGGCGATGACTTCCCGGCCGGGGTCCGGCATGACGGATGTCACGGTTGTCTGGGCCCGGGATGCCCGGCTCCGGGATGCCTGGGCCAACACCGCGGTCTTGGGTCACAGGAGCCACGCCCTTGATCACGCCCCACCCCGATAATCGAACAATTATCGGGGTGTCATCGGGCTTTGGGGGAGGGGTTGGGTATCAGGGAACACGGCAACTCTGCCAGCGTCCGTCCGGCCGGCATCCGGCCTGGCCATTGGCTGGCTATCCAGGCCGTCACGTACCGGTGACCCGTTCGGGCCGGCCGGCGGGGGCGGCTTACCGGTGATCCGTTCGGGCTGGCCGGCGGGGGCGGCTTACCGGTGACCCGTTCGGGCCGGCCGACGGGGCGGCTGGCCCGGCCCGCGGCTCGCGCTGGCCGGGCCAGGCCGGGACGTTCCCGGGCTAGTCCCGTCCCCGCACCCCCATCGTTCGCACATGAATTCCAGCATGCGATAGTTATCGTGGAGGATATGGCTTACACGGAGGAAAATGGCAACGATAGCTGCCCGGATCCTCCACGAAAGCCGGATCCTCCGCGTAAATGGGAAACTAGCGCAGTAGCGGGGACCGCGGGACCACGGCCCGCCCCGGGCGGCGCGGTGACGTGACACCCCGGCCCCGGTAGAGGGGGCCGGTGGGACACGTGCCCCGGTAGACGCAAGAACGGGAACTTAAGGAAGGCACGTGGTGCCGGATTTTCATGCTTTGCTCCTAGTCAGGGTGCTCGATGCGAGCCGGAGCGGCGCCGGCGGCGGATGGTGGCCGGCTGGAGCGGCGCCGGCGGCGGATGGTGGCCGGCTGGTGGCCGGCTGGCGGTGCCGCCCGCCGTCGGGCTGCTACCCGCGGCGATCCCGTTACATTCCCGTTGTGCCTGAACTTCACATCAAGACATTCCGGGCACGGACCATGAAAACACCCAGGTGACCGTGCTCCCAGGTGAGCGGTGCTCTAGGGCTTGATGGCGTGCTGGACGGCGGTGGTGAGGGCGGTGACCGGGAGCCAGCCGTCGTGGGACCAGATGATCTTGCCGGACGCCGAGACCAGGGCGAACCAGGGCTGGTCCTGCACGCCGTAGCCGTCCGCGACGCGGCCGGTGGTGTCGAGCCCGACCGGGTACTTCAGCGACGTGCCCAGGCTGCCCAGGTAGGCGCGGACGGCCTGGGCCGAGGGCTCGACCACGGTCTCGTCGATGGCCACGAGCGGAGGCAGGCCGTCCTTGGCCGCCGCCGCGACGTAGGCGTTGCCGCCGGTGAGCTCGGACTTCAGGTCCGAGACCTCGGACAGCCAGGTGGCGAAGAACATGACCAGCCGCGGCGATCCCGGTCCCAGCGGCACCTTCGCGTCCGACGTGGCCGACGGCAGGGCGACGTGATCCGAGGGGCTCTGCACGGTGCTGGAGGCCAGCGACTCCTGGCTGGCCACGTGCGGATGGCCGGGCAGCAGGGTGGACAGCTCGTCGGCGAGGACCTGCGCGGACTGGCCGACGCTGGAGTAGGCCATCTGGGTCAGGTAGAGCTTCTGTTCCCGGCCCTGCTGGTTGATGACGAACAGCGCCGGGGTGTGGTCGATCTGCCCCTGCTCGACCTGCACGGCGATGTGGTAGGCCGCCCACACGGCCTTCAGCTGGGCGACCGATCCGGTCAGGAAGTCCCACCGGTTGACCATGCCGTGCGCCCGGGAGTAGGCCAGCACGTCCGCGACGCTGGTCGCGGTCGGGTTCGCGTCGACGCCGAGCAGCTGCACCTGGCTGCCCGCCGCGCCCAGCAACTGCTTGGCCTGCAGCATGCTCTGCGTGGTCAGCGGGCAGACCGTCGTGCACTCCGAATCCTCGAAGCCCAGCATGACGACCTTGCCGCGGAACTGGCTGAGCGACATCGGCTGGCCGAACTGGTTCACCAGCGTGATGTCCGGGGCCGGCTGCCCGCCCAGCGAGCTGCCGAGGTCCAGGTTCGGGTTCATCTCGGCGGCGCTCGAGGCCGGGTTGGCCTGCATGCCGCCGGGCGAGCCGGTACTGCTGGCGCTGGCGCTGCAGCCGGCCAGGGCGGTCAGCATGGCCGCGGCCGCCAGCGCGCCGCGAGGGCGGAAGATCTTCATCGCGGAAGACAGCCTACTCGGTCTACTACACGTCGTCGTAGGTGGGTTGAGCCTGCGGCGGGCCGGGGCGGGGAGCCG
>Ga0335074_10009177_pt1 | contig 13790 bp, 9 predicted proteins | sample Lox_Sample_23_FD_206715 | JGI IMG/M metagenome (GOLD analysis project Ga0335074, IMG submission 206715) | Soil microbial communities from Loxahatchee National Wildlife Refuge, Florida, United States - Lox_Sample_2.3 | ecosystem: Environmental > Terrestrial > Soil > Wetlands | place: USA: Florida...
ACGAACGGGACGCCGCGGGCTGCGCAAGCCGCGACGACGGCGGCGACCTGGGCGGCCGTCTGGGGCAGCACCACCAGGCCGGGCGTGCTGCGATGCGCTGTCAGCCCGTCGCACTCGTAGGTGCGCAGCTGCTGCGGGTCGCTGATGACGTTGTCGCTGCCGCAGATTCCGGCCAGTTCGGCCGCGAGCCGAGCGTCGATGAGCCCGGTGCCGGCCGGCCCCTTGTCAGCCAGCACAGTGTCGATAGGTCCGCGTTCCATCCCCCCAGCATCCCTCGCCGGGGGATGGCTGGCTACTAGCGGGCTGGCGGGAGGGTCGCGGCTCACGTTTCATGGGTTCGGGTCCACGTTTCATGGGTTCGGGTTGCACGAACCGTCATAAATCAGGACACGATTTGCGCCAAACCCATGAAACGTCGAGCGCAGCCGTCCATCAGGCGCGGCCGTGGTTGGCTACGCCGGTGCGGCGGCCGGCGTTTGCTGCGGCATGACGTCGGCGACGATGCACGTCACGTTGTCCGGGGCGCCGCCGTCGACTGCGAGCGCGACGAGATCCTTCGCTGCCTGGTCGGGATCGTCGACCGTACGCAGGACCCCCGCGATCGACTGCTCAGCCACGACCTCGTGCAGGCCGTCAGAGCACAGCAGGTAGCGGTCGCCCGGCTTGGCGTCGCGCAACTGCAGGTCAGGCTCGTGGCTGCGCTGTGCGACAAGAGCCCGCAGCAGCAGGTTGCGCTGCGGGTGTGAAGCGAACTCCGCGGGGGTGATCTTGCCTTCGTCGAGCAGGCTCTGCGCCAGGTTGTGGTCCTGGGTGATCTGGAAGACCTCCCCGTTCCTGACCAGGTAGGCACGCGAGTCGCCGATGTGAACCAGGCCCAGCTGAGAGCCGGACCACAGCAGCGCGGTGAGCGTCGTGCCCATGCCCCGCAGGGCCGGGTCCTCGCGAACCATGTCAGCGAGCGTTCTGCTGGCCTGCCGCACGGCATGATCGAGCGCGTTAAGGATCTCGCCGGCCGGTACCTCGGTGTCCAGTGGCCGCAGCGCTTCGATGACCGCGGCGCTCGCGACCTCACCGGCGGCGTGGCCGCCCATGCCGTCGGCGACTGCTATCAGCCGCGCCCCCGCGTAGGCCGAATCCTCGTTGTCCTCGCGGGCCAGGCCGATATCGGACTGCACCGCGCAGCGGATGGCGAGCGTTCTCTCAGCGTCGTGCATCGATGTGTCCCTTCCGGACAGATATCCGATGAGGAACCTGGCAAGCTCGCGTCTGGCCGTCGTCTCCGCCTCGACCCGGTCCCAGTAAGCCCGCACCAGGTCAGCAGCCTGCGCGGGCGGCGCCGCGCTTGCTTCCCTGATGCTGGCGAGAGGCATCCCCAGCCGTCGCAGCCAGGCCACCAGCCTGGCTTGCTCGAGCTGCGCCGGAGCGTAACGGCGGTACTGCGATACGGGATCGACTACGGCCGGGCGCAACAGGTCGAGCTCGTCATACAGGCGCAGCGCCTTGCGTGACAGGCCTGACGCGCGGGCGAACTCGCCGCTGGTCATCAGCTCCACCAGTTGCCTCCTCATGCCGGGCAGGCTGCCCGGCAACGACAGCCTCAGGGTGGCCCCAGGGGCGAGGTCAAACCGGGCATTCGCCACAGTACGTCGGGCACACAGCCGGCCAGTCGCTGGTAAGTGACAGTTCGCCTGCGTCTCAATATATGAACATGTAGTATCATTATATGAACATGCCGACAGTCTCACCGAGCAGCAGCGAGAGCGACGCGAGCCGGAGGCGCTGGCTCATCTTGTTCGTTGGCCTGCTGGCCATGACGGCTGGCTGCACGTTCCAGTACGGCCTGGCGTACCTGATCCCGGCGCTGCGGCACGAAGGCTTCTCGCTCGAGCTGGCCAGCATCCTGGTTGCCTGCCCGACTGCTGGCCTGCTAGTCACGCTGATCGGCTGGGGAGCTGCGGCCGACCGCTGGGGCGAGCGGGTCGTGCTCGCCGCCGGACTGGGGCTGGCGGGCGTCGTCCTGCAGATCGCCGCATCTGTTCACGGCGCTGCCGGGCTCGGCTTCTGCCTGGCGCTCGGCGGAGCAGCGGGCGGCTCCGTGTTCGCCGCAAGCGGGCGACTGATCCTGGGCTGGTTCGCGCGGCACGAGCGCGGCCTGGCCATGGGCATCAGGCAGAGCGCCCAGCCGCTCGGGGTTGCGCTCGCTGCGGTTACGTTGCCGGTGCTAGGCACCAGCGGCACCGGGCTGCCGTTGCGGTGCCTCGGCGGATTCTGCCTGGTGGCCGCTGCCCTCGTCGTGGCGCTAGTCCGGGATCCCGCCCGCGTGCAGCCGCCGGCCGGGCCGGGCGGCACACCAGCAACTGCGGATCGCCCGCAGGCTGCGTCCCGGCCGCCCAACCCGTATCGGCAGCCAGTTCTGTGGCGCATCCACGCTGCCAGCGCATTGCTGGTAGTGCCGCAATTCGCTGTCGCCACGTTCGCGCTGGTGTTCCTCGTCGACGCGCGCGGCTGGGACGCGACCGCGGCAGGACGCCTGCTCGCGGTCGCCCAGCTCTGCGGAGCGGCGTCCCGGCTCGGCGCCGGCTACTGGTCGGACCGGGTCAGCAGCCGGATGCGGCCCATGCGCACACTCGCGCTGACAACTGGCATCGGCATGCTGGCCCTTGCCGTCGCGGCCGCTGCCGGATCGTCGGCCGCTGTGCCGGTTCTGCTGGCCTGCGCTGTCGTTTCCGTCAGCACTAACGGACTTGCGTTCACTGCCGTGGCCGAGTACGCCGGGTCTGCCTGGGCCGGCCGTGCTCTCGGCATCCAGAACACCGGGCAGAACGCGCTAGCCGCCGCCACGCCCCCGGTCCTGGCGCTGGCCATCGGCTCGATCGGCTTCGGTGCGTCATTTGCCGTGGTGGGGGCGTTCCCGGTAGTAGCGGCCGCGCTGGTGCCCGTCGGTCTGGAGCGCGCGGCGCTCAGGGGTGCGGCACTGCCTGACTCCCGCAGGAGGCCGGGTGAGGGCCGGATGCGAATACGCCGACGGCATATTCCGTCCCCAACTGAATATCCTCCGTCCGCGTGATCAAGCCGACCCGGACGCGGAGCAGCAGGTCGCTGGTTCCCTGGCTGCTCCCGACCCCGTTCAGGTAGCAGTAGTACGAGCGCCAGAGCACTCGCACCCACCGGTAGGAATGCGGCGGGATCGGGCCGCCGATTCGATACCTGACCCAGTGCGGCTCACCCGATTGCCGGAGCGTACCGGTGGTCGAGACGGCGATCTGGGGAGGAACGGGTGCACCGGGGCTGATGTTGTCAGCGCTGCCGACGATGACCTGGGTCATGTCGGACGGGTTGTAGATGGTGATGGCGAAGCCCTGAATCTGTCCTGGCCGGATCGGGACGGTTTCCTGCGTCGCCCCGGCCGCCTGGGTGTCCACCTCGTGTGACCAGTCCGCCCGGCTCCACCAGGCCGAGGTGGTCAGGAACTGAAGGCTCGACTGCGTCCGCCAGTAGATCACCGTGCCGGAGGGCAGCCCGATGGCGATACATAGTGCCGCGATCACTAGCCAGCCGGTGATCGGTACTTTCCTGGCCGATTTCGCGATGCGGCGGCTCAGCGGCTCCCGCGGTACGGCGCTGCGGCCCGTGCCGACCTCCGGCCACGCTGCTTCGGCGACCAGTGACGCCGGCCCGAGCGCGGCAAGCACCGTGGCGACGGCCTTGTCGTCGGCATCTGGCGGTAGCGCCTCCTCGAGGTGCGCCCTGATCTGCTCCGCTAGTTCGGCTGCGGCGTCCGGTGGCAGCCGGTCCAAGGCGACGTCGAGTTCGCGGAGATACCGCGCGACAAGCGGATGCTCCAGCGCGCTCATCACCCGGTTTCGCCGCCAACCCGCCGACGGCGCTGGCCCGCACCCGGATCAGCGCCGATGCCTAGCACGCCGTCGACGGCGGCGGAGAAGGCGGACCAGTCGGTCCGGAACGCGACGAGGTGCTCGCGCCCCTGGTCGGTGATCGAGTAGTAGCGGCGCGGCCGGGTCTTGTCGTCATGTACCCACCGGTTGGTGACCAGTCCGGCATCACGCAGCCGGTTAAGCAGCGGGTAGACCGTACCCTCGCTGGTCAGCAACCCGTCGGCCTGGGAGAGATCACGCACCAGTTCCAGGCCGAAGCGCGGCCGCTCCGCCAGCAGTGCGAGCACGCAGGGACCAAGGACGCCGCGGCGAAGCTCGGTTGTCTCTGCAGCTCTATCCATGCCTGACATGATGCCTTGTCACGCAAGACAAGACAACCATCAGCGCGTTCGTCCTTAGCCGCGCAATTTTTCGCGGCCCGCTGCCGCGCGAGCCGTCCGACGGGCCGCAGTGGGAGACGCAGACTGGCCGACGACCATGATCAATGTGACCTAGCTGGGGTTATAGCCCCGCTAACTTCACATTCATGAAGATCATCGAGGCGTCAGCCAGACTGGGATCGCCCCGCTGAGCCGTACGTCAGGGCATCCGCTCGTAGGCCGGCAGGGTGAGGAAGTCGACGTAGTCGTCGGCCAGCGCCACCTCGGTGAACAGCGACGTGGCCTGCTCGTACTGGCCCTCGTTGTACGCAGAACCGAGTTGTGCCTTGATGGTCGCGAGTTCTTCGCCGATGATCCGCTCGGCCAGGTCTCTGGTCACCGTCGGGCCGTCGGCAAGCTTGATGTCGTTGTGCACCCACTGCCAGATCTGCGAGCGGGAGATCTCGGCCGTTGCCGCGTCTTCCATCAGGTTGAAGATCGCCACAGCGCCATTGCCGGCCAGCCAGTTCGCCAGGTACTGCAAACCGACGCTGATGTTGTTGCGGAGCCCCGCCTCGGTGATCTCGCCGGGCGTGTCCTTGACGTCGAGCAACTGCGCCGCCGTCACGTGCACGTCGTCGCGCCGTTTGCTGAGCTGGTTCGGGGCATCGCCGAGCACCTGGTCGAAGATCTCGCGGCAGACCGGAACCAGGTCCGGGTGCGCGACCCAGGACCCGTCGAACCCGTCACCCGACTCGCGGGTCTTGTCCTCGCGCACCTTGGCGAGCGCCTTCTCGTTCACCTCCGGGTCGCGGCGGCTCGGGATGAAAGCCGCCATGCCGCCCATGGCGTGCGCCCCGCGCGCATGGCAGGTCTTGACCAGCAGCTCGGTGTAGGCGCGCATCATCGGCGCGGTCATGGTCACCGCGTTTCGCTCCGGCAGAACGAAGTCCGCCCCCCTGGTGCGGAACTTCTTGATGATGGAAAACAGGTAGTCCCACCGTCCGGCGTTCAGTCCTGCGCTGTGTTCGCGCAGCTCGTAGAGGATCTCCTGCATCTCGAACGCAGCCGGGATCGTCTCGATCAGGACGGTTGCCCGGATTGTGCCCTGCGGGATGCCGAGCGCGTCTTGCGCAAGCACGAAAGCGTCGTTCCAGAGCCGGGCCTCCAGATGACTCTCCATCTTGGCCAGGTAAAAGTACGGCCCCTTGCCCTTCTCGAGCTGCCGCCGCGCGCAGTGCGTGAAGTAAAGCGCGAAGTCCACCAGGCTCCCGGATGCCCGCTGACCGTCGATCAGCAGGTGCTTCTCCGGCAGGTGCCAGCCGCGCGGGCGGACCACGATCGTGGCCAGCTCGCTGTCCGGCCGGAGCTGGTAGGACTTGCCCTCTTCGCTGGTGAAGTCGATGGTCCGGTCGAGGGCGTCCTTCAGGTTGAGATGACCGGTGATCATGTTGTCCCACAGCGGCGTGTTGGCGTCCTCGAAGTCGGCCAGCCACACCTTGGCGCCGGAGTTCAGTGCGTTGATCGTCATCTTCTTGTCGGTCGGGCCGGTTATCTCCACTCGCCGGTCGATCAGGCCGGGCGCGGGCGGGGCGACCCGCCAGGAGGTGTCGGACCTGATGGCTTCGGTGCTGGTCAGGAAGTCCAGCGTGCCGCCTGCCGACAGCTCGTCCTGCCGCCGCACTCGGGCCTCGAGCAGGTCACGGCGGCGCTGCCCGAGTTCCCGGTGCAGCAGGGCCACCAGATCGAGGGCCTCGGGGGTAAGGATTTCGTCGTACCGGCTGCCGGCCGGGCCGGCCATCTCAACGCCACTTGACATCGCATGCTCCTTCGCCTTGACCGCCAGGGCCGCAACGGCTGCACCGATACCAGAACCTAGCCCATCCGTTGTCGCCGTCCACGGCCGGCGCAATGAGCAGATCCGCGGGACCGGGCGAGGTCAGCCACGCCAGGAAGGTGCCCGCTGGCTTCGGGTACTAGACAGGGCACATTCCGAGGGCGTCGGATGTTAATGAGATGAGGAACCAACGACACCGTGGCACTATCGGGACAGCGCTGGCCGCCAGTGAGTGCTGTACCGGATGGTCTGCGCTCAGTCCTTTTACCAGATTAATTCGAAATGTTCCGGGCCGAGTTGTGCTGGCGGTATGAACCAATCAGCGACGCGCCCGGCAGAGGTGGTATGACCGCACAATCGAACGCACTACCCATCGAGAACCCGGACGACGACCGGCCTGTGGACAGGCTCACCGAGTCGCGCAACGGCGAGTTCTGGGAAGAGCCCGCTGAGCCCGAAGCCGGCCAGCTTGATCTCGACGACCGGCATGCGCTTCGGCGCGTGGCGGGGTTGTCGACCGAGCTTGAAGACATCAGCGAGGTCGAGTACCGGGCGCTCCGGCTAGAGCGGGTCGTCCTGATGGGCGTCTGGACCGACGGAACGCTCGCGACGGCCGAGAACTCGCTGCGGGAGCTCTCCCGTCTCGCCGAGACCGCAGGATCGGAGGTGCTTGACGGCCTCGTCCAGCGGCGCGGCAGGCCGGACGCCGCTACTTACGTCGGCGCAGGCAAGGCCAGGGAACTGGCCGAGATCGTGGCCGCGCACGGCGCCGACACGGTTATCTGCGATGGCGAGCTAACGCCCGGACAGCTACGCAGCCTCGAGGGCACAGTCCGGGTCAAGGTGGTGGACCGGACTGCCCTGATCCTGGACATTTTCGCCCAGCATGCCCGCAGCAAGGAGGGCAAGGCGCAGGTAGAGCTTGCGCAGTTGCAGTACCTGCTACCGCGACTGCGCGGCTGGGGCGAGTCGCTCTCCAGGCAGGCGGGCGGCCGCGCCGGCGGTAACGGCGGCATCGGTACCCGCGGGCCAGGCGAGACGAAGATCGAGACTGACCGGCGCCGCATCAGGTCCCGCATTTCCCGGCTGAGACGCGAGATCGCGGACATGTCGGTCGGGCGTGAGGTCCAGCGTGGCCAGCGCCGGCGCCACGCCGTGCCGTCGGTTGCGATCGCGGGGTACACCAATGCCGGTAAGTCGAGCCTGCTGAACCGGCTCACTGGCGCGCAGGTACTGGTCGACGACTCGCTGTTCGCAACGCTGGATCCGGCCGTGCGGAAGGCGAAGACCCCTGGCGGCTGGCCGTACACCCTCACGGACACGGTCGGCTTTGTCAGGCACCTGCCGCACCAGCTGGTCGACGCCTTCAGGTCCACGCTCGAAGAAGTCGCCGACGCCGACCTGATCTTGCACGTAGTCGATGGCTCGGATGCCGATCCGCGGTCACAGCTCGCCGCCGTCAGGGAGGTGCTTGCCGAGGTCGGCGCCGGGGACGTGCCCGAGCTTGTCGTGATCAACAAGGCGGATTGCGCGGACCCGATCGACCTGGAGGGACTGCGGCTCACCGAGCGTCAGTCGGTGGTGGTGTCGGCGCGGACTGGCGACGGCATCGACACGCTGCTCGCGGAGATCGAGCGGCTGTTGCCGCGCCAGTTCCGCGAGGTCTGTGTCGTGATCCCGTACGACCGCGGCGACCTGCTGTCCCGGGCGCACGACGAGGGCGAGGTGCTCGCGGTGGAGCACGGCGGCGACGGGACTGAGCTGACTGCTCGCTTGCCGCTGGCCCTGGCAGCCGAGCTCGACAGATTCGCTCCGGCTAATACCGCCCATTAGGCACGTGCCGGACGGCTGCTATATATCGCGCAATTCGCCGCGCAATTGCGCGACGTAGTTGTCCGGCTTGCGTCAGGCGCGTGATTGCGCCGGTGTGCGCATATTAACGGCAACAATCCGGGGAACGTGCGGTCATACTCAAGTCTGGCTGCCCCTGCGTGCCGTGGCCTGCCCGGATGTGGCCGTGGCCACCCGCAGGCGGCCCGGCTGCTTGACCGACCATTTAGCACCTCGAAGTTACCGTGTCTATGCAATGTGGCTGGGCGGGAGCCATTAGGATGCAACCGTTTGCAAAATCAGTCTGGCTCCCATGAATACTTAAAGAGTCCTTTACACCAGTTGCGCTGGTGCAATACCGTGACTGAACCGATATGTTGGTGCGTTGCGGCCACGTCGGCCTGATGAAGGCGTGTTCGCGCTCCGGATCGCCTGGCATACGCCGGTGTTCTCGCTGAAGACGACGCTCTGTATGAGAGAGGCCGCATGGTTGCCCGGAGTTCCGTGGAGCGCTGCAGGTCGAGACTCAGCGGCCTGCAGTCAGCCGGGCTGCCGTTGGCCGACGCGCGGCACGGTTGGTTGCGGCACGGAAATTCGCGGCACTGCAGGTCACGGCACGGTTGCTTGCGGCAGGGTGATGTGTCGTGACCGTCCGGCTGCTCACGAACATCGGCCGACTCTGGACCGGCTCTGAAGTCTGGAGCAATGCCGCGATCCTGTCGCACGATGATCGCATCGCGTGGGTCGGGCCCGCGTCAGAGCTGCCAGCCAGCATCCCCGGCGTGATCCACAACATCGTTGACGTTGACCAGGTGGAGAACCTGGGCGGTGCCTTGGTCACGCCTGGCCTGATCGACTCGCACACGCACCCGGTCTACGCGGGGAACCGGTGGGCGGAGCTGGCCATGAAGTCCAGCGGTTCGTCAACCGCAGAGATCGTGGCCGCGGGCGGCGGCGTCGCATCGACCGTGACCATCACCAGGGGGACAGACCCCTGGACCCTGTGCAGCGGCGTTCGCGAGCGGCTGCGCTCCTGGCTGCTGACCGGGACCACTACCGTCGAGGCGAAGACCGGCTACCACCTCACCCGAGACGGCGAGCTGGCCGACGTGCGGTTGCTGCGCTCGCTGGAGTCCGAACCCGGCATGCCGCGCGTGCATGTGACGTTCATGGCGGCGAACGCCGTGGCGCCAGAGTTCTTCGGCCGCCGCAACGACTACGTGGACGCGGTCGGCAGCTGGTGCGCGGACGCAGCAAAGGCCGGCGCCGACAGCATCGACGCCCATTGCGACGAGGGCCGGTTCACTGCGCATGAGGCCCGCTGGATCCTAACGGCCGGCCGAGCTGTCGGGCTGCAGCCGCGGCTGCACGCCTGCGGCAATGGCCAGACTGGCGCCGCTCTGCTGGCCGCCGAGATCGGCTGCGCATCAGCCGACCTGCTCCTCGGTGCTGGTGATGAAGACGTGGCAGCGCTCGCGCAGGCGGGAGTCGTCGCGGTGCTCTGTCCGGCGACCACTTCCGATTCGCGGCGCCAGCCGCCGGTACGGGCCCTGCTCGACAAGGGCGTTCCAGTCGCGCTCGGCTCCGATCACTCACCGGGCGGCAACGGCATCACTTCCATGCCGCTCATCATCAGCCTGGCAATCGCGACATACGGGATGAGTGTGACCGAGGCACTCCGCGCCGCGACTGTGGGCGGAGCGCAGGCGCTGCGCTCGCCAGATCGCGGCGCGATGGCGCGTGGCCGGATGGCCGACATCGTCGCCTGGGACGCTGATCACGAGGGTGCCTTCAGCTGGTCCTATGGCCTGAAGCCGGTTAAGGTCTGGCGCGGCGGCGAGCCGGTTACGCAGTAGCGGCCCGAGGACTCCGCCCGCCCCGTGGAGCCGGGCACCAGCCGGATGTTTGAGGGCCCGGCGCACGGGCCACTGGCTGCAGAAGTGCTAGCCGGTCAGCTGACCGGGGCGGCCTGCGGGGGAACCATGGCGGCCCGCCGTCCCAGGTACTGGCTCACGACCCGGATCGCGATCGATCCCTCGCCGACGGCCGAGGTCACTCGTTTGACCGAACCGCTTCGTACGTCGCCTACGGCGAATACGCCTGGCGTGCTGGTCTCCAGCATGTATGGGTCGCGGTCCAGGGTGGTCCATGGTTGCTGATGACGTGCGCCCGGGCCAAGGTCTGGACCGGTGACAATGTAGCCGTGGCTGTCCAGCCGGACGGCAGAGGTGAAGCTGTGGGTGTGCGGTTCGGCCCCGATCATGATGAACAGGGCGGTCGCGGGCAGGGTGTCGAGTGCGGAGGTGGTGAGATCCTTGATAGTGACCTGTTGCAGCCGGTCGGAGCCGTCGAGTTTCCTGACCTCGCTGTGGCAGCGGATACTGATGCCGGGTTCACTGGTGACGTGGTCGACGAGGTATTGCGACATGTCAGCGGCCAGATCTGCGCCGCGCAGGACCATGGTGACAGGGCTGCCGTTGTCGGCCAGCGCCACCGCGGCTTGGCCGGCCGAGTTCCCGCCGCCAACAATGACGGCGGGCTGTCCCGGACGGACGCGCTCATAGACGGCGGCGGGGGTGTAGAACACGTCGCTGGCGGTGAACCTGCCGATGCCGTCTGCCTCGATCTGGCGGTAGCTGGCGCCGGTGGCGATGATCACGCTGAGAGCCGTGATGTCCTCGCCTGTGTCCAGGAGGATGGTGTGCCGGTCGCCGTGTCGGGACAGCCCGGTGGCCGATGCGGGCAAGACGATCGACGCGCCGAATCTCAGTACCTGCAGGAATGCGCGGTGCGCGAACTCAGTGCCGCTGATCCCGACGGGGAATCCCAGGTAATTCTCGATCTTGGAGGTAGTGCCGATCTGGCCGCCGACAGCGAGCTCGTCGATCACCACGGTGGCTAGCCCTTCCGACGCGCCGTACACGGCGGCGGCTAGGCCGGCCGGTCCGGCGCCGATGATCGCGACGTCGTAGGTAACTCCGGGCTTAGGTGCTGTTCCGATGCCGGCTGCCCTGGCGAGTTCAGCATTGGACGGCCGGGACAGCGTCCGGCCGCCGCGCATCACCACCACCGGGGTCTGGTCGCACGGCGTGTCATGGCGTCGGAGTAGCACATCGGCGGCCGGATCGGCGTCGAGGTCGAGCCAGACATGGGGCAGCCGGTTGCGCGCGGCAAACTCAAGTAGCCTGCGCGTGTCCGGTTGGGACCGCGAACCGATGATGCGCAGCCCGGTGCACGCATTGAGCACCCAGTCCCGGCGGGCCAGCACCGTCCGAACAATCAGGTCGCCAAGCACCTGATCACGGCTGATGAGCCTTTGCAGCTTGTCCGCTGGCACGACCAGCACTTCCCCGGCTTCCACGACCACACCAGTGGTGAACAACCGCTCTCCTGTGAATAGGCCCAGCCCAGCGATGAAGTCGCGCGCGCCCCAGGTCACCAGGTCGCGCTCGACCTCCGCCTGGTGATCGCAGAGCTTCACCCGGCCGGAGAGGATCACGAAAGAGCCGCACTCGCGACCCCCCTCGCGGAACAAGACGTCACCTGCGTGCGTCGGCCGTACCTCGCCAATCCGGCGCAGCGCGGCGATCTGATCATCGGTCAGTAGCTGCGACGTCGGCGCCTCAGCCCGGGACCTGCCCGGCCTGCGGCTCGGGCGCCCGGAAATGCCCTCTTCGTCCCCCATCGGTGCCCCCGCCCGCGATCACAGGCCGTCCGCAGCCGGCCTGGATGTGCACGCACATTGCCTTTTCAGTCAGCGTAACGTCCGGTTCGGCGCCGCCCGCGCGGCGGCGAACCGGTCACTGCATCGCAGCGTCCGACCGCAGCGATCGAGGCCGCTGGCCCCACCATGGCCGGTGCCTGATCGCCGAAAGCCCGGAAAAGTCCCGGTTCACGACGTGGTTCCGGTCAGCCAGGGTGCCGAGTGTGTATGCGGGGTACAGGCCCAGGTACTGGCAGCTGGATACCTGGCTCCACTGCCGCGCCAGGTCGCTGGATGACTTGTAAAAGTTGACCATGTATCCGCCCGCGTAGACCTTGAGCAGTGCGAATCCGCCCGGGTACTCCTTGGTCGCGGCAACTTCGAGGAATTCGACGTCTGGCGCGAGCGGCGAGTGCGTGCGCAGGTTACGGTGCGTGTGCCCGGAGTGGTGCAGGAACACGCCCGGCGTCGCCGCGTACAGCTGCTGCAGCCGGGCGGCGTCAGCCCGGTTCAGGCCGAACGACAGTCCTCCGACCGTCGACAGGACGGACTCGTCGGTGACTGGATGATGCCCGAACACCACAGTCGGCTGACCTGGATTGACCGCCAGCGCGTCAGCGAGCGCCGCGAACTGAGCGTCGCCGATCGTCCCGCCCGGCCCCGCCAGGGTCGTGGTGTCGAGGCCGATCAGCCGGAGCCCGCCGACTTCCGTCGTGGTCAGCTTGCCGTGCGGCAGATCGTAGACCGCGCGCAGGCAGTCGTGGTGCCCTGTGTCGGCGACCGGCGGGCAGGCGGCGCGTTCCGGACCGGTTCCGGGCTGGTCATGGCTGCCTCTTGCGACCACGTAGTCTCCCGAGCCGAGCCAGCCGGACAGGGTCAGCGTGCCGAAGCGATCGAGCACAGCTTTGGACGCGGCGAATTCGCCTGGCCGTCCCTTCGCCGTCAGGTCGCCCGCGACCACGAGCACGTCGGCGCCGCGGGCGGCGGCATCGCGGGTCATCGCACGAGCCATCACGACCGGGTACGGCGGCAAGTCCGGCGGCTGCGGGAGCCCTGGCGGGACGTCGGTCGCCGGCAGGTCGTTCACGGTTTCGCCGGCGTGCAGGTCGTTGCTCAGTGCCAGCGTGAAAAGCAAGCGGCCGGGCGGCGGCACCAGCGTCGTGACACATCCGGGCGAGGCAGACTGCGCGACCCCTGACACCAGCAGGCTGGTGAGAATGGTCTCCAGCTGGCGGGCGGTCGGATTGGCAGGCAGCATGAGGCCGCCGGGCGGAAAGCTAAGCTGTGGCACCAGTCTCGGCGTAGCGGGTACTCCGCCGGAGGCTGCCTGGTAGTAATACGTCGTTCCCGGCCGGAGACCGGTGATCTCCACATAGTGGTGGGCCGTTTCGCCGCCCTGCTCGACCGCAACGCGGTCGAGGTTGTCCGGGTCGGTGCCGTAGCGCACCAGTCCGTCGGCTGGGATCGGATCGGGGGGGGCATCCGGGATGTGCGGCGCTCCCGGCGTGGGACTGCCGGCCGTATACCAGGTGAGAACGAAGCTTGTGTCGGTGACCGTGACGAGTTCGAGGTCCTGTGCGTACAAGCCGTTTCCGCCCGTCCTGCCGGAGCTAGCTACAGCCGGTGCTGTGCGGACCAGCGGGGTCACGAGTCCCGCGGCAGCACTCGCCGAGGCCAGGTGAATGAGCTGGCGGCGACTGAGTCCGCAACAGTCCTGCATGCCGACTAAGGGTCGCCGACGGTTGCTAACCGTCACCCTCGCTCCGTTGAACATCGGGCGACTAACAGGCGAAACGACAAATCGGGACGACCCGGCAATGAGCGCGCGTGCGTCGCGCCGGCAGGCGATGCGGGCTGCCGACCGGGTTGCCGGGCCTCTTTTCATCCGTTCCGTGGATGACGAACCCGGCATATCAGTCTATAAGGTAGCCGCCGAGCGCTGAAACGGGTGAAGAGTGCGCCAGGGCTGGCTCTCCGCGGCGCGAGCGACCGTCCGGGCCGTGGCATAGTGCGTGCATGGCATCTAGCGCGCAGCGGGCGGGCTCGGCGGCGCGTCCGGCTGGATCGGCGGGTCCGGCTGGATCGGCTGCTCCGGTGACCGTCATCGTCGGCGACGAGGAGCTGCTCGTCGAGCGGGCTGTCAGCGCGGCAGCGACGCTTGCAGC
>Ga0335074_10009178_pt1 | contig 13790 bp, 15 predicted proteins | sample Lox_Sample_23_FD_206715 | JGI IMG/M metagenome (GOLD analysis project Ga0335074, IMG submission 206715) | Soil microbial communities from Loxahatchee National Wildlife Refuge, Florida, United States - Lox_Sample_2.3 | ecosystem: Environmental > Terrestrial > Soil > Wetlands | place: USA...
ACGAACTACCGCCGCTTGCGTTTGGCTTTCGGCATTTCGTCGCCCTTCACGGGTGCGCGGTCGCGGCCCGAGCGCTTCAAGACTTCAAGCGCCTTGGGAAGATCGGCGCGGGCGGCGCGCTCGGCCATGTAACTCTCGGTGCGCAGGGCCGAGACCTTCTCCGCTACCGCTACGTTGATGAATTGATTGAGCGCCACACCCTCCGCTTCAGAGAGCTTGCGCGCCTCGTCGAGAAGCGACGGTTGGAGCCGCAGCGCGAAATTGCTCTTCCTCATGATGTCTCCTCCACTCGCTTTACGGCCTCGCCGGGCGGCAACATCGCATTCTAAGCTGCGATGCGCCCGCCGCGCAGGAGGATGCGAAGCGCTTCGGCGATGACGTCGGGATGCTCGCTTGCGTGCTGGATTTCGTAGCCTACCGGCTGGCCGTCCTCGCCGATATCGACGGCGAAATCGCGATCGTCGTGCGCGATCGTCTGTGCCGCGCGGTCTTCGCGGAAGGTGACGTACATCGTATCGGTCGACCGATCGTAGAAAACGGGCGAGCTTCGCGTCATGGCAGAAAATCCCGATCCAGAAACGCCGTGTGCACTGTTTCTCCGTCCGCGAGGGTGACGACGCGAAGCCAACGGTTGAGCGTTGGCACCAGTCCCCAATAACGAATCCGGCCGGTCGATTGCCGCTCCATTCGATAGGGGTGTTCGAGAACAGACACTATCATTGCCGGGTCGATGGAGCGACGGTCCGGGCGCATCGCGACGGAATGCTCGAAATATCGAGTCCGCCAAAATGGCGGCGGCGGTAGGCGCTCCGGCTCGATATCCGTCATCTGGACTTATGCAACTCGCGCTTCTGCGTCCTCCCGTTCAGAACATAACATGAACAAACACTTGACTTCAAGATACCAATACGGTTATTATTGTCCCTTTTCGGTATATGAGAGGAAGCCAGACATGCCTGCGAGAGCCAAAAAATCCAACGAATCCAAGGCACAAGCCTCGGACACCATCCCGGCCGCGTCCGACCCGCCCGCCTCCGATTACGAAGCCCGCTACCGCCAACCTCCCAAGGCCTATCGGTTCAAGCCGGGCCAGTCGGGCAATCCCTCCGGCCGGCCGAAGGCCACGAAGCGGTTGCTCTCGGAACTGGAGGCGGCGCTCTCGGCGCCCGTCACCATCAGGATCGGATCGCGCAAGCGGCGGGTGAGCAAGATGCAGGCGGCGGTGAAGTCGCTGGCCGATCGCGCGGCGTCGGGCGATCCGCGCATCCTGCGGCTGCTTCTCGCCGAGCTGCGTCATGCCGAGAGCCGCGCGGCCGAAGAACCGGCGGTGCAGGAAGACCTCACGGATGTCGATCGCGACGTGATCGCCGCGATGCTCCAGCGCATCGGGAGGACGGCGTGAACGCGTCGGCAACGGAGCGACCGTCAAGATCGATGCCGACAAGATGTCGGCGGTCCGGGAAAGAAACTCCGGCGGACGAGCCGCTTGCTGGGACCGCCGGCGTCCCGCCGGCATGTGGCGGCGAAGGTTTCACGATGCCGACAAGATGTCGGCGGTCCCGGAAAGAAACTCCGGCGGACGAGCCGCTTGCTGGGACCGCTGGCGTCCCGCCGGCATGTGGCGGCGAAGGTTTCACGATGCCGACAAGATGTCGGCGGTCCCGGAAAGACTCTTCTTCGAATGTCTCGCCGGAAGAATATCGCGCCGCCCTCCGCGAGGACTTCGCGGGCTTCATCCATCGCGCCTTCGGCGAGCTTTGCCCGCGCGATTCGTACCAGCCCAACTGGCATCTCGACGTGCTGGCCGACCGGCTCGAGTCCGTGCGCCGCGGCGCGATCCGGCGGCTCATCGTCAATCTGCCGCCGCGGCATCTGAAATCGCTCGCCGCCTCGGTGGCGCTGCCGGCGTTCTGGCTCGGCCACGATCCCTCAGCGCAGATCATCTGCGCCAGCTACGGCCAGGAGCTTGCGTCCAAGCTCAGCCGCGATTGCCGCGCGCTGATGCGGAGCAGTTTCTACAAACAAATGTTCGCCACGCGTCTCTCCAGAACGAAAGCCGCCATGGACGAGTTCGAGACGACGGCACACGGCTTCCGGCTGGCCACCTCCGTCGGCGGCGTGCTCACGGGCCGCGGCGCCGACGTGCTCATCGTCGACGATCCCCTGAAGCCGGAAGAAGCCGTGTCGAAGACGGCGCGGGAGCGCGCCAATCACTGGTTCGACAACACGCTCTACAGCCGCCTCAACGACAAGCAGGCGGGCGCCATCGTCGTCATCATGCAGCGCCTGCACGAGGACGATCTCGTGGGCCATGTGCTGAAGCAGGAGGCGTGGGAGGTCTTACGCTTTCCCGCCATCGCCGAAGAGGACGAGACGTTCGCCTATGAGACCATGGACGGCGCGCGCACGGCGGCGCGGCGGAAAGGCGAAGCGCTCCATCCCGCGCGCGAGCCGCTGGCGGCGCTCGAACGCGTGAAGACGGCGCTCGGGTCCTACAATTTCGCCGGCCAGTATCAGCAGCGGCCCATGCCGCTCGAAGGCGGGCTCGTCGAGCGCGCGTGGTTCCGCACTTACGAGCCCGAGGAGGCGCAGGCGCCGTTCGAGCGCATCGTGCAAAGCTGGGATACGGCGAACAAGGCGAGCGAGCTTGCGGACTACAGCGTCTGCACCACCTGGGGTGTCAGGGCGAAGTGCTTCTATCTGCTCCATGTGCTGCGCCGGAAGCTGAACTATCCGGAGCTGAAGCGCGCGGTCGCGGCCCAGCAGCAGGCGTTCGCGGCGCAGGTCGTGCTGATCGAGGACAAGGCCTCGGGCACGCCGCTGATCCAGGAATTGCGTGCGGCGGGTGTCATGGCCGCGCGCGCCGTGCCGGTCACGGGCGACAAGGTGATGCGGCTTCACGCGCAGACGGCGGCGATCGAGAACGGTTTCGTGTTCCTGCCGCGCGCGGCGCATTGGCTGGACGACTATGTCGAAGAGCTGACGCTGTTTCCGCGGGGGCAGCACGACGACCAGGTGGATTCGACGGCGCAGGCGCTCGCCTATCTCACCACGCTCGAAGACGGCTGGCTCGCCTATGCGCGCAGCGAGCTCGAACGGATGAAGCGGAGGGCGCGGTGGTAGGTGTTTCTTGCTGGGACCGCCGACATCTTGTCGGCATCGAGAAGCCTTCGCGGCCACATGCCGGCGGGACGCCGGCGGTCCCAGCAAGACAATCCGTCTACGGACGAATTTCACCCTGCGCAGCCCTGTTTTTCGACAGGGGGATTTCGCCGCGCGTCAAGGAAAGCCCTGCGGGCCAGGGCTTTCCCGCATTCGCGCGCGGGCTCGAAAAACGCATCGCCCTGTTGTTCGCCCTGTTCGCAGGGCGAATCTGCAACGGGCACGAAACGCGCACGGCTGCGAAAAATTCGGGTCAACCGTCGGCCATGTGCCGCAGGCGATCGAGCGCGCCCTGCAGGATGTACGCCGCCGCCATCTTGTCGACGACTTCGGCGCGGCGCTTGCGCGAGGAATCCGCTTCGAGAAGCGTGCGCGTGACGGCGGCCGTCGACAGCCTTTCGTCCCAGAACACGATCGGCATGTCGTGCAGCTTCGCGAAGTTGCGGGCGAAGGCGCGCGCCGATTGCGCCGACGGCCCCTCGCTCCCGTCCATGTTCAACGGCAATCCCACCACCAATCCGCCGATGCCGTGCGCCTTGATCAGCGCGAGAATCTCGTCCGCATTGGCGGAGAATTTGCCGCGCCTGAGCGTCTCGAGCGGCGTGGCGACGGACAGAAGCGTGTCGGACAGCGCCAGCCCGATGGTCTTCTCGCCGAGATCGAGACCGACGAGCCGGCTGCCGGGCGGAAGTGCGGACCTGAGCCGGGAGAGATCGACGACCGGCACCTAGCGCTGGCCGATCTCGATGCGATTGCCGGCCGGATCGCGCAGGAAGAACCGCTTCAGGCCTTCCGCTTCGCCTTCTTCTTCGATGGTCGCGCCACTGGCTACGGCCGCGGCGCGTGCCGCGGGAAGATCGGGCACGAGGAAACAGACATGGCGCTTGCTCTTCGGCCAGGGCTCGGGATCGACCCCGATGTGAAATTGCAGGCGGCCCACCTGGAACCACGCGCCGCCGCGCGCGCGCAATTCTTCGGGTTTGGGGATTTCGGCGAGCCCCAGGACGTTGCGATAGAAATCGAGACATTCGGCTTCGAGCGCCCTGGGAACGCTCAGCTGGACATGGTCGATACCGGTGATGCCGAGCGGCATTTTGCGCTGATCCTCCCGCGATCTTGGCCGCGATCCTGGTTCGCTTGCCAGCTAGGCCCACGATTGCTAGCAAAGCCCGGAATTCTTACCACAGTGAAGTGCACCATGTCCGTTGACAAGGACACCGTCCGCCGCATCGCCAAGCTCGCCCGGATCGCCCTCGACGAGGAGCGGGTGGAGCCGATGATGAACGAGCTCAACCAGATTTTCGCCTGGGTCGAGCAATTGGGCGAGGTCGATGTGGCGGGCGTGCCGCCCATGACGAGCGTCGTCGAGCAACGCCTGCGCATGCGCGACGACGCGGTGACGGCCGGCGGCGACGCCGAGGCCATCACCGCCAACGCGCCACTGTCGGAAGATCACTTCTTCGTCGTGCCCAAGGTGGTGGAATAGCCATGGCGCTTCCCGCCGACCCCACCCTCTTTACGCTGGCCGACGCGCGCGACGCCGTGACGGCGAAGCGCATCTCGTCGAAGGAATTGACCGGGGCTTTCGTCAAGGCGATCGAAGACGCCCGCCCGCTGAATGCCTTCATCACGGAGACGCCGGAGCGCGCGCTCGCCATGGCGGAAGTTTCCGATGCGCGTCTTGCCAAAGGCGAGGCGCGTGCGCTCGAAGGCCTGCCGCTCGCCATCAAGGATCTGTTCTGCACCAAAGGCGTGCGCACGACGGCCGGCAGCCGCATCCTGTCGAACTTCATTCCGCCCTATGAATCCACGGTCACGCAGAACCTGTGGGACGCCGGCGCCGTGATGCTGGGCAAGGTCAACATGGATGAGTTCGCCATGGGGTCCTCGAACGAGACCAGCTATTTCAAACCGGTGATCAATCCCTGGCGCGCGAAGAATTCGAACCAGGCGCTGGTGCCGGGCGGATCGTCGGGCGGTTCGGCGGCGTCGGTTGCCGGGTTTCTCTGTCTCGGAGCGACAGCTACGGACACGGGCGGTTCGATCCGTCAGCCCGCCGCCGTTACGGGGACGGTCGGCATCAAGCCGACTTACGGACGTTGTTCGCGCTGGGGCGTCGTCGCCTTTGCCTCGTCGCTCGATCAGGCAGGTCCCATCGCCCGCACGGTGCGCGATGCCGCGATCATGCTCAGGCACATGGCGAGCGTGGATCCCAAGGATTCCACCAGCGTCGACGTGGCCGTTCCCGATTACGAAGCGACGCTGGAAGACGGCGTGAAGGGCCTGCGCATCGGCATCCCCAAGGAATATCGCATCGACGGGGCGCCGCCGGAGATCGAGGCGCTCTGGCAGAACGGCGCGCAGTGGCTGAAGGCCGCCGGCGCGGAGCTCGTCGATATCAGCCTGCCGCACACGAAATATGCGCTGCCCGTCTATTATATAGTAGCCCCGGCCGAAGCCTCTTCGAACCTCGCGCGCTATGACGGCGTACGCTACGGCCATCGTGCCGCGGGCGTGAAGGACATCGTCGACCTTTACGAAAAGAGCCGCGCGGAAGGCTTCGGCGCCGAAGTGCGCCGCCGCATCCTGATCGGCACTTACGTGCTCTCGGCCGGTTACTACGACGCCTATTACGCACGCGCGCAGAAGCTGCGTACGCTGATCGCGCGGGACTTCACGGAAGCGTTCAAGACCTGCGACGCGATCCTGACGCCGGCGACGCCCAGTCCGGCTTTCGGCCTCGGCACCAAGAGCGATGATCCGGTCACGATGTATCTGAACGACGTCTTCACGGTGACCGCCAATCTCGCGGGCTTGCCCGGCATCTCCGTGCCCGCAGGCCTTACGTCGGACGGATTGCCGCTCGGGCTTCAGGTGATCGGCAAAGCCTTCGACGAAGCCACTGTGCTGAAGGTGGGCCGGTCGGTCGAGCAGGCGGCGAACTTCACGGCGAAGCCTGCGACCTGGTGGAGGGTCTGATGCGATCCGCAAAACTGATCGACGGTTCGACGGGGCCGTGGGAAATCGTCATCGGCATGGAGGTCCATGCGCAGGTGCTCTCGAAATCGAAACTGTTCTCGGGCGCGGCTACGGATTTCGGCGCCGAACCGAACGAACAGGTGAGCTTCGTCGACGCCGCCATGCCCGGCATGCTGCCTGTCATCAACAAGATTTGCGTGGAGCAGGCAGTGCGCACGGGGCTGGGGTTGCGCGCGCAGATCAACCGCGTCTCGGTGTTCGACCGGAAGAACTATTTCTATCCCGATCTTCCGGCCGGCTATCAGATCTCGCAGTACAAGAGCCCGATCGTGGGAGAGGGCGAGGTCCTGATCGATCTGCAGGGCGGCGAAACGGTCCGCGTCGGCATCGAGCGGCTGCATCTGGAGCAGGACGCGGGCAAGAGCCTGCACGACCAGCATCCCGATCACTCCCACGTCGACCTGAACCGTGCGGGCGTGGCCCTCATGGAGATCGTGACCAAGCCGGACATGCGTTCGAGCGAGGAAGCGGCCGCGTTCCTCCGCAAACTTCGTGCCATCGTCCGCTATCTCGGCACCTGCGACGGCAATATGGACGAGGGGTCGATGCGCGCGGACGTCAATGTGTCCGTGCGCAAGCCCGGCGGTCCGCTCGGCACACGCTGCGAGATCAAGAACGTCAATTCGATGCGCTTCATCGCCCAGGCGGTGGAGTTCGAGGCGCGCCGGCAGGTGGATCTCCTGGAATCGGGCGGCGCCATTCGGCAGGAAACGCGTCTGTTCGATGCGCGCGCGGGCGAAACGCGGCCCATGCGCTCCAAGGAAGAGGCGCACGACTATCGCTATTTTCCCGATCCGGATCTTCTGCCGCTCGAGCTCGACGAAGCGCTCATCGCACGCATCGCTGCGTCGCTGCCCGAATTGCCGGACGACAAAAAATCCCGATTCATCAAGGACTACGGCATTCCCGCCTACGATGCGGGCGTGCTCGTCGCCGAACGCGAGCTGGCGGATTATTACGAAGCAATGACGCGCGGCGCCGATCCGAAGCTCGCGGTCAACTGGCTCAACAACGAGATACTCGGCCGTCTCAACCGCGACGGGCGTTCGATTGTGGATTGTCCGGTAAGTGCTGATGCGAACAGCGCGATTCTCGCGATGATCGCCGACGGAACGATCTCCGGAAAGATCGCGAAGGACGTTCTCGACATCGTGTGGAGCGAAGGCGGCGACCCGAGAGCGGTCGTGGAGAAGCGCGGACTGCGCCAGGTAACCGATACGGCCGCGATCGAAGCCGCCATCAACGCCGTCATCGCCGCCAATCCTCAGAAGGTCGAAGAGGTGATGGCGAAACCGAAACTGATCGGCTGGTTCGTCGGTCAGGTGATGAAAGAGACGGGCGGAAAGGCCAATCCGCAGGCCGTGAACGACATGCTCAAGACCCGTCTCGGCGTCCCCGATGGCGGGTGATTCGCACATTTGCAAGCCGTTGACGGGGCCGGCGCGCCGGGGCAGGCAGATCGATCCGTGTACTGACGAACGTCTAGAAGCCAACAATTTATTGGGATTCGTGCGATCTGCCGTTTTACCCCCTCCGGCCGGAATCGCCGCGGTATTGCTTCGTTAACTCAACCCACTCATATTCTTGGTGTTTTGGGGGTGCGAGTCGCACGACCCGGAAACGTAAGAGGAGTCGTTTCATGCCAATGACTGCAAAGAAGAGAAAGCCGGCCAAGCGTAAGGCGGCGAAGAAGCGTACAGCCCGCAAGGCCGCGAAGAAGACCTCGCGGCGCAAAGGCGGCCGTAAGACGAAGAAAGCCGCGAAGCGCAAAGTACGGCGCGCAAAAAAGAAGGTTGCTCCTGCGGTTCCTATGTAGGGCATCCTATGGTGAAGGCAGAGGCCGCGGTATCCATCGAAGAGCGCAAGCGCTCTCCAAATAGGTGCCGCGGCCGTGCCCCACGATGGGCGGGCGTGTCACCGCAAGTTCTTCCCGCCCCCTAATTCCTCCCACATCTCCATCGCATGTCATGGCCCGCAACTGCGGGCCATTGTGTTGGCGCCACGGTCGCGTCAACGAACTGAACTGTTTCGCTTTTTTCCAATCCGCGGCCCATGCTTGGACGGCTTCGACCGCATGCGAATGTGCGTGCGGCCGAGCGCACGCAACACGGGCGCAGCATCCCCCGCCACAGCTGTTAATACATTCTGAAATTCCGCGTTAACCCAGCCTTAGCAGGTCTTGGCCGAGTTTTGATCCTACGACTGCAGGAGAAGGCCTGTGGGGGATCGAGCCGGGACACCGGCTCCATCGTGGGGGACTCGAATGGTCTGCATAGATGTCGACGCACTCACTCAGTATGAGAACGATGCGAAACAGGGGCGCGCGGACGCGCTTTATAATCTGGGGCTAGCCTATTCCACTGGTCAGGGTGTGAGCGTCGATTACGTCGCCGCGCACAAATGGTTCAACCTGGCGGCGATGAAGGGCAGCGAGATCGCCAAATCGTGGCGGGCCCAAATCTCCAGCGAGATGAACTCCAGCCAGATCGCCGAGGCCCAACGCCTCGCGCGTGAATGGCTGTCGATCACCCGCTAGCCTTTCACCGTTCCGGCCGCGGTTTCGGCGCCGGTGTCTCTGCTGCCGAGGACGACATGTCCGGAGCGGGGCTTGTTTGCGACGCCGGAATGAGGGCTTGGGCGCCGGTGACGGTTCCATCCGTCATTGCATTGTCAGCAGGTCGCGGCTGCGGAACGGGAACGCTGCTGTCCGAATTTTTCGGCGGCGGAGCGTAGGATAGGACCTTCGACTGCGGTGCGTCGGGGCGATAGAGATCGGCCAAAATCTGGAGCTTCTGATCGCGGCCGGCGAGACGATCGCGGTAGACCTCGGTGTTCTCCAGCACCCGCATCACATAGTTGCGCGTCTCGCCGAAGGGTATCTGTTCGATCCAGTCGATCGGGTCGATGCGCGCATCGCGCGGATCGCCGAATTGCGAAATCCAGCGCCGCACATTGGTGGGGCCGGCGTTATAGGCGGCGATCGTCAGCACGTAAGAGCCGCCCCAGTCCGACAGTTCGCTGGCGAGCTCCGTCATGCCGATCTTTAGGTCGTAGGTGGGATCGGCGGTGAGATCGTTCGGCCGGTAGGGAAGACCCGCGACGTTTGCCAGATGGCGCACCGAACCCGGCATGACCTGGATGATGCCTCTCGCGCCGGCGCTCGAAACCGAGTCCGGATCGAATTCCGTTTCCTGCCGGATGATGCCCAGCACAAGCGCGGTCTCCGGAGGCGTGCCGGGTCCGGCGTAGCTCGGGATCGAAATCACGGGGTGCGAATAGGCCGGAAGCGATATGCCGCTGTAGCTCGCCTCCTTGGCGACGCGCACGGCCACTTCCTTGAAGCCCATGCGCACAAGGTCTTCGGCCAGGAGCTTGATGTGCCGCGGGTCGCCGTAGACGTCGACGTCGTGCACCGCGAAATCGCGCAGGAGCGATTCCTGCCCCAGATCGGCGAGGATGCGGATGGCGCGCGTCAGCGCCTCGTGCTCGAAATCCTCCCGCGCGCCGGTCGCGTCGATGATCGGATCGCGCACGTGCAGATCGGGCGCGGCCTCGATCCGCGCCAGCGCCAACTGACCGTAGAAGACTTCCGGCGTTTCGGAGGCGATCTTGTACTGGCGCCAGGCCGATGCGTCGTCGCCGAGCGCCTCGAAGGCGCGGCCCTCCCAGTAATGCGCGCGGGCGCGGCTGATCGGACGGGAAACGGCCGAGGCCAGGTTCTTGAAATGGGTAAGTGCCGTCTGCGGGTCCTTGAGGAAGCGCAGCGCGATCCATCCCGCGAGAAACTCGGCGTCGGAATAATCCGTGCCGTCATCCGGCGTGAGACCGTTATGGGCCGCGATCGTATAGGCGCTCTGATAGCTGCTCGCCTGCAGCGCTTCGCGCGTGTCGAGATTGAGTTCGCTCCACCAGCGCGTGGGGCTGATCTCGGCCATCTCGCGCGTCGGCGAACGCACGAGGAGCTTCGGGATCTCGTCGATGTTCATCTGCTGGCGCAGGAGCTTGGCGCTGTCGAAGACGACGCCCGGATCGTCGCGGTAGGTGTCCGGCAGGTCCGCCAGCATCCGTTCTCCACTGGTCGGGCTCGTCCGAAGCGCGAGCCTGGCCTCGGCGACGCGCTGCGCTTCCGGCGAAACCCGCGACATCTCGCGTCGTGCCGCCGTGACGTCGTTGCGCGACAGCAGCCGCCGCAGGCGTTCGCGATCCCAATCGGGCGTGATGTAGGCGCCGTCACGCTGGATGATGAGATACTCCTGGTCCGGCTCGAAATTGCCGTCGATCCAGCCTTCGCGCAGGAGCGCCTTGCCGCGTGTCGTCGAGCCGGCAGCAATCAGGGCCTCGCCGAGACGGACTTTGCCGATGTCGGACGCCGGCGTGCGATCGGCGAACCAGGCGATGACGGAATGGGGCTCCATGTTCGGGTCGATGGCGCGCTCGGCGCGGGCGTACAGCGTGTCGCGGTTGGGCCAGTCGGGATAGTTCTTCAGAAACTCGCTGATTTCGTCGAAAGACGCTCCGCTGTTTCTGTCGAGCAGAAAGCGCCATTGGATAAGGCGATTGGCGATCGGATCATGTCCCTCGGCGGCGAGCCCGCGCGCCGCCGTCCAGTCGCCGCGATCGGCCGCATCGAAGGCGCGGGCGTAGAGGTCGTGGTCGCCGGCGCTCAGGACGTGAATGAGGCTCGTCCGCCTTTCGCCGCTGAATGTAGGGCCGGCGCTGACATCTCCGGAATCCGGGATAGGTGCCATCATCACGACGTTGCCCTGCCGCACGAGCCCGGCTGGCAGCGGGTCCGTCGTCTGCGCTGCGGCGATGCCGACCCCGAGCGCTGCCGTGGCCAGAAGCGCCGTGCGCAGGGCCTGAACGAGGCGCGAAGATGTGGTCGAGAAGTCGTGGTCCATGGGACACCGGCACAATAGCTTCATCGGCGCGGATTCGCCAGCATTCGCGGCTTGCCGCGGGGCTCATGCGAGCGCTAATTTGACGCGCAAGTGGTGAATCCGAAGTTCACTTGCCTCAAATTTGACGGGCGCGGATTTCGGCTTCGATTTTCAATTTCAATGATGATGGATTTGTCATGCGCGACCTGCGCGAGCGTATCAAAGGTTCGATGCCGGCGCTGATCACGCCCTTCAAGAACGGAACAGTGGACGAAGCGGCCTACCGGCGCCTCATCTCCTGGCAGATCGCGGAAGGCTCGCACGGTCTGGTACCGGCGGGCACGACAGGCGAGTCGGCGACGCTGAGCCACGAGGAGCACAATCGCGTAATCGAGCTGTGCGTGGACGAGGCGAAGGGCAGGGTCCCGGTCATCGCCGGCACCGGCTCCAACTCGACCGTCGAGGCGATCGCGCTGACGAAGCACGCGAAAGAGGCGGGCGCGGATGCAGCCCTCTCCGTCGCGCCCTATTACAACCGCCCGACGCAGGAAGGTCTCTATCGCCATTTCGCGGCGATCGCCGACGCCGTCGCCATCCCGATCGTGGTCTACAACGTTCCCGGCCGCTGCGCGGTCGACATATCGGATGAGACCATGGCGCGGCTCTCACGCGTGGCGAACATCATCGGTGTGAAGGACGCCACTGCCAATCTCGCGCGGCCCAGCCGCGAACGGCTCGCCTGCGCCGACGGTTTTCGTCTTATCTCGGGCGAAGACGGGACCGCGCTTGGCTACATGGCGCATGGCGGCCATGGCTGCATCTCGGTCACGGCAAACGTCGCGCCGAGGCTCTGCGCCGAGTTCCAGGACGCCTGCATGCGGGGCGCCTTCGAGGCGGCGTTGGCGATCCAGGATCGCCTGATGCCGCTCCACGACGCCATGTTCTGCGAAGCGAGCCCGGCACCCGCGAAATTCGCCGCGTCCCTCCTGGGCATGAGCTCGGACGAAGTCCGCCTGCCGCTCGTCGCTGCCACCGAACCGGCGCGCGCGCGCATCCGCGAGGCGATGGTGTTCGCCGGATTGATCAAGGCCTGAAGGCCGTGGCCAAGAAAAAGGATGAACCCGAACGGCGTGTCGTCGCCGACAACCGCAAGGCGCGCTTTTCCTACGCCATCGACTCGACGCTGGAGGCCGGCATCGTGCTGATGGGCTCGGAGGTGAAGGCGCTGCGCACCGGCAAGGCGACGATCGGGGAATCCTATGCGCAGGCGAAGGACGGCGAGATCTATCTGATCAACGCCTACATCCCCGAATACACGATGGCGAACCGCTTCAATCATGAACCGCGCCGCCCGCGCAAAGTGCTGGTACACAAGACGGAAGCGAAGCGGCTCGCGCAGGCGATCCAACGTGAAGGCATGACACTCATACCCTTGCGCCTGTATTTCACGCCGAAAGGTGTCGCCAAGCTCGAACTCGGCATCGCCAAGGGCAAGAAGCTGCACGACAAACGGGAGACCGAAAAGAAGCGGGACTGGGCGCGCGACAAGGCGCGGCTGATGCGTGCAAAAGGCTGAAGCATGAGCGAGCCGGACGACGACAAGCCGGAACTGATCGGCCATGTGAAGGACAAGCTCATCCGCGCGAAGGAAGAATGGGCGGAAGCGGGACGCGCACTGACAGGCAAGGCGGATTTGCGCCACGCCAATCGCCTGCCGCCCGGCCAGAAGGAAACGAAGAACTGGCCGGTGCTCGATCTGGGCGTGCAGCCGGATGTGAAGCCGGAGAACTGGCGCCTGCGCGCGGCGGGGCTGGTCGAGAACACGATGGCCTGGACGCTGCCGGAATTCCTTGCGCTGCCGCAGGAAGATTTCATGAGCGACATCCACTGCGTCACGACCTGGAGCCGCTACGACAATCACTGGCGGGGCGTATCAAGCCGGAAGTTTCTCGAGTTGGTGCGTCCCAAGCCCAAAGCGCGCCATGTGATCTTCCATTCCTATGACGGCTACACCACCAACGTAACGCTCGAGGTCTTCGCCGAGCCGGATGTCCTCCTCGCGCACAGCTGGGAAGGAAAGCCGATCCCGCGCGAGCATGGCGGTCCGGTGCGCGTGGTCGTGCCGCAATGGTATTTCTGGAAGAGCGCGAAATGGGTGAACCGCATCGAGTTCGTGGCGGAAGACCGCCCCGGCTTCTGGGAAGTCCGCGGCTACCACAACGAGGGCGATCCTTGGAAGGAAGAGCGGTATAGTTAAATTCACCGTGTCCGCCGGGAACGGGACGTACCATCAGCGCGCCGCCTGAAACCGGACTTCGCCGTTGTTCAGGAAGCACGTCTCGTCGAAGAGTTTCAGATCCAGAGGGTTCGGAAGCCTGACGTCCTTCAAGTCGGGGAATGGCTTCGTCGACGGATCGTAGGACCGGTCGATCTGCGAGATGAAGACGATGATCAGCCCGCCGTCGCGCGCAAAGGATTTGAGCGTTCGAACCTGATCCATCAGAGCGGGATTTTCGCGGCGCCGGTCGAGGAGCTGCAGATAATCGACGATGATCAGCGTGCCGCGCGGCGCGCCGGCCATTGTCTTCACGATGTAATCGGCGCTGATGGCGTCGGGGCTGTCGAATGCAAACAGCCCGTCGAAATCCTTCGGTTCCACGCCGATGTCGCGGAAACTGTCCGCCACATCCTTTTCCGTATATTCGAGCG
>Ga0335074_10009179_pt1 | contig 13788 bp, 15 predicted proteins | sample Lox_Sample_23_FD_206715 | JGI IMG/M metagenome (GOLD analysis project Ga0335074, IMG submission 206715) | Soil microbial communities from Loxahatchee National Wildlife Refuge, Florida, United States - Lox_Sample_2.3 | ecosystem: Environmental > Terrestrial > Soil > Wetlands | place: USA...
AGGCACGGAACCTGCTGATGGACCTGGGGGAGCGGGCTGCTGGTTTCCGGTTCCTGATCCGGGACCGGGCCGGGCAGTTCACCGAGGCGTTCGATGCTGTCATGTCCGCGGCCGGGATCGAGGTGGTGAAGATCCCGCCCCAGACCCCCAGAGCGAACTGCTTTTCCGAGCGATGGGTCCGCACCGTCCGGGCTGAGGTCACCGACCGGATGCTGATCACCGGGCCGCGGCACCTGCGGGCGGTCCTGGACGAGTACGCCCGGCACTGTAACCAGCATCGCCCGCACCGGGCCAGGAACCTGAGGCCACCAGATCACGACCCGGGCACTCCAGCACCGGTCACCGACCTGACGGCAGCGCGGATACAGTGCCGGAATGTCCTCGGCGGGCTGATCCACGAATACCAGCGCCGCATGACCGCGACCAGTGCCGACAATAACACTGCAGGTCAGCGACACCGGCGACGTTCTGGCACCCTACACCGCTGTTTCCTTGGGGACGCGGCCAGCCGCGAACAGCTTCTTATAGGCGGCAATCACCTCATCAGGCACAAGGGACCCGAAGTGCTCGCCAGGGCATCCAGGCTCCTCTTGCTCATTTTGCTTCTTCACGCCCATATTCCGCCCGCCTTCCCCCTGCGCCGCTCTAATCACTAATACCACCCCATCGGTAACGTCAAGTCACCGATATGGGCGGCCCGGCACGGCCGTGTTAATGCGGGATGGCCAGAACTGGACATGTCCACTTCACGACCCGCCAGCCCCGTTAGATCACGTCAGTCCGCTGGTATGTACCCGTGCACCGCAGCTACCAGCCAACTGGGCGAAGGAGATGAGTCAGATGATCAAAACAGCGAATGCAATGACGCCAGGTGATCGGTGCCCTGCCGTGACACAGGGGCCGGCCAGGATCCTCACCGCGATCACCGCGCTGATCGTGGTCGCGATCATCATCGCCGCGATCGGCATGGCGGCGCACGGGTTCCACACTATGAATCTGGCAGGTCCTGGCATGGCCTGGACGCACATGTAACAGCAGGTGCCTTGGCCCTTGCAGCCCCGGCCGCGGGCAAGCGTCCTGTAGCGGGCGCGCTATCCGCAGCCGGGGCCGGCCGAGCCGATCAACCAGTGGCCAGTTCTGCCTGGCGGACAGTGGACGCCGGTCGATGTTATCCACGGAAGGCCGGTCATCACAGTCGCTCCGGCTTCCTGCGGACCAGAGTGAGCGGAGCGAAGAGGAGGTGGCGAATGAGCATCCTGGAGCAGATCAGGACAGACTGAAGCAGATCAGGACAGAACTGGCGTCGGCTAACGACCCTCCCGACTCCAGGATGAGAAAGCCGGCATCACCGACCAGACCACGCTCCTGTGAGGGGGCGCCACCGACCGAGCCGCAGACGAGCTCTTCAACAACGCCGCGAGACTCGCCGCCAAAGACACTCTCCAGAAAGGCGGACGTGCGCGCGAGCAACACCAGGTACCGGTCGAGCGGAAGCCAGCCAGGCGACCGGGCAGAGCCCGCGGGGTCTCATGAGGACGTTCAACAACCCGCGCCACCGGCCAGGGAGAGGTGCCGGGACGTGTCATTTTCCAGCCGGACGGGGCACCCGATGACGTCCGTTGCAGCGGACGAACTGCGGACCGATGATCATGGAGAACTTCGGCGGGGGAGTGGAACCCCAGGTAAAATAAGGGTTCTAGGTGTGGAGCTAAGGGGATTTGAACCCCTGACCCCCTCGATGCGAACGAGGTGCGCTACCGGACTGCGCTATAGCCCCTGGAACTTGAGCTAGCGTAGCAAACCTTCGGCCCTGCTCGCGCGCCTCGACGCTCGACGGCGGGTGAAATGGATCCGCGCCCGGCCGGTGAGGGTCGCGGGCAGCCCTTGGCGCAACCGAACATAGCGGACATTAGAGGACCCCGCGCCCGCTGGCCGTCCCGAACTATTTGTGAAGTTGCCCATTAGTGAAGCGTTACCCCTCGAAAGCGAAGGGTAACGCTTCACGAAGGGTAAGTCCCACATGCTAATGCTAATCGAGCGCCTGGACGCCGCAGACACCAGCTCCTGGGCCGCGGACCCACTCCGGGCCGCGGACCCACTCCGGGCCGCGGACACCAGCTCCGGGGCGGCGGGCGCGAGCTGCCGAGGCGTCCGGGAGCCGGTCACGATCTCCAAGCGCGGGAGAACGGTCTAGTCGCCCACGGCGCGAAGCTTGGCGTCGGCGACTTGGTCGTAGAGATCGTCGTTGACCCGGGCGGTGATGTCGATGACCTCCGCATCGGGCGGCGGAACGGGCGCGGCGGGCGCGGGCGACCGGGCGGCGGGCGCGGCGGGCGCGGCGGGCGCGGGCGACCGGGCGGCGGGCGCGGACGACCGGGCGGCGGGCGCGGCCGAGCGCCGTTCGGCGTCGGCCCGTGAGGCCTCACGGAGCAGGGCGAGGTACCCGATCAGCATGACGCCCGGCGGCAGGACCACCCACCAGGCGGCCAGTTTCGTGTATGCCAGAACGCACGCGCCAGTAGCGAGCGCGAGCAGCATGCAGAGCAGTCGCCTGCGGGCGCCGATAACGCGGGCGTGCTCGGCATCTCGACCCAGCGGCCGATCACGCGCCTCCTTAGCGACAGCCGAAGAAGCCGAAGCCGAAGAAGCCGACGACGACGAAGACGTCGCACCGACCTCCGTGGCCGACCCCGACTCCTCGCCGGACGCTTCCCGCCGTAGCCACCGGGGGATGAGCACGCCGGCCCAGATCACGACGATCGCGCCGTACAGTATGGCGCTGCTCACTGGTCCTCCCCTCCGGTAGGCGGCATGGAGCGCAATTCAAGCCGAGCCCACGTGACGCACGGTAATAGCTGAGATCACAACACACGAGCACCTCGCCCGGTGTGTCGCGCAACACACAGAAAGATTCAGGCTTACGATCCGGCCGACGCCATCACGATTGACCGCCACCGGGGCATGAGGCCCTGCGGCACTTCCTCGGCCGTCAGCGCGTAACACACGTGGTCTCGCCAGGCCCCGTTGATGTGCAGTTGCCGCACCCGCAAGCCTTCCTCGCGGAAGCCGAGCTTCTCCACGACACGCCGTGACGCGTGGTTTTCCGGCCGGATGGATGCTTCCAGCCGGTGCAGGCCGATGACGCCGAAGCAGTGGTCGACGGCCATGGCCAGCGCGGTCGGGATGATGCCGCGACCGGCGAACCGCTCGTCGATCCAGTATCCGACTTGCCCCGACCGCGCCGAACCCCACGTGATCGACCCCACCGTCAGCTGCCCCGCGAACTCGCCATCGTAGGTCACCACCCAGGGCGCGGCCTGGCCTTGCCTGGCCTCGCGGCGCATCGCCCGCACCATGGCGACGTATGGTCCGAGCGAGGACCGGTATAGCGGGGTCTCCGGGTTCGTGGGTTCCCATGGGCGCAGCCATGGCGCGTTCCGCACGCGGGTCTCCCGCCAGGTGCGCGCGTCGCTTACCTTCACTGGCCGCAGGCTTACCGGTGCGGCGAGAAGGCGCGGCTCGGTGAGGGTGACCGGCCAGCCGCGCATATGTCCCACGTCCCTAATCATCCTCCGGCGGTACGCCCTCGCGGACGTGATCGCCGCCGTTCGCCTGGGAAACCGCGTGTGCGAGTACCGGCCCGAGTACCGCCATTCCGTCCCGGACCCCGCCGCTGGAGCCGGGGAGGTTGACGATCAGCGTACGCCCGGCGAGCCCCGCGATGCCACGGGACAAGATGGCCGAAGGCACCCCGGCAGACACCCCGGCCGAACGCAGCGCCTCCGGGATACCTGGTATCTCCCGGTCAAGGACCCGCATGGTCATCTCTGGTGTCTGGTCGCCCGGCGTCAGACCGGTCCCGCCAGTGGTCACGACCACGTCGTACCCGGCCGCGACCGAGTCACGCAGCGCCGCCTCCACAGAGTCCCCGTCCGGGATGACCAGCGGCCCGTCGACGACGGCGCAGCCCACGGCGCGCAGCGCCTCGACCAGGATCGGCCCCGACTTGTCCTCGTAGATCCCGGCGGCGGCCCTGTTCGACACGGTGACCGCCAGGGCCCGTATCACTGTGCTGAATCGCTCTGGCGCGTCCATCGCCCCGTCTTCCCGCCTTCTTTCCATTCGACCCGGACGTCGGTGATCACCGCGCCCGGATCGATGGCCTTCACCATGTCGATGAGCGCGAGTCCGGCCACCGAGACGGCGGTGAGCGCCTCCATCTCGACACCGGTCCGGTCTGCTGTCCGGGCGGTGGCGGTGATGCCGACGCCGTCATCGGCAACGGTGAGATCGACGGTGACGCCATGCAGCCCGATCGGATGGCACAGCGGGATGAGGTCGGGGGTGCGCTTTGCCCCGGCGATGCCCGCGATGCGGGCCACCGCGAGCGCGTCCCCCTTGGGCACCGTCCCGCCGCGCAGCGCGGCGACCGCCTCGGCACCGAGTAGCACCCGGCCGGTGGCACACGCCGCCCTGCTGGTGACATCCTTTCCGGACACGTCGACCATCCGTGCGTTCCCAGCGGCATCGACGTGCGTCAGACTCATGTATTAACAATACGATGAGTCAATAACTGACCGTGGTGTTACCTCTGGTCACGGCAGCACGAGCACGTCAGCCATTTCCCCGCCGTGCATCTGCACCACCCATTCTGGGACCATGATCAGGGCGTTGGCCCGGCCGAGCGTGGCGATCTGGTGCGACCCTTGCCCGGTCAGCGGCATGACCTTGTCCCCGTCCAGCACACCCCGCAGGAACGAGCGCCTTCCGGCGGGTGACCGCACCGGCCCGGTCAGCTCTGCCCTGACGGCGGGCAGCCGGAACTCGCCGTCGTCTTGCAGCGCCCCGATGGCCGGCCGCGCGAAGATCTGGAACGAGACGTACGCGCTGACCGGGTTGCCTGGCAGCGTGATGATCGGGGTGTTGTCTTCGCCGATGGTCCCGAATCCCTGCGGCATGCCTGGCTGCATGGCGACCTTGCGGAACGTCATCGCGCCGAGCCGCTGCAGCGCTGCCTTCACCACGTCGTGCTCGCCGCCCATGCTGACCCCGCCGGTGGTGATCAGCAGATCGGCGCGGACCAGCTGGTCTTCGATGGTCTGCAGCACCTCGTCGGCGTTGTCCTCGATGCCGGCTTGCCGGTAGGCCAGGCAGCCGGCCTCTCGGGCAGCCGCCGCGATCATGAAGCTGTTGGAGTCCCAGATCCGGCCGGGCACGATCGGCGTCCCCGGTTCGGCGAGTTCGCTGCCGGTGGACATCACGACGACCCGGGGCCGGGGCCGGACCTTGACGGTGCCGTACCCGGCGCTCGCGATCACCGCGATGTGCATGGGCTTGAGCCGCGTGCCCCGCGGCACCAGCAGCTCGCCGGCCTTCGCGTCTTCTCCGGCCAGCCGGATCGCGTGGCCCGGTGCCGCCGTCGTGCCGATGGTGACCCGGGCCGTGCCGCCATCGGTCCACTCAACGGGGACGATGAGTTCGGTGCCGTGCGGCAGCATGGCGCCGGTCATGATCCGGATCGCGGTGCCCTGCTGCAGGGCGTACGCGCCCGTATCGCCGGCCGCGATCTCGCCGACAACCGGCAGCGTCACCGGGGCCTGTTTGGACGCGGCGGCGATATCCTGCGCGTGCACCGCGTACCCGTCCATGGACGAGTTGTCGAACGACGGCAGCGGTTGCGTGGCGGTGACATCCTCGGCCAGCACGAGGCCTTCGGACTCGGGCAGGCCGAGGTCGGTGGGTTCCAGCGGGCGGATCATCGCGAGGATCTCTGCCAGGTGGGTCTCCACCGAGGTCAGCGACTGGGACGCGGTGGTGGCCGGTGCGCCGGTCACGGCAGCGTGTCCAGGTACTTGCGCAGCCAGGGGATGATCTCCTGGGCCAGGTCGGCACGTTCGCAGGCGAACTGGACGAGCGTGCGCAGGTAGTCCAGCTTGTTGCCGGTGTCGTAACGCCGCCCGTGGAACAAGATGCCGTGCACGCCGCCGCCTTCGGCTGGGTGCATGCTGGCGAGCGTCTTGAGCGCGTCGGTGAGCTGAATCTCGCCGCCACGTCCTGGCGGTGTGTTCCGCAGCACCCTGAACACCGCGGGGTCGCACACATACCGGCCGATGAGGATCCACCGGCTCGGCGCCGAACCAGGCACCGGCTTCTCCACTAGGTCGGTCACGGTGACCACGTCGGGCTCGCTCGCCGGGATGATCGCCGCGCAGCCATACTGGGAGACCTGCTCCGGGTCGACCTCCATCAGCGCGACAATGCTGCCGCCGTAGCGTTGCCGTACATCGATCATCCGGGTGAGCAGCTGATCGCGGGCGTCGATGAGGTCGTCGCCGAGCAGCACCGCGAACGGCTCGTTGCCGACGTGCTGCGCGGCGCACAGGACCGCGTGACCGAGTCCTTTCGGGTCCCCCTGCCTGACGTAGTGCACGTGTGCCAGTTCGCTGGACTCGCGGACCTGCGCGAGCCGCTCGATCTCTTCCTTGGCTTCTAGAGCTTCCTCAAGTTCATAAGCGCGGTCGAAGTGGTCCTCGATGGACCGCTTGCTCCGTCCGGTGATAAGCAGCACGTCATCCAGCCCAGCGGTGACGGCTTCCTCGACCACGTACTGGATGGCCGGCTTGTCGACGACGGGCAGCATTTCTTTCGGGGTCGCCTTCGTCGCCGGCAGGAACCGGGTGCCGAGCCCGGCGGCCGGTATAACGGCCTTCGTGACAGCGATGCTGGCGGTATCAGCCATGGTCACACAGTAGCGGAGAGTGGCCGGGATACCGTGGCGAGGTGGACAAGACCGAACTGCGCGCGCGATGCGTCACCGCCCGCTCGCGTATGCCGTCGGCCGAGCGCGCCGCGGCCGGCCGCGCTCTGCGTGACGCGCTGCTCGAACTGCCCCAGGTGCAGATGGCGGGCACGATCGCCGCCTACTATTCGGTGGGCACCGAGCCGGACACGCACGGCCTCATCTATGCCCTGTGGAAGCGCGGTACCTATGTTCTGCTGCCGATCCTGCTCCGGGACGGCGATCTGGACTGGGCCTCCTACGAAGGCCCCGATTCACTGCTGCCCGGCCCGCACGGCCTGCGCGAACCGGGCGAGCCGCCGCGCGGCACCGACGCGGTGCGGCGGGCGGACGTGGTCCTGGTCCCCGCCTTGGCCGTCGACGTGACCGGGAACCGGCTGGGCCGGGGCGGCGGCAGCTACGACCGCACCCTGGCCCGGGTCGCCCCGACCATCCCGGCAATCGCCCTCCTCTACGACGACGAACTCCTGCCCAGCATCCCCGCCGCCCCCCACGACCGCCCCGTCACCGCCGTAGCCCGCCCATCCCACGGCATCACCCCCCTCCCCAGCCCTCCCACGACCGTCCCGTCCCCGCCGTAGCCCGCCCATCCCACGGCATCACCCCCGCCGCCTAGCCCGCCGTCCCTCCCCCCCCGCCGTCCCTCCCCCCCCCGCCGTCCCGCCGTCCAGGAAGCGTCAGCGGCCCTTCCTTCACCCACCAACGTGTCAATGGCACCATTGAGCCCGCTAGCTGCCCCTCTAACGTGTCGATGGCACCATTGAGCCCGCTCCAGAGGGCCTCATCGTGTCAATGGCACCATTGAGCCCGCTAGCGGCCCGCCGGTCGGCATGGATCGGCGGCAGGCAGGCTGGCGATCCACGGGCAGACGGTCCTATTTCCGCATCAGCAGCGCATGACGATCCGGCTGGCCGCCGACGGGCCGGTCCGGCGCGGACACGACTCCCCGTACACCCCGATGACGCCTACTAAACAGCTACCTTAAAAGCGCATATGCATACAGAACGGGCAGTGGTGCATCCCCCGGTCTGTCCTACCGGCATCCGCGGTCTCCGTTAGCGTGGAAGTCCGCCGCTTCGTGGAAGCCTGGCATACGTATGTCCCCGTCGGCAGATAAGTCATCGGTGTCCGTTTCCTCCCTGCCGCGATGTGATAGTGCGCCGTCCGGCCCGAGCCGCCAAGGGTCTGCTCAGGGGTCTGTGGCGCCCCGTTCCCCGGACCGTCGGCGGCGGCGCACCCCCGCACGGTGACGGCGACGCACCCGAACCCGCGGCCGGCCGTGACCACGACGCGCTGTAAATTGATAACAGATGTGCCCATACGACGGTCGACCTTCCACGACGCGGCAAAACTCCACGTTAAACGGCTCTGATGCACTTCATGGGAAGCTGCTGACCAGCTGTGCGCTCCCGGCTGGTGACGTACAGGCAAGGAAGTTTCTCGCGTTCCGCAAGGTGCCCTTGTGACTTACGGGATGCCCCGGTTCTCCATTAACGTGGAACTCTGCCGCATCGTGGAAGTTTACCCGTCGTATACGTATGACAGACTTCCACGAAGCGGTAAAGTTCCACGTTGTTTTTCACGCTGCGCCACCCTGGGCCAGCACGAGCCGCACCGGGTCGCGCCGCCGAACGCAAACCGTCCCATAAAGTGCATCAGAGCCCGTTAAACGGCTCTGGTCCACTTTACAACGGCTCTGGTCCGCTTTACAGGGGAGACTGGTTGCCGACCCGGCCGCCCGAAGGTGTGTATCTGCGTCATCTCGCTGGCTGGGGTGGCTAATCGAATGATCGTGTGTAGTTGCACCCCCCATGGGGGGTGCAACTACACACGATAACCGGAATCGCTGGCTGTGCGGGCGTTATGCCCAGTTCTGGCCGCTCACCGGGCCCGCGGTGTCCGTGTCATCGGAGACGACGTGCCAGAAATGTGCCCATAAAGCGCACCGGGACCCGTCACTCCTCTCGCTGGGCGGGGCAGCGCTGGCCGGCGGGGCGGCCCCGGGGTGGCGGGCAGCGCTGGGCGGCGGGGCAGCGCTGGGCGGCGGGGCGGCCCCGGGGTGGCGGGAAGCGCCGGGCGGCCCAGGGTAGCGGGAAGCGCCGGGCGGCCCCGGGTAGCGGGAAGCGCCGGGCGGCCCGGGTGGCGGGTGGCGGGCGCTGGGTGGCCTTGGCGGGTGGCCTTGGCGGAGGGTGGCCCTGCCGTGGCGCCAGGAATCTGAGGAGCGCGTCGGCGGTTGGATATGCTTAGCAGTCGGATAGTGCGAGTGCTAATCTGATCAACCTAGTTGTGCCCGCGCTGGATTGCCGCCAGCGTGAAGGAGGGTTTGTGCCCACGTACCAGTACAACTGCACCGAGTGTGGCGTGCAGGTTGAGGCCGTGCAGAAGTTCAGTGACGAGCCGCTTTCGGTGTGCGCCAGTTGCGGTGGCAGGCTCCGGAAGGTGTTCTCCCCCGTGGGGATTGTGTTCAAGGGGTCTGGCTTCTACCGCACCGACAGCCGGAACGGCAGTTCCTCGGCCACCGCGACTAAGGCCAACGAGACAGGCAGTGACTCGGCGGACTCGGTGAGCAAGGCCGATAAGGCCGATAAGCCTGAGAAGAAGTCCAGCGAGACCGTGAAAAGCGCTTCAACCACAGGGGCGTCCGCATCGTCCGCGAGCGAGAAGGTTGCCTGAACCATCATGCCGGATGTGGCCAGCATCGCAGTTGTCGGAGGCTCTGGATTCTATGAGTTTGTTCAGAACGCCGAAGATGTCAAGGTGGAGACCCCGTTCGGGCCGCCGAGCGACCCGATCTCGGTCGGTGAGGTGGCGGGGAGGCGAGTAGCGTTCCTGCCCCGGCACGGCCGCGATCACCGGTTCCCGCCGCACAAGATCCCGTACCGGGCGAACATGTGGGCCCTGCGCTCGCTGGGTGTCCGCCGGGTGATCGCGCCCACTGCCGTTGGATCGCTGACCCCGTCGTACGGCCCCGGGACGCTGGTGCTGCCGGATCAGCTGGTGGACCGGACAAAGAACCGGACCCAGACGTACTTTGATGAGAGCGCCTGCCACGTGCCGTTCGCTGATCCTTACTGTCCATCACTTCGTTCGTATGCGATCTCGGCGGCGCGCGAGTACGGCTGGGTGCCGGCTGGGTCGGGCACGCTGGTAGTCATCGAGGGCCCGCGGTTCTCCACCCGGGCCGAGTCGCTGTGGTTCGCCGCGCAGGGCTGGACGCTAGTCGGCATGACCGGTCACCCGGAAGCGGTCCTCGCCCGCGAGCTGGCCATGTGCTACGCGCCGATCGCGCTGGTGACCGATACTGACGCCGGTGTCGATGAGGGTGAGGGCGTCACAGCGGCCGAGGTCTTCGAGGTGTTCGCCGCCAACGTGGAGCGGCTGCGCGGCTTGGTGGGCAAGATCGTCGGGTCGCTGCCGGAGGATCGCGACGACGACCTGTGCGGGCACGCCGTGGATGGCATCCGTCTACCCTTCGAGCTACCGTAGCCGGGCCGGGCGGAAGCACCGTGACTGAACTTAACCTCGCGCCAGGCGGCTCTGCCTCGGTCTTTGTCCTGAACGAGGGGTACGTTGGGCTGCTCGGCGACGACGAGCGCGTGGCCGGCACGGTCACGCTGATCGCGGACGGCGACGCCGTGATCGTCGTGGATCCGGGCATGGTCGCGTCGCGGGAGGTGCTGCTCGCCGTGTTGGGCTCGCATGGGTTCAGCGGTGCGGACGTGACCGATGTCGTGTTCAGTCATCATCATCCCGATCACACGGTGAACGCGGCGTTGTTCCCGACCGCGCGGATCCACGACCACTGGGCGATGTACGTGGGCGACCGGTGGATCGACCGGGACGCGGACGGGCTGGAGCTGAGCCCGTCGGTGCGGCTGCTGCGGACGCCGGGCCACACCGCGGAGGACATCTCGACGGTGGCATCCACGGCTGAAGACGTCTACGTGTGCACGCACGCGTGGTGGATGGCGGGAGGGTCGGCCCGGGATCCGCTGGGAGCCTCGGATGACGATCTGCGGGCCAGCCGTGAGAAGCTGCTGTCCTTCGCCACCGTGATCATCCCCGGTCACGGGCCCGCGTTCCGGCCAGACGAGAACACGCCGCGCTAAGCCCCACCGCGCCGCGCCGCGAAACCTGAGTTGCTTCTCGCGCATGAGTCAATGCCGATTGTGACTAACATGAGGCCGGCGGAACCCGGGTCGCCGTGAGGGGACCTGGCAGGGCCAGGCGCGGGGCAACGCGGGTCGGAAGATTGCAGCGATGGAGCGCGGAGATCCGCCAGGGGATGCCGCGGCCGCGCCGTGGGATGGCGCGGCCGCGCCGTGGGATGGCGCGGCCGCGCCGTGGGATGGCGCGGCCGCGGCTGGCCATCCTGGTTGCGCTAACCCTGCTCGCCGCGCTCTGCGCGGCCGTCCAGGTGGCACGACCCGCGCCAGCTTCGGCGGTTGCGGCGTCGCCTCGGGTGACCGACAGGCTGGGGCACGCTGCCGACCCCGCGACCGTGGCCCCCTGGGTTGTCGCACGCGACCCGGATCGCCGCGGGAGGCGCCCACGCGTGCGTGGTCCAATGACCACCTCCGGGCTCGGCGCGGGTGAGACGCTGGCCCAGGTCAGCCTCGGCACCAACTTCCGGCGTCACCGTTACCCAGGTCAGCGTCGGCAATACGGTCGCCTGCGCGATCGGCAGTACCGGCGCCTACTGCTGGGGCAGCAACGGCTCCGGCCAGGTCAGCGACGGCACGACGACGCAGCGAAACGCCCGGTGCAGGTGCTCCTGCTGTCCCCCGGGGCACCGGCCGGGGTCACCGCGACGGCGGGCAACACGACCGGCGGCAGCTACACCGCCGTCATCACCCGCTCGGTGTCATGAACGTCTCATCACCGTGTGTAGTATTGCGCTTACTGAGTGTCAGCTCAGGGTAGTTACGCTGCGCACGTCGGTGAATGCCGGCCACTGTGGATCCGGACGCCGCGCGCATGTCAATGCACGGGGGAAAAGTGCACATTTATTCTGTTCTTGCTGCCGGGGTGGCGATCACCGCCGCAACGGTGATGGCCGCTGGCCCGGCCATGGCCTCGTCCACCCAGTCGGGCAGCCAGGCCACGGGCAACTCGGTCACGTCGTCGCCCGCGGGCGACCCGGACACGACGCTGACGTTCACCGTCAACGTCGGCGCGCTGTCGCTGACCGCGCCGGCCACGGCCGATCTGGGCTCGGGCGACCCGGGCACCACGATCAGCGGTGTGGTCACCCCGGTCGTAGTGACCGACGACCGGGCCCTGCTCGCCGCGTCGTGGACGGCCACGGCGTCCGAGAGCGACTGGACCACCGGCGGCGCTACGCTGGCCGAGACCATCCCGGCCGCGGACGCCACGTACACGCCTGGCACCATCACCACGACCGGCACCATCACCACCGCCGGTACCCCGATCACGCTGGCCAACGCGCCAGCACCAGTGGTGGTCGGCAGCGCCGGTGTTGGCAACAACACCGCCACCTGGGATGCCGGGATTGCTGTCGCGGTCCCGGCTGGCGCCGTCGGCGGCCCCTACACCGGCACGCTGAGCCAGTCGGTGTCGTAGCAGTCTCACCGGAATTTCGTACCAACTATCAAGGAGATACGTGCTTCGCTCGTTCGGCATGATTCTTCTTGCGCTTGCGGCCGGGATCATCCCGGCCGCAGGTGCTTACGCGGCGCCGCGCCTGTCGACGCCAGCCAGCGCGCAAGAACACTTCGGCGTCCGCCTCGTCGACGTCCCGCTGTACGAGCGCGGCAACCAGCGCGCGCTCCGCTACATTGTGGACTACCTGCCGGTCGGCAGCGTCATCCACCGCAGGATCCTGATCGTCAATGAGCAGCCGGACGTCGCGCACCTGACCGTCTATCCAGATGCCGCGAAGATCACCAATGGTCAGTTCGTCGGCGACGAGGGCGAGACCCCCAGCGGGCTAACCACGTGGATCTCGGTCGCGCACCCGGTGCTCACCCTCGCTCCGCACCAGCAGGTGATGGACATGGTCACGATTAAAGTGCCGCCTGGCGCTACCGCCGGCGAACAATACGGCGTGATCTGGGCGCAGGAGGCGGCCGCGGCACGCTCGCACAAGGGCTTCGCCATCCTCGAGGTGGACCGGGTCGGTATCCGCGTCTACCTGGCGGTCGGTCGGGGCGGCGCTCCGCCGACATCGTTCCGGATCATGTCGGTCACTGGCACCAAGCTGAAAGATGGGCGGCCGGTGATCGTCGCGCACGTCGACAACACCGGCGAGCGTGCCATCGACCTGAGTGGCACGGCATCGCTCACCGGCGGTCCCGGTGGCGCCAGTGCCGGGCCGTACACGGAACAGGCGATCATGACGTTCGCTCCCGGCCAGTCGGGGAACATAACGTTCCTCGCGGGTAACGGCCTGTCGGACGGGCCCTGGCAGGCGAGCGTCTCGCTGGTGAGCGGGTTCACCAAGGCCACCCTGGTCGCCACGATCGACTTCGGCGGGAAACCCGCCGCCCTGTCGTTGTCATCGGCGATGTACCTCGGTCTCGGCATCCCGCTGGTCGGCCTGGTGATTGCCGGGGCCGTGGGCTGGCAGACGTTCCGCAGGCGCCGCGCCTACGCCTGACCGGGGCGTTCTGATGGTGGGCGGGTCACCCGCGCTGTCGCGGGTGACCCGCCGTTACGGCTTACTGGCGTTCTTCACGCGCTCCGCGCGTTCAGCCTGCGGCGAGCGACCATCGCGAGCGCGCCGGCGAGCAATGCGGCAAGGGCGGCGATGGCGTAACCCGAGAGCCCGCCGGTCTTGACCGCGCCGTTACTCGCGGCGACGGGCAGCCGGTCGAGGTGAGCGGCGCAGACGGTGGGCGTGCTGCTTCCCGTCGGTTCCGCGCAGGCCACCGCCGCTAGGCGCAGCAGGTGCGGCGGTGTCCGGGTTACCCGGGCGAGAACATGGAATTCCCTGGTCTGCCCCGGACCGATGCCGACCTGCCATCTGA
>Ga0335074_10009181_pt1 | contig 13787 bp, 10 predicted proteins | sample Lox_Sample_23_FD_206715 | JGI IMG/M metagenome (GOLD analysis project Ga0335074, IMG submission 206715) | Soil microbial communities from Loxahatchee National Wildlife Refuge, Florida, United States - Lox_Sample_2.3 | ecosystem: Environmental > Terrestrial > Soil > Wetlands | place: USA...
TCAACGTTCATCCGCTGCGTAAGCAGCGTGCGGGCGGCGGCATCCTCGGCTACAGCCTTGGGTCCACAGGCTCGCTCTCCAGCGCCAGAACAGCAAACGCGCATTCATGGACGCGACGCAGAGGCTCGCGTTCAACGAACCGCTGCAACGATTCGATGCCGAGTGCAAACTCGCGGAGAGCCAACGAACGCTTGGCGCTCAGCCCACGCGAACGCAGGCGCTCAAGGTTCGGGGGCGCGGTGTACTCCGGTCCATAGATGATCCGCAGATACTCTTTGCCACGGCATTTCACGGCGGGTTGGATGAGTCCCCGCTTGTTCCTGGCGACAAATTGCAGCGGCTTGACGACCATTCCTTCGCCGCCGGAACCGGTCAACTTTACCCACCATTCGACGGCGGAAGACACATCGTCCTGTACCTGAACGTTCACAATTCTGTGCGGGGTGGCGATCAAAATTTCTCGGTCCGCCTCAGCGAGTGTGCCGACCATGTTCATGTGCCACTGGTGATCTTTGTCGGAGTGAACGGCTCCCTCGCTGGCGAGCAGATGGAAAGGCGCGAGCTTGAGATCCAGAAGCGAACGCACCGGCCAACAGTATCGGCGATATGCATCGACATAAGCTCCTGCCATCCCCACCCGCTGCTCGTACCAGTCCACCAATGGGGCAGCCTCGGGCAGTCGCTCCGCAGTGAGTCTCAGCGCGGAAACGGCCTGCGACAACCCGGCTTTTGCGGCTGCTCCGGCTGGCGCGTACTGCTGCCGCAATAGGTCCTGTGCCTTGGCCGACCAAGGCATCAACTCGCAGTCCAGGCACAGCCAGTCGGTTCGCAATTCATCCCAAAGGGCCGCCCTTTCGACCGCCGCGCGGATGCGGTCGAGGAACTCCCGTTCGAGATTTGGATCGCTGAAGAAGTGGCGGCCCGTTCGGGTGTAGCACATTCCCGTTTCTTCCTCGGCCACACCGAAACGCTTGCGGGCGGCATCCCGGTCCCGGCACACGATCACAACCGCACGGGAGCCCATATGTTTCTGCTCGCAAATGACCTGCTCCACCCCAGCCTTCCTGTAGTAATCAAAAGCCTCGGCAGGGTGTTCAAGCAGGCCCGGCTCGGCACTCGTTTCACACGGCGACATAGTCGGCGGAAGGTAGATCAGCCACTTTGGATTGATCGCAAAACGGCTCATCACTTCCAGTGCTGCGATAGCATTTTCCTCGCGCACGGTGACGTTGCCGTGCAAGCGGGTCTCGACAATTCTCTTGCCGATTACGTCGCCAATGTCGAGCAAATCGTCCAGCTCTTGTTGCTGACTCAACGAAATGGCAGGCGATACCTCAGCCACCTCCTCCAAGAACGGCTTCGCTGGGGCGTAATACTCTCGCAGAGCCGAGACCGAGACGAGCTCTTTCTCGGGGTAGCGAAGCGCCGTGAGTTTGCCGCCAAAGACGCACCCCGTATCAATATCAATGGTCCGGTTCAGCCATTCCGGCTCCCGGACGGGCGTGTGACCATAGACCACCATCGCCTTTCCCCGGTACTCGGCAGCCCAGTTGTACCGGACCGGTAGGCCGTAATCGTCGGTCTCGCCGGTCGTCTCGCCGAACAGTGCAAAGGAGCGAACCGCCCCCGAACCGCGACCCTGCATCGACTCTTTCATGCCCGCGTGGGCCACCACCAAGCGGCCATCATCGAACACATAATGGCTCACGAGATCGTCGATAAAATCGGCAACCTGGCGCTTGAATTCGGGTGGTTCGGGCTCCAGTTGGGCGAGCGAATCGGCCAGTCCGTGGGTGATTTTCACGTCTTTCCCGCGCAGTTTTCGCATCAATTTTACGTCGTGATTCCCCGGCACACAGAACGCGGTTCCGGCCTTTACCATGCCCATCACCAGGCGCAAAACCTCTGGGATTTTGGGTCCCCGGTCTACGAGATCCCCAATGAAAACCGCCCTGCGGCCATCGGGTGGACTGACCCGATACTCGGTTCCCTCTGGCTCAATTGCATATCCCAACTGCTGGAGCAGGCTGTTCATCTCATCAAAACAACCATGCACGTCGCCTATGATGTCGAACGGCCCATGCTCGTGCCGCAAGTTGTTCCACAGAGGCTGCCGCTCGATTTCGAGCCCCTCGATGTCAGCAGGGTCGCCGAACACGTGGACATGCCGAAACCCCTCGCGCTCCAATCCGCGCAAAGAACGCCGCAATTGCTGTGATTGATTCCTGATCACGTGCGGACCGAAGTCACGATCTGACCGATTGCGATTGCGCTCCTGGCATATCTTTTCAGAGAAATTGAAAACCAACGCCACAGGCAAGACATGGAACTCGCGCGCAAGCTCGACCAGCGATTTGCGCGACTCCGGCTGCACATTTGTCGCATCGATCACGGTCAACCGGCCCAGCGCGAGCCGCTTTCGCGCGATGAAATGAAGGATCTCGAATGCTTCGCCGGTCACGGTCTGGTCGTTTTCATTGTCCGCAACCAGACCACGGCAAAAGTCGGACGACAGAACCTCGGTCGGCTTGAAATGCGCGCGCGCGAACGTTGACTTGCCGGAACCAGAGGGACCGATGAGCAGAACAAGGGAGAGCTCAGGAATGGTGGTCTTCACCGTGCGAACACTCCCATCTGTGTCGGCGATCCGACTTCGGCATCCACGTTGCCCACTGGCCGAAAGGTCACGGTGTACCCGAAACGCTGCGCAACTTCTCCAGCCCAGGATTCAAACTGCTGCCGAGTCCACTCAAAGCGGTGATCCTTGTGCCGGAATTGGCCTGCAGGAAGCGTCTCGAAACGGACGTTGTATTCGGCATTAGGCGTAGTGATGATGACGGTGTTCGGCTTCGCGTGCTCGAACACGACGCGTTCAAACGCGGCCAGGCGCGGCGGGTCAAGATGTTCAATGACCTCAATCGCCGTTGCTGTTTCGAATCCTGCCAAGCGCCCATCCTTATACATGAGCGAACCTTGAAACAGGCGAATCCGTTCCTTTTGCTTCGGCGGCATGGTATCGAAATGCATTCGCTCACTAGCAATCTCAAGGCTGCGGTGGGAGACGTCCATACCGGCGATTTCCTGGATTCCCTTTTGCTGTAGCAGTTCTTTCAGTAGCTTGCCTTCTCCGCAGCCGAGATCAATCACCCGCGTAGCCCCGGATTCGGTGACAGCCTGCATGACAGCTTCGAGCCGGAGTTGATTCAGCGCAATCGGCTTTTCAATGGCCTCTTCTTCCCCCGTTCTCTTCTCCTGCTCGGCATCCGGATCGACCTCCTCGTCGCCAACCAACCGGGCGAGTGCCTCATCGGACAGGCGTCGCTGGTAGCGCAGGTATCGTTTGACGATCAGTTCCCGCTCGGGATGCGATTGCAACCATCCTTCGCCGTGCCGGAGGAGCTTTTCGACTTCGTCCTGCCCGACCCAATAATGCTTTTCCGCGTCGAGCACCGGTATCAAGACGTACAGGTGCGTGAGCAGGGTCTGAAGAGTGATTTCCTGCTTCAGCTCTACGGTGTAGTAATTGCTCTCGCCCCATTCCGGAAACGTCTCGTCGAGCGAATGATGCTCTGCGCGCACAACGTAGGCCAGAGGCTCGAACAAACGCTTCAAAATGTCCGATCCACCCCGGCAGGGCAGCGCAGTAATCCTGGCAACCAGCGGCAACGGCTGGTTCACCATCTCCGGGCGCCCCTTGCTGGTTCCTGCCAACGCGCTGCTAAGAACGCGGGCGATCGCTACGCTGAGAAAAGAGGAGGCCACGTAGGGCCGATCGTTCACGTACTGGTCCAGAGCGCCGCCGTCACCACTCGAACCGCGACGTGTACGGACGAGGGCCACCGGATCAACGTCCAGCAGCAGAGCTGCCGTACAACGCTCCGCCGCAGCTTCCGGGTAAAAAACGTGCGCTTTCCCGAAGGACAACTCGAAAGTCTGGACCCGGCTCGGATTCTTGTGCAGCAGATACCCGAGATCCGTCGCGGACCTGTGTGTGCTTGTGATTGTGAGAAGCATACTTCCCATCTTAAGTGAGCTGGCGGCCAGTTGCGGCCACGAACCCATTCTTCATAAAGCAGCTGCCACTTGGGTGAGTAATTGGTCCGGAAACCCAGTCTCACATACACTGGTTGCAGTCATGCATATCGACGCGTCCATCGACGAAACTCCGAAGGATGTTGGACCCAGATGTGCCACGCTGGAGAGCGTCTACCATGTCACCGTGCTTTCGAACTTTGTGCGCGGATACGACAAATACGCGCGAGTCTACGACAAATCGAAGATTCCCGAGAGCACTTATCCAGGCAAATTCTTTCTGCTTTCGTTTGAAGAGATCGACATTGGAGTAAGTAAAGCATCGACCCTGATGCAAAAGGCAGGGCTTGCCGGCGATCGTCTGATTGTCCTCAAAACCGAAGTGAATAGCGGCCAACTGCGCCCGAATGCTGTGAATGGTCGTGGCCGCTACGTAGAGCGCGGCTGGATCAAAGTGGCCGCGGTGTACCTTTTCGACGAAAACGGAATCCTTGTCAACCTGCGGGTTGAGGAACTTTGCGCACTATCCCTGCGGCTTCACCTGAAGGGAAAGACAACCTATGAGCAGCTGATACCACGGTCGATTTCGATACTCCCCGTGGCCAGAGCCTGCCAGGCGAATTGCCCGTTTTGCTTTTCGAAGGCCTCGGTTTCGGCGGAAATTAGGCCGGACGCGATTGACTGGTACCGTGTTGCAGCGGTACTGAAACAAGCCCAGGCGCGCGGAGCCAGCAGAGTTGTCATCACAGGCGGAGGCGAACCCTCCATGCTCGAAGATTCCGAACTCGATCGTTTGATACGCGAATCTGCCGCTGTCTTTTCCAAAGTGGTGCTGATTACGAATGGATACAAATGGGGACGGGCGCCGGAGGAAGAACGCGCGAAGGCCCTGGAGCGCATGGAAGTTGCTGGACTTACCGTGATGGCAATCTCTCGACACCATTACAACTCCGAACGAAATTCAGCAATTATGAGGTTGTCCACTCGCAGCGAAGGGGTCGCCGCGACGTGGTCCAGGATGGATTTGAAGCTGAAGCGCCTAAAACTGCGGTGGATCTGCGTCCTGCAGCGCGGAGGAATCCAGGATCGAGACTCACTCGAACGGTACCTTGATTGGGCCGTAGAAACCGGAGTCCAGGAAGTCTGTTTCAAGGAACTCTATGTCTCGTCGAGCATTGAGTCCGAATACTATGATCGCTCAGCGAATGACTGGAGCGCGGAGAATCAAATTCCGCTGAGCCTAGTGCTCGATCTCGCGCGCGAGGCCCGATGGGAATTGGTCGAAAAGCTGCCCTGGGGGGCTCCGATCTTCGAAGCCCGCTGGCGTGGCAAGAACTTACGGGTAGCAGCGTATACCGAGCCCAGCCTGTTGTGGGAACTGACGCGGGGAATCTGCCGCAGCTGGAATCTCATGGCCGATGGCCGATGCCTCGCGTCCCTTGAAGACCGTTGCAGCGAGGTGCCCATCGGTGGATTTCGAATCCTACAAACGGTTTCGTAGCGAACTGCTCCAGCAGAGATGCCTTCTACGTCTGGACTGCATGAATCCGGTTCAGGCCCTTTCAACGTGGATTGCAAAGACGCCAGAGCTAGGCCCCCAGGCGAACGCAAACATCGACAGGACTTTGCTTCTGTGGGAAGAGGCGACCGGGATGGCGCTCCACCCCGCGCGGACGGTAATTGGCCGAGGCGTTCGCGATCTCTTGGCGGCCACGTTTACCTCCGTCGTGAAGAAGGGCGAAGATCTTTGGCTACCGGAAGACGTCTACCCCGTCTATGGAAAGCTCGCCATGGATGCTGGGTTGACGGCGCGGACATTTCCGACGCTCCCTCGGCCGAAATTTGATTTCTTAACGCATTCAGCCGAATGCGCCACCGTCGTTCTACCCGTTCCACTCTCGCCCCTCGGGCGTTTGCCGGATAAATCTGAAAGCGATGCTCTGCTTGGCTGGCTGCGCGGTTCGCCGCGTCGCCTTCTGGTAATCGATGCTGTTTACACTTTCGACTTTGAAAAGAGCCGATCCTTCATGGATTTGTTCCTCGGTGGAAACGGTGACCAGTGCATAGCGCTATGGTCGTGTTCCAAGTCCTGGCTGCTCCCTCAATCCTTGGGAATCGCCATGACGCCTAGCCGGCTCGCTCCAACCCTGGCTGATCATGTCGTGCCTCCGAGCCATTCCGATCTCGGCAAAATCAACTCCACGCTTGAGAGCCAGCCTGATCTCTGGAGCCTGCAACAGAAGGCCTTCACGTTCGAATGGCAGCGACTCGCCCCAATCATCCGCAGCGTTGACCGCAATTGGGAACCACCGCCATCGGGATACTTTTCGGTGCTGGAGGTGCCATTCAGTTCGCTACTGAACGAACACGGCATTCTTTCAGTGCCTTTGAGCGTCTTCGGCGGGAAGCACGATGACTTTTCCATCGTGACCTGCCTGCACGATCTACCCCAACACGCGACAGCAATAGGAATCTGAGACGCGGTCGCCATCCGGTACCCGTTCAGGCAAACGACGCAGCCCGCTACCAATTGACGAGTGAGTTACCACGATTCCGTGATCGCCGAATGCAGCGATTCATTCTTCATCACTCTAAAATGGCGCCCCGTTGCGTCGGAGAATTCACTGTTTACTGTCACGACAATTAGCTGTCGGTCGAGCAAATCGTTGAACAGCGTTTTGAGTCGCTGACAGTTCACGGGGTCCATGTGCCGGGTGGGTTCATCCAACACCAAAAAATTGACACCGCTCGCCGCAACCCGTAGCAGACCGTATCGGAGCGCCAATGCAAGAATGTCTTTCGCAGCACCACTCAGGTTGAAAATCGGCACCTCGCGCCCGTGCAGCTGCACTCCAATATTCAAATCGTCGTCGATCTTGACAATAGCGTCGTTGTCTCCGTCGTGAAATCTGGCCAAGAGATCATTCGTACCGAGCGCAAGCTGAGCGACTAATCGCCCACGCAAAGATTTTCGGAAACGCTGAATCGCGTCTTCCAATCTGCCTAGAAACTCTATCTCCGATTTCACAAGCTCGACCTGCTGAGGCTTCTTGCCGAATGTTCTAGCCTGGCGGCGCAGTTTTTTCAAACGCTCTGTGTCCACTGCTAGCCGCTTCGCATTAACGGCGTAGGTCGCCTTTACCTCTTTGAGATCGGCATATGCATCAAAGGATTCATCGAAGTCCATTTCTTCAAGTGACAGCGTGGCCTTCGCAAGCTGCTTTTCGACTTTCCGGAGCTTGTCCTCCATTTCCTTCAGCGATTTGCCCAACACACCTAATCGCGACTTGGCAACGTCTGGAGGAATTCTTTGTGTACATGTAGGACATTTTCCCGAGCGGATACCCTGAATCATTCGTTTCTCAAACTCGATCTTGGTTTCGATCTGAAGTTGGTCGTCCTGGAGCACAGCAACGGAATTCTCGGATCGGTTCCGCACGTTTCGAAGCGTCTGAATATTTCGCGGGGATTTATGTTTTGCTTCGCGCAGCGACGCTGCTAGTTCATCCAGTTCGTCTTTCCCAACGGCAACCTCTTGCTCCAACTCCTCAATGTGTGCCAGAAAAGCACCCAAGCGGCCAGACGTAAGGTCGAGGAGAAACTCCTCTAAAGATTTGCAGGTCGCTCGGAGCAATTCAATCCGTCGTTTCCATTCTTCTACCCCGAGCAATCGCTCAATGAACACGCGCCTGTCCTCGGGTGAAAAGTCGAGGCTTTTGCGAAGCTCATCCTGATCTGAGTAGAAAATGTTCTGGAACAGCTTGACATCGACACCGAGCAGAGAGATCAGTTTCTCGGATACCGGGCGGATTCCCGAAGCGATTTCGTGGTTTGCCAGCTTGAGGGAAACGCGTCGGCCATGGAGGGACCGCCGTATTGAATAGTCGCGACCTTCAATCTCAAAGGAGAGTTCGACACTTCCTTCTTTTGAATTCTCGTTAATCAGATGATCCGTAGTTATTGCCGTGCCTGCGATTTTCTTAGGAAAGATAGCGGCGCCAAAAAGCGCGAACCCGATGGCATCAACCACGCTACTCTTGCCCTGCCAATTGTGCCCGAAGATGTAGTTCTGTCCAGGAACAAATTCAAGGCGCGCATAACCGAACGATCGAAAATTAACGAGTTCTAGGCTTTTGATGATCAGACAGAATACCCTCCCTGATCTCGGCAAAGAGTTGCTCGCTTGCTTCGAATGCAAGGTACCGCCACGCCTTGACCAGATCACCGCCTCGAAATGAATGGCGAAGTACTTGTTCAATCGATGCTCCGCGGCGTGATTCCGCTGCGGTCTTTGCCTGAGTTGAGTAGCGAAGATCGACGTAATAATCAAAAAGGTCGCGTTCGCGCAGAAGAGCTAGAATTTCCGCTTTCGAGAGCCTCTGGCTCGCGCGCGCCGTACCGCACACTCGCAGATAGACGAATGCTCCCGCTGCGCCTCCATTTTTGTCGAGATCGCCTGCTATTTCGGCAAGCAGATCCGGGATTGCGAGATTTGTTATGTCATATTCCCGCGCCAAAACACGATGCGTTCTCGGTAATGCGTACGTCTCGATGCGATCCGCGTCGCAGTCGTAGATGATCACACATTTTTCTGACTTGTCTTGTATATCGCGGACCTCGGTTGATCCCGGTATTGCACATCTCCCGACGATTTCGTAGATGTGGTGGTGTCCGACGAAAGTTCTTCCGAAACTCTCGCAGTGTTTGGGATCAACTTCCCACAACCGCGATTGGATTGATTGCGAGCCCATCATGAAATTGTGCAGAAGAAGAATCTGCGGTCCAGAGAAATCTGGTTTGCAGAGCCGCTGAATGACCTCAGGAATACGCGTCGCGTCGGATTGCCACGGAATGCCGCAGATTCGAACGGAACCGACTTTGAATTCGCTCTCGCGGAGTACCCGAACGAAGCCGAGGCATTCCAGGGCGGTCAACTCACCTGCCTCTCGCCCTCGCCCAAACTCGTGATTGCCAGGGATGGCGACTAGAGGAATATTTGCGGTTTTAAGGCGCGTCAGGCTCGGCGAGATTTCTTTGAGGATTTCAGCGAAAGCGTCAACGTTGCGACGCGTGGCTGCCGAATCGAATACATCTCCGAGCAGGCATATCGCGTCGGCTCCTCTATCAATACACGTCTGGATTGCATTGCAGAAGGCGGCAGAGAAATCTGCCCGCCGTTTTGTCGAAAAGTCAGTGCAGCCGAGATGGGTATCACCAACGATTCCGATTCTCATGGATGCGCAGCACCGTTATTGCCGAAATAAAGTCAGGAAAGCGTCTCCTACCAGAGGCTTGGCGTCAGTATACCGGCTTGATCCACCGCCCTCCCAGCCTCGCCCGCCATCTGACTTGCCTTTGTCTAAAATGGGAATTGTTGATCGGCCCATTGTTTGAACGATTTGTTGACGGCGGTCACCGAGATATTTTCGAATTCCGTTGCGACTCTATCTGCCACGTTTTGCGCGCCCGGCGATACAATAATCAATCTTTTGCCAGTAGAGCTATTGAGTGCGTGCAAGATTGGACCGTACGATAAACGATCATGCACATTAAAGCTGTAACCGATTGACACAAGGACATCGGCCCCGGCCACCAGAGCAGTGGCTCTTTGATATACAGCCCTGACGAACGCCTGGCCGAGTTGCGAACCCTTATTCGGGACGGGCGCAATCACCCGCGCATCCGCAGCGGTGTAGCCCAAAACTGGCAGTACGCGCCGGTATGGCGTGAAGACGTGACTGATGCAATCCGGATCAAACGCAAACCGGGGGGCGCTGAGAGGAGTAAGCCATCCCATATCCCTTCTGGGATTCCCTTGTATCTCGAATTCAGAACTGCGCAGACAAAAGCTACCGTGTAGATGAAGGATCAACGAGCGGGAGATGCGAACAGAAGGCAAGATGCCCTCGGCCTCAATTTCCGTTTTTACAGGTACTCCATATCCGTCCTCTGGGAACCAGGCCCTCCTTTGAAACAAGCATATCTCGGGCAGAGAATCATAATTGAACGTTAAGAGATTCGATCCGGGAAATGCTTCGAAAAACTGTTGGTAGCAATTCGAGTCTTTTGCTGTAGCGAGTGCCGTGGCGAGATAATAGTCGGCCTCCATTAGCTTGTCGGTTAAGGACTTCATCGGAGCGTCATTGTGATTTGCCTGGGCGTCGGCAAAAAGGTCTTCTATCGACTTTCCACAAAGGACAGTACCGGGCTCGATGCCGAAGCACAGGCGACCAACATCGCTGACGAGCGGATAGTGGCAGTCTGCTCCATAGGGAGTCCTGATCCGTCCTGCATCCGCATTGAAGCCAGCTCCCATGAGAAACAGATTCATAATGCTGAACCTTGCCCATCAAGTCGGTTTGAGCGAGACAGTCTCGACGGTTTATCAGAAATAATAAGCCGATCTTTGCAAGAGCTCGCCGAAGTGTAGTTTGTAAAGACGCACAGCATTCAAGACAGCCGATTCAAGCGCTGTTCAAACTCCGAAATTGCGGAAAGAACATCGTCGATGCGAGGTACCGCCCCAAAGATCATTCCGGCCATGGCCTCGTAGTCGCGGCGCAGAACGTCGAGCATTTTGTCGTGCGGTGCTAACGCAAAACTCCCCGGCGTGGCAGAAGCTAGATCGAAGTCAGGCCGGTTGAAAAACATCCTTGCATGACGAACGCAGTCCTGGGCCATCTCGAGGTCGTCGGCTGCTTTGCGGCCTGCTTCTGACGCCAGTAGACGGTACACGTCGTAGTAGTGACGGGAGACTCGCTGGCCGCCGCCCTTAAGTTCGCCTCGTCGCTCAAACCATCTTCGCAGTCCATGGAGGATCACTACCTTGTCCCAAAACGTGCGGCTGGGATCGACTGTAGTCACGTTGTGCACGCTCAGATCACGGCCAGCGACATCGTCGGCGACAAATGGCCGGATGGTTACGGGCGCATGGGGATCGAGCGCAGATTTCGCGCCCGACTCAATCTTGATCGCCCTGCGGATGTAGTCGTTTCCGGCGGCGGTGACTGTGGGATACCAGAGCAACAGGCTCTGGCCGTCGGCGTCGTCCGCGTCGAGTTCCACTCGCCCACGGTCGGCGGGCAGTCTCGCCGCATCGAGTGCCCGTCGCAAGAGAGTATCCATCTGCTGTTGCAGAGGGCCGCGAATGTACTCCTGGCAAGCGCCCCGGATAGCGTCGAGACGTGCGGCGCGTTTCTTGCCACTCAGTTCCTCCAACTCCTCAACCGTAGCGGGCTGTCCGATGTCTTCACGGAAGACGGTTATGTCGATGTCTTCCGAGAATCGCTCGATCAGGCCATGACCCTTGGAAAGCGATGTGCCGCCCTTGAAGAGCAGTCGCGGGCCGCCCGCTGCGAGATCATTGAAAAGCGCATCGAGGGTCCAGCATACCCAGAAATCTTTCTCGGCATTCTGTTCGGCGGTGCCGAGCCGGTTGGCAGTGGTGAGGAACAGGTCACGGCGTTCGCGCTCGCCTGCCGCCAGTACGGTTTGGAATCCCTCGATCATTGCTCAGCCGCCCGCCTCTTCTTTTTCATCATAGGTGTGCTCGCTGGGGCTGTTGCCGGCGCGCGCCGGGCCGGTGGCGCGGGTGTCACTTTCATGGGCGGTGTTGTGTTCTCGGCCTCTCTGAGCAGATCGCGCACGATGGCGCGCATCCACTCCGGAAGAGCAGAAAAGCCCGCGCGCAGGTCGTCACGAATCGCCGGTCCATGGTTGGCGTCACGGATAATTGAGATGAGGCGTCGCCGTAATCCACCATCGTCAGATGGAAGCATGTCGCGCAGCCAATGGAGCGCCTGCACGAAGCGCATGGCGGGACGGCCTGCCCAATACAGGCGGCTGGGTGCGGCGTAGTGAAAGTCGAGGGTCAGATTGCCGAGCTTGATGGGCCTCAGCCGCCCGTCGGTGAGGACCTCGATGCGGGCGGGAACTGCATCGGTCAGTCCCAGGTCGTTGGCGGCGGTGATGCCGTCAACAAGGATGCGCACTTTGCCCTTCCGGGTCAGCGCATCAATTACGTCGTGCGGGTCGGGAGAGGTTGGCTTTCCAGTAAGGCTGTTGATGGTGGGAAGGTCATAGAGACCGCGGGTGATCCGGCGCACGTTGTCAGTCGAGACGAGACGATGCAAGGCAAGATCGACGGCGCTTCGGGAGCCAAGGTCGGCGAAGTCGTCCGCCGTCCAGACGCGAGGCATCTTCGGAGCGCGAATGCGGCTCTGAATGGCTGACTGGATGCTTGGCGCGGAAGTCGGCATGGAGTTCCTCTTGTAAGAAAAGTGTAGCAAAGTTCTTACAAGAAGAGCTCTCAATCGGTAAGAAAAATGTGGCAATTTTCTTACAAAGACGGGTGGTACATTCTTGGTACATTGTGGCCTTAAACCTAGCTATCCTATTGAAGAACAAGGTGCGAAGGCGGCGGGTGTTCCGCCATAGGCCAGCATCAGCGGCATTTTGGTCTGATTCCAGAGGATTTAGCAATTGCTGGAGGCGGTGGCGATTCCGCCGAGATAGCGCGATTCTCAGCTTGCGCGATTTCGTCTCTATGGTACAGCTCCGCCGCCCTCAGCAAACTGTACCAAAACTGTACCAATAAAACGGCATTTTCGACCTTTTGGCATTTTTGTAAGCAATTGAAAATACGCAAGTTATTGAATTTAGGCGGTGCAAAAATCGTTCGACTCCCGCCGCCTCCACCAATTCTGACTCTTCTTATTTCCCAATTGAACAGCAGGTCCGCCGGCCCATCCTGGGCCAGTGCAGCTTGTCTATATGGCCGCCGACACCAACGTCCTGTTGTGGCCGCTCCAGGCGAACCCAGGGAGAATTGGGTCAATCTCCCGTTGCAGACGCATCTCGGCGCCTGGAGTTCGGCATCCACAGCATTTGAAAGGAATTCCGAATGGTAACACTGAGCCGCCTGTTGCTTGCTGCAGTATTGATGACTCCACTTTTTGCCACAGGTTGCGCCCCGCACCGGGAGGTGTACGCGTGGGGACCGGGCGAGACCACGTACTACGTCCAGTGGGAGCACGAAACGCACCGCGATCACGTTGCCTGGGAGAGGCGCAGCGACGCCGACCACCGGGCCTATTGGGCATGGCGGAAGCACCACCACGATTAGTTCGATCGGTCAGACCAGGCGGTAGCCCATCCCTGCGAGCCGGGATGCCTCCAATGCCTGGCACGCCTGGACTGGAGCGAAGGGCGAAGCGGCCCGCCATCCCATCACCAGCTAAAACGAACGAGGGAAACTCCCTGGCGCGGCAAGGCGAAACTCAATTTTGCCGTTCCCGCATCCAGATCGATCCATCGGGGAGACTCCAGCAACTGTAACCCTCCCGCGGCCTGGAGCTGCGCAACCTGCTCCGGCGTGGGGCTCTGCGGCGAGCCCATCGCCTTCCACGCGGTGTAGGCGTTGCTGTGCGCGCCGTCGATGCGGTAGTGCTCCATCAGCGCTCGCCGTTGCAGCCGCGGAAAGCCCGTTACCTCCAAATTCACGACCGCGGCTGGACCGGCGACATCGTCGTCGTGATAGTTCCAGAGCAGTACGGCTGCCTGGTCCTGGTCCTCCGTGGCGAGCGCATCCACATCCGGGCGCCCGCGCACGCCTGATGTGAGAATGTCATCCAGCGCAACGCCGCCGCTGCTCTCCACAGGCACGCGGTTGCCGGACATCATTCCCGCCATGCGACAGAAATTAATGATGGGCTTATCGATGCCATTGGTCGACAAGGCGCGAAAGCCATCGAAGT